>Ga0190284_1001084_pt1 | contig 12668 bp, 14 predicted proteins | sample 48691812_MG_FD_161668 | JGI IMG/M metagenome (GOLD analysis project Ga0190284, IMG submission 161668) | Hydrothermal vent microbial mat bacterial communities from Southern Trench, Guaymas Basin, Mexico - 4869-18-1-2_MG | ecosystem: Environmental > Aquatic > Marine > Hydrothermal vents >...
ATTAACTACTAACCTCCTCCAGGTCAACACCTCAGCGCCAACCCCCGCCTGAACATCCCGCCAATACCCCGGCGGCTTCCCCAAGCGAGCCGCGCATTCTACGCACTATTTTAAAACCGTCAAGACTTTTATGGCAGTGGCTTTACCAGGCCCGCCCGACCCCTGAATAAACAGGGACATAGCCGTCCTTGAATAAATCCAACTACAGTGCATTCAGCTCAGCGTCACCCGGGCGAACCGGCGCTTTCCGACCTGATATACATCAACCGAACCGCCGGAGCAGCGCAAGCCCCGGTCGTCCACCCGCTGGCCATTGATCTTGACCGCGCCCTGTTTGATCATGCGCATTGCTTCGGAGGTACTGGAGACCAGCCCGGCATCTTTCAACACGTTGCCGATGGGCAGCCCTTCTTCACCGGCCTGCAGCATGACTTCCGGCATATCATCCGGCATCGCCCCCTTACGAAAGCGCGCCACGAAATTCTCGTTGGCCCGTTTCGCCGCATCGCGGCTGTGGAAACGCTCCACGATTTCCTCGGCCAGTTGCACCTTGGCATCCCGCGGATTCATGCCCGATGCCACCTCCACCTGCAGCGCCTCGATCTCGGTCATGGGCCGAAAGCTCAGCAGTTCAAAATAACGCCACATCAGATTGTCTGAGATCGACATTAGCTTACCGAACATCTCATCCGGCGCGTCCGCAATACCTATATAGTTATTCAAGGACTTGGACATCTTCTGCACCCCGTCCAGACCCTCTAGGATCGGCATGGTGAGCACCACCTGGGGCTCCTGGCCATAGGCCTCCTGCAGCTGGCGCCCGACTAGAAGATTGAATTTCTGATCGGTACCGCCCAGTTCCACATCGGCCTTCAGCGCAACCGAGTCATAGCCCTGCACCAGCGGATAGAGGAATTCATGGATAGCAATGGGCTGTCCACCCTTGTAGCGCTTGCTGAAATCGTCACGCTCCAGCATGCGCGCCACCGTATGCCGGGCCGCCAGCTGAATCAGATCAGCCGCATTCATCTCGCCCATCCAACTGGAATTGAACACCACCAGCGTCTTCTCCGGATCCAGAATCTTGAAGATCTGCTGCTCGTAAGTCTTTGCGTTCTCCAGCACCTCGTCCCGTGTCAACGGTTTGCGCGTCACGTTCTTGCCCGTCGGGTCACCGATCATGCCGGTAAAGTCGCCGATCAGGAACAGCACCTCATGGCCCAGATCCTGAAACTGACGCAGCTTGTTGATCAGTACCGTGTGCCCCAGATGCAAGTCAGGGGCCGTGGGGTCGAAGCCAGCCTTGATGCGCAGGGACTTACCTCGCTCCAGCTTCTTGATCAGCGCCTCTTCCAGTAAAATCTCATCGGCTCCGCGCCGGATGATATCCATTGCCTCTGCAGGTGATGCCATGACGAACCTCTCATCAGGAATATGCAAGGGCGCACAATTTACAGGATGGGGGTTAAAAAAGTAACTGCAGCTGCCGCTAAACTGACAACGCCCACTACGCATCCCTTTCTGGATCACCCGGGGCAGGCCGGCTGGGACTGGGAATCCAGTGATTTTTCAGCCATAATCGAAAGAATTTTTTACGGGCTTAGGTATTGCAAGATGATCAATGACTTCAACAGCATAACCGACCCGGAACAACGCATGGGTAGCCGGCGCATGTTAGCCATCGTGGGTGCAGTCTCGCTGGCAGCTACTGCAGCTCTGTACGGGTTCAGCCCTGCTGTGGAGCAATCGGAACTCGGCGCCACCGCGCCAGACCCTGCACCGCTGGCTGACACCCCCCAGACAGAAATCAAACTGACGCTTCCCGCCTATGGCGATGAATCGGCAGTTGCCGGAACCGCCAGTCAACCCGCAGATTCGGACCCAGCCTCAACCCGGGGCACCCGACTGGCCACCATTGCGACGCTGGAGAATGACCAGCCGACCGCATCTGCAGGCAGCTTCCAGCTGAGTGTCTCCGACCGCCCACTGGAACACCCCGCGATGGCGCTGACCAACGATCTGGAACTGGAGCCGACGATCGAGCCACAGATACTCTCCGTCATAGAGACCGCAGAGCACATACTCGCGGAAACAACCCGGGAAGCACCGACTGACCACAGCATCGTAGCCACCGATGTGAGCGACAAGTGGATCGAGGAACAGGTCAAGAAAGGCGATTCGTTGTCACGCATCTTCTCCCGGCTGGGCCTCTCCGCCACCCTTCTGCACCGCATCGTCAACAGTAGCAAGGAGGCGAAACAGCTGGCCCGTATCCGGCCTGGGCAGTTTCTGAAGGTCAAGCTGGACCTGGAGGGAAACCTGCTGGCACTGATCCACGAGCGTTCCGCCATCGAGAGCCTGCAGGTCCTTCCGGCAGGAGACAGCTTCGAAACCCGCATTGTCGAGCGGGGCCTGGAGAAGAGGGTTGCCCAGGCAACCGGGACTATTACCAATTCCCTGTATGAGGGTGCACAGCGGGCAGGGCTGTCCGACGAATTGATCATGGAACTGGCCAATATCTTTGGTTGGGACATTGATTTCGCCCTGGAGATCCGAGCCGGCGACCGTTTCAGCCTGATCTACGAAGAAGAGTACCTGGATGGCAAGAAGTACGACAATGGCCCGATACTGGCCGCCGAATTCATCAATCGCGGCAAGGTGTTCCGCGCCATCCGCTATCAGGACGACCAGGGTGACAGCAACTACTTCTCCGCCGACGGCCGCAGTATGCGCAAGGCCTTCCTGCGCGCCCCGGTGGACTTTCGCCGCATCTCGTCCCGCTTCACCAAGGCTCGCTGGCACCCCGTGCTGGGGAAGAAACGCCCCCATCGCGGGGTCGATTACGCAGCAGCCACCGGCACACCGATCAAGGCGTCCGGTGATGGCCGGGTCACCTTCCGGGGACGCAAAGGAGGTTACGGCAATACCGTCATCATCAAGCATGGCAACCAATACACCACCCTCTACGCCCACCTGTCCAGATTCAACCGCAAAGTAAAGAAAGGCAGCCGAGTCCAGCAGGGCCAGGTCATTGGCTATGTGGGAAAAACCGGCTTGGCAACGGGGCCACACCTGCACTATGAGTTCAGGGTGAACGGCGTACATCGAAATCCGCTGACGGTGAAAATCCCGGCCGCCGCTCCCATTGACAAGAAGTATCGACAGAACTTTGCCAGCAAGAGTGCCCCACTGCTGAAGCAGCTCGATCTGATCTCCACCACCATCCTCGCGGAAGCCAACTGAAGACCGCTGCCAAACAGGCAGATGGCCTGTATATCGGGCTTATGTCCGGGACCAGCATGGATGGCGTCGATGCCGCCCTGATGGAGTTCCGGGACCATACTCAGCGGCTGGTCGGCTTCCAGACCACACCCTGGTCTAGCGAAATGGTCACACGCCTGCGTGCCCTGGCGCGCCCCGGGAAAGATGAGATCGATCGCCTGGGTCCGCTGGACCTGGCGGTGGCGGACAGCTTCGCCAACGCCGTCGAGCAACTGCTGCAGGACGCCGGCGTATCCCGCAAAATGGTGAGGGCCATTGGTTCCCATGGCCAGACTATCCGTCACCGACCAGCCGGCAGATCGCCATTCACCCTGCAGATTGGGGACCCCAACCGACTGGCTGAGCAGACGGGCATCACCGTGGTTGCAGATTTCCGGCGCCGCGACATGGCCGCAGGTGGCCAGGGCGCCCCCCTGGTGCCGGCCTATCACGCGGACTGGTTCCACGACCGGAACGAGGACCGGGTAGTACTCAACATCGGCGGCATCGCCAACATCACCCTGCTCCCGCAATCGCCCGACCAGCCAGTCACCGGTTTTGACACGGGCCCCGGTAATACCTTGCTCGACCACTGGATACAGCTGAAAAAGAAGGTTAAATACGACGCCGGGGGTCAATGGTCGGCCAGCGGCAATATTCACCAGCCCTTGCTCGAGGCCCTGTTGTCCGATCCTTATTTCGAACGACCACCGCCGAAGAGTACCGGGCCCGAATACTTCAGTATGGACTGGCTGATGAACTACCTGCAGCCGTTCGATATCACCGCTGCCGATACACAGGCCACCCTCGCAGCCCTTACCGCCCACAGCATCAGCGGCGCAATTCTCCACGCCGGCACCGGGTTCAGCCGCCTCATCGTATGTGGCGGTGGCGTACACAACCTGGCGTTGATGCACCTGTTACAGGGCATGCTGCCGGGGATGGCCGTCAGCACCAGCAGCGCATTCGGCATCGGGCCGGACGAGATTGAAGCCGCCGCTTTCGCCTGGCTGGCCCGCCAGACTCTCAGTGGCCTGCCTGGGAATCTGCCGTCCGTTACCGGGGCCAAGCGACCGGTGATCCTCGGCGGCATTTACCCAGCCAGTTAAAAAGGGGCCAACCGGCCCCTTTCTGCACCCCTACGCTGCCTCTGTGATCAGACCGAGAAAGAGGACCCGCAACCGCAGGTGGTGGATGCATTAGGATTGCGGATGACGAACTGTGAGCCCTGCAGCCCCTCTGAATAATCCACCTCGGCACCCATCAGGTATTGCAGGCTCATGGGATCGACCAGCAGCGTCACACCATCGGTCTCGATGCGCGTGTCACCCTCTTTTTCCTCTTCATCAAAGGTGAATCCGTATTGAAACCCGGAGCAGCCACCACCCTGGATATAGATTCTGAGCATTAAATCCGGATTGTCCTCCTCCTCGATCAGGCTGGCCACCTTGGAGGCGGCCTGCGAGGTGAAGATCAGCGGGCTCTCGACTTCGGCTTCTGCAGTATCTGTAGCGCTCATAGCGTCAAAGTTCCTCAAATTATTAGGGCTGTTCACCGCTCAAAGACGGCAACCAATACCCGACATTATGCTTTTCTGACGGATTTAGTCAACTATTGCCCGCGGCTCGGTTTCATCAGCATCAGGCACGACCTGCATCTCAGAATCATCACCATCGTACTTGAGCCGCGGTTCGGCCTCTTCGGTACAGATCAACTGCCCGTTGACCTCAGCGCCCATAGCCATCTCCAGCATGTGGTAGTAGAGCGTCCCGCTTACGCGTGCGTTAGCGACCAGCTCCACCCGCTGGCTGGCGTAGACATCACCGACGATCTTGCCATTGAGAATGACATTGGGCACCCGGACATCACCCTCGATAGTACCCTGCTCGCTCAGGATCAGCGTCGATCGTTCATCCTGCTCGGCCTCCACATTGCCCTGTATGCAGCCATCCACATGGATCCCACCGGAGAAATGAAGGTCTCCGCGAAGGGTCGTGCCCAGACCGATCACGGTGGTGATCCTGGGCGGCTTGAATCGTTTTTTCCACGCCATATCTGCTTCCTGTCAACCCTCCAGTTTCCAGTCGAAACGCTGTTTCGCCGGTGAGAGTTTCTTGTTGGTGGGCTTCGCCTCGATAATCACCTTCAGCGGCTTGAAATCACCGGGCAACTGGATCTGGCCCTCGATATCCTGAAAGTGCTTGAAACGCATCTTCAGCTTGTCCGTGCTGTCCTCGGTTATCTCGCGCAGAGGCAGCCATACCGGCTCCCCATCGCGGATACCATCGACAGCAAAAAAGATCCACCCCGCTGCCACTCCGTCGCTCTGCATATTTCGGGTAATAGTGAATCGATAGCGATAACGTCCGTCGCCGCCATCGGCCGCCAGCACCAGGCGCTGGATCTGGATCCCTTTCCGATCCTCTTTGGTGGAGACCATACTGCGCAGAAATGTCAGCTCCTCCTCCATCTTCGAACGCTGTTCCTGAAAACCGGCCAGCTGCTCACGCACCTGACGCACAGCCTCACGGTCTATCTGTCCGGCCCGCTCCAGAATCGCCACCTGCTCCAGCAGCCGGTCACGCTCCTGCTCCAGTTCTATGATACGGCCTGCCTGGTCAGCCAGTTCTAACCGCATTCCCTCCGTATCCACAGTCGGGGCCTGCTGTTGCAGATAGAAGCCATACCAGCCAGCACCGAGCAGGGCGGCCAGAACAATCAGCAGCAGCAACCAGCCCCACGGCGAGCGGCGACCTGGCTGGATGATCCTGGGAGTTTTGTAGTTGGTCATCAAACGCGTTCCGAATCAGGGCAGCAGCGCTACATTATCGAGCCCCTGATGCTCATCCAGGCCCAGCATCAGGTTCATATTCTGCACCGCCTGCCCAGCCGCGCCTTTGACCAGGTTGTCGATGACCGAGAGTACCACCACGGTATCCCTCTGCTGCGGCCGATGAATAGCGATGCGGCAATGGTTGGCACCCCGCACACTGCGGGTCTCGGGATGACTGCCAGCCGGCAGAATATCGACAAATGGCTCATCCTCATAGCGCACCTGGTACAGGGCCTGCAGGTCCGCATCCCGTTCCATCCGCGCATACAGGGTGGCATGGATACCGCGAATCATCGGCAGCAGATGGGGCACGAAGGTCAGTTCCACCGGCCGACCTGCGGCCAGCGCCAGATTCTGGCGGATTTCCGGCAGGTGCCGATGCCCTGGAACCGCGTAGGCCTTGAAGCTCTCCCCCACCTCACCCATCAGCATGCCCACACTGGCCCCGCGACCCGCGCCACTCACGCCCGACTTGCAATCCGCAATCAGGTTATCCAACTGCACCAGCCCCTGCTCTATCAGCGGCAGCAAACCGAGGGTGGCGGCCGTCGGGTAGCAACCGGGGTTGGCCACCAGCCGGGCCCCACGTATGTGGGCACGGTTAACCTCCGGCAACCCGTACACCGCCTCTTCCACCAGCGCCGGGCAGGCATGCTTCATGCCGTACCACTGCTCCCAGACCGGGATCTCCTTGAGCCGGAAGTCCGCAGCCAGATCGATCACCCGGGTCCCCGCCTCCAGTAACTCAGGCACAAGTTTCATCGCGGTGCCGTTGGGGGTGGCAAAAAACACCAGATCGCAACTCCCCAGTTGCTCCAAGTCGGGCTGGGAGAAATGGATGTCCAGGTGCCCACGCAGGTTGGGAAACAACTCTGCCACCGGGCGTCCCGCCTCCGAACGGGAAGTGATGACCGACAAAGCCACGCCGCGATGAAGCGCCAGCAGGCGCAATAATTCGACACCGGTGTACCCGGTCCCACCCACGATACCGATCTTATGCATGAATGCCTTCTCAACCTCTGTCATAAGGGCTCGCGAAATAATAAGTTCCTGGTTGTTTCGCGAGTCCTAACCGATCGTCCAGACCGGAATTCAGGGCCTCATCATACGGGGCATGAACTAAAATCAAAAGATCCCATGTTATACTTGTTTTTTCCGTGAACCACCCCCAACACCACGCGCAAACATCGGCACTGATGGCGCGGACAGCGGTATTCCCCCGGCCCATCTTCTATTCTTTCCCAATCATTCCCCGGCAGACCGCAGACGACATGGAGCCAATACAGACCATCGCACTGACCCTGGGCAGCGCCTGGGCCTCTGGTATCAACCTCTATGCCACCATCCTGGTACTGGGCTACATGGGCATTACTGGCGACATCACCCTGCCCGCACAACTGCAGATCCTCAGCAACCCACTGGTGCTCGGGGCCGCCGGACTGATGTACGTGGTCGAGTTCTTCGCTGACAAGATTCCGGGGGTAGATACCGGTTGGGATCTGTTGCATACCTTCATCCGCGTACCAGCCGGTGCCGTCATCGCCGCCGGTATGGCCCAGGGGCTGGACATCAGCCAGGGCGCCGAATTTGCTGCCATGCTGGTGGGGGGCGGCATCGCGGCGACCAGCCACGCCACCAAGACCGGTAGCCGAATGCTGATCAACAGCTCACCAGAACCAGTCACCAACTGGACCGCTTCTATCGGCGAGGATGTGGCGGTGATCGGCGGCCTCTGGGTCTCGCTTCACTACCCCTGGGCCTTCGTTGCGGCCCTGGTCCTGTTCCTGCTGCTGGCCCTCTGGTTGCTGCCGAAAATCTGGCGCCTGTTGAAACAGGGGTTTCAGGCCATCGGCCGCTTCTTCCGGCGCCGACGCCTGGAACAGGAGGGAAAACTACCCTCGGCCAGAGCCGGGGATGATATACTCCGCGCCCTTTACAAAGACGAGGACTGAGCCGGATGCTGTGGTCAAAGGCGTTTCATATCTTTTTCGTGGTGAGCTGGTTCGCCGGTCTTTTCTACCTTCCCCGGCTCTTCGTCTACCATGCCATGACCGACGATCAGGCAACCCGCGACCAATTGAAGGTGATGGAGCGCAAGCTCTACCATTTCGTCACCCCGATGATGTGGCTGACCGTTGGCCTGGGGCTGTGGATGCTCTACGAATACGCCTGGACGGCGTGGTCCTCCATGCTCTGGCTGCACCTCAAGATCACCCTGGTCACGCTGCTGGTAATCTACCACTTCTACTGCGGTCACCTGGTCAGGCGGTTTGCCGCCGACAACAACCACCACAGCCATGTCTGGTATCGCTGGTTCAATGAAATTCCGGTATTGATCCTGCTGCCGGTGGTCATTCTCACTGTCATAAAGCCTTTCTGATCAACAGGCCGCTTCCGGCAGCTCATAAAAAACCCGCGAGGCCAACAGAGACCCCGCGGGTTTTGTCCAGTGCAGCTGCGTCAGATCAGGAGCAGCCGCCGCCCTGGGCGGAACCACAGGTGCCACAGCCGCTGTCACCAACTGGCTGCAGATTGTTGAACACGAAGGTCGCCTGGCCATCGCCGCGGTCGACGAAGTCGATCTCCACGCCACGCAGATACTGCATGGTGTCGCTATCGACGATGACGCTGAAGCCGTCACACTTCAGGACCGAGTCGTTGCCGTTCAGCTGATCGGTGAAGGTCATGCCGAAACTGATGCCACTGCAGCCACCCGGCGTGGCATAAACACGGACACCTTTGATCTCTTCTTCCACTTGGCCGATGAGTTCAGCCATCTTGCCCTGAGCCGGGCTGGTAAGGCTGAGATCACTCTCGGACATGACATTGGCGGTGGATTCACTCATGGGGTATTGCTCCGACTTGAATTAGACTAAACGGGATAATATAACATCAGGTGGGATTTTTAACCATCCAAATTCCTGGGTTATTCGCCAGGAAGCACCGCCAACCGGGCGGCGAGTTGGCCATTATAGCTGATCGCGGCTCTTTAGCTCGTATAGATGACGTTCGGCATCCACCAGGTGCTGCCCCCAGTGCATCTGAAAACCACAGCGCCAGTCCTCAAAGGCACGTTCCGGCTCCAGATCCAGCACCCGCAGTCCGTGCTTCAACTCACAGTAGATGTCAGTCAGGTCGTCCGCCAGGCTACCGCTCATACTCTGGTTATCCTGGGCCACGTCAAATTCCATCCAGTAGCCGTCTCTGTTGCCAAGCATGTCACGAAGATGGGCAAACAGTTCAAAACGCGCGTCCAGATCCGGGCTCATGGAGTGATTGATATCGCCTTTTTCGGGTTCCAGCGCGGCCACGGCGGCATGCAGCTTTGGCAGCATCGCGGCCATCTTATGCAGCCACTCGGGATCCGCCACATCCGCCTGCTCGATCAGACCACAGTAATCAGCAGCTACCTGCGCCATCCTGCGGAGCCGTATCCCCAGATCACCTTCCAGCATATTGATTTTTTGTTCACCAATCATGCCAGTAAGTGTAGACGAGAATTGAATTCACAAGAAGAAAACCGCTCCCGGTAACTGGGATAGAATAGAGTTTGCACTCCAGCCATCACCAAAACGAGCCGACATGAAGAGACAACCTCTCCCTGTGGTCCTTTCCATTGCCGGCCACGACCCCACCGGCGGCGCAGGCATTCAGGCCGATATCGAGGCCATCGCAGCCCTTGGCTGCCACCCGGTCACGGTGGTCAGCACCATCACCGTCCAGAACACACGGAACGTACAGCGGGTCACGGCCCTGGCACCGGAACTGATAGAACAACAGGCCCGCATCCTGCTGCAGGACATCCCGGTTCAGGCAATCAAGATCGGCCTGATCGGCAGTGCCGCCAACGCCCGGGCGATCAGCAGCATCCTGGAACAGCACCCGACGGTACCCGTGGTGCTGGACACCGTGCTGGCTGCCGGTGGAGGCACCGAACTGGCCAGCACCGAACTGCTGCGTACGATACGCGAGCAGCTGCTGCCCAGGGCTACGCTGGCTACCCCCAACTCCCTGGAAGCACGACGCCTGACTGATGCCACTGGCCTGGAGGAGTGCGCCGTCCAGATGCTGGAAAGCGGCTGCAAAGCGGTCCTGATCACCGGCACCCATGAAGTGGAGGCGGATGTCAGTAACCGCCTGTTCCGCCCGGGCCAGGCCAGCGTCGACACCCACTGGCCACGGCTGCCAGAGAGCTATCACGGTTCCGGCTGCACGCTGGCCGCCGCTATAGCCGCGCTACTGGCAGCCGGTCAGTCACTGGAAGAGGCGGTGGCGCGGGCTCAGGAATATACCTGGAACAGCCTGTGCCACGGTTTCCAGCCCGGCGCCGGACAGTATCTGCCCGACCGACTCATAACATGCCGCAAGCGGATGTCACCCTCATGATCCGCCCCAGCCTGCTGCGGGGCCTCTATGCCATCACCGACCGACAACTGGCGACGAACGGACAACTGGCAGATCAGGTGGCCCTGGCCCTGGCCGGCGGCGCCCGGATGATCCAGTACCGGGACAAAGGGACAGACCGGGAGAGACGCCACCGGGAAGCATCCACCTTACTTCAGCTGTGCCGCCGGGCGCAGATTCCACTGATCATCAATGATGACCTGGATCTGGCCTGTCGAATCGGCGCAGACGGCATCCACCTGGGGCGCGACGACCCCGATCCCGTGGCCGCAAGAGCGCGCTTGGGAGCGGATGCCATTATCGGCGTCTCCTGCTATAACCAACTGCAACTGGCCAGGCAGGCCCAGGATGCAGGCGCTGACTATGTCGCCTTCGGCCGCTTCTTCCCCTCCCGCAGTAAACCTGATGCGGTGTCGGCAGACACCCGCCTGCTGCAGGAGGCGCGCCGGCAGCTGTCTATTCCAATGGTTGCCATCGGCGGAATAACGCCGGAGAATGGCGGCCCACTGGTGGCCGCCGGGGCCGATATGCTGGCCGTGATTCAGGGGATCTTCGCACAGCCCGATATCCGTGCCGCCTGCCAGCGCTTTCTACCACTTTTCGACTAGGAGCCTGACGGGTTTAGGTGTCCGTAGCGAGGCGAGTGGATAATCGAGGCCATTTTTTCGTTCATTTGAGGCGAATAGTGGTGACTATTTAACGAAAATGAACGGAAAAATGGACCGATTAGGCACCGCCGCAGTAGGATCATCCTAAATCCGACAGGCTCCTTAGCATCGAGGTTAACAGTCATGACCGTTTCCCATCAGCGCTTCATCCAGGCTCAGCGGCACATCCCCGGTGGCGTCAACTCGCCGGTGCGGGCATTCAAAGGCGTAGGCGGGGACCCGGTGTTCGTGGACCATGCCGAGGGGCCTTTCATTTACGACCCGGACGGCCAGCGCTATATCGACTACGTGGGATCCTGGGGGCCGATGATCCTCGGTCATGCCCACCCCGAGGTGATCGAGGCTGTCAGGCAGACGATCCAAAAAGGGCTCTCATTCGGCGCCCCCACCGAGCTCGAAACCCGAATGGCCGACAAGGTGTGTGAGCTGGTCCCGTCCATGGACATGGTGCGCATGGTCAGTTCCGGCACCGAGGCTACCATGAGCGCCATCCGCCTGGCCCGCGGCTACACCGGCCGCGACAAGATCGTGAAGTTCGAAGGCTGTTACCATGGCCATTCGGATGCGCTGCTGGTCAAGGCCGGTTCCGGCGCCCTTACCCTGGGGGAGCCCAGTTCCCCCGGCGTCCCTGCCTCGGTAACGGAGCACACACTGAACCTGAACTACAACGACCTGCAGCAGGTACGGCAGGTGTTCGGTCAGATCGGCGACCAGATCGCCTGCATCATCGTCGAGCCGGTGGCCGGCAACATGAACTGCATCCCGCCGCTGCCCGGATTCCTGGAAGGTCTGCGCGAGGTCTGCGACCAGCACGGCAGCGTTCTCATCCTCGACGAGGTGATGACTGGTTTCCGCGTATCCCTGGGCGGCGCCCAGGGTCACTACGGCATCACCCCGGACCTGACCACCCTGGGTAAGGTGATCGGCGGCGGCATGCCGGTGGGGGCATTCGGCGGCCGCCGCGAGATCATGGAGAAGATCGCTCCGCTGGGCCCGGTCTACCAGGCCGGCACCCTGTCCGGCAACCCGGTGGCCATGACCGCCGGCCTGGCCACCCTGGAGCTGATATCCCGACCCGGCTTCTACAGCGCACTGGAACAGAGCACCCGGCAGCTGATGACCGGCATCCTGGAGCAGGCCAAAGCAGCCAGCATCCCGATGGCCGGCAATCAGGCGGGCGCCATGTTCGGGCTGTTTTTCACTGATGCTGCAAAGGTGAGCAACTTCGCCCAGGCCACCGCCTGCGATCAGGAGCGGTTCAAGACCTTCTTCCATGCCATGCTGGCAAAAGGCATCTACCTGGCCCCATCGGCCTTCGAGGCCGGTTTCGTCTCAGCCGCCCATTCGGGTGCAGAGATCGATGCCACCATCGAGGCGGCCGGGGAGGCGCTGCGGGAGATTGGATAAGGGCCAAGGGCCAAGGGCCAAGGGCCAAGGGCCAAGGGCCAAGGGCCAAGGAAGCGTGCTATTGGGCATAGGCCTTGTCAAGTAGTCCGGAGTAT
>Ga0190284_1001085_pt1 | contig 12662 bp, 14 predicted proteins | sample 48691812_MG_FD_161668 | JGI IMG/M metagenome (GOLD analysis project Ga0190284, IMG submission 161668) | Hydrothermal vent microbial mat bacterial communities from Southern Trench, Guaymas Basin, Mexico - 4869-18-1-2_MG | ecosystem: Environmental > Aquatic > Marine > Hydrothermal vents >...
GCATGATTTGCCTCACACATCAAATATAATCTTCGATTCCCATCCTGCCTGGCCTTTATAAACCTGGATATCGTGATATGTCACCGCCTTTATTTCTTTTATGATGGAGTGACTGTCCGGATTGTACGGATCAGCCTTCACCTCTGCGGTCAGTTCATATTCTGAAAGGGAAAGAATATCCGCTGTTTTCACAAGCAGTTCTCTGCCTGTCCAAAGGTACAGCATCTCTCTCAGCCAGTTGATCATCAGGTCAGGCCAGTCATCTCCTGTGATCTGAATGTTATATGTGTTTATGCCCGTGAGCAGGCTGGTGTCTGTAATCGTGTCATACATTGCATGAGCTGCATTTTCAAACACATTCTGCAAATCCGATCCCAAAACATGTATTCCGAAATCTGCGGTGTGGTCAATCAGAGTGTATTGCATATCCTTAAAATATGGTTCTAACGGTTTTTGTGGTTTCCGATACGGGCCTGAACCGCAGATGCTCATCCGAGGTTTGTGGAGGTTGTCCTTCAGACCGGCTTTCAGGATTTGAAACGCATGAACAGGGAACAGCAATAAATTAATCTTAATCATTAATCTTTTCCAGGTCAACTCTTTTATCTTTAATTCTGGAGTAAAAAAGTATGAAAAAGGAACCCGGGTTTAATGGTTACAAGGTGATGATTTTAAAAATCATAATTAGTTGCTCACTGATTGATAGCCAACTGCCTCGGATTGGAACTTTTATTTTATGGAAAATTAATTTAACTATAATAATTCGACAGTCATAAGTTCCCGTAACATGCTGAAATTGCTGTCACTCAGTAATTTCAACGGGTTACGGATCAACTTTCAATCTTTTACTTTTTCACTGTCAAGTATATATAAGGATAATTTATTATTGTCAAGTTGATCACAACATTTATCGTAAGTACCTGGTCATATATTTTCAGGTATTTGCGTATGAGGAACCGCAGATGAACGCAGACAGACGCAGATGCCTGTCTGCCGCGGACTCATCCGTGTTCATCCGTGTTTGGAGACATTTACACAAATACGAAGGCGATCAATTTGAATAAGTTGCCTCCATTTTATTTTCATCAATTTTTTCAACCGAGACCAACTGATTTAAAAGGAGTTTTTTTTCCTGCTGCGTGACAACAGGGAAATGATAATGCCTGTTAAGATGCTTAAATTCGCCCTTTTCTCTGGTTCTCTCTTTTACAAATTCCAGGTGATTCTCTATTCTTTTGGCGATACGTTCATTTGTGTATGAGACAATATGATCTGCTCCTGAAAAAATCAGACCACGAAATTCCTGTTCCAATTCATATCCGACAAAGTTTCTGCAAGCGGCCATTGCAGCAAACAGAGTTGTCCCTGTTCCCAGAAAGGGGTCTGAAACGGTATCTCCTTTTACGGAGAACATCTGAATGAGCCGGTACGGAACATCAAAAGGAAAGGCCGCGCTTCTCTTTCTTATTTTGCTGTCAGGCAGATTCTGAACGGTTCCTCTCAGATCCGTCCATATATCTGAAAACCAGGCATTTCTTTCTTCCCAGAAGAAAGCGCTTTTTCTTCTGTTCATTTTTTCGTCATCTTTCCTGAATTCCCTTCTGCCCCCTTTTCTGAATACCAGAATAAATTCATGCTCCAGGGTGACATAAGCACCGGGCGGCAGCATTCCCGAACCCATGAATTTGTTCGGTGCGTTGGTCTGCTTGCGCCATAAAATGCCTGGCAAGGCGGCAAATCCTGTTTTAAGCATCTGCGACATAATTCTTGAATGATTCGGATATAATGCAAAATTTCCGTCCAGGGTTCTTGTGGCATCTCCGATATTGACACAGACAATTCCGCCTTTTTTTACCACTCGCCAGAGATCGCTCCAAGTCGCATCAAGTATTTTGTGCATCAGTTCAAACGCCAATGGGCCGTTTTTATCCTTCAACGCTCTGGAGATTTCAGGGCTTTGTTCGGAAAACATCTCATCCCACATTTCAATCATCGGATAAGGCGGCGAAGTGACGACCAGATCAACACTGCCCGAGAGGATATCCGCCATGTTGTTTGAATTTTCAAAAATAATCTGATGCGTTGTTTTCACGGGTTCTTTTTTATGAAAAGTAAAAAGTTGATTCGTAAATTTGCTGACACTGATATTTTTCAACGCAGTATCTGGCTTTGCAGCCATACTTTTCACTGTACACGGTTAAACCGCAGCAGTGGCTTCTATCTCGACGATGATATCCGGATGAAATAATGCGGCCACACCGAGCAGTGTCGATGCGGGCCTGCATCCGGCTTTGTCCAGACGCTTGGCAAGCACTGGGCCCGCTTCCATAAACGCGGAAATATCTGTTGTGTAATAGCTGAGGCGGACAACATCGGCGAGGCTCAGGTCTGATTCCTCCAATACAGTGTCAATATTGCCGAACACCTGGTTGAACTGCGCTGCCATGTCTCCGGGGTTTTCCTCGTCATCAACATAAACCTGCTCTGAACACATTACCATACGCTGAACGTCGCTAATGTCATTGGCCTCCACAAAACCGTACTGATCCTGCCATTTCCAGGGGTTGACGATTCTTCTGTCCATAAGTTGCTCCTTGTTATATTTTATTCAGTATCAATAAGTTTTTCGGGTTCAATAGTATAAACATATCTTAGGTTTTTGCATTCCACACCGGGTTTATATAGTAAGGTTGCATCGCTTTCCCGCTTATCTCCTCTTGATGACAGCCAAAATACTTTGTTATTCTGAGAACTGTCTTCAGGATTGATTAACCGAAATCCGAAAATGCTCAACAATGTGCCCAAGATCAATTTCTCAAACATCTTTGCCTTTATAGAGCGCAAAAGATTCGCCGATTTCGGGAATAAGTTCTGCTATCTTGTATTTCTTTGTCATTTCAATCACTTATCAAAAATCCAAGTTCGTTTGATATCATAATTAATCCAGTTGATTGCAGAAACATCAACATTTTTCCATGCGTTGAGTTCTTCTTTGATAATTTGAACATATTCCGGACTGATTTCAAAAAGAACAAATCTCCTCTCTGTGCTACATGCTGCTTTTCCCACGGTTCCGATTCCCGCGAATGGATCCAGAACAACATCATTGAGGAATGAATAATAGGTGATCACTTTTTCAGCCAGTTCCAGGGGAAACACCGCGGGATGTTTTTTGTTATGAGCAGGATGAATGTTCCAAATATTCGTCACCTGGTATCCATCCTGTATTTTTGATTCTTTGACAATTTCTTTGTCAGGGTGTTTCCGAATGTGCCAGTCTATGAGCTTATCCGTTTTTTTCCTGTAAACCAGGACATATTCAGTGACCGGAACCGGCTTGTATTGCAACGGATTTCTGTCGGCCGCAAACCGTCTTCCTCTGCCGGTGGCCCATCCTGCCCCCTCTGGTTTTGCCCATATAATATCATCAACAAATTCAAATCCTTCTTTAATAAAAAGGCGATGAAAATCAAAAGGGACGGCAATTCTTTTTGAAGATTCGCTACGGCTTGCCCTCCTTAACAAAACTGGCGAGATATTCAGCACAAAAAAACGTCCTTCGTTCAGGACACGATGACACTGTTGGATAATCTTCCGCATCTTCAGCAAATATTCCTCATAAGTAATGAAATCGGAATATTCAGGACGTGCATTATAATAAGGCGGTGATGTGAAAACAAGGTCAACCGATTCCAAAGGCGTCTCTGTCAGAAGCATTTCACTGTCGCCAAGTCCGATGGTATTTCTCAGATTGGAAATTTTGGGAATATCCCGGGAACGCTTTTTCTTTTTTTCCGGTTTCCGTCCGAGCAGCCGGGTTTCCAGCACATCTTGCCGGGTTGTTTTTTTCTCTGAAATAAGGCTTGAAAATGCGTCAATGACCACCTCTCCTATCTGGACGTTATCCTGGGTGAGCAAAGGAACCCGCCAGCAATGATAGCGGTCATCCACTTCAGGCAGCCCAAAATGGATGACGTTGGACAGTTCAATATTTTTCAAATATTCCAAGGCTATTTTTTTTGCATCTTCGACGATTTTAACCCGATAACGCCGTTTTCCTGCCACAGTATTTGCTTTAATCATACGCTTATCTTAAATTATTTGACGAATTGACGGACGTGAGCAAAATCCGCCTTGTTGCTGATTGGCAGACAAAGGCGGAGTGCAAAGCTTGCTTTGTGATCAGATAATTTTTTTATATGCTGTTTTTCAGGAAAAATCAAGCAAAAATTTCAAAGTTGAAAATGAAAAGTAACTCCGTTTTTTTTGTTCCAACTGTCTGGTATGCAAAAAAAAATATTTTCCCGGCTGTTTCAAATAGCTTAAAAGCTCTTTTTATGATAGAAACAGTGTCTCACAATTTATTCGGTTGTCCGGACCGCACCAAAATTTGCTCGGTTCAGATTGGCAAATCCGAACCACATCCGCCAGATTCGTCAATTTGGCAGGCGCAACAGTCCCGTCAGAATTGTTAATTACTGGACATGCTCGTCTGCCCGAACCGTACAAGTCTGAATCTCCGGCAGAGATCACTGACAGAACCGTGAAACAGGAAAAGGTGAAAAATATCATGTCTATCCAGCTCATTGCAAAAGACCTTTACCGCCTCATCAAAGAGGTTGAAAAATTGGAAGAACAGATCAGGAATACGCCTTTTGAAAAGCGTAAGAAGATGGAAGATGATCTCCGGAAAATGAAAGCGGAAAAAAATCGGATGCGAAGAATGCTTGACGGCAGCAAAGGATAGCCTGGTCAGCCATGAAAGATTATATAAATCCGGGTGACAGAAACGCTTCCCGGGCATCTTTTCAGCATCTGTCTGATCTGCACTCTTGACACTGATTAAAATTGATTATACACTTACTCAACAGTGAAAAATTGAAAGTTGAAGCTGCTACCATATCCGCGGCCATGTCCATGGAAGAAAGTGCCATCAAACTGTATTCGGAAAGGGCAGATGCCGCAACTGATCCTGAAGAAAAGGCACTCTGTAAATGGCTCGCAGAATGGGAAACCAAACATTTGGAGGCCCTTGCGACCATGGACAGGGAACTGACCGAGGCCGTATGGCATGATAATAATCTCTGGCCACTCTGAAGCGCAGGTTCTGTTCAATTACGCGAATTGAAAATGACTGATGCGATGAAAAAATCCGGCATCGGGGCTTTTGGTCCCGATGTCAAAACACTGAAAGTTCAATATGATGACGACTCTTCCAAATCCACTTTCCAAACGTGTCAAACGCCATGTGACAGGCCGAATGCAAAACTTTTTTGCAGCAACCGCACCAGGCTTTGAAAAGCTGTGCTTTGATGAACTGATGTCTCTTCCGCTTTCTGTTTCTGCCAAGAGCGCAGTGATTGTTGAGGGCGGCGTGGAGTTCAGAGGGCGTGTGCATGACTGTTATCTTGCCAATCTGAACCTGCGCACGGCAAACAGAATCCTCATGAGAATCGGCGCATTCAAAGCCACCAACTTTGATCAGCTTGAAAAAAGACTGGCGGATCTGCCCTGGGAGCTTTTTCTCTGTCCGGGGATTCTGCCTAAGATATCTGTAACCGCCAGGCATTCCAGACTTTATCATAAAGATGCCATCGCAGAACGGTTTCAGGCAAGTATATCAGACCGCATTGCTCAAACCGGTCTGCACAAAGACATTCAGAACATTTCATTTTACAGACAGAGGATATTTGTGCGTGTGGCGGAAGATCGCTTCACGGTATCCATCGACAGCAGCGGAGAGATACTCCATAAGCGAGGAATCAAAAAACACGGTGGCACTGCGCCTCTCCGGGAAACCATCGCCGCTGCCATGTTGAAATTCGGGAAATATAATTGCAGGGAGCCGCTTGCGGACCCATTATGCGGCTCCGGAACCTTTTCTCTTGAAGCTGCCATGATGGCGACACATACACCTCCGGGCTGGTTAAGGGATTTTGCGTTCATGGGATGGCCCGCGTTCCGACCGCAGAGATGGGCGTATATAAAACGTGAATCTGAAAAAAACTTTACCCGTCTGGAAAGGCCGCTCATTTTTGCTTCCGATAAAGATAAAGAAGCGTGTAACCGCCTGCAACAATGCATCAGGAAATATAATTTTTCCGGGATCATCAGAGTTCACTGTTCGGATTTCTTTGATTTTTCTCCGTCAGAGCTGACGAAAAAAACCGGGCTTGTAGTCCTGAATCCGCCCTATGGACGACGCATTGAGACGCTGGAGGGAAGTGAGACCTTCTTCCATTCAATATGCGAAAAACTGGGAAAAGATTACAAAGAATGGAAGGTGGCGATGATTGTCCCGGAAAAAAGTCTTGTCAAAACGGTTCCTTTCCGCTTAAAACCCCATCGCTTTCGCCACGGAGGACTGAATTTGACGTTGCTTGCAGGGAGGATTGCATAAATAAAGAAAGTGGAAAGTAAAAAGTGGAAAGTAAAAAGTGGAAAGTTGCCCGGGATATTCTACCTCACTTTACACTTTCAATTTTGCATTTTGCACTTTCAACTTTGCACTTTCAACTTTCAACTTTGGCACTTACATCAACGTGACTTCGGCTGAAACATGCCGAAAAGCCATTTTGGGATGCCTTCCGGCAATATCAGCGTAAAAAGCTTTAACAGCTATCATGTCTGTCTCAATATCTCCTGTCGGTTCAAATGAATGACCAATGCCCGAGGTTTTTCGTGCATAATCCAGATATCCCAAAGCAACAGGGACATTGGCACCATTGGCGATATGGTAAAAACCGCTTTTCCATCTTTTCACCTTTTTACGGGTTCCTGATGGGGGAATGACTATGATCAGTTCTTCACTTTCATTGAAAAACTGTACTGCCTGGGCAACCGTGTTGTTGGACTGGCTTCGGTCAATAGGAATCGCTCCCAGCCATTTGAACATAAAACCAAAAGGCCATTGGGTCAATTCTTTTTTTACCATGATGCAAACTCTGATGTTAAGCCCAAACGCTGTCAGCATCGTCAGGGGAAAATCCCAGTTTGAAGTGTGAGGGGCAGCGATAACAACATATTTCGGTATATCCAGAGCTTTTCCTTCAATTTTCCATTTGAATATACCGAGAACAAACAAGGAAATCCAATTTAAAAGGGAACTTAGCAGGGGGGTGTTAAAAATGGTACGTTTCGCAATTTTCATAATTTTCAAAGCCTTTTCAGATAAAATTTTTAGGAGTTTTCATGTAAGGAACTCGGAAAAAACGCATTCCCCCATCATTTTATATATCACACAAAGACACAAAGACCACAAAGAAGGGCACAGAGGGCGGAAGCCTGTTCTGTCTCCGACCGGGCGAATGTCTTTTCGGGGGAATGCGTTTTTTCTGAGTACCTAACTCAACATACAGTTCTGTATGATATAAGCACTTGGCCAAAAGTTTTCCGGGATTTTTTTCCGGGAAAACAGCTTTCACAGACCGCGGATGAACACGGATGAACACGGATGAACGCTGATCTGCGGTTCACAATATGCAAATACCTTAAAACATATGGCCAATTACTTATTATAAATCTGGCAGAAAGGCCAGCCTGAACTCTGCTTTTACAAAAGTTTTACAAAACGCCTGCTGTGGACTTTTGAAACGGGCGACAATGTTAAGGTGCCTTAACTTTTCAAATTTTTTCCTTGCATGATATTTGAATATGAATTAAAAATAATTTTAAGAATTCAAATTACTTGACAACCGCAAGTTCTCACAATCTGCTGATGCCGATATTTTCCATATCAGCTAAAATGCAGGCATCACTGATTTCAGCAAGTTACAGGAACTTGCGACTGACGAGCTGTTTTGCCCAAAATGTGCTGCCTGTCTGACATCAGCACGGCCATTCCTGAAAAATTGTTGACGGCTTTGAGGCAAATCCCAAGAATGTGTTCAACCGGATTTTGTGAACGAATGAGAGGTTTCTTATGAATAATCTGGAATCTGTATATGAACAGGATTTTTATTTATGGATATGTCACAATGTCGAATTATTGAAAAATGGCATGTTGTCACAGATTGATCTTAAAAACATTGCAGAGGAATTGGAAGATATGGGAAAAAGTCAGCATCGGGAACTGTTGAGCAGACTGGAAGTATTGTTTGCCCATCTCCTGAAATGGCAGTTTCAGCCGGACCATCGTTCAAACAGTTGGAAAGGAACGATAGTTGAGCAGAGACACCGGATAAAGCGGTTATTAAAAACCAGTCCCAGTCTGAAGCATCAGATGGAGAAGAAAATAACAGAAGCTTATTCCGATGCTGTGGAATATGCGGCCGCGAAAACAGGCATTCCCGAATCCGATTTTCCTCAGACATGCCCTTATTCTATGGATGAGGCATTGGACAAAAATTTTTATCCGGATATGAAATTCTGATACAATCTCGTTATTCACATAACAATTCGCCATCTTATTCGGAGCTTTTCAGGAGTGCAAAAATGAAGTGGAGCGGAACGGAATTTTTGCATTGTTGCAGGAAAGCTGTCCCATCGCTGATAACCTGATCCTGAACGCATATCATCAGGAACCTTTTTCCCACAGAGGCATCATTCGTGAATCCGCGGTCCGGGAAAACGCGTCCCGGCTCATGGCAGAAAATGACATTCGTGCTCAGGACGCGTTCACTCCGGCAGGAACGCTTTCCGGCGGGAATCCTTATCCCGCCGTAATCGTAATCTTACGGGGAGCTGTTTTTTCAACTTTCGGCAACGTCAGTCTCAGGACACCGTCATTCAGCTTGGCATCAATTTTTGACTGGTCAATGACATCCGAAAGGGTAAACTGACGGTAATATCTGCCTGTCTGATATTCTCTGAATATATCCGTTTCCCCGGGACCTTCGGGCGGCAATACTTCACCCGTCAGGGTCAGCGTATCTTCACGAAGGTCAATATCAAAGTTTTCCGACTTCACCCCCGGCATATCCGCCAGGAGCGTAATAGCGGATTCTGTTTCAAATATATCCGCAACCGGCACAAAAGTCGGTCCCTGTTTTGTCTGTTCTGCGGGACTCACCACCTCTTCCTTTTCCTTTGCCTGAAGGTCTTTGGTTTCACTGTCTGTCATTTGTCATCCCTCCTTGTGAATCAGATAAAAAATTGATAAAATCCATATTATCAGCCAATTTTGATCTGCCTCGGCTTTGCCGATTCTGACTTGGGCAGAACCACCGTCAGAATTCCGTCAGCAATGCCTGCCTCAACCTTGGACGGATCAATCTGGCCCGACAGTTTTATCATCCGGCTGAATTTGCCGGATTCCCGTTCCCTTCTGTGATATTTCACTTCTTCGTCTTCAGGAGCAATTTTTCTTTCACCTGATATGGCAAGACTGTCAGCGGTTGCGGAAATATCCAGATCATCAGCCTTCATTCCCGGCAGTTCCGTACGCACACGATAAGCATCTTTATCTTCACTCACATTTATCAGCGGAAAAACGCCGGCACTTTGCTGCCTTCCGGACAGTCCTTTGTGATATCCTTCAAAAAGCCTGTCCACCTGATTTTTCATCCGCTCCAATTCTCCAAACGGGCTTCTCCATCCCCATGCCGGGGTATTGAACATTCTTCTTACTATCATTGTTCATTCCTCCTTAATTTTTACGATTGAAAATTTATGGCTGAAAGAGCCTCTCCGTTTTCCAATTAAGCTAATCATGCATGATAATCTGTCAATAAAAATAAGTCTAATCTTAATAATATCAGTTAGTTGTTCTCTTCACTTCTCCCCAAAAAGTAACCATTATGTTTGAATCTGTCAAGAAAAAAATATGATACTGAAAAAAATTTTGCAGAATTTTTACTGATTATAACGGATTTAGGCACTGGTTCAGTTCAATGGGATTTTTTAAGAAAATCAGCCTATATACCGTTTGAAAACAGACAGTTATCAGTCTTTTTGCATATTTTGATAACTACTTGATTTTAATACGATTCCTATTCAACTGAACCAGTGCCGGATTTTTAAAAAGATTGAAAATTTATAACTGAAAGGGCCTCCCCGTTTTCCAACTCAAGTTAATCATGCATGATGATCTGTCAATAAAAATAAGTTTATTTTTTATAATATCAATTATTTGCTCTCTTTATTTCTCCAGAAAAAGTAATCATCTGTTTGAACCTGTCAAGAAAAAAATGTGATGCTGATAATTTTTTTTGCAAATTTTAAAAAAAATGGCGATTTCCCCCTTAACCATGAAGAAATTATCATTATTTTATCTTAAATATGATTGATTCTAACGGATTTTGTGGTTCTGCATAATTTCAGACTGTCAGAAAACCACAGAGAACCGCAGAGATCAGGAGGACTCTGTGTCCTTTGTGGTTTCTCTGTGTCCTCTGTGGTTGAAAAACGGATTCAGACCACAAAATCCGTTAGAATCAGCATCATTCACCATTTTCATGTAAACGGTCGTTGGAGAATTTGGAAGAATAATTTATCCTCTGTCTGAATTACTCCCTTCACCCCATTGACCTGTGTTCCCATTATGTTGTACTGAATGATGTCACGACACAGAAGGCATCGTGGTATGAGCAGAGAAGTCCGCATACAACGGCATATGAGAATCATATCCTGACTTAGCTGATCAGCAGGTCAGGGCCATAAAATATAGGAACCACAGGAATATAAAGGGGGGAGAATTTTGAAGCGGGGAGAAGAACTTTTAAGAGAGCATCCGGCCTGCTAATCCCCAGGAACCAGGCCGGATGCGTATGCTATTGTAAAATCTCAGACAAGACATTCAATCTTCAATTTTACTTCATCTCATTCACCTTCTCCGCCAACTCAGGCACAAACTCAAGGATATCCGCAACCACTCCGAGATCCGCCATCTGGAAGATGGGTGCCTTGGCGTTCTTGTTGACCGCCACGATATAGGGAGCACCTTTGATGCCGCCCATGTGCTGGAATGATCCGCTGATACCCAGCGCCAAATACACCTTGGGCTTTACAGTCTGGCCCGAAGTTCCGACCTGACGGGCTTTTTCCAGCCATTTGGCATCCACGATGGGCCTGGAGCATGACACATCGCCGCCCACAGCCTCAGCCAGTTCATTGATGATTTCCAGATTATCCTGATCCTCGATACCCCGTCCCACGGAAACAAGAATCTCTGACTTGGTGATATCCACGTCGCCGGCTTCGGCCTCAACCACTTCCAGGAAACGGCGGGTCGTTTCCGAAAGGTCTCCTGCATCGCCGGTTTTGTCAACCACGCTGCCGCCCGCGCCTTTGCTTTCATCGGGCTGGAAAGCGCCCGGACGGATATTGATGACAGCGCCGCCTGAAATATCGCAGGATACATGGGTGCTGGCCATGCCGCTGTATTCCTGGCGGACAATTTTGAGATTTCCGTCTTCAATGCCTTCCAGACCAACAACATCTGCGACAAACGCTGAATCAAGCTTTATGGAAAGCCCGGGAGCGAGGTCCATTCCGAACGTATCATGAGGAACGAGAACGATGGCATCTGCCGGCAAAATACTGACCAGTGCCTTTCGGATCACTTCGGCGTTGGGGTAGGCGTCACTTCTGATCTTCCAAACCTCTTTATAAGAAGCGGCAACTTCATCGCATACCGCATCCGATCCCACAACAATCGCGGTGACTGACGCATCCGCATCTATTTTCCGGGCCGCGACCTCCAGTTCAAGGGCTGTGTCATCTGCCTTGCCATCTTTATGTGCAATATAAGCAAAAATTTGTTGAGCCATTATTTTATACCTCCCTTCTCTTTCAGTCTCTTGACCAGTTCCTCCAGAATTTCATCGGTGCTGCCTTCCAGCATCTCAGCCCCTTCGCCCATCTCAGGTACAAAATAATCTGTGCATTTTACCTTTGCACCGGCTTCGCCAACGGAATCCGCGGCAATGCCGAGGTCTCCAGCACCATGGGTGGGAATTTCCACCGACGCCACTTTTCGGATACCGCGAATCCCAACGTACCGAGGTTCGTTAATACCAGTCTGAATTGAAAGCACACAGGGAAGGGCTATCTCGTTCATCTCCTGATTTCCGCCTTCGATCTCACGGCCCACATTTATCTTCTTGTCATCTGTGGCATCTATCTTGTTCACCAGGGAGGCATACGGATAATCCAGCATGGCCGCCAGCATTCCGCCCACCTGACCTGCGCCGTCGTCAGCCAGTGCGCCGGTGAAGATCACATCGTAATTTCCTTTTTCCACCTCAGCTTTGAGAATGGCTGCAATGCCTCTTCCGTCAGAACCGTTGAACGCATCGTCCGAAAGCAGAATGCCCTTGTCCGCGCCCATGGCCATTTCTCTTCTCAGCACTTCTTCGGATTCATCATCGCCGACAGTGACAACGGTCACTGAACCACCGACCTTATCGCGAATCTGAATTGCCTCTTCCACTGCATAATTGTCCCACTCGTTTACCGAATAGACCAGATCATCCCGTTCAATATCTGTTCCGTCTTTGTTGATCTCAATCTCATTCTCAGAGGTGTCGGGAACCCTCTTGACACATACCAAAATTTCCATCTGAATCCTCCTCATATAGTTAATTTGATGTTGGATGTTCGATGTTGGATGTTGGAGTCGCAAACATCAAACATCAAACATCAAACATCAGACATCAAGCATCAAGCATCAAGCATCAAACATCAAACATCAAACATCAAACATCAAACATCAAACATCAAGC
>Ga0190284_1001086_pt1 | contig 12662 bp, 11 predicted proteins | sample 48691812_MG_FD_161668 | JGI IMG/M metagenome (GOLD analysis project Ga0190284, IMG submission 161668) | Hydrothermal vent microbial mat bacterial communities from Southern Trench, Guaymas Basin, Mexico - 4869-18-1-2_MG | ecosystem: Environmental > Aquatic > Marine > Hydrothermal vents >...
GATGGTCCTGTTCTATCTCCTCCTGGCATAATAGCCTCCTTTCTTTTTGGTTTATGTTATATTTTCCTCAATGAACCAGCGGATCTGAAACGCCGCCGCCGTCTAATCCCACAACCCGGCATCTGAAATTTCGCGGCAGGAAGGTTGCCTTTTAAGTAAGCGTCAATAACCTTATTAACATCTCCCGCAACAAATGGTATAATCCGGATACCGTAAGCTTCGATCATGTTTGCTAAAAAATGTGATACCGCGCCGCAGATTACAACCCTTACTCCCAGGTTATAGATCCTGATGGCTTTGGAAGACGGAAAGTCGAGATGAAAGGGCTCATAATGTTTGCCGGTAATCGTCCCGTTCTTAATCTCGGCAATAAGCAGCATTTGTGCCGAGTCGAACAGAGGGGAAATCCGATTCTTCCAAACGGTAATGCCTATTTTCATTTCAGGGCCGTCTCCTTTTGAATATCTATGATTGCATTTAGCGTGCCACAAAAGCTATAAATTAGTTGAATTTTTTTCTTACAATATATCAGCATGTTAGGAGAATAATGCGAGATTGCTATGGAAAATAGACTATGAAATGGAGCGCAATTATGCGACTGTAATCGGCTGCAACGTCGCATTGTTGCTACTCTATATGGACAACCTGATTCACTTACGTTTGGTTCTGCCGTTGATTTTTGGAAGATAGATACCAAGGGCTTTAATCTTTCTAAAGAGGGTGCTTTTGTGCATACCGAGTTCACGGGCGGTTGCCAGGCGGTTGTATTTATTACGTTTAAGAGCATCCAGTATCACCTGGGCTTCAACTGATTTCATGGTTGAATTGATAGTATCGCCGGCAACTGGAGTGGAAGTTGCATGTATAAGAAAATCGGGTAATGCATCCGGTTTGATCTGTCCCTCCAGGCAAAGCACGAAGGCATGTTCGATAATATTTTCAAGTTCCCTAATATTACCCGGGTAATCATGCGACATTAGAAACGAAAGTGCTTCCCGGCTGAATCCGGTGATTGCTTTATCTCGCAACCGGTTCAGTCGGTTGATAAAATGTTCTGTCAAAAGCGGAATGTCTTCCTTACGTTTGCGAAGGGGCGGAAGATCGATTCGTACAACGTTTATACGATAATAAAGATCCTGGCGGAAAGCTCCCTTTTTTACAAGATCGTCAAGGTTTTTGTTGGATGCGGCGATTACGCGGACATCGGCCTTGACAGGTTGTGTTCCTCCAAGAGGCACGAAATTACGTTCCTGTAATACGCGCAAGAGCCGGACCTGGAATGCACTACTGACATCGCCGATTTCATCCAAAAGGATTGTGCCGCCCCGGGCAAGGTCAAAGTGTCCCGGCTTGTCCTTTGTCGCGTTTGTAAATGCCCCGGCTTTGTATCCGAAAAGTTCCGATTCCAGCAAAGTGTCCGGCAGGGCACCGCAATTTATCGCAATAAACGGCTTTTTACGTCGCGGGCTTTGTTCATGAATAGCCCGGGCCACCAGCTCCTTGCCGGTTCCTGTTTCACCTTGGATCAATACCGAGCAGTCGCTTTCCGCCACCTGTGGAAGGATTGAAAATATTTTGTGCATCAAAGGACTGCGGCTTATAATGTCTCCTTGTTGATATTGTACGTCCAGTTTCCTGCGTAATTCTTCTACAGTACTCATATCGCGAAAAGTTTCAACACCGCCTATTACCTTTCCGGTTTCGTCTTTTAGCAGGGAAGTACATACGATTACCGGAATGCGCTGCTTTTCACCATTAACGATATAGGTCGAAGTGTCTACAAAAGGTTTGCCCAGTTTCATGGTACGGCGCAAAGCACAGTCTGTCTCACACATGTTTGAGCGAAAAACCTCGCAGCAGTGTTTTCCGATTGCTTCCTGACGAAAGATTCCCGTAATTACTTCGGCAGCACGGTTAAAAGAGGTAATGCGCCAATTACGATCTATGGTAAAAACCCCTTCGGAAATGCTTTCCAGGATGATCTTGGTTATGTGGTGTGATATTTGGCTATGGCTGTCGTTCTTCATTTACCTGTTAATCTGTTTGCTTTGTAACTACTTAGGTGGATAGGCTGAAGACTGAAGACTGTTAGGAAAAGCGCATTTTGAAACCATGTTTGGTGCAATAATCAGATATTTCCGCCAAAGTACGGCAATCGTGCTCTTATGACCCCTTCAGCCTTTAGTCTAAACAGCTTCAGCCTGACTACGTGAGTAGTTACTTTTCTTTTGCAATGCCTTGTTTTATGATAATCGCGTGGACTGCAAAGATATATATAAACACCACACAATGTAAGATGGCTTTAGAATTGATAAAAAGTAAGTATAGCAAGTTATTTAAAAAAATGAAATAAAAATGCAAATCGACCCAGAGGGCCTATCCCAGAGGGCCGATTTGCTGTAAATGAGATGGAGGTAAATGCCAAGTTGAACATCTCGTCTATAAAATAGTAGCAATTATTATGCCAAAATTTATATGTGCCGGTCGACTTTATTCAAGTCGGCATCATTTGAGGCGCAAAAGCCGAGAAGATTTGGGTAGAAACAACATTTCATAAGTCAAAAAAGGTTAAAATTGTTCTTTTATTAATTTCCAAAATCCTCATTTTGTTACCTTCTAACCCTGCCTATTGTTCAATATTGGAACTTAAACTACCAATAATTAGTTAATATATCGGTATGTTGAGTTTATTTCGGCAGTATAATTGCTTTTGGCATAGATACTGCTATTAAGATGCTGTTGTTGTTTATGTTTTGATCCAATTCCGATCCAAATCCAAAATTGTGAAGCCAAATTGTAAATCCAAATTTTAAATATTGACCAGAAACTTTTACTTTAAAAAATAAAGGGGGGTGATAAGATTCATACCGGCTTAATTATAGAGGTACATGGAAAAAATAATTTATAAATAAGGAGGTAACTATGCCTAGTTTTGTCATTGATGAAAAATGCGATGGTTGTAAGGGAGGAGACAAAACTGCATGCCTGTACATTTGTCCTAACGATCTAATGGTGCTGGATGCAGACAGAATGAAAGCTTATAATTGCGAGCCAGATATGTGCTGGGAGTGTTATAATTGTGTAAAAATCTGCCCAACCCAGGCTGTTGAAGTACGAGGTTATGCTGATTTTACACCATTAGGTGCAAGCGTTGTCCCAATGAGGGGTTCAGAAGATATCATGTGGACCGTCAAATTTAGAGGTGGAACGATCAAGCGGTTCAAATTCCCCATCAGGACCACACCGGAAGGGGAAGCTAAACCGGATGGCGGCTTTGGCATAGGACCGGGAACCTTGGATGATCAGCTCCTGTTCACGGAACCGGCTTCATTGAGAGAAGATAAACTCTGGACACTTGGAGATTAAAGGGAGGTGACTAATTATGCAAGAATTCAAGACAGTCGAGGTTACTACTGATTTTTTGATTATCGGTCCAGGAATGGCGGGATGTGGCGCTGCTGTGGAAGGTGCACATTGGGCTAAAGAAAATAATGTGAAAGTTACCGTGGTGGATAAGGCCGCTATGGAACGAAGCGGTGCTGTAGGAATGGGGCTTTCAGCCATCAATCAATACCAGGGTGAAAATTCCCCTCCCGATTACTTAAGCTATGTCAGGCAAGACCTTATGGGTCTTTGCCGGGATGATCTGGTCATGGATATTTCCAGGCACGTCAACGGATCAGTCCACATGTTTGAGGGATACGGACTTCCAATTTGGAAAGATGGAGAAGGCAATTACGTCCATGAAGGCCGGTGGCAACTTATGATCAACGGCGAATCTTATAAGGCCATTCTTGCTGAGGCCGCCAAGAACGCTGTTGGCATGGACAACGTTATCGAACGCGTATTTGTTGTTCGACTTTTACTCGACAAAAACGACAAAACTAAAGTGGCAGGCGCCATCGGGTTCAGCGTGAGAGATCCCGAAATCTATGTATTTAAATTTAAGGCATGCCTTGCGTGTGCAGGCGGTGCCGTTCACGTTTTTAAACCGCGGTCAACCGGAGAAGGTTTGGGTAGGGCCTGGTATCCACCCTGGAACGCAGGGTCAACCTCCTATCTGACGACCACTGCCGGCGCTGAAATGACTTCCCAGGAGGTTGTTTTCATTCCTGGAAGATACAAGGATGCATATGGCCCGGTTGGGGCATGGTTCTTGCTGTTTAAGGCGGCGGCAACTTCAGCCACCGGTTTCAACTACATGGCCGAAGGTTTGGCTGAGGGGGGCGAACTTCACAACTGGCCGCCCTATGGGAAAGTTAAACCTATTCCCACTTGCCTTAGGAACCACCTGATGATGATTGAAATGTATCAGAAGGGTGATGGCCCCATCTTTATTCATACTGACAAGGCTATTGCCAAAATTGCCGAAAAGGCGCCTGATGAAAAAGCGTATAAAAAGGAAATGAAAAAGCTTGAGGCCGAGGCATGGGAGGATTTTCTCGACATGACCATCAGCCAGGCTGTTCTCTGGGCCTCAAAGGATGTATTCCCCGAGGAGGGACCTTCCGAAATCCAGCCGTCTGAGCCTTACTTTATCGGTTCTCACTCCGGTGCTTCCGGTGCATGGTGCAGTGGCCCTGAAGATATCCAGACCGAAGAATCCAAGAATGAGTATTTCTGGGGTTACAACCGTATGACCACGGTAAAAGGCCTGTTTGCAGCCGGTGACGGGGTCGGGCTGTCAAGCCACAAGTTTTCTTCGGGTTCTTTTACCGAAGGGCGGATTGCAGCAAAAGCGGCTATAAAGTACTGTGTGGATAATCCTGAAATGCCTGAATTTGATTCCGCAGAGGTGGATAAGCTCAAAGAACAGATTCTGCTTCCGTTTAAGCACTATGAAGAGCATACAGCTTACACCACCCTGGGTACGGCTACCAAAAAGTATGATCTGCCGGTGGAGGAAGTCAATCCGAATTACATTACCCCTAAAATGGCCATATTCCGTCTCAATAAAATCATGGATGAATACGTAGCCGGCTGGGGTACACAGTATACCTGCAGCGCGATCACGCTGAATATTGCTCTTGATCTGCTGAAACTCCTCAAAGAGGATCTTCCCAAGCTCGCTGCTCGAAATCTCCATGAGTTGATGCGGTGCTGGGAAAACGTTCACCGGGTCCAGATTGCTGAAGCCCATACCAGGCACAAACTGTTCCGTGAGGAAACCAGATGGCCCGGGTACTACTACCGTTCTGATTTCCGAAAGATGGATGAAGATAAATGGGGAAAGGTCTTTGTAAACTCTGTTTACGATGCGGAAAAAGATGAGTTTACGATGCTGACAAGACCGTTATTACATCTTGTGGACATTAAAGAGGTCGTGGGCATGTAAGTTCTGTAATTTATCCCCAGGTGCCCGATGCTCGGCGCCTGGGGGTTACATCCTTTTCTGGTCGAGTATCTGATGCTTTCGCCCAATTAAAGATGAGGCAGTTTCAGAATGTTCAATTTTGTTCAAGATCAAGGAAGGCGAAAATTTTAACCACAGGAATACATGGAGTATTTCGAGGATTAAAATTTGAGCCTGTCGAAGCGAAGCGTAGATCCCGCTCATCTGGGACGCAGATATTGGGCAGATAAGCGCAGACTTCGAAAGGGGACGTTTTGAAATTGGCTCAGGAGCATTAAAATGATAGACTCCGGCAAAGAAAAAGATATGATTGAACGGGTGACAGAGATCTATGTTGCGGTTTTTCCAATGCCGGTTAGCGATGATCGGATGGCAGAGGTAATATTGGCCGGCTTTAAAAAGGATCCGGAGAATCCAAATACGTCAATTGTCCGGGCGACTGTCGAGACTCACGTGAAAGCAGTAGACAGTTTGGTCGCTCTATGCGATGAGATCGTAGATAAACAAAAGGAAATAGAATCTTATCGATTATTGAAGTTTGATCAAGACGGAATCCATACCCTTAATCCTGATGACTTCCGGACTTTTGAGCAAGGATTCGGGAATGTCCGGTGGAACTTATGTTAATATAGAAGATTTCTTGGCAAGATACCTGTGTAATGCCATACGGGTATCCTCCATTGGCAGCCGCATGAGCCGGCATTCTTGTGCGGCTGCCTATTTTGATGGCGTCGTAGAAAATCCCATCTACTGCGTTGCAGTGCTTTTTCAGGAACTCGGCATACTACATGTATTGCCTCGTCCCTGAAAAACCACTGCGCCTTGTATATGGAACTTTCTACTTAGCCATCGGTGATACTTTTTACGAGACTGCCTATTTTCAGTTTATTGAAAATTGCCGGTAGATAAATAGTGCTTATTGAAAAGAGATATTTATATGAGCAATTCCAACAAGTTGCAATATGAAACGATGTCCGAAGAAGAACTTGAACCTGTTTTGGAGCTTCTTAAAGGGGGTAATCCGAATAGTATAGCTTTAAAAGCCGGAATTACCAGAGAACAGCTTTTCCGGATGCGTGATGATCTGCTATCTCAGGCTGAAAGTAAGAGGGCCGAATTAACTGATGTGCCGTCGGATAAAATCGGCAGAAATGAACCCTGTCCCTGCGGTTCCGGAAAAAAATACAAGCATTGCTGTTTGGGAAAACATGAGGCAGCAATGCGTACTAAAGATACGGAACAGGCAGAAAATCTTCGAGCAGATGAAAAAGAGCAAGAACAACTTGTCCAGCGTATAGAAAAGGCTTTCACTCTGCTAGGTTCACAGCATTATTCCGAAGCGATACGCTTTGCATTAAAGTTGACCAAGCTTTACCCGAATGAAGACAGGCTTCACGATATCGTGGCAACCAGTCATTTATATTCCGGTGAGTGCGAGGAGGCGATTAAAATCTGCAAGCATAGATTGGAAGTTGCCAGATCGGAAAAAGCCTATTTTATCAAACACGGACGTTATCGGGATGCTGAAATAGACAGGCCTGCATTATCCTACTACTATCCCCCCCTAACCTGGCTGCAGAAATATTGGATCGCCCTGAAGACAAAAGATTATCAAGCAATGTATCTCGAGACGGAAAATCCGAAAATTATCACACTTGTAAAAAAGCTCCAAATTGCAGATGATACAAATCAGTTTCCGGAAAAGCATTCCAATGGCCTTGAACTGCGGAAGAATGCCCTAAAGGGAACACTGGACCAGCTTAAGACAATAGGACCGGAGATTATACCGTATCTCTTGCCGCTGGCCTGTAAATACTCCTGGACAGGTATTTTTGTGCCTGAAATTCTTTCCTCTTATAAAACAGATATGACAAGTCGTGCCCTTATTGACATATCGATGTTTGGCTTTGCTTATGCATCCGGAGCCAGCCTCCATTATCTGGAGAAGATAGGAGAAGAGGTTATACCTTTTATTGAGGAGGCATTTGCCAGGGATAAAGAATTTGATTCCATAAAAACCGGCATCGTATCGGTGCTAGGAAATATGCGGGCCCCAGCCTCTTATGAGTTGCTTTTACGCCTTCTTGAGCATAAGAGTCCTCATATCGTCAATTGGGCTGGAGAGGCTCTGGGCAAATTCAATAACGTAGAGGCCCTGCCTGCTATGGTTGCCGCGAATCAAAGAATTGGGGGCGAAAAAATGATCGATACAGCGATCCAAAAACTTAAAGATCACGAGCAAGTTTGACTTTGAAAGCTGAAAATTGAGATGATTTCCTGATGTAATTTTTAACCAGTTCAAGCACTGCTTCATCATTACAGATAATTTGGTTGCAATGACATTTTCTATGACATTTTTCACAAAAATAATCTTCATTAAGGGCATTACCGCATGCACAATAGGGTTTCATAACCAGCGAGCCTTTTTCCAGCGCGGCTTCATAGTAATCGCTGGGGGGGCTATTCTTTTCTACGATTTTGGTCATGTTCAATCCTTTCTTTATTAATATAAGCTCTTCTCCAAATTAGTTGGAGAAGAGGATTCGAGGATTCGAGGGGTCAAGGGTTCAAGTAAATGTAAATGGCTTGATTAAGATGACATAAACACTTGTGCCTTCTCTGCCCTTACTCCTTAATATTTTCAAAGTATGTCTACATAAAAAGACGGTTCCAAAAGTCAGGGATTTTTCTGTATGTATTTGTTTTTCGGTCATTTTCACTCGAACCCTTGACCCCTTGAACCCTGATCAATCGATCAACTCTTTTGGAGATGATCCTTAATATCATTTTTAACATCTGTAAATTTATAGTCTTTTTTCTGATAATTTAAAGTAGATTTTTCCTGGTTTTTGTGTATATCATTTGACTAAAAAAATTGTCTGCTATTGAAAGGAACGAAATATAAAGATGGCCCAAAAGAAAATTCCACGATGTCCCCACTGCGGACAAAAGATGAAAAAATGGAAAGTTCCCATTGCCTCCACCTGGCCCAATGAATTCTTTTACGTTTGTTTTAATGATGCCTGTTCCTATTTTGTTCAAGGTTGGGAACGGATATGGGAACAGACAGCGGCGAAGGCATCGTATCGCTGCCGTTTAGATCCTGACACAGGCAAATGCGCGCCCCTGCCGGTATGGTCCTCTGACGCCCTCAAAGATGATATTATTGAGGAATAAAAATTCCGTCATTAATTACCGAGATGCTGCTTGATTTGAAGGGTCTTTTCTCCAAAGAGAGAGAATTTAAGCCATTGAAAGGCAAACTCCATCAGTTTTATATTATCTGTTTCTATGTGGTTCAGAACATCTTGGGCAATGTCAAACTTATCCAGAAAAGTTGTTTCAAATACAAAGCGCCTGAATTCATCCAGGTTGTAACAGGCCATATAAAACATCTGTAATTGCTGGTCGCTTAGCGCCTTGATGGTCTTTGCCCGCCTGCCTGCCGTGATATTCATGAAAAAGTCATTTATTGCATTATATTCATCCATACCTTGATTAATAATCCATTCTTGAACCGTCCACTCCTGTTTTTCATTGAACCCGAGGCAGTGAGATTCTTTTACGACAAAGTAATATTCTCCTGCAGGGTGTTCCTCGAATATTTTTGAGGCCGCCCGTCCAAGGGGATAAAGGCGACAGGCACCTGGCCGATCTTCATAGACAGCACAACCCTTCGGGCTCACGAAAGGACACCGACGGGTTTCATCATTATTCATTTTTAACTTGACGACCGGAACCCCATACGCTTCATCGACATAACTGGTGGTGTAATTTTCTAAGAATTCCTCGGATGAAAGGTTGAGCCTGTTTTTAAAGCGAAGTACATCATAAGGTGTAAGCACCAGGTTAAGATTGGCACAACATTTTGTGAAGCATGGTAAGTCTTTATGGCAGGCAAACCTAAACTTTCGGTCCGGTATGGATTGCATCAATGCCTGATCTATCATTTGTTTTTAAGCTCCTGCTTTTTGGCCTCCATGACATCCGGTTTCATTTTAAGCACATGCTGTCCGAGCAGACCGTATTCGAGCCATCTCATAGCGAATTTATAAAGTTCAACATCATCATGCTTTATTTTCTCCACAGTTTCCGTGTCCACCTCGAAGGTTTCCAAGAATTTGCTTTCAAATACAAAACGCTTGAAACGATCCAAGTCATAACAGGCCATATAATACATCTCCTGGATCTTTTTATTGATAATTTTTTTATCGCTGAGAGCTTTATTCATAGTAATTTTCTTAAAAAGCTTTTCCATCTCTAAGTAAATGGGAATACCCTGCCCTGTCTTCCACCTTTCGACAGTCATGACCTTGTCCTCGGCAAGACCGAGACAAAAGGGGACATCCATGACAGAATAATATTCTTTTCCCGATTTTTCTGTTATGTCGGTGCTTTCAGGTTTTAATGGATATATCCTGCAGGCCCAGGGCCGATCCTCGTATATTTTGCATCCCCCTGACGTAACAAACGGACAACTTTTCTTTTCGTCATTGCGCATTCTCAGAACAACTACAGCCAACCCTGCATCGCCGACAAGAATATCGGTATAACTGGTCAAAAAATCTCCTGATGTTATTTTAAGGACGTTTTTCATACGAAGGATATCATATGGTGTTAGAAAAATAGTGATATCGCGACAACATCGTGTAAAGCAATCAAGGCTTTGATGACACTCAAAGTGGAAATGGTCTTCCGGGGTTAGTACGGTTAAATCTCGCTTTTTATTTTCTTTGGTTTTTTTTGTCATGCCTTATACCTCGTTTATTCCATCTTAATGCCGTAGCGGATGATCTTGCGGCGGAGGGTGTTTTTGTTGATTTCGAGCTCCTTAGCAGTTACAGCCCTTTTCCAATTATTCCTCTGGAGGGCCTGGAGGATCGCATTTTTCTCAATTTCTTTTAGGGTGGTGCCTGTTGCAGCAAAGGTGGCATTAATCTTTGATAAAAGCTCATCCGGCAAGTGCTGCAGGCAAAGAAGTTCTTCTCGGCAGAGTACAAAAGCGTGTTCTATTGCATTTTCAAGCTCACGTATGTTACCGGGCCAGTCATAAAGTATCAATGCAGCCATTGCCTCTTGAGTGATGCCTAAAATAGTCTTCTTTTTTTCACGATTGAAACGTTGGATAAAATGATCCACTAAAAGAGGGATGTCCTCCTTTCGTTTTGCAAGCTCAGGCAGGGTCAGCTTCATCACATTAATTCGGAAATACAGATCCTCCCTGAATTTGTCTTTTTCAACCAGTTTATCCAGTTCTTGATTGGTTGCAGCTACAATTCTGGCGTTGGTCTTGGCAGGTTTTACTGAACCTAAAGGCTCATAAACATTTTCTTCGAGAACTCGCAAAAGACGATTTTGCAAGGACCGGGGAATATCCCCGATCTCATCTAAAAAAATAGTCCCGTTCTGGGCGAGTTCAAAACGACCCGGTTTGTCCGTTTTAGCATCAGTAAATGCACCTGCCTTATATCCAAAAAGCTCTGATTCTATCAGTGTGTTGGGCAGTGCCCCACAATTGACCGGTATAAAAGGACCGTTTTTTTGTGGGCTGTTATTATGAACTGCCCTTGCAAGGAATTCTTTTCCCGTGCCGGTTGCTCCTTCTATTAAAACGGTGCAGTCGCTTTCAGAAATTAAAAAAAGGGTTGAAAAAATTTCTATCATCTTTTTATTTTTGCTTACAATATTTCCAAAAGAGTAATGCTTGTGAAAGGATTTTTGCAACTTACTAAGATCGGATAAATCTCTGAAAGTCTCAACACCACCAATTATATTGCCTTTGCTATCCCTCAATATTGTGGCGTTAACGCTGATGGGAATGCGTTTTGCATCAGAACGGATTATGTAAACCGGCATATTTACAACCGGTATATTGGTATTCAAGACCTTGCGAAGAACGCAATCTGTTTTGCATATATTGGTACAAAAAATTTCTAAACAAGGCCGTCCGACGGCCTTTTCCCTCGATATCCCTGTAATTTTTTCCGCCGCCCTGTTAAATGAAGTAATGCACCAGTCCAAATCAACAGTAAAGACGCCCTCTTCAATACTGTCAAATATTATATGACAGTTTTTTTCTACTGCACTCTGAATTTGGCTCATCTATGCCTCGAATGTTCTGAGTCTTGAAAAGCGTTTTTTTTGCCGATCTTTAGTTTTTAAGACGTGTCAAAGGAAAAAATATTTTGTTTACAACCGGTGGCCAGACAATTACCAAGCGGGCACAGGCCATAGAGATCCGCCACAACGTCGGAGCGACTGAAAATGCCGACTATTTTACCCTCATTCACTACGGGAAGGCGTCCTAAATCATGCTTTATCATCAAATGGGCCGCTTGTCCAGGACTCTCTCCAGGATGGATTGTCATTACATTGGTGCTCATGAACGCCTTGACCGGCGATTGCAAGTGGTGTTGTTTCTTTATTTTTTGAAAGTCCCTTCTTGAAAGGATTCCGACCAGTTTGCCTTCATTCACTACGGGAGATCCTTTGTATCCCTTTTCTCGCAGCACTTTTCCGGCATGGCTCATGGTCGTTTCGGAATTCAACGTCAGTACGGGAAAGGACATCAGATCCCGGATTTGCACGGATGTTTGATGGCATTCACCAATCATCACCCTGATCCACGCTTCCACAACTGCGGGGTCTGCGGATTTCAGCATGGCCGAACCGGCGCCGGGATGACCTCCACCTCCCATGTGCCGCATGATGGTAGCCACGTCGATGCCGTCCGCCGTACTCCTGCCAATTACCAGGCAACGCTTTCCATCCATCTCAAAGACACCGAAGGCTGTATCCACATTTAATATTTGTCGGTACATCTGCAAAACAACAGCAAGATTGCTCACGTATCCATGCACTCTTAGCCGGTTTATGCTGACGGAATTTCCATCCACTATGGTTCTGGAGGCATTTTCGAGCATGCTAAACAGTACATCTTTTTGTTTTCGGCTGTAGGTTGGACTTAGAAATGTTCCAATAATCTGCAGATCTGCTCCGTTCTCAAGTAAATAGCCGGCTGCATGGGCGTCTTCCGCCTTTGTGGATTGGAAAGTGAGATTGCCGGTATCTTCATAAAGACCTGCCAGAAAAAGACTGGCCTGAATGGGGGTTATCGATTTTTTCTGCGCCTTTAGATAACGCAGCATCAGCGTAATATTGGCGCCCATCTCTTCCTGGCATTGCCATTTCGAGTTGATATCACCCTCATTAGCGTGATGATCGAACAAGGTAATTTCAAGATGCGGGTCTTTCTTCAGAGGGTCCAACCGATCCAGACGGTCCCATCTGTTTGTATCTACTACGGTCA
>Ga0190284_1001087_pt1 | contig 12642 bp, 4 predicted proteins | sample 48691812_MG_FD_161668 | JGI IMG/M metagenome (GOLD analysis project Ga0190284, IMG submission 161668) | Hydrothermal vent microbial mat bacterial communities from Southern Trench, Guaymas Basin, Mexico - 4869-18-1-2_MG | ecosystem: Environmental > Aquatic > Marine > Hydrothermal vents > Microbial...
CCACGGGCCGGACAAGTGGCGCGCGAAGCAGCAAAGCGGCGGGCATGGCCCGCCCTACCGCTGGAGTAGAGCCCGCTCCGCGGACCGAATCACTTGGGAAATCGACGGCACCAAGGCCAACGTGCTCTGTCGTCACGGGGACAAGACCATTCGGCGGGCCGACCGGCCAAACTCGGGCATAAAGCAGGCCGGGTGGCCCATGTCCTTTGGACATGGGGGAGCCGATGATGCACGAGGAGATGTATCCCACCCTGCTGAAATCATCGACTCCCCCACCTCCAAAGGAGGTGGGCCACCCGACACGCCTGCGCAGGCCTCTCTCACCACTGCAGCTGACCGTCTTGCTGTGGGGTGGTTGGTTTGTGATCTACGCAGCCGTCTACAGTTTCTCGAACTCGCCGGTTCATCCGTATTACTTGAACATGCTCGCGCCGCCGATTGCGGCGATGGTGGGGATTGGCGCGGTTGCGTTGTGGCGCGACTCCCAGCACAGATGGCGCGCCACGATCCTCCTCATCACAGGAATCGCCCTGACCGCGGCGTGGCAGGCGCGAGTGCTGTCAGTTCACTCGGACTGGCGTAGCTGGATGCTATCAATCGTGTTGGGGGGGACGTGCGCCGCAGTGCTGGGATTGCTCGCCGCCAGAGCGTTAGGCAACGAAACCACACTTGGGACAAGGGTTGGTCTCGTCGCAGTGACTCTTGGCCTGGCGACGCTGCTAGTACCTCCCGCCGTGTGGTCTGCAACGCCCGCCCTGGCTCCCGGCGGCCGGATGGTCCCAATCGCCGATCCAGCCCTACTCCAATACACCACAGAGCCGGGTGTCGAGGCTGAGAATCGAGCCGCGATCAGGAGGCTGGTGGAGTTCCTGCGTGACAACCGGCGGGACGAACGGTACGTGCTCGCTGTGCCGGACATCCACTTGGCGGCGCCCATCATCATCGAAACAGGCGCCCCGGTCATGGCCTACGGCGGGTTCACCGGCCATGATCCGATTCTCACGAGCGACCGATTCGCCAAAATGGTCAAGGCGGGCGTTGTCAGCTTTGTCATGCAGGCTCATGCTCCCCCAATGGGCATGATGGGCCGAGGATTCGATGATCCCATCGGCGTCTGGGTCCGGCGCCATGGGACGGAAGTGGAGCCCAATGCGTGGAAGCTGCCCTCCAAATCAGTGGACGACCCTGGACATCCCATCGCGCCCTGGAGCTTGGCTACAGCCCACCGGTTCATTCGTCGGATGTTGACGCCCCCGCGGCGCATCGCGCCCTGGGGGCCGACAGCAGAGATGATCCAACACGCTCTTCGCGGTCCCGGCACGTCCATACGCGATTGTCGCTCCACAATCCCAGCGGATTCCGGGCCGTGAGCGTCAACTTCGATGCAGGTTGTTGACCCGAAGTGCAGCTGTGGAGTTGATCAGTCGTCACTTGGTGGGGACTTGTTGTCGAGTTCGCAGTGACTCGCCATCCACTCGTAACCCTCTTTGGGGCAAGCAAGCGTGATGTAACCGATTGTAGAGAATGGGTATGCGTGCGGACTCGACAATAGGGATCACAAAACGGTTGCACTGCGGCGTCCTCACATCCGAAGCTGCGGTACTTGTGGTTGTACGCGTCGCGTGTTTGGGACTCGATTTCCAATGGCGTGGTGACGCGCTTGCCGTCGGGAGGTCGGTTCCGACACGCCCATCCCCGTTGAGGACGACGGTCAGCGAATTGGACACGATCGGGTACCGACGGTTTTCTGGGGCTCTACTGAGCCAGGGGCTGGGAACGGATTCTCGCGGACCGTCCCGTAGCCTTGATCCTGATGGGTGACTGGAACGTGCCCGCCGGGCACGGTAGCCAAGTGAACGAAGACCGGGATGCGTACCACGGGCAACGGCCACCGATTTCGGTGATACCAAGCGTTCGACCCAACAGAGGAAGAATCGTCAAGGGAATTTGTTTGACTTGACAAGGCGGGGGCTAATGGGTGACCCACTCAGTGACCCACTCTTCCACCTATGCTCTACATGAACACGCGTGTTTCCGCACTCTTGCCGAACCCGTAAGAGCTGTCGCGGCAGCCCGGCTCGGCACGGTCGCGATTCGCACGACACGAGTAACGGTTCTCGTCACCAAGGTCCGTAGAGGACTTGCCCTCCAAGTCCTCGGGCCATGCCCGGCACACACGAGTAATGGGTCGCCCCATCGGCGGGGCGACCCCTGATTGGCGATTCTCGGTTTGTGGAGCCGAACCGGTGAACGCCCCTTGGAACCCGGCGTTACTGTCAAGGTCTGTCTCCCCCTGGCACAAGGTAAGAAGGTGACAGGGCAAAGGGTAATCTCCTTGCCGCCTTCTCCTGTCGAGCACTCCCACGCCTCCGAACGCCAACCGTGCTGTCGTAGCGTGCTCAGGGAACTTCGGCGACACGGAACCCAAGAGCGTCGCTCTCGAACGTCGTAACGGCGGTGGTATCCCGATACGCCGCGTGCAGGTCGGGGTCGTAACTGCCGAACGATCCGCCACGCGAACCGCGATACAAACCGGCGACTATCGTTTCATTCCACTCAAACACGTTGCCGCCCTGGTCGAATGTACCATAGGCGCTGTCCGACGGCTTGGCGTCGTACGCACCAACTTCAGTGCGGAAGTATGGGCTGCCTATCGCAAAGGCGCCGTCATAGTAGTTCGCCGAGCCGTCAGTCATGTCCGTGCCCGGCGGGGCCTCCAAGCTCGGCACCGTGTCCGATTCCGTCGGGTAATCCCAGTAGTTCCCCATCATGCCGTCGTTGTAGTGATACGCCGCCTTGTACCACTCGTCCTCCGACGGAATCACCCAGGTGGCGTCCGGCTCACGCGTAATCGCCAACAGCTCGGCATCGCTCAGCGCCCCGTCGAGGAAGTATGAGCCGTCTTCCGTGGTACTCAGGTCCTGAGCACCAGTCGGCTGGCCGTTGTGCAGCCAGTTGGCGAACCGGGCCGCATCACCCCAGGAGACGTAGTTCACCGGCCGGTCCGCCCAGTCGGCTTCCGTTCCGCTCGGACGGCCGCTGAAGTCGTACGTGTAGCTGCCGTCAGTCCCGTTCTGCGTGATCTGGCAGCCGTACTGACTACTGTCCATGTTCGCCTTGTACAGCCCATACGTGTCCGTCGCGGCCACGGCGTTGAGGAACGCCGTGTACTGTCCGGCAGTCACCTCGAACGTGCCGATGTTGTACTCGTAGCCCACCGCGCCGCAGATGCGGTCCTGACCGGAACCGCCGTAGCCTTCGCCTGACCACTCCCCGTCGTTACCCGGGTTCCCGACGGTGACGGTGTCGATAACCACATCGCACTCGTCGGGAATGCCGTTGGTGTTCTCGTCGTAGCTGGTGCCCGCGGCGATGTCGCATTCGTCGGGGATGCTGTTGGTGTTGCAGTCCGCGGAGGTGCCACCGAAAACGTCGCAGGCGTCCCAGATGCCATTGGTGTTGCAGTCTCCACTGCACTCATCGGGGACTCCGTCACCGTCACAGTCGGCGCTGGTGGTTGCGGCGAGGTCGCACTCGTCGGGGACGCCGTTGGTGTTGCAGTCTTCGCTGCCTCCAAGGGCGGTGGCCCTGACCATGTAGTTCTCAGGATTCGGGAACACCATCGTCAGGTTGCTTTCCACCAGGGTAGTCTGGCAACCGAACCAGCTTCCTCCTTGGTCGGGGCCGTCCGTGTCTACGCGCGTGGGAACCTCGCCATCGGCGTGTAGTATGATGGCTCCCACAAAGAAGCTCGTGCCCGCCGGACCTACGAAGGTGGGGGAGATTCCTGCGACCGAGAAAGCCCACGGGCTGACGACAACTTCCTCCGAGGCGAGAACCTGGGCGTCGTCCGGGTCACCGTTTCCGTCCGGATCGCTCCATAGATAGATGGTGGCCGGGCTGCCCTCCGGCACGTACCCGAACTCGACCGCAACGAACGCGATCGTTTCCCGGCCCGGCTCCACCGTGAAGTGGTTCAGCCAGACCGTGTATCCATTAGTGCTGCACCCCAAGGACATTTCCGACGTTCCGTCGTCGAGCCGGTACTCGTGCTCCAGGTCGCACTCGTCCAGGATACCGTTGGTGTTGCAGTCTTCGCCGGTACCCGCGGCGATGTCGCATTCGTCAGGGATGCCGTTAGTGTTGCAGTCGGCGCTGGTGGCGGAAGCGATGTCACATTCGTCGGGGATCTCATTGCTGTTGCAGTCGCTATCGACGAGTTCGCACTCATCCGAGACGCCATTCGATTGACAATCCTCGCTGGTGCCCGCGGCGATGTCACACTCGTCGGGGATGCCGTTGGTGTTGCAGTCTTCGCTGTTGCCGAGGAAGATATCCTGGTCATCGGGTATGCAGTTGGAGTTGCAGTCGATGATGGGGCCGGTGAACGCCTCCTGGAACTCCGCGAAGTCGGCGAGGTCCACGTCGTAGTCGGCGTCGAAGTCAAAGTAGTTCCGGCAGTCCATGACGGTCGTCGGCGGCGTGGGGCTGGGCGTCGCCCCCGGCCCGGCCAGGCAATCGACGAAGGAAACGTGGTCATCGAGATCGACGTCGCAGTCGTCGTCGATGTCGCCGAGGATGATCGGTTTGAGCAGCCAGGCCGGTGTGCCCCCAACGATCCAACCATCGTTGTTGATGTCATTCGCATTATAGAGGTCGTTGGGATAGCTCGCGGGGTGGATCAGGTCTTGGAGTTTGATCCAGCCGCCCTCAAGATCGAACAACGCCGCATAGTCAGGGGGTCCGCCGGACCAGAAAACACCGACCGCCACCCCATGGTCATTGACAGCGTAAGCTACGCTATACACAGGACCGATGGGCTCACCGCCACCCGATCCGGTTTCGTCGAAGAGGAAAGCGCGGCTGCCCGGGCCATACAGGTGTTGCGCATGTCCGACGACGAGCCCCGAGTTGCTGATGTCCTGTGCTCTGCTCGTTTTCCACGGACCACCGTTAGTCGGATGCAAGACGACAGTTCCGCCGCCGAGATTGAAAAGCATCGCCTGCCGGTAGTATGGCCAATACCAGCCAACCGCTTGCCCGTTGTCGTTGATGCCGAGTGCGACGCCACCGCTCTCTGACAACAACTGGTTGTCTTCACCCTGATGCGTGCGAAACCATGTCGGGCCTCCACCGCTCCCGTCCGACACACCGACGATCTGGCCGGCAGCGTTGATCGCATGCGCGTCGCTTGTGTCGGCGAGCGTGCCCAGATCGATGTTGGTGCCGCCACCCGTCTTGTCGAAGAGGATCGCCCGGTGGTGGCCGTTGCTGTTAATCGAGTAGCCGACGATCTCGCCGGCATCACCGATGCCCCACGCTTCACCAGAGGGGCTCCCCCCAGGACCGGGATACCCGCCGAGTAACGTGATGTCGCCCTGACCACTCGTGTCGAATAAGCACGCCAAGCACGGGGCAATATAGCCGACGGCCTGCCCCAAGTTGTTGATGCTAAAGGCCATACCTTGATGGCCCGCCGGATCATCCAGGTAGACCACCTCATAGCGCCGTGCCGCTACGCCCGGTGGGCAAGCGTATGACGCGCAGTCCATACCCTCCTGCCATTGACCGCCGGTGGGCCCACAGTCCGCGCTTGGGACATCCTCGCAGGTGCCGTCGATGCGACAGCAAGCCGCCGGGCACGGATTCGGACTGCAGACCGTGCCCTCGCCCCAGAACTCGCCGCCGCCTGCCAGACAGTCGGTGTCAGCTTCGATCGCACACACGCCGTCCCAGCAGCAGGCCCCCAAGATCTCGCACTCGTCCGGGATGCCGTTAGTGTTGATGTCGTTCCCGTCGAGATCGCATTCGTCGGGGACGCCGTTGGTGTTGCAGTCGTTGGCGTCGAGCTCGCACTCGTCCGGGACATCGTTGATGTTGCAGTCCCCGCTGGTGCCCCCGGCGAGATCGCACTCGTCGGGCACACCGTTGGTGTTACAGTCCGCGCTGGTGCCGCCGGCGATGTCGCACTCGTCGGGGATGCCGTTGGTGTTGCAGTCCGGCGATGGAGGGACGCCATCGATCCGGGCCACCAGGATGTCGGCGTCGGTCCCGAGGCCTGAGCCCAGATCGTCGTAAGAGTCCCAGACGGCCGCCCAGTTTCCGGCGCCGTCGGTGGTCACCTGCGGATGGTTGTCGCCCGAATCCGTGGCGGCGTTGTTGTTCAGCGGCGCCGGATCGGTCCAGGTGGCACCGTTATCCACGCTACGGGCCACCAGGATGTCGGCGTCGGTCCCGATGGTCCCGCCCAGATCGTCGTAAGAGTACCACACGGCCACCCAGTTCCCGGCCCCGTCGGTGGTCACCTGCGGATCGAAGTCGTTCCCCGAATCCGTGGCGGCGTTGTTGTTGAGCGGCTCCGGGTCGGTCCAGGTGACGCCGTTATCGGTGCTGCGGGCAACCAGAATGTCGTCGTCGGGCCCAATGGCCCCGCCCAAATCGTCGTAAGAGGCCCACACGGCCACCCAGTTCCCGGCCCCGTCGGTGGACACCTGCGGAAACCAGTCAAGCTCTGAATCCGTGGCGGCGTTGTTGTTGAGCGGCTCCGGGTCGGTCCAGGTGACGCCGTTGTCCACGCTGCGGGCCACCAGGACGTCCCCATCGATCCCGAGGCCTAAGCCCAGATCGTCATTGGATCCCCACACGGCCACCCAGTTCCCGGCGCCGTCGGTGGTCACTTGGATCTCCCAGTCGTTGCCCGAATCCGTCGCGGCGTTGTTGTTCAGCGGCGCCGGATCGGTCCAGGTGGCGCCATTATCCACGCTACGGGCCACCAGGATGTCCGGGTCGGTCCCGATGGTCTCCCCCAGATCGTCATAGGAGTACCACACGGCCACCCAGTTCCCGGCCCCGTCGGTGGTCACCTGCGGAATCAGGTTGTCCCCCGAATCCGTGGTGGCGTTGTTGTTCAGCGGCGCGGGATAGGTCCAGGTCGCCCCATTGTCCACGCTGCAGGCCACCAAGATGTCCGCGTCGGTCCCGATGGTCTCGCCCAGATCGTCGTAAGACCACCACACGGCCACCCAGTTCCCGGCCCCGTCGGTGGTCACCTGCGGATCGTAGTCGTCCCCCACATCCGAGGCGGCGTTGTTGTTCAGCGGCGCCGGATCGGTCCAGGTGGCACCGTTATCCACGCTACGGGCCACCAGGATATCTTTGTCGATCCCGATGGTCCCGCCCAGATCGTCGTAAGAGTACCACACGGCCACCCAGTTCCCGGCCCCGTCGGTGGTCACCTGCGGATCCCGGTCGTACCCCGAATCCGTGGCGGCGTTGTTGTTCAGCGGCGCCGGATCGGTGAAGAAGAGGGGGAAGGGCCCACCTGCAACCTGGCACTCGTCCGGGAAGCCGTCCGGCTGGCAGTCCGAACTCGTCCCGCCGGTAATGTCGCACTCGTCGGGGATGGCGTTTGTGTTGCAGTCCTCGCTGGTGCCTTCGGCGATGTCCAAATCGTCTGATACGCCGTTCGTGTTGCAATCGATAATGACGTTGACAAGAAGCGGATTGCCGGACGCTCCAACGCCCAGGCTGATGTCGATTTCGTCAACGTCCCAGGAAGCCCCGTTAGACGTGATCTCGAATCCTGCTGGGGCCTGCTCCCCGGTGGCGAAGGTCACCTCATTGGGCGCAACGCTTAGCGAGGTGCCTTCGATGATGATCTCGTCGAGCAGGATCGGGCCGAGATTCGGCAGAAGACCACAGTCGCCATCGTAGGGCGGGGTCACAGTGTGGGTGTGCATATAATCATTGAGATTGCCGGGCCCAGTGGTGTCGGGGACCCCGTTGAACGGAGCCTGATCCAGGAAACCGCGGTGGGCGGTATACAGCGGTCGCGGCGATTCGCCCCACGGTCCGTACTCGTCGGCGGGGCCCGGGCCGCCGAAGCCGACCACCTCAAAATCGGGGCCGAACGTATGGTCGAGTCCTGCATCTCCACCAACGTACCGGACCGTCTCGCTCGGCCCCGCCGTGTAGTCCATCCACAACTGGATGACGCCCGTCCCATTCAGCGGGACGTTCACCACGTTGTCCCCATCCGCGGCATCCTCCAGCCAGAAGATGAACTTGTGTACATTGATGTACAGCGGATTCGGGTCCTGGCCCACCGGCGGGGTGCCCCAACCCGGGTTGCCCCAGTCGCCGTAGGCGATGAAGCCCGGATTGGTGGTGTGCTGTGTGGCGTCCCAAACGAAGAACTGACCAGTTTCGTTGACGACCAGGAGCGAAGGAGCATCATGATCGACTGCGATCGAAATCATGTCGTCATGGCTGCCCGCGTTCAATCGAACGGTCTGCGTCCCGATCAGGTAGCTGCCCTGGCCGTAGAGAGAATCACTCGGGAGGGCTGCGGAGAATGCAACTTGCTGGCCGATGGCGCCCAAGACGTGGTGAACCGAGCCGTCGCCCCAGCCCGGCGGCGACACGGCGGTAGCGATTTGCTCGACGCCTGGTGCGGTCTCATTGGCGAAGCTCACCGTCGATAGGCTCTCGTCGGCGATGAGGTCCACCCAGATCTGGATGTCGGCCGTGTCCCCCGGCGACATCTCGATGGTGTTACCCCCGGCGCCGACCCAGTTCATCCGCAGCGTGGCCGCGGTGGCCACACCCGTGGAACCGGCCGTCGTGACCATGACACTCATCAGACCGAGAATCGCGCCACTATGGCTTCTCTGATACATGGGATCTCCTCCAATCTAGATGAGTCAGTGCCCCGCCGCGCGACCGGCGGAGGCAAGATGATTGAGAACGATCAACCGCCCTAAACACAGAGCGGCGAGCGATAAGCGTGATGGGGAGTCGAACGATCACGAAGCTGCCATCCCCACTCCAACAACCGGACGAGGTTCGGCTGGAGCGCCCGATCAGCGGCGTCCTGGAATCAGGGGCGATCGACATGGGCCCCAACCAGGATTGTCCGTTCACCGGGCCTTTGATTACCATCCTAGCAAGAGAGGCCTCTCGTTCCAAACAGTAAAGACCTGCTTTACGCTGAATCCCGCTTGTGTGCACCGTTCGCCGTCCTTATCCGCGGCCTAGTGCCCATCACCCCCGGACGGGCTCAAGTTGGCCACTTCCGCAACTGAATGTCCTCTATATTGCAGAGAAGAATCGGCGCCGTGCAGCGTCGCGTTTTCTGCGGATTATTGGTGATTCCACGACGGCAGGTTCAGGCCGCGGCCGACCTCGTCGATCGCCGCCAGCAGCAGCGAGCCGCGGATCGGCCAGGGCGACAGCAGCACCGTCGCCTGTAAGTCCTTGAGCAAGGGAGGGTAATGGAGAAAGACACCGGCGCGGATGGACGGCCGTGGCGCTCGCAATGCAAGTGCGATCGCCCCGAGCGATCCGGCCTGCCACGGATCGCCGATCGGACGCTCCGCCGACGGATCAGCCAAGGCGGGCAACACCACATAATCCGCGTAGCTGAGCAGGTTTGCCAGTAGCGAATGACGTGGGAATTGCCCGGGCGTGGAGGGAAGCTCGTCCAGCGTATCGCGAAGCGCTTGCCAGCGCTGCTCCCGCGTAAGGCCCTCCCACCAGCGCGGCGCAGCGCGACGGAAACCATCCCACGCGCGGCGGTAGTCGCCGGGACCGCCGGCGTGCCCATACGCTCGCATAGCCCCGCCGAAATCGCCCCGCTCTTCGAGATACAGGCCACGGTGATAGCTGGCAACGGAGTTCGAGTGAGACCGCCAAACCTCGAGCGCCTGTTCTTCGCGACCGGTCGCAACGTAAAGATCGGCCCACACGCGTTCCAGTCCCTCGGTTTGGTCGAGACGGTCCATGCCGGCAGCGCGTTCGAGCAGCAGCTCGGCTCGCTGAACGTCGCCGCACTGCAATGCTGCATCCGCGAGGCTCACGTGCAGAAAACCGACATCAGGAAACGCCTGGCACGCATCTCGCAGGCGCGGATACGCCCGCTGCGGCTCGTCGTTGACGAGGTGCAACAGCCCGACGGCAGCCTCGACCAGCGGATCAGGATCGCCGCTCTGATCGTATTCGCTCCAGACCGCCAAGGCGTTCTCGGTATCCGCGCAGACGAAAGCCAACAGCCCGAGCGCCCGCAGGTCACTCACGCCCGCACCTTGCAGCTCGGACCGATCATAGATGGCTGGCATCCCGCCGGCAGCCGCCCAATCACGTGCGTAGCCCACCGTCAAGGGCGCGGACTGCGCAAACTGCTTCAACAGCCCCTCGCTTGCACGGTTGGATACGCATAATTCCCGTGCTGTAGTGACGATCGCCCGCTCGCGGCGAATCGAGTCATCGAACGGCGCGAACCGCCGAGCCCGGTCATAATGGGATAGCGATGCGGCGCAGAAATCGGCTGAGAACCCCAGCGGCTGTCCCCTTGAGCTTCCCGAGCCCCACAGCAGTGACATGAAGATGAGATCGGTACTGACGGGATCCAGTAGCGCCAGACGCGCCTCGCGCACGTGCTCTTCGACCCAACCGGGCAGCACAAACACATAGAAACCAAACGCCGCCGCCAGCACAAACGCCAGGATTCCACCGCCGATGGCGCCGCCCAGCGCCCGCCGGTTGCGTTTGGTGAGCTTGAGGGTTCGGGTGACCATCCCTGCCGGGCGGGCGTGGATCGGTTGAAGGTTGAGCAGCCGTTCCAGATCATCCGCCAGTTCGTCGGCTGTGGTGTAACGCCGTGCGGGATCGGCATCCATGGCTTTGGCGACGATGGTTTGTAGCTCCGCCGGCAGCCTGGAGTTGAGCTTTCGTAACGAAGGGGCCAGGCCACGTTCGATCTGATGGAGAATCTGGCCGGTGTTGCTCCCCACGAAAGGTACGCGCAGGGCCAGCGCGTGGTAGAGCGTCACGCCCAGGGCGTAGATGTCGGTTCGTTCGTTCAGTTCGCGCGTCTCACCGCGAAGTTGTTCCGGTGCGGCGTAGGCCAGGGTGCCGAGGAATTGTCCCTCCTGGGTCAGCACCGTGCTGTCGGTGTCCCTGGCCAGGCCGAAGTCGGACAAGAGCGGCGTTCCGTCGCAGCGGAGCAGGATGTTCGACGGCTTGACGTCGCGGTGGAGCAACCCCTCGCGATGTACCGCCCCCAGGGCCCGGGCCATCGCGATTCCAATCCGGCAGACGAAGATCGGGTACGAGTTGCCGACGCTTGCGTCCGCCGTGTCGCTCAGAAAGGCGGCCGCTTCCTCCGCCGACGGATCGCGGTCCAGACGTTTCAAATGCTCGATCAGTTCAGCGAGCGAGCGCCCATCCACCCATTCCATGGCATAGGCGTACAGGCCGCCTTCATCCACGACATCGTGTACGGCCACAATGTTGGGGTGCCGCAAGCGGGCGATGGCATGGGCCTCGGCCCGAAACCTGGCTCGCGCGTTTGGCGAAAGCGCCACCGCTGGCGGCAGCATCTTCAGCGCCACCGAGCGACCGCCGAGCTTCTCCTGTTGTGCCAGGTAGACGGACCCCATCCCTCCATGGCCCAACTCCCCGAGGATCGTATAGCCCGGTATCGCCGGGAGCGCAGGCGCCCGGCCGGGGGCGACGCTTTGCGCCAGTCGAATCAGCCGGTCAACCTGGGGGCGCAGATGTTCCCGACCCTCCTCAAGGGCCAGATCCACCACGGGTCGGCCATCCTCGACTAGCTCGACGATGTGATCGTAGAGCCGGTCGAGGTAGCCCTGATCGTCGGTCGCCTGTTTGGCTTCGCTCCGCAAGTACCTGGCCTCCAACGCGGGCCCTGTACTTATGGAAGAGGATTTCCGGGGTTGTTCCGTCATACGTTATTCGGATCTTCTCGTCGACCGAGAGGCGAATTCCGTCAGTAATCGGCGATGGTACAGCTCGGATCCCTTGCGAAACCGATGTCGGACGGCGGATTCGCCGATCCCGATCCTACTAGCGATCTCGCCAATGCTCAGTTGCTCAAAGAGTCGCAGGCGGACGACCTCGCGGACGTCGTCAGGCAGTGATTGCAGCGCGGCCTTCATGGTGGCGGCCTGCTCGCGGTGTATTGCGACTCGGCTGGGTGTGGTCGAGCCGACCGGGCCGGGGAATGGCCGGGACGCGGTCTTTGCGTCACCACCGTCCCAGGCGGAGAGAGACAACTCGGTCGCTCCGCCCCCACGCTTCTGGGCTCCTTCCCGTGTAACCGCCTCTCGAATTCGGTTTTCGGATACCTTCAGCACCCAGGCGCGAAAACGACGAAGCCCTTGCCACACGCATTTCTCCCGATCGCGCCAGACATGGAGCAGCGTGTCCTGCCAGATGTCCTCGGGCGCTACCCGTCGTTTGAGCGCTGGATTCATGCGCGTTTCGATGACCACCAGGATGGAGGCTGGGTTGACCGCCTCGATCAGACGGTCCCACGTGATGGGATCCTCCGTCAGAAGCGGATTCCGGTCATCATCGGGTGTTAGCAGGCTGCCGCGGGCCAAAGTTGTCTCTCCTGCCAACGCCTCGACCTTTCGGAGGCCGTGCCTACGACCGCCGGGTGCCGAGCGGTGGATATAGTATAGCAGAACTCACCCGTAACTAGCGCTGGTAGGGATCTGACCCGGTTGGCTGCGCGGTTGCAACGGGCCAAGAAGAAACCTGACCGAGGCCAAGTCGAGCGTCAGATTGGCCGGATGCTGGGGCGCAATTCGCGAGCCGCCGGCCTGTTTGAGATCACAG
>Ga0190284_1001089_pt1 | contig 12641 bp, 12 predicted proteins | sample 48691812_MG_FD_161668 | JGI IMG/M metagenome (GOLD analysis project Ga0190284, IMG submission 161668) | Hydrothermal vent microbial mat bacterial communities from Southern Trench, Guaymas Basin, Mexico - 4869-18-1-2_MG | ecosystem: Environmental > Aquatic > Marine > Hydrothermal vents >...
CGCACCCGTCCAATATGCACTGTCTATCATACCGCAGATTATGCCTATTTCCTCCGCCCTGCCAAGGCAGTCCGGAGGGAGGGAGCCATTCATCCCCAGCCTTAAAAGGCTGGGGTTTTCTGGCACATGTTATAACAATTGAAGTGCCGCACTTCCGCCTGCAGATCACTCTCCGAGTTTGCCGACCAGTTTAATGACGTCCTTTTCGATTTTTGAGAAGGCGAACCATTTTTTACCGAGATCCTTCAATGAAGCGCCAATATGATAAACCACAGAGCCGTCAAGGATCAGAAAGCGGTCGTGCGCGGCATCAAACGGAAGAATTTCTATCGGCGAATACTGCGCATTGTGTTTTTCCAGATCGAGACGCATCTGCTTCGAAATGCGTTTGCAATGAATCCGGGCGGTTACGTTTTTGTTCCGCTTTGAAAGCAGAGTCAGCACGGAATCGTCCACGTAGTTGTCAATCAGCACAATCGAGGTTTTTGCCTTGCGGACGAGCTTTGAAACAAAGGAGTACGCATCGAATATCTGCCCGTCAAAAAATACACCCTGTTTCGGCTCAAGCTCCTGTGCACTTATGGCATCAAGAACGATATCCACTTTTTTTTCGGTCTGAAGCTGCTTGGTTTCTAACGAATCAATTCGCTTGAACATATCCGCGTTGGAAAGCATGAACCGGCGCATATCCACAAAGGCGCGTATTATTTTGATGCTCATTTCGACCGCCAAGGGAGTACGCAAAACACTGGAAAGCATAGAAACACCCTGCTCAGAAAAAACCAACGGAACGGCGCCTCCAAAGTACTTTCTGGAAGGTATCACAGATTGTGATACCAGCCGGTTGATGTCCGTATCGTTGAGTTCGAACATGAAATCCGCCGGGAATCGCTCAATATTTCTTTTCACCGCCTGTTTCAGCGTACGGGTTTCTGTTTCATATAATTCAGCCAAATCGCGGTCGAGCATCACCTGAACACCGCGAATCAGATGGATTTTCTCCCGGACACTCTCTTTTTTATCACCTCATTCATCGGCACTTCTTTTTCTTTCTGCACCCTCTCGCGGCTCACCACTATGATCCGCAATGAACGGCTGAAAATTCTCCCGTGGTTATTGAAAGCATCCTCTCCCCTTTCACCCGCGCCGGTATGCGATAAGGATTCAACAGCACACCCGGCCCCGAAAACATTGCCGCTACCGCGGCGTGAAACATGGGTGTTTTTTTACATGATTACCACCACCCTTTCCAGTCATTGCTTTAAAAAGTTTTAAGGGAAAGTGTAAGATATTGGAAGTAAAATACGGGATGACGGGATGAACTGTACGATGTTGAAAGCTGGATGTGGTGGAGTTTTTCCGGGTCTGCGAAGCCCTCGGGCAGGATGCCGAATCGGTTTCTGCTGAACTGGCCGATACATTTCGGAAATGTAAATAAACCCACCCCGCCCGTTGGGCACCCCTCCCAAGAGGGAATTTTCTGTAGCCGCGTTCCGCAGAGCGCGGCCCGGCCTCTGCTGAGGCCGGCTACAAAAACAACTGCTTTCATCGTTCATAATTCATACTTCCATAACCAGCCCGCACCATTCGGCATCACCGTCGCGCGTGATTTCACGCGCACCGAGCTCCACAAATGTGTCGGCCACGCCATCGGCCTCGACCGCGCGAATGCCGGTCAGCAGCAGATACTGTTTTGCGGCAGCCAGCAACGTCGCCGCGTTATCAATCAGCAGCGAGGCATAAATGTTGGCACAGACGATATCGAATGCGCCGCCGTTCCAGCCCTCGGTGATATCGTGCTGAAAAAACTCAGCTTCCACGCCGTTCAGCTCCGCATTTTTCTCCGCCTGTTCAACGCACCGCTCATCAAAGTCAACGCCGATAATATCTTCCACGCCAAGCTTTGCCGCCGCAATCGCCAGAATTCCGCTGCCCGTGCCAATATCGAGGAGCGTCTTTGCGCCGCTCTTCGGGATCAGCGAATCAAGCTGTTCGAGGCAGAAGCGCGTCGTGAAGTGATTGCCCGTTCCGAAACTCAGTCCCGGGTTGATCACGATTTCAATACGCCGCGTGAGGTCACGCGGCCTACAGGAGGTTGGCTGTAGGCCCGGTGTCCTCACTGGGCGTGATGATGCTTCCCAAGGGGGCACAACACGAAGCCGTTCACCAATATCCATCGGCTTGAAATGCTTCTTCCAACTTTCCGCCCACTCTTCGGCGGCATATTCGCGAATCGCGCGGTCTTTGACTGGAAACGGCTCCAATGCCCGCGCAGCGATCTCTGCTTCCAGCGTGTTGTCAAAATAGATTTCGAGTATCACGTCCGCAGCACCGGGCTTTTTCAGTGCCACCACGGTCTTTTCGAGGTGTTCAGCTACCCAGTCGCTGATCGTCTCCGCCTCGCTCTGCGCGGTAATCAGCGTCAAAATTGCCCCGCCCTTTGGATTTTCCGTTTTCATGTGCAGGGCTTATACCGTAAATTCTCCGCCAATGAAAACGGTTGTGGCAGAAACTGTACTTTTTGGCCGCGAGGCGTTTGGAACGCTTGGCGAGGTCACTGTCGTTCCCGACCGGCAGATCGGGCCGCAGCACCTCAAGGACGCCGATGCGCTCATCATCCGCTCCAAAACCAATGTAACGCCGGAACTGCTTGAAGGTTCAGCCCTTCGCTTTGTCGGCACCGCCACGGCCGGATTTGAACACCTCGACACCGCCGCGCTCGAAGCGCGCGGTATGGCATGGGCCCACGCGCCCGGATGCAACGCCGACAGCGTCGCCGACTACGTGACGGCCGCCCTGCTCTTTCTTCATACCTTTAAAGGTATGATACTTGAGGGAAAAACCTTAGGAATTATCGGCGCCGGGCAGGTCGGCTCGCGCGTCGCGGCCCGCGCGGAAGCGCTCGGCCTGCGCGTTCTGCTCAACGACCCGCCGCGTGCCGAGGCGAAGCTCCAGGGAAGCGAAGACTGGCGTGCCGCGCGTGAGCCCGAAGAAATTTTTTATCCGCTGGAAGAAGTGCTCGCTGAAGCCGATATCGTCACGCTGCACGTCCCGATGACCGTCGAAAAGCCGTGGCCGACGCTGCGCATGGCTGATTGTCGCTTCTTTGCGCAAATGAGGCGGGGTTCGGTTTTTATGAATACTTCGCGCGGAAAAATACTCGATGGCGATGCGCTGCTCCACGCCATTGAAAACGGTATCGTTGAGCACGCGGTGCTGGATGTCTGGGATCCGGAACCGTGCATCCGCACCGAACTGCTTGACGCCGCAACGATCGGAACACCGCACATCGCGGGCCATTCGCTCGAAGGCAAGCTGAACGGAACGGTTCAGGTTTATCGCGAGGCGTGTCACTTTTTTGAAACCGCGGCGGTCTGGGATCCCGCGCCGCTGTTGAACGCGCCCGCCGTGCCGGAACTGAACATTGATTCGCGCGGTAAAAGTGACGAAGAGGTGCTGGCCGAAGCCGTGGCGGCCGTTTATGACCTGGCTGCCGATGATGCCGCGCTGCGTGCGGCGACAGTGACCGGCAAGACAGAACGGGCGAAAAATTTTGACCGGCTGCGAGCAGAGTACAGCGCGCGGCGCGAATTCAGCAACACGCAGGTGGGTTTAACAGAGGCCCGCCCGGAGGTTTTTGATAAACTTCGACTGGTCGGCTTCCGTGTGCGAACCTGACGTTGCGTCTCCGTCCGGCTCTTCCATCCGGACCAGATAACGGGTCAGACAGCGGCGGCATTTCATTCGTCTGGTGTCGGGCAGAAAGAGCCGTATCAGGATGTTGCGGTTAACGCGCTCTGAAACTTCCAGCCGTCCGCATGAGGGACAGCGTTCCTCCGAATAGATTTTTATATGCATTTTTCATCTCCCCCAACAAACCCCTTGGGAAAAACAGGATATTGTCACCCTCCTTTTAAGGAAAATCAACAAAAAATGTAGTGCTTACCCCCACATCAGATTCGATCTAATTATAATCGAAGAGGCGGCTTGGCGTGTAAGTCTCTCCGGTGGAAAGAGAAAGGGCCTTTGCGATTTTGTCCTGAATGTTACGCGTCAGGCGACGGCCTTTGCGCCCTTTTTGCACCTGTTTATGCGTCAATCCCTCTTTCGACGCCGCTACAAGGTCGTGATTCTTCAAACCGTGCTCTTCCATGATTTTTTCCAGCGGTTGTATTCCATACTCTATGGACTGCGGCGGCTTTATTGTTTTGGACTGCGCAGACTTGCCTGCGCTTTGTTTGCCGAGGCTTGCCTCGGCGACTCGCGGAGCAAGCTCCGCGCAAGAAAGCGGCGGCAAGCCGCCGCACTCCATATTCTTTTCCAATACTTTATCAACCGCAGCCATAATGGTCTCGACGGTTTTCATTTCGTTGAGCTGCTGAAGGAGTTCGCGCCGCCCGCGAAGCCCTTTGAGGTATTGTGCGAGGTGCGGACGGAAATGCATACAGGCTCCCTGCTCCGGATCATACTGCGCTTTGCGCCGTCGCCCGACTGCCGTGGAAGCGGTCATCTCGACCAGATGCAGCAGGTGCGTCTCAATCACCTCACGCCGTTCGGCGAGCGTCGGCACCGCAGCCGGCTCACCGGCCAGCGCCGCGCGGCACTGCTCAAAAATCCACGGGTTTCCAACTGCGCCGCGGCCGATCATTACGCCGTCCACGCCGGTCGCTTTCAGCATCGCCGGAGCATCTTCGGGTGTGTCAAGGCCGCCGTTTCCAATGACCGGAATATTGAGTGTCTGTTTAATCTCTCTCAGCTTTTCCCAATCGGCATCGCCTTTATGAAAGTCGCAGGCATAGCGAGCGTGAACCGAAATCATATCTGCGCCGGCGTCTTCGACAATTTTGGCAATCGCCAAATGGTCGGGAAAGGCCGGACTGAAGCCGATGCGCGTCTTAACGCTGACGGGAAGCGCGACGGCGGCTTTGACTGCGCGAACGATTTCGCCAATCTGCTCCGGCTCTTTCATCAGCGCGGCGCCCGCGCCGCGCCGGACGGCCTTGCGCACGGGGCAGCCGCAGTTGAGGTCAATCCAGTCGAAACATCCGAGCTTTTCAATGTACTGCGCGGCCTCGACCATCGCTTCGACCGACTTGCCAAAGATGTGGCCTGCAATCGGATGGTCGAGCTCCGAGACCTTTAAAAACTGAAAGGTTTTCTGCGAGTCGCGGCGGATGCCCTCGGCGCTGGTTACTTCCGTCCAGCAGGCACCCGCTCCGTGCTCTTTGCAAACGGAGCGGAACGCGGCATCGGTGTAACCCGCCATCGGGGCCAGCACCACCGGAAAGTCGATCGTTACATTTCTAAACTGGAGCGGTTTCAATAGCATTTTGGACTGCGGCTCCATTTTGGAGTGCGCAGGCTTGCCTGCGCACTCCATATTTTTTCCGCACTCACATTATTTTCGGATGATGGCGAGGACTTCGTCGCGTTTTTCGGCCATCTTTTCGGGGGTTTTGGCCTCAAGGTTGAGGCGTACGAGCGGCTCGGTATTCGACGAACGAACATTGAACCACCAGTCTTCGTATTCAAACGAAACGCCGTCGAGCTGATAGGTTTTGGCGTCGCTAAACTTCTCGTTGAGGCGTGCGAAGGCCGCTTCGACATCCGCGACTTCTGAGTTGATCTCGCCGGAAGCAAAGTAGCGGCGGATCGGTTTGACCAGTTCGGAGAGCGGCTTGCCGGTTTCGCTGATGAGGTTGGCGACGTAGATGGCGGCGAGCGAAGAACTTTCGGTGTAGTAGTTGTCTTTGAAGTAGTAGTGGCCGGAAAGTTCGCCGGCGAAAACGGCATCGGCTTCGCGCATCTGCGCTTTGATGAAGGCGTGGCCAACGCGCGACATCATCGGTTTGCCGCCGGACTCTTCAATCACTTCCTTGACAGCCCAGCTGCTGCGCAGGTCGTAGAAGATCGGTGAGCCGGGCTGTTTTTCGAGCAGCGCTTCGGCGATGAGCGCAGTGATCATATCCATGGACACCACGTCGCCGTTTTCATCGAGGAAGCCCGCACGGTCGGCATCGCCGTCAAACGCGACACCGAAGTCATAGCCGCCCGCTTTGAGTCTAGCGGAAATATTTTCAAGCGTATGAAGATCAAGCGGGTTGGCTTCATGGTTCGGGAAGGTGCCGTCGAGTTCGTCGTACATCGGGTCGATGCTGAACATGTCATCGGTAAACACACCGCCCTCAAGAATGCCCATGCCGTTGGCATAATCAATGACGACCTTGAGCGGTTTTTTAAGGTCGGCAAATGAGCGGATGTGCGCAAAGTATTCGGGCTTGATATCGTATTCCGTGACGGTACCGGGCGTCGCGGCGGGTTCATCGAACGCCTCTTCGTTCACGATGCGCTCAATGTCGGCGATACCGGTCGCCCCGCTGATCGGAATGGCTTTTTCGCGGCAGATTTTCATGCCGTTCCATTCGCCGGGATTGTGGGAAGCGGTAATGATGGCACTACCGTCGGCGCCGAGTTTTCCGTTGGCGTGGTAGGACATCGGCGTGGAAGCCAGCCCGATGTTGATGACATCAACGCCCTGCATCGTGAGGCCTTTGGCCATCGCTTCAAAGAGCGGGGTCGAGTGCGGACGCATGTCGTGCCCGATCACAAATTTTTTAGGCTTCAGAAACGTCGCAACCGCCCGCCCGATTTTGAAGGCAATCTCGTCGGTCAGATCGGTGCCGTAGATGCCGCGAATGTCGTATGCTTTGAAAATGCCAGCCATGGTTTTTCCCTTATTTTCCTCGGGGGTCAGTCCGAGAATCGTGCATCAAAGATGCCGTTGCGCTCACGATTCATTCGTACTGACCCCACTCGTTAAAATGAGCGCCTGTTTTAATGAGAATCGGCGACGGGTTCAACAAAACCTTCCATATAAAATGTAAGGGTCGGCTCATCCGAACCGGCCGGGATCAGCTTCAGGCTCTTTTTCTGGGGCCCTTTGCGGCGCGCGGCAGTGAATACCACCGTCAGCTCGGCGGTTTCGCCGGGGCTGATCATCCGGCTGTCCACCCACCCCTTGGTACAATTGCAGGCGGTCTGCACCGATTTGAGTACAAAGGTCAGATCGCCCTCGTTGCGCACCGTAAAGATATTGGTGATGACCGCCGACTGATCCACCTGTCCAAATTTATACACCGGTGTGTCGCAGACAAGCTTCGGCCCCTCCACCGCCCCCGCCATCAGCGGCAGTAGCAAACAACAAATTAATAAAGCTGATGTTAAGTCACCCTTGTAGTGTTGTAGGACGGGCTTGTCCGCAGGACAGCCCGTGTCTTGATTTGGGCGCTGAAACACGCGCCCCCGAATACGGGAGGCACGTCCTACAAGATGCTTATGCGGCATTTGATGCATGACACGACACTAAGGCAAAATAATTAAGGGCAAAACGATTTCAGCACAAGGAGTGGAAAATGATTTTGCCAAATTTCCTTTCGACGATTTAAAGAAGAGTCTGCTGCGCGCCGCCGGGTTTGAGGCCGAAAAGAGTGTACGCGCGTTCGGTGGCGACGCGGCCCTTCGGCGTACGTTTCAGAAAACCCTCCTGAATCAGGTACGGCTCATAGACCTCTTCGAGCGTATCCGCCTCTTCGCCGACGGACACCGCAAGCGAACTTAAGCCCACCGGCCCGCCGGTGAATTTCTTGATGATGACCGAGAGAATCCGCTTATCCATCTCGTCGAGGCCGTGTTCGTCAATATCGAGCATGGCCAGCGCGGCGTCGGCGATATCCGCCGTAATCGCGTTATCCGCCTTCACCTGCGCATAGTCGCGGACGCGGCGCAGCAGGTTGTTGGCGATGCGCGGCGTGCCGCGCGAACGGCCCGCGATCTCCCGGGCACCTTCCGCGTCAATCTCGACATCGAGAATCCGCGCGGAACGCTCGATAATCTGCTGAAGGGTATTGGCCTCGTAGTAGTCGAGCCGGTTGAGCAGGCCGAAGCGCGAGCGCATCGGTGCAGAGAGCAGTCCGCTTCGGGTTGTCGCGCCGATCAGCGTGAAAGGCTGAATATTGAGCCGGACCGAGCGGGCGTTGGGGCCCTGATCAATCACGATATCGATCACAAAATCCTCCATTGCCGAATAGAGGTATTCCTCGACGGTTTTCTGCATGCGGTGGATTTCGTCAATGAAGAGTACATCACCGCGCTCCAGGCTGGTGAGCAGGCCGGCCAGATCGCCGGGCTTATCAATGACGGGGCCGGACGTGCATTTAATGTTTGAGCCCATGGCCTCGGCGATAATGTAGGCCAGCGTGGTTTTACCCAGGCCGGGCGGGCCGGAAAGCAGCGCGTGGTCGAGCACGTCTTCGCGTTCGCGCGCCGCCTGCACGAAAAGCTCAAGGCGCTCCTTCACTTTCGCCTGTCCCATGAAATCCTCAAAGCACGACGGGCGCAGTTCGACGTCGAAATCGGTATCGGGGCGGTTGAGTGTGGTTACAGTATGTTCCATTTATTTTCCTGTTAGCGCCATACGGACAATATCTTCGACAGTGGTACCGTCTTCGAGCTTCAACGCACAGGCCTTGACCATTTTCTGCGCATCGGCCTGTTTATAGCCGAGGGAAATGAGGGCGAGTGCGGCATCGCGCAGGCGATGGTCGCCGGGCGCGGCATCCGCTCCGGCAATCGCCTCAAGTGCTTCGCCGGTGGTGAATTTATCGCGCAGTTCAACAATAATGCGTTCGGCGGTTTTTTTACCGATGCCGGAGATGGAGGAAATCCGTTTGACGTCGCTCTCGACCAGGGCGGTTTTGAGTTCGCGCACCGAAAGGCCGGAAAGCGCACTCACGGCGATCTTCGGGCCGACACCGCTCACGCCGAGCAGCAGCGTGAACATCCGGCGCTCCTCTTCGGTGGCGAAGCCGAAAAGCGCCTGCGAGGCGTCGGTGATGTGGTGATAGATCAGAATGCGGGTCTTAGCGCCCTCAGCCGGCAGACGGTCGAAACTGCTGAGGGGAACCCGCACTTCGTAGCCGATGCCGCCGACGTTCATCACAACGCGCGCGGGCTGCTTTTGTTCGAGGATGCCGTCCAAAAAGGTAATCATGGGCCCGAGCCTAGCAGAGACTGCCTGAAGGTTGAACCATGAAATATGAAAGATGAAAAAGGTATGAGGCCGGACCGATTTTAACGGTTTGAACGAATCCAACGGCTTGAACGATTATAAACAGAAAAGCCCCCCCGAAGTTTCGGGGAGGTTCAGCCGGAAAAAGCGGTGCGCGAAAATTATTTCTTCGCGACGGCTTCGCGGGCGCGCGCTTTGAGGCGCTTTTTGCGAAGCACGCGGCGGCGCTGCTTGTTTTTTTGTCTGAGTTGCTGTCCCATTGCGTGGACGTGTCTATCAAAAGAGCTCCGGCACCGTCAATTGCTTTTGCTAAAAACTGGATTTCGCCGCCGGCCGTTTTACAATGCCCGATATGAAACACAAATCCACCAACCGGAAACTCTGGACCGCCGTCATTCTTCTTTCACTAATTCTGGCCGGCACGCTGATGTCCCGCTGCAAAAAGGTCGAGGCGGATTATCCGTGCGACGAAGCCCCGAAACTGGATGAAACCTGGTCGTTCGGCAGCGGCAACATCAAAGTAGTCCGCATTCCGCTCGAAGGCGTCATTATGCGAGCGGAAGATGAAGGGTTCCTCACCGCGCGGCCCGATATGGTCGAAAACGTTCTCGTGCAGGTACGCGCCGCCGAACGCGATCCTGAAATGCGGGCCATCATTCTGGAAGTCAATTCCCCCGGCGGCGGTGTCACGCCGAGCGACGAAATCTACAACGCGCTCTCCCGCTTCCGGGCCAGCCGTCCCGACCGCCGCGTCGTGATCTTCATCCGCGACCTCGGCGCCTCCGGCGCTTACTACGCGGCTATGGCCGGTGACTTCATCATTGCTGAGCCGACCGCCGCGGTCGGCTCCATCGGGGTTATTATGCAGGCGCTTAACCTGCAGGGCCTTTCCGAAAAGATCGGTATCACCGACGTCACCATCAAATCCGGCGCCAACAAAGACCTGCTCAACCCTTTCCAGCCGGTCGACACCAATCAGGTCGCCCTGTTGCAGGAGCTGATTGACGACATGCAGGCGCGTTTCGCCGGCATTGTCGCCGAATCGCGGCAGCTCGACCCCGCCGCCGCGCCCGAGCTTTTTGACGGACGCATCTTTTCCGCCGACGCGGCCCTCGAAAAAGGTCTGATTGATGCCATCGGCTACTGGAACGACGCCCTCGCCCACACCGCGCGGCTGCTCGACACCGGCGCACTGCGTGTGATCCGCTACGAAGCAGAGAAAACCTTCCTCGAATACCTTCTCGAAGGTAAAAACCCCGTACCGCTTCCGAGCCTCAAGTCTATTCATGCGCCGCAGTTTTTGTATCTTTGGAAACCGTAGGAAATGGATTACTGGAATATTGGAGGAAAATTATGAAGAAACTGTTTCTCATGCTGCTTGCCGCCGGACTGCTGACCGGCTGTGAAACCCTTCAGCTTCAGACGTCCGCCACCCGCGCCCGCACGGCGGAGGATCAGCGGATCGCACAGGAAAACCAGCGCCGCATCGCCGGGCGGCTTGAAACCGTCGAAATGGAAATGGCACGCATCAGTCGCGACTTCGACGCCCTGCGCGTCCAGCTTGAAAACCGTTGCGCCGCCATTGAGCAGAAAAGCGAGCAGGACAAACGCGAGATGGTCACCCGTGTCGGGGGCGAGCTGGATAAGCTGATCAAACAGACCGCCGCCGCGCCCGCACCTAGCGGTGCCTACGGCATCGAGCACACCGTCCGGCCCGGCGAAACTCTTTCCACCATCGCCGCGGCCTACGGCGTGCAGGTTAAGACCCTCATTGAGGTCAATAAAATCCAAAACCCGGACATTCTCTCCGTCGGCCAGAAACTGTTCATTCCTGAATAACAAACAACCATGGAATACTGGATCCATGGATTTTTGAAGTGATGAAAGCTGACGTGACAGCCTCCGCGTTTCGCATTGCGCATTGCGGAGGCTGGTGCGCCCGCCGGGAGTCGAACCCAGATCTACGGCTTCGGAGGCCGCTATTCTATCCATTGAACTACGGGCGCGGAAGAAGAGAGAAGGTACCGATTAGCGGTTCATAGGAAAACAGAAAAACAAAAATTCTGTGCTTTGGGTCTCTGGGAAAAAAGAACTTACAGGACAAAAGCGACCTGACGCCCTTTTGTCACCCCTGCCCTTTATGTCCGCTTCCAAGCTCCAATAAAAACCAACGGTCACCCGTTGTTTTTTTCGAACTCTTTCATGAACTCGACGAGTGCGTCGACACCCTCCGCCGGGAACGCGTTATAGATGGAGGCGCGGATGCCACCCACCGAACGATGCCCTTTGAGGCTAGTCATATTTTTCGCGACGGCCTCGGCCACAAACTGCGCTTCGAGTTCTTCGGTCGGCAGACGGAAGGTCACATTCATCGGCGAACGATATTCCGTCATGGCGGTGCCTTTATAGAAGTCCGACGCATCGATCGCGGCGTAGAGTTTGCCCGCTTTTTCTTCGTTACGTTTTTGCATGCCTTCGAGTCCGCCGTTGGCCAGCAGCCAGCGGGTGACGAGCGCGATGATGTAGATCGGGAAGGTCGGCGCGGTATTGGAGAGCGAGTTGTTTTCCATCACGTGCTTATACTGGAACAGATCGGGCAGCGCAGCGGGCGATGTTGAGGCCAGATCGTTGCGAATGATCACCAAAGTGACGCCCGCGCAGGCGAGATTTTTCTGCGCACCGGCATAGATCATGCCGAACTGCGAAACGTCGAGCGGACGCGACAGAATGTCGGAAGACATATCGGCGATCAGCGGCGCGTCCGTTTTCGGGAATTCTTTCACCTGCGCACCGGAGATTGTCTCGTTGGAGCAGATATGCACATACGCCGCGTCGTCGGTGAATGAAAGGTCATTGCCGGGCACGCAGGTCGGAATATCCTTCGCCGTGTTGGCGATTTCGTTGACGTTGCCGATTTTCTGCGCGGCTTTGATCGCCTTGGTGCTCCAGGCTCCGGCGGTGATGTAGTCGGCCGTTGCACCTGCGGGAAGCAGGTTCATCGGAATCAGCGAGAACTGCGTGCTCGCGCCACCGGTCATGAACAAAATGCTGTAGTTGTCCGGTATGTTCAGCAACTGCTTGAGGTTGTCGATGGCCTCTTCGTGTACGGCGGAATAATCCTTGCCGCGGTGGCTCATTTCCATAATGGACATGCCGGTTCCGTTAAAATCGAGCAGTTCGGTCTGAACCTGTTTGAGCACCTCTTCCGGCAGAATCGCCGGCCCTGCACTGAAATTATATGCACGTGTCATGATCTGTATCCTTTCGATTTGAAAATTAAGCCTCGAAATATACCCCTTCCGCACCCACTCATCAAACGGAATGTTGGAATCTTCTTTGGAAAGGTAGGGACGCCTCTCCGAGGCGTCCGCGGACCGCTCGGAGAGCGGTCCCTACCAAGAAACCCCGCGGCAAGTCACGGGGAGCTTCGCTCCGAAAAGCGGTAGCGGTAATGTGCTGAAAGTTCTGCAAAAAGAGAGGATCATGGTGTTTCCTATTTAGAACATAACTAAAACGGTCGGTAAGGACCGGAAAGGAAACAACCATGACCCAGACGAAGAATATCATTCCACGC
>Ga0190284_1001090_pt1 | contig 12641 bp, 10 predicted proteins | sample 48691812_MG_FD_161668 | JGI IMG/M metagenome (GOLD analysis project Ga0190284, IMG submission 161668) | Hydrothermal vent microbial mat bacterial communities from Southern Trench, Guaymas Basin, Mexico - 4869-18-1-2_MG | ecosystem: Environmental > Aquatic > Marine > Hydrothermal vents >...
TCACCCGCATCCTGTCCACGTCTACCATCATCTCGAAGGCCCGGGAGTAGAGGAAGTCGCCGACCAGGACACTGGCGGCGTTGCCCCAGACGGCATTGGCGGTATCGCGGCTGCGGCGCATGTCGGAGCCGTCCACCACGTCGTCGTGCAACAGGGTGGCCGTATGAATGAACTCTATGACAGCTGCCAGGTCGATGTGTTTGTCACCCTGGTAGCCGAGGGCGCGGGCTGCCAGCAGCACGATCATGGGGCGCAGCCGCTTGCCGCCGCTGTTGACGATGTAATGGCCGATCTGGTTGATCAGGACTACGTCAGAATGCAGGCGCTGCAGAATCAAGGCGTCCACTGCATTCATATCGTCCGCGATCAGTTCGCGGATGGCCGGGATATCCATCGTAACCTATTTTAGTTATATGCATGTGATGCGTTGGCAGGATCACGCATGCTAGGAGTGCGTCTGTTTCCTGTCAAGGGCATAAGGCCCTGATAGCAGGCGTTGCGGGGATAAAGTATTCCTGATTACTCCTGAAACTCAGCTACGCTCCAGCCATGCAGTGATCATCTGCCTCAGCTTTAACCACAGAGATCACACGACTGCATGGACGCGCCCGGAGGAAGTGCCCTTGGGGTGCAGGAGTTAGAGCACCAACAGTAGGCGCTTTAGGCGACGCATGGAGCAGTTGCCGAGAGACCACAGAGATTCTTAAATAGTGTTCGTCCAGAAACGCCAATATTTCTCTCGCAGAGACGCAGAGATCGCCAGGAAATTATTTTTTATCACTTATTAACAACAAGTTGTAACTCTGCGATCTTTGCGTCTCTGCGAGAGTTATTGCTTCTGGATGCTAACTAAATAGGCGGGATAAAGTATTCTTTAACTCTAGTGTACTCTGTGATTAGTTGGGTTTTCAATAAGTTGCGCTGCTTAAGTTTGTTGCACAATGGCTGAAGATCGAGGCTAATCAAGAAAGTATTTGACCTGAACGGGGGGCACGGGTAGAATTTCGCCTCTTTCGTCGGTGCGCCTTGGATTGCGTGCCGAAATCACGAGATTTCGCGGGGATTTTGGTATGTATGCCGTAATTCAGACCGGTGGCAAGCAGTACCGGGTCTCTGAGGGCGATGTCCTCAGGGTCGAGAAACTTGCAGCCGATGAGGGTGTGGGCGTCGAGCTCGACAAGGTACTGATGGTCGCCAACGGCGACGACATCAAAGTGGGCACCCCCTATGTGGAGGGTAGCAAGGTAACCGCCACCGTCAAGGCGCACGGCCGGGGCAAAAAGGTCAAGATCATCAAGTTCCGGAGACGCAAGCAGTATCTGAAGCGTCAAGGCCACCGTCAGTGGTACACCGAACTCGAGATCACTGGTATCAGCGCAGGCTGAAGGGCAGATTAAACCATGGCACATAAAAAAGCAGGCGGCAGTACACGCAACGGGCGCGATTCCGAGTCCAAACGACTGGGTGTGAAGGTGTTTGGTGGTCAGGCGATAAGCGCCGGCGCTATCATCATCCGTCAGCGGGGAACCCGTGTACACAACGGCGCCAACGTGGGCTGCGGCAAAGACCACACGTTGTTTGCAAAGTCGGATGGCGTGGTGAAGTTCGAGGTCAAGGGCCCGAAGAACCGCAAGTATGTGAGCGTGGTTCCGGCCTGATCGCCTCACTTAGGGCTCGCTTCAAAATAACTTCACATTTCTGGCCGCCGATGCATCCCGTTTGACTGCGTTGTAATAACTTGAAAGATAACAAATATTCCTGCGTTATTACGCCTTGCCAGCCGGGCCCCTCGGCACCCATAAATGTAAATTAATTTTCGCGCGAACCCTTAGTCCTCGATTCAGCGAAAGGCCTCGTCTCTGGACGGGGCCTTTCGCGTTTACCGCTTGAAAATACCTCGTATCCTGGATTTGAGAAAAATATGGGCAGCCAGTCATGAAGTTCGTCGACGAAGCCACGATACGTGTCGAAGCCGGCAAAGGGGGCAATGGCGCCGTCAGTTTCCGGCGGGAGAAGTACATCCCCAGGGGTGGCCCGGACGGTGGCGATGGCGGCAATGGCGGCAGCGTCTTTCTGGTGGCTGATTCCGGCCTCAATACCCTGGTCGATTTTCGTCACAAGCGCATGCATCGGGCCGGCAGCGGGCAGGCCGGTTCCGGCCGCAACCGGACCGGGCGCGGTGCTGAGGACCTGTATGTCCCGGTGCCTGTGGGAACACGGGCTTTCGATATCGAGACCGAAGAGCAGATCGGTGAGCTGTTGATACACGGGCAGAAGCTGCTGGTGGCCCAGGGTGGTTTTCACGGCATCGGCAACGCCCGTTTCAAGAGCAGCACTAATCGCACGCCACGTCAGTTTACGCCGGGCAGCGAGGGTGAAAAGCGGGATCTCAAGCTGGAGCTCATCCTGCTGGCGGATGTCGGCCTGCTCGGCATGCCCAATGCAGGTAAGTCCAGCTTCATTCGCAAAGTCTCCAGCGCCCGGCCCAAGGTAGCTGACTATCCTTTTACCACCCTGTACCCCAATCTCGGAGTGGTGAGGGTAGGGGACGAACGCAGCTTCGTGGTGGCCGATATCCCGGGTGTGATCGAGGGTGCGGCAGAGGGTGCCGGGCTCGGGATTCAGTTTCTGAAACACCTGGATCGCACCCGTCTGCTGCTGCATCTGGTGGATATGGCTCCAGCCGATGCGGCTGTGGAGCCAGCGAAGGAGGTGACTCTCATTGCCCGGGAGCTGGAACGGTTCAGCCCTGAGCTGGCGGCGCGGGAGCGCTGGCTGGTGCTGAATAAGATCGATCTGCTACCGGTTGACGAGTTCGAGGCGCGCCGCGATCAGTTATTGCAGGACCTGCACTGGGAAGGGCCGGTATTCGCTATTTCCGCCCTCGATGGCGAGGGGACCCAGGCGCTGGTCTATGCACTTATGGAGCAGCTCAATGCGATGTGCCCCGCCATTCAGCTAGAGACGGAGATCGATGAGGCCGCCACCGATGAGCCCTGGGACCCACTGAAGGGGTGATGGCATGGCTGTGATTGGTTCCCGGGAAGACCTGGTATCGACCCGCCGCTGGGTGGTAAAGATCGGCAGCGCCCTGCTGACGGATGACGGCAGAGGGCTGGCCCGCGAGTCGCTCTCCGGCTGGGTGGAGCAGATGGCGGCCTGGGTGCTGGCAGGTAATGAGTTGATACTGGTTTCGTCTGGCGCTGTGGCTGAAGGCATGAGCCGTATGGGCTGGAGCCGCCGCCCCAGCGCGTTGCATGAACTGCAGGCAGCGGCGGCGATTGGCCAGATGGGTCTGATTCGCGCCTATGAGGCCTGCTTTCTCAAACGTGGTCTGCATACCGCCCAGGTGCTGCTGACCCATGATGATCTTACCGACCGTCGTCGCTACCTGAATGCCCAGAGCACCCTGCGCACGCTGCTGCAGTTGGGTGTGGTGCCGGTGGTCAACGAGAACGATACGGTGGCCAATGAAGAGCTCAGGTTTGGCGACAACGATACCCTGGCGGCGCTGGTCGCCAATCTGGTAGAGGCCGATCTGCTGGTGCTGCTCACCGATCAGGACGGCCTGTTCGACAGTGATCCCCGCAGCCGTCCCGATGCCAGACTGATCAGCGAGAGCCGGGTGGACAATCCGCAGTTGGAAGCGATGGCGGGCGACAGTGCCAGTGGTCTGGGGCGGGGTGGCATGGCGACCAAGATACGGGCGGCACGGGTGGCGGCCCGGTCGGGCACCGCCACGGTGATCGGCCCCGGCATTGCGCCCGATGTGCTGTCACGCATCGGGCGCGGTGATGTCATCGGTACCCTGCTGCTGCCGGTGCAGGGGCCGGAGGCAGCACGCAAGCGCTGGCTGGCCGGGCACTTGCAGGTGCGGGGACGGCTGGTGTTGGATGAGGGTGCCGTTAAAGTGCTGCAGGAATCCGGCCGCAGCCTGCTGGCGGTGGGGGTCAAAGAGGTGGCGGGTGGCTTCTCGCGCGGCGAGGTGGTCTCCTGCGTGGACCCGCAGGGCCGGGAGGTGGCCCGTGGGCTGGTCAACTACAGCGCCCTGGAGGCGGACCGAATCAAGGGACAGGCGTCCAGCCGCATTCGCGAGATCCTGGGCTATATGGATGAGGTGGAGTTGATCCACCGCGACAATCTGGTGCTGGTGTGAGGCCGTAGGGTCGAATTCATTCGACCTTGGGTGTTTGATTGCAGCAGCTGGTCGAATGAATTCGACCCTACGGGTTTTCTGGCCGCCAAATGAAACCGTCAGACATAAAAAACCGGCTCCAGGCCGGTTTCTTCGTTTCCGCTGGCCCAGGGCCTTACATGGCCTTGATCTGCGCGTTCAGGCGGCTCTTGTGGCGGGCGGCCTTGTTCTTATGGATCAGATCCATATTCGCCGTACGATCGATCACCGGTACCGCCTGCTTGTAGGCCTCAGTAGCAGCCTCTTTGTCTCCTGCAGCGACGGCCTTGACCACGTTCTTGACGTAGGTGCGCATCATGCTGCGGCGGGATGCATTGTGCTGGCGATGCTTTTCCGCCTGACGAGCGCGCTTGCGGGCTTGTGCTGTATTAGCCAAAGTATTCTCCTGCTGGATAAAATTTATTGAAGCTCTAAAGAGCGCGACATTCTGATCTCTGGCAGAGCGATTGTCAATAGGGAGTTTTCCGCGAGGGCCAGCGGGTCCTTGTGCGGTTCCCGTGGCGACCCTTTCTATTCCGGACTGTCGGCTGCGCCTGTCGTCTGCGGCGGGGCAACGGCCTATAATCCCTATTTCACCGGCGACAACTGCGCACTATATGTTCAAATCCCTGGCCAAGGTGGGATCCAACACCCTGTTGTCGCGCATTCTGGGGTTCGTGCGCGACCTGGTACTGGCGCATGTCTTTGGTGCCGGTGCCGCAACCGATGCCTTCTTCGTCGCCTTCAAGATCCCCAATTTCATGCGCCGGCTGTTTGCCGAAGGTGCCTTTTCCCTGGCCTTCGTGCCGGTGCTCAGCGAGTATAAGGAAAAGCGCAGCTTTGCCGAACTGAAGCAGTTCGTCGATCATGTAGCCGGTACGCTGGGCGCCGTGCTGCTGCTGGTCACCTTCCTGGGCGTGCTGGGCGCGCCGCTGCTGGTGATGCTGTTTGCCCCCGGTTTCATCGGTGATCCGGAGAAGCTGGCGCTGGCCGGTGAGATGCTGCGGCTCACTTTTCCCTATCTGCTGTTCATCTCCCTGACCGCCTTTGCCGGCGGTATCCTCAATACCCATGGGCGCTTTGGGGTGCCGGCCTTTACTCCGGTGCTGTTGAATATTTCCCTGATCAGCTGCGCGCTGTGGCTGGCCCCGCAAATGGAGCAGCCGGTGGTGGCGCTGGCCTGGGGTGTGTTCATCGCCGGTTTGGCTCAGTTCCTGTTCCAGGCGCCGTTTCTGCACCAGTTGAAGCTGTTGCCGCGTTTCTCTTTTGCGCCGCGGGATGAAGGGGTGCGGCGCATCGGCCGGTTGATGCTGCCGGCCCTGTTCGGCGTTTCGGTGACCCAGTTGAATCTGCTGCTGGATACCCTGATCGCCTCGTTTCTGGTGTCGGGCAGTATCTCCTGGCTCTATTATTCCGACCGTCTGATGGAATTTCCCGTGGGTGTGCTGGGGGTGGCGTTGGGTACGGTTATCCTGCCGAGCCTGTCGAAGAAGCATGCGGCGGACTCCCCGGGGGCCTTCTCCCAGACCCTGGACTGGGGGCTGCGATGGACCCTGCTGCTGGGGTTGCCTGCCGCAGTGGGCCTGTTTCTGCTCGCGGGCCCGATGATTGCCACGCTGTTCCAGTCGGACGTGTTTCAGGCCAGCGATGTGATGATGTCCCGCCGCAGCCTGATGGCCTACTCCCTGGGGCTGGTCCCTTTTATCCTGATCAAGGTGCTGGCCCCCGGATACTATTCGCGGCAGGATACCCGGACGCCGGTTCGGATCGCGGTCATTGCCATGGTTTCGCATATGGTGATGAACCTGATTCTGGTGTTCCCCCTGGCCCATGCGGGCCTGGCGCTGGCGACTACCCTGTCAGCATCCCTCAATGCCTTTCTGTTGTTCCAGGGTCTGCGGCGCGACGCCGTATACCGGCCGCCTGCCGGCTGGAAGGCGCTGCTGGCGCGTGGCCTCATCGCCTCCCTGCTCATGGGGGGGGTGCTCTATTGGGCAGCGGGGCCGGTAGAGGGCTGGCTTGTAGCCGACACCTGGGCGCGTGTCTGGCGACTGCTGGGGTTGATCCTGCTGGGTGGCGTGGCTTACTTTGCCAGTCTGCTGCTGCTCGGAATCCGGCTGCGTCATTTTCGCAGCCACTGGCAGGGCCCATAAACAAGGGACTTGGCGTTGAACATACCTTATAATCACCCGCTTTGATCACCTCTCAATTGCGGCGCGGCCAAAAACTGACTTGATTAGTACTGATATTCAGCCATGAAAGATTTCGGCCGCGAATGAACGCGAATAAACGCAAATGAATAGAGATACTGGACAGCTGATTGATGTATCAGAGATATGTATTAAAAATTCGCGTTAATTCGCGTTCATTCGCGGCAAAAAATCTCTCAGCTGAACTTCAGTGCTGATCAGGAAAACTGATGCAGGTTATTCGCGGTCTTCACAATCTGCGTCCTGAACACCGGGGTTGCGTGGCCACCATCGGCAATTTCGACGGGGTGCATCTGGGTCATCAGGCGGTGTTTCGGCACCTGCGGGAGAGGGCAGCGGCGTTCGGCCTGCCGGCCACCGTCATCACCTTCGAGCCCCAGCCCCAGGAGTTTTTCACCCCGGACCGGGCACCGGCGCGGCTGACCCGGATGCGCGAGAAACTGATGGCCCTGAAGGATGCGGGCATCGACCGGGTGGTGCTGCTGGAGTTCAATCAGAAGCTGGCGGCCATGGCGGCCGAGACCTTCGTGCAGCGGCTGCTGCTGGAAGGTCTGGAGGTACGCTATCTGTTCGTCGGCGATGATTTCCGCTTCGGCCGCAATCGTCGGGGTGACATCGATCTGTTGCGGCAGGTCGGGCGCGAGCACGATTTCGTGGTGGAAAACATGAACACCTTCGCGGTGGGGGAGGAGCGGGTCAGCAGCACCCGGATCCGCGAGGCCCTGGCCGAAGGCGATCTGGCGCTCGCCGCCCACTACCTCGGCCGGCGCTATCGGATCTGCGGCCGGGTGGCCCATGGCGATGCGCGAGGCCGCAGCATCGGTTTTCCCACTGCCAACATCGATCTGCACCGCCGCGTCAGCCCCCTGCGTGGTGTGTACGCGGTGAAGGTGTACGGCCTGGGGGATGAGGTGATTACCGGTGTCGCCAATATCGGCACCCGGCCTACGGTGGAGGGCGATAGCCGCTATCTGCTGGAGGTGCACCTGTTCGGCTTCGACCGTAAGATCTACGGCGAGCATCTGCAGGTGGAGTTTCACCTGCGGCTGCGGGACGAGCAGCGATTCGATACATTCGGCGAACTCAAGGCGCAGATCCATCGCGACTGCGAGGCAGCCAGAGACTATTTTGACAACCCAGAAGGCAGCAGGCCGTGACAGACTACAAGCGTACCCTCAATCTCCCCAAGACCGGTTTTCCCATGAAGGGAAACCTGGCCCAGCGTGAGCCCGAGATGCTGAAACGCTGGGAGGCCATGAACCTGTATCAGGCGATCCGCCGGGCCGGCACCGGACGGCCTTGCTTCATACTGCATGATGGCCCTCCCTATGCCAACGGCGAGATTCACATCGGCCACGCGGTGAACAAGGTGCTCAAAGACTTTATCGTCAAGAGCCGCACCCTGGAGGGTTTCGATTCCCCGTATGTGCCAGGCTGGGATTGCCATGGCCTGCCCATCGAACTGCAGGTGGAAAAAAAGGTGGGCAAGCCCGGAGCCAAAGTGACGGCGGCTCAGTTCCGTGTCGCCTGCCGTGACTATGCGGCCAAACAGGTGCAGCGTCAGCGGGTCGACTTCAAGCGTCTCGGTGTCATCGGCGACTGGGACAACCCCTATCTCACCATGGATTTCGCCACCGAGGCTAACATCATCCGTGCCCTGGGGCGGATCGTGGAGAACGGTCATGTACACAAGGGCTACAAGCCGGTGCACTGGTGTACCGACTGTGGTTCGGCCTTGGCGGAGGCGGAGGTGGAGTACCAGGACAAGGAGTCCTTCACCATCGATGTGCGCTTCCAGGTCATGGACCCCGAAGCGCTGATGGCTCGCTGCCACTCGATCCCCGATGACCACGGAGAAGGGCCCCTGTCGGTAGTAATCTGGACTACCACCCCCTGGACCCTGCCGGCCAACCAGGCGGTGGCCCTGAACCCCACGCTGGAGTATGTGGTGGTGCAGGCCGAGGGTCCCCAGGGCCGCGAGCGGCTGCTGGTGGCGGACGGGCTGCTCAAGGACACCATGGATCGCTGGGGTATCGAGAGCTATCACGTCATCGCCTACGGGCGCGGCGACGCCTTCGAGGGATTGAAGCTGATGCATTGCTTCTACCACCGGGAGGTGCCGATCATCCTCGGCGAACACGTTACCCTGGAGGCTGGAACCGGCGCCGTCCACACCGCCCCCGGGCACGGCCTGGAGGACTATATCGTGGGCCAGCGTTATGGCTTGCCGGTGGACAACCCGGTCGGTGGCAACGGTTGCTTCCTGGAGGGAACCGAGCTGTTCGAGGGCGACCACGTATTCACCGCCAATGAAAAGGTGATCGAGGTGCTGAAGAGCCATGGCGCGCTGGTGCACGAGGCGCGGCTCAGTCACAGCTATCCCCACTGCTGGCGCCACAAGACGCCGATCATCTTTCGCGCCACCCCCCAGTGGTTCATCGGCATGGAGCAGAAGGGGCTGCGCAAGACCGCGCTGGCTGAGATCCAGAAGGTGGCGTTCACCCCGGATTGGGGCCAGGCCCGGATCGAGGGCATGGTGGAGAGCCGCCCGGACTGGTGCATCTCCCGCCAGCGTACCTGGGGCGTCCCGATTGCCCTGTTCATTCACAAGATCAGCGGCGATCTGCACCCAGATACCCCGAAGCTGATCGAGGCGGTGGCCCGGCGGGTGGAACAAGAGGGCATCGAAGGCTGGTTCTCCCTCGAACCCCGGGAACTGCTGGGTGACGAGGCGGAGCAGTATGAGAAGGTGTCGGACACCCTGGATGTCTGGTTCGACTCGGGCGTCACCCATTTCTCGGTGCTCAAGCCGCGCGAGGAATTGACCTTTCCCGCTGATCTCTATCTGGAAGGATCGGACCAGCATCGAGGCTGGTTCCAGTCATCTCTTCTTACCTCGGTGGCCATCGATGGCTGTGCCCCCTATCGAGGAGTGCTGACCCACGGCTTTACCGTGGATGCCAAGGGACACAAGATGTCCAAGTCTCAGGGTAATGTGGTCAGCCCGCAGAAGGTGATGAAAAACCTGGGGGCGGACATCATCCGTCTGTGGGTTGCCTCCACCGATTACCGCGGTGAGATGACCGTCTCCGACGAGATCCTCAGGCGCACCGCCGATGCCTACCGCCGTATCCGCAATACCGCCCGCTTCCTGCTGTCCAACCTGAACGGTTTCGATGCGGCGGAGGACGCCGTGGCAGCGCAGCAGATGCTGGAGCTGGATCGCTGGGCGGTAGACCGGGCGCATCAGCTGCAGGCGGAGTTCCGCGAGGCCTATGCGGAGTACCAGTTCCATCTGATCTTTCAGAAGATCCACAACTTCTGCGTCAATGAACTGGGTGGTTTCTATCTGGATATCATCAAGGATCGTCAGTACACGACCCCGGCAGACAGCCTGGCGCGCCGCTCCTGCCAGACCGCCATGTACCACATCATCGAGGCCATGACCCGCTGGCTGGCGCCGATCCTGAGCTTTACCGCCGATGAGATCTGGCAGCACATCCCCGGGGAGCGGAGCGAGACGGTGTTTACCGAGACCTGGTACGAGGGGTTGTTTGGCCTGGACCAGGACGATCAATATGACCGCCCTTTCTGGGGGCAGATCATGGAGGTTCGTGCTGCCGTGGGTAAGCATCTGGAGCAACTGCGGGCGGATGCTAGTATCGGCTCCTCGCTGGATGCGGAGGTGGATCTCTACTGCGATGACTCCCTGTTGGGGCTGCTGCAGACGCTGGGCGATGAACTCCGTTTCGTGCTCATTACCTCTTATGCCAGAATCCACCCCTTGAGTGACAAGCAGGATGCGCTCCCGTTCTCGGACCTGGAGGGACTGGCCATCGATGCCAGGGCATCGGACTATGCCAAGTGCACCCGCTGCTGGCATCACCGGGAAGAGGTGGGCAGCAACCCGGATCACCCCGAGCTGTGCGGCCGCTGCGTGGGCAACATCGAGGGCGAAGGGGAGGTGCGGCGTTTCGCTTGAGGGTTGAGTTGGACTGCGTTTTAGAACACAGAGGACACGGAGGAGGCACAGAGGACACAGAGTAATCTATTGTTTCTTTGGCTGGGAAAAAATGATCAGCAACGTAGCATATAGCAAGCCTACGGTTGTCAAATGCCCAGGGAATCAAATGTTGCACCGTTAAGAAATAAAAATCTCTGTGCTCTCTGTGCCTTCTCCGTGCCCTCTGTGTTCCCCATAGTTTGTCTCTAGCATATAGCAAGCCTACGGTTGTCAAATGCTCATGGAATCAAATGTTGCACCGTTAAGAAATAAAAATCTCTGCGCTCTCTGTGCCTTCTCCGTGCCCTCTGTGTTCCCCGTAGTTTGTCTCTAGATATAGGCACCAACCATCATGCTGCGCTGGCTCTGGCTCTCTCTTTTTCTATTGATCCTGGATCAGGCCAGCAAGCAGCTGGCCGAGGCCGGTCTGCAGCTGTATGAGCGGATACCCCTGCTGCCTTTTTTTAATCTCACGCTGGCCTATAACGAGGGTGCTGCATTCAGCTTTCTCAGTAATCAGGATGGCTGGCAGCGCTGGCTGTTCAGTGGGCTGGCGCTGCTGGTGACCCTGGTTCTGGTAATGTGGATGAAGCGGCTGCGAAGCGATGAGCGGTTGCTGGCAATTGCCCTGGCACTGATCATCGGCGGTGCCCTGGGTAATCTGATCGATCGCATGCTGTGGGGGCACGTCATCGATTTTCTGGATTTATACTACCGCCAATGGCATTGGCCCGCCTTCAACCTGGCGGACAGCGCAATCGTGCTTGGCGTCTCGCTGTTTATCCTGGATACCCTGCGCCAGGGGCGCAAAACCTGATCTGATTACCCTCGATCTTCAGCCATTGTGCAAAACAGATAAGCAGTTCAACTTGTTGAAAGCTAAATTAACCACCGAGATCACAGAGGCCACAGAGATTCTTATAAGCGGAGTTAATCATTCATTGACTCTGTGTACTCTGTGATCTCTGTGGTTAAAGCTGAGGTAGATGGCCACTGCATGGCTGGAGAGTAGCTGAGTTTCAGGAGTAATCAGGAAACCTGATGCGGGATTGAATCGATTCCCCCATTTATTGTCGCTTTGTCCGCTGGCTGTGATCCGCTGGATTGGTGCACCACAAACTACTGGAGATTGTTTATGAGCAATGCGCTTAACTACCTGTTGGAGGCCCGCCCGGAGGCGATGAAGGCCTACTTTTCCTTCCTGAAGAAGTCCGAGACCCACCTGGATATACGAACCCGGGATCTGATCTCGGTGATCACCAAGGTGGCGGTGCAGACAGAAGGGGGATTCCGCCAGTATCTGACCCGTGCCCTGCGCAATGGCGCCACCCCCAATGAGATCCTCGATGCCCTGCTGATGGCCTTTCCGGTGCTGGGGCTGGCCAAGATCGTGTGGGCAACGGAAATCCTGCTGGAGATGGACATTCCGGAATTTCGCCCGGAGAACCTGGACGCCGAGGCCAGCTGGCACAAGCTGGGGCCGGTGGCCGCGGTGCCGGAGGCCGAGGTGGCCTACTACGAGGTGGACGGGCGCCACCTGTTCGTCTACCGCACCGGCGATGAGATCCGCGTCTACGACAGCCGCTGCCCGCACCAGGTGACCGATATCCCGCACCTCGCCCTGGAGGGCAAGACCCTGACCTGCCCCAAGCACGAATGGGCCTTCGATATCGAATCGGGTGAGTGTATCGCCAAGGGCAGCCGGCCGTTGCGCCGCTTCGATCACAAGATCGAGGATGGGCAGCTGCTGGCTTATTGGTGACTAATCATCCCCAGATACCGCTTCCAATCGAACGCCGGCCCCGGGTCGGTCTTACGCCCGGGGGCGATGTCGCTGTGCCCGATGATACGTTCCGGGGTGATGGCGGGGTAGCGGGTCATGATCTCACGGGTGACCCGGGCCAGCGCCTGGTACTGGTCGTCGCTGTACGGATGCTCGTCGGTGCCCTCCAGTTCGATGCCGATGGAAAAGTCGTTGCAGGCATCGCGGCCGTCGAAGCATGATCTACCCGCGTGCCAGGCCCGTTCATTCAGCGGGGCGTACTGCGTCAGCAGGCCATTTCGCTGGATCAACAGGTGGGCGGAAACCCGCTGTTGATAGACGGCTTGAAAGTAGGGGTCGGCGTCTGGATCGAGCCGGTTCAGAAACAGGTCGTCGATCCAGGGGCCGCCGAATTGTCCCGGGGGCAGGCTGATGTTGTGGATCACCAGCAGATCGATCCGGCTGCCCGTCGGGCGCTGATCGCAGTTGGGT
>Ga0190284_1001091_pt1 | contig 12640 bp, 9 predicted proteins | sample 48691812_MG_FD_161668 | JGI IMG/M metagenome (GOLD analysis project Ga0190284, IMG submission 161668) | Hydrothermal vent microbial mat bacterial communities from Southern Trench, Guaymas Basin, Mexico - 4869-18-1-2_MG | ecosystem: Environmental > Aquatic > Marine > Hydrothermal vents > Microbial...
AAGAGGTGCTGATTCCCACTCGCATTGCCACCCTGTCCCCGCACCCAGACGTAGTAGTGGTCGTCGCGGGGCGCGAAGAAGTCGTAGTCGGCCCGTGGGGCGGGGAACGGCCCGCCCGCCGGCAACCCGCTCCGGCAGATTTCCCCGTTGGTGAGGTCGCTCCACCTGCACGGCACACCCAGGCCCGTGCCAGCGCGATAGCTGTTATAGGGATGGTGCGAGAGATAAGCGGCGCGCGTGTCCCGCCCCCTGGCATCCACGTTTCTATTGTGATAGTAATTGTACGTGTTGCGCTGTATGACCCAGAAGGTGTAGTAAGGGGTGTAGCCCCAGTTGTGGTAGTCCACGCTGACCCGCGAGTACTCCTCGGCCTCGATGATGGTGTAGGTTCTATCGGGGTATGTGCGGTGGCGATAGTTGCAGTCATTGAAATCGTAGGTGGCGTTGTACTGTTGGTAATCGGTCTCCCCGCAGGCGGCCGCGCAGTGGTCCGCGGTCGCGGTAGTGGTACCGGACCATTGCAGCGGATAGATGTTGCCACCGGGATACTGTTCATCCGACTGCTCCCAACAGCCATAACATAACGTGTCGTACTCCATTGAGCCAGACTTGTCGTAGACGATGACGGTGTCAATATTGCTGATATTCTCCGCCTCGGCGGAAGCCTTGACCGGGATGCTGCTGAAGCCGATGAACTGCATAAAGTGCATAGGGACTTCCCGCTTGACCGTCACGCGGATGCGGTCCGCCGTGTTCACTTGCTGAGCCGGCGGTAAACTGGCGTCCCGCGAATAGGAGGTCTCAATCCAAATAATGGTGAGCGCATCTTCCTCTGAGGGGCCGGAGATAGGCGCGCCGTCAATGACCAATCGCACATCGTCCACGACGGAGTAGTCGTATCCATTCTCCTGCAGGTAGACCAGCGCGCGTATGTGCGACGCTTCCTCCAACGGCAGTTCAGACGCCGCTGCCAACGCGGCTGCATCGGCTGCCCGCCCCACCAGCACGCTCTCGACATAGGCCCATCCCAGGTCAAAGCCCAGGCCAACGACGGCCAGGATGCCAACGAAGGCGAAAGCGATGATCACCAGGCTCTGGCCCTCCTGGCGCCCATGCAACACCCCCCAACCGGATCGCAGCCTTCGCAACCCTTGCATAATTGGCTTGCTCATCTCTCACCTCCAGTCTCATCTCCAGAACATCACCGACCCTGTAGACCCATCCTACCACGTGCCGGAGAAGCGGCGTGTCCCTCCTCCCCGATCGGTGACCACGCGCATCTCCGTCCGTGCGTGCATCATCCAGGGGTCAGGCAGCGGGAGCAGGGGATTGTTCCACAGCGGATGGTGTATAAAAAACACCTCCACTATCACGATGTGATTATCCATCGGCTCGTACATGGCCGCCTCGCGCGTCGCGTTTATACTCTGCGTGGAAATGCGATGGCGTTCGACAATCTCGGGCAGTGTCGTCGTGATCAGCGAATTCTCGGCCATAATAGGCTGCACCCCTCCCTCCTCGCTCGAGATCACTCCAGAGACCCAGGTGGTGTACTCAAGTACGTCACCGGCACTGTCCATCGGGATGTGAGTAACGACGATGCCGGTGTTCGGATCCGGGTCGCCCAGGTCCGTGCGCAGGGCCCCTCCGCCAGCGGTAACCACCCGCTGACCGACGTCCGCATCACTGAAGCGACCACGAGCCGCAAAACGGCAGCCCTCGCGGTTGGCGTTGACGACGACGAGGTAATCCCGCAGCGCGTACCCAATCTCCACGACGCCCAGCATCAGAATCAAGAGCACAGGCAAGGCGACGGCCATCTCCACCAGCCCTTGACCCCGTTCCATTCTCCGCTTGTCCATCTACCCCCTCCTACCCCCTCCTCACACTCATCGCCGGTAGAAACGTCGCTTCCCACGGCAGCGCTTCCATCACTGCTCCACCAAAACACCATCGGTCGCGTCCACCATAACGGTGAGAGCAGTTTCGGTGCCGGCGACCAACCCCACTACGCTCCAGACCGGGTGCTCACCTCCCCCATCCGGCATGCGCAACTGCATCGCCAGGTCAGCATCAGGGCGCCGTGCCACCAGTCTGTCCCCCCCGTGGTTCCACCACGCCTGTAGCGCCTGGTCGCTATCCACGCCCCATGCCTCGGTGGAGAACGTGGGCACAGTGTAGGGGCTCGCACTCTCGCGCACCATCCACGCCACCTCGCCCGCCACCGTAATGAGGACCAACTGCTGGGTCGAGGGCGAGAAAAATTGGAAGGCCCACTCGACTTCACTCCCCGACTGTACCCCCAGCGCCGACTGACTACAGGAGACGGCAGCCAGACGTGCATCCCCCTGCCATTGCGCGGCCAACTCGGCCGCCGGGGCAAACGCCTGCCGGGCGGTGGCCCCACCCCCGCCCAACCCCACCACCGGAGTTGGGGCGGCCGGCCCGGCCAACCGGCCGTAGACCAACGCTCCCACCACGGCCAGCAACACCAGGCCCAGGCCCAGCAATAACCACCAGCGCACGCCGGAACTCTCAGTCACCGCCATCACGCACTCCGCAAAATCTTCCCTCTCTCATCAGCCACCCGAATAAGCCCTCATGGTCAGCGGCAGATAGATGTACTTATAACGATCCGCCTCGTCGCTGTCGTAGTAGACGTCCCAGGCATAAGTGTCCACCGGTCTCTGCATGTAGGCAACGTGCAGATGCTGTTCGCCACCCGGCTCCGGCTCTCCCACGCCGATCACCGGAGAGGCCCACGTACCCCCCCGGTACTCGTTCAGGACAGTGGGGGGACTGATCTCCCAGTCCACACTGCTAGAGCTGCCCGCGAGGGCGTACGTGTAGTAGATCGCGTAGTCTTTGACACCCCCCTCGCCCTCCCCGCCACCGCCCTCGCTGTGCTCCACGTGCCACACTACGGCCGGCCAGCCGTCCCCGTTCAATGTTATGGCTGGCTGGAGGTACAGCAGATAGTTATTTCCCTCATCGGCCGAGGCGTAATTTTCCAACCGGTCGAAATCAACAGGGTACCGGTAGGATGTGCCGACCTCGAAGGTGGTATTTTGAGCGAGACCCCACGCTGCGCCGTTGTCGTTGGAGCGACGGTAGACCAGATGGTACGTGGAGCAGTACGAACTGGGATCTTCCCAATTGGAGCAACAGTTCCATACGACGAAGACCCTGCCCGACCCGGCTGCCACGTTTGGATTGCCTGCCGGAAGATTGAGAAGGGGCGAGTATATCGTCACAGATGCGTCCCATCCTGACGCACCTCGTCGCCGATACAGGATGAGATGGTCCGTATTCTCCTCCCACACCACGTGTACGTAACCATCGGCCTGGGCGATGGCAGGTCCGCGGTTGTCACCGCTTGTCGCTACATTTTCCTGGTCACCCCACCCACCAGAGGTGCGGGCCCTATACAAGATATCCCCGTCACTCAGGTTGCCCCCCTCGTTTTCAAGACTGTCCCACACCACGTGAGGGTTTCCATCCGCATCCAGCGTGAGGTCCAACGACTTGATCCGGAACTGAGACATGCTGACGGAAGCCACCTCTTCGCTGGCTTTACACGGCCCGTTGGGCAGGGAACACGTCTTGTAGTGCACCTCTACCTGGGAGGGGGTCCCGCACTCTTCACGCACGATATAGGCCACGTGTGCTGTCGTCCCCGAGACCGCCACTGCCACGTACTCCGCGCAAGCCTGGCTATCGCCTCGAAAGGCCTCAATTCTGCTCCCCCAGCCGCTACCCGACTCCGAGGCGGCGCGCAGGTAAACATGGCCCTTGTCACTAGCGCCAGGCTCGTATCCCTCCGTCCAGGCCACAACCACCAGGTCGCCGTCGGGACTCACTGCCAGATCAGGATGGGCCGAGATAAGGGTGATCGTCCCTGAGAGATTGCGGCGAGTGTGAATGAAGTCCAGCCCAGGGGCAGCCATCGTCACGGCCGCCAGCGCCGTTGCCAGGGCTAACGCCGCCAACCCGGTCAGCAGCCCAATCCTCACACCCCGCCTGTGCCCCTCCCCTATCACTCGCATCACCATATTCTCCATATCAGCTACTGCAAGATCAGATTCACACCATAGTTACGCTCACCCGCTGCCACCGTCACCGTCGTCGTCGCAAAGCGAAGCCCGCCTCCGATCCACATCTCCGAGTAGATGGTATAGACACCCGGCGGGATGTTGTAGAAATGATAGGTACCGTCGTGAATGGTGACAGTGGAATAAACCTCCCCACCTCGACTGTAGGCCCACACGTCCACGCCCTGGAGCGTCTGGAGGAAGCCGCCCGCCAGCACCTGCACCCCCCCACCGATGGAGGCAGTGCCGGCCTCTTCATCAGGAATAGGCCATTCGGTGCACACCTCGCACTCGAGATCATCCAGGTAGAACCAGGTGTCGTAGCCGTCCTCGTCGTGCGTGGCGTAAAAATAGACCCGCACCTCTTCGCCAGAGCGATTATAGGGATCAACCGCGCCCGTCACGTTCACCTCAAAGGGTGCCCACGCCTCCATCCCTGCGCCTCCGTCGACGACCTCCAGACTGGCACCCAGGTCACTACCACCGCTGTCCTGCATCTTCAAGTACAGGACGTCATCGGCCTCAGGACTGTCCCTGTAACTGCAAGGGGCCAGGCTACCAGCCACCAACCGTTGCCCCCGCACGTGCATAGTCGTCGTCGTGTAGACCTCGCCCGGGATCTCCACCCCCTGCCAGAGATAAGGGTGATAGGCTAGACAGGCAGGATAGGAACCCAGCGAGGCGTGCAGCCGCATAGACATGCTGCCCTCGGAGAAGTAACGAGACTGCTGTTGGAAGGCGAGCGGCTCGCCAGCGTGCCAGTAAGAGTAGACCCGATCCGGGTTGCCTTCAAAGCCTCCCACGAGGAGCAACTGCTGGCACTCTCTCAGACCGGGCGGTTTCGGATCAGGCACCGGGGAAGCCTGGCAGATCACAAATTCGTCTGCCTCGCTGGTGCGATTCCGGCTGGTGCTATAGGTCGCGTGAGCGATGCCCACCAGCACGTCGTTCCCCATGTCCACCGTGACGCTGGCACGGTACGTCCAACCGCTTTCCCCTGGGTCAGCCTGCGTGGAATAATAGTAGCCGAACGTATCGCCGGTGCGGACGATACGGGCCCACAACGGCAGAGAGACAGAGGTATCATTGGCAGCGCGGTACGTATTGCCCCCGTCCTCCTCCCGGTAAGCAGACTGGATATAGCGGTTGTTGTTCACCCGCATCAACATCACGTGACGGCTGTCGGCAGCCGTGCTGTTACGTACCATCAATCCCATCTTGGACCACGTAGTATAGTTGGGCACCGACATAATACGCAAGCGAGCGTCGAAGTCGCCGGAGACGGTCTGGTAGACGTAGTAAAAATTATCACTGTCGTTCCAGATACTCCCCCCGCGCGCGTTGATTCTCAACCGTCCGCCGCTTTCCGTCACACTCCCGTTGAGGCCAGGCGATCCCACCCCGGTCCTCGTCCACTTGCCGTCAACGGACCCGTCGTTAAAATCGTCGCCGTAAGAGGTGCTATCCACCGTACAGCGCACGGTCAGGGTATAAGGCCCGCTGACGTTGTTGGTCTCGTCGTATTCGTCGGTGACGTAGTCGGTGGTATCCACCTGCCCCCACATCTGGTGCGTGCCACTATCCAACTCAAACGTCGCGCTGACCACCTGGGTGCCGTGGGGCCCGATGTTCAGCAACCACTGCTTCTCAGCGCCCATCTGCCCCTGGAAGGGAGGGGGAGAGTGCGGGTCCAGGTAGTAGTCAACATCAAAGTAGACGTCCTCCACCGGTGCGGGAGACAGGTTCTCCACCAGCATCGTGAACAAGATGGGTGTGCCGCTCGGCAACTCGTCACCGTACTCCTCGGGCCAGGATATGCTCGCGATGTGCAAATCTGGTGGGACGGCTGTGGCCAGGATCACAGCCGAGTGGGCAACCAGGTCCCCAGCGCCACAACCGCCGCTGCCGGAGTGAGACTCCAGTTGATACTCGCCATCGCTCCCCACGGGGATCTCAAAACCCAGGTCGGTCGCATCCCGGGTGCCGGCGTCCACGTTGACCGGATCCTGCACGACGGTTGAGGTGGCAGTGCCGGAGATGACACACCACAACAGACGGTAGGGATTATTGGCCGGATTGTGATCCATCACGTCTATATAAATGTAATCCAGGGCAATGACCTCGTGACTCGAAGCGGTGACGTACGGCCCGGAGAAGACCCACGTCTTGGTCGCCTCGTCGTAAGGCTCGCCTTCATCCCACGCGTCATCCCCATCATAGTCCAACCAGGCGCGGAGGGTCGCCGTCTCCATCCGGTTCCCAAACAGTGTAACCGAGGCATGCCCCTGGGCATCGGTCAGTTTCTCAATATATTTGGGGTCAACCCCGGAGTAGCTGAACCCGCCCTCGTCCGTGGAGAAACTGACCTGCGCACCCTGCACAGTCTGGGTCAGCTCATTGGTCACTGTCGCGACGAACTCGTGCTCACGATCCTGGGGCATATTGTTGGTCACCTGCTCCACGTTTAACTCGACGTAATACGTGTGCGGCGACTCCGTGGGCTCCGGCGTAGGCTCGAAAGGGTCAGGCGTGTTTGTGGGGATCGTGGTTTCATGGGGGTTAGGGGTATACGGGGGAAAGGTAGGCGGAGGCCTGTCGCCGAACCCGACCTGGACGCCCTCGTTGATCATCTCCGCCTCGGCCCGCACCGGGACGTACGCGGCAATCGCGCGGTAGAACGGGTCCACGATCTCGACGTTGTGCCTGACCATGACCCGCACCGGCAATCCCTCCAACCCAGGGTGATCCTCACACAGGCCTGGATCAGCGATACAATCGGCCTCGAATGAAGGGTAGCCCCACAACTTAACACCGAAGAAACGGGGCTCATCCTCATACTGTTGAAAATCCGCTGGCGTGTAACCCAGGTGTTCATCATTGATGCGCAGCCCAGCCGCGGTCCGGCGGGCCTCCAGTTTGATGAGCAGTGCCCGCCGCGCGTAATAGTGGGTCTCAGTCTCTGCTGGGTCGCCCCAGTTATCTATCGGGCAGACAGGCCAGAGAGCCCTGTCATCCGGGTCGTGGCTGATCCCATCCTCAATCTGACCATCCTTATCCAGGTCCACACAGGCTCCCTTGACCGGCTGGTAAGTGACGGCGAAGCGCGCGGCCTCCCTGGCTGCATGCTGCACAGTCAAGTAACCCTGAACAACAAACGAAGCCTCGACGATGCCGAGCAACGCCATCAACAGCACTGGAAGGATCAAAGCAAACTCGACCAATCCTTGCCCTCTCCGCCTTTTCATCACCACCCTCCTTGGCCCCCCACGTTCACGGGTAACCAGTAACAGTGACAGGAACCGCAACACGAAGACATGTGCTAACTCAATTATACCTCAAAAGGCTTGCTTTCCGCAAGTGTACCATGGTACTATCCAACAGTAAATTAATTTCCTGCCTCATTTTTAGTTACAAGGCTACTCCATAGACCCCAACAAGCCGACACGGACTTGCCGTTCGGCTAAGGGATATTCCTGGGTGACCTCGCTCAACCCAGTCACATACCCATCGTAGCACACTTCTGTTCACATAACGTTAAAGAGATATTAAATCTTGACTAGAATCCACCGCCCGCCTGCACGAACAGAGCCCCGCGTGTGCGGGGCTCTGTGGCAGTGCGGTCCTGCGTTGACGTTTCGACTAGGCTCCTTCGAGAGCATCCACGATGTCGCTGAAGATATTGCCAATCTGCGGCCCCAACAGCGCCAAAATCACAATCACCACAACGGCTACTAGAACAAGAATCAACGCATATTCAACCAAGCCCTGCCCTTCCTCACGTGGCAAAAACAGCATCTGTCTCACCCCCTTCCTTTGATAAGATTTTAAGGTCTTTCAACCTTCTGGCCTCATTATACTGCATTTACGTTGGCATGACAATAGGAACTTGGTACTAATGTTATGTCTCTCATCAAGAGACGGGTAACTCAAAACTTACCTGTGTCCCCCGCCCCGGGCCACTATCGAAGTGGATCTGCCCTCCCAGCATCTCCACTCGCTCGCGCATTGTCGCCAAGCCCAACTGGTCCGCCTCTGGCGAACTGAGCGTATCGGTAAGCTCAAAACCGCGGCCATTGTCCTCGACCGATACACGGACACGGTCGTCTCCTATATCCAGGCCGATTTGAACGCTGCTGGCGTGACCGTAATCAACCGCATTGTTAAGCAGTTGCTGAACAAGTCGGAACACTGTCACTTCCTTGTGCGAGGCCAGCCGCCGTCCCTTGCCAGTAACCATCAGACGAGTGGGAACCCCGCTATTGTCAGAAAAACTGTCCACGTAGCGCCGGAGCGTAGGAACTACTCCCAGATCGTCGAGCATCATCGGGCGCAAGTTGAGGATGAACCCTTTAACTTTCTGAAATGTCCCCGCCACACCATTTCTCAGATTGGCCAGTTCGGCCCGTGCTCGCTCGGGGTCAGTCTCGAAAAGCCGCTCACAGATCTCGGCCTGGAGGATGAGATTGGTCAGAGATTGGGCCGGACCATCGTGCATCTGCCGGCTAAGCAACTGTCGCTCCCGCTCCTGAGCCTCAATGATACGGACAACGAGCGGCTGCGCAGGTTCTCCATCTTCGGAAACTTGAGGCTCATATCCGGCCGGCTCGGTGAAGTCGAGCACATTGCGGATCAGGTCAAGATAGCTTGTCATGCTACGCTGGTTGCTCTGCAGTTTCTCTAACTGCCCTCGCATAGTAAAGAGTCGCTGCTGAGTATCCAGAACCGTCGCGTATGCCTCCCGGATATCCTCTCGAGGCACGGTGTCCAGTGTCGCTTCGATCTGCCGCAACCGGTTGGTCACCTGCGTGTTGCGCTGTGCCAGACGCTCCACCTCAGTAGTCGTCTGTTGAATCAACAGATCAACCTCCTTGAGTTCACGCTGCGTCTGCTCATATTCTTTCCTGCATTCTTCCAGGAACTGCTCAAACGACGTAATGCCGGTTTCGGTTGAAACAGCCATTCCACTTGCTCCTAATCTCGCACAGGAAAAGCGACACGCGGGGCCGCCTGTCAAGCCACCAGCAGCCTGGAAAGGCTGCCCCGCGTTCCGCCCCAATGCCTGGGCAGGTACAGGAACCTGTCCTACGGATTATCGTCGGTACCGGCCAGGAAGCGCCGAGCCCGTCTCTTCTGTTCGCGCAAGGGTACCCAGCCATGCCGGAGAGCGTAGACCGCCGCCTGCGTCCGGTCCGCCACCCCCAGTTTACTCAATATGGAAGTCATGTGATTCTTGACCGTCTGATGGCTGATCCCCAAACGGTAGGCGATTTCCCTGTTGCTCATACCCTGGATGACCAACTCTAGAATCTCCATCTCACGGGGAGAGAGCGGCGCAAAAAACTGCTCTTCTTCTTCAAATACCCCCACGCCAAAACGCCGAAACTCTTCCAGGAGCCAATCGCCAATGCCATCCTCATCCATCACCGTCTCGCCGATGATGTACTGCCCCTGGCTTACGTGCCGGATGACGTCCACCAAGCGTTCGGGGCTGACATCCTTAGCATAATAGGCTGACGCTCCAGCCCGGATAGCGTGGTAGACCTGCTCCTCGTCATCGTAGGCGGTGAGCATGATAACGTTAACCTCGGGGCAGAGTGCCTTGAGTTTGCGCGTGGCCTGCAAACCATTGAGAGTTGGCAAGTTAATATCCATCAGCACCACGTCCGGAAGCAATTCCTGTGCCCGTTCAATCGCCTCAGGGCCATCGGTCGCCTCGCCGACGATGCAGAGATCCTCGTGCGCGGCCAAGACGTTCCACAACCCCTGGCGGAAAACCGGATGGTCATCCACAATCATTACCTTAATTCTGCCCGCCATGGCTCCCCCCCAAGATATGCTCTGTATGGTTACATACTACTAAGTATACCACACAACAGGCAAGGAGCGCAACTGGCTTATTCCCTCACCTCATTCTCCACTTCATAAAAAAACACTTGCACATCCCGTTCTTTGAATACAGGCCGGAAGCGGGCTAAAATGGCCTCCTGCATCTCAGGATAAACGCGCGTGACGAAACGGACATCATCAATCACGTACCACGTCCGGGGCGCTCTGGCCAGCGCGGCATCCAATTGGGCTACCGACTCGATCCATTGTGCACCCGAGTAACGTTCCACCGGGCCGCCGGGAGTGTCTAACAGCCAGGCGCCAATCTGCGTTGGGTAATAATCGCATCGTCCCAGGTAGACGCAACTGCCAGACCCATTAAACGTCATAATAACATCTCCCTCACGCCAACGATCTTGTACATAGTGGAAAGCCAGATCGTAGCCACATTCTTGCCTGGTGGTGACTTGGCGCAAAGGCCCCCATAGAAGCACACCTAACAAGATAACAATGATCCCGGCCAGCCACGGGCCGCCTACTGATGCCAGTTTCGGGAAGGACAACGCCGACAGTTTTTTGATCGCATTGGCCATCTCGCAACTACCCAGGAGGAAAAAGATTGGGACCAACGGCATGATATAGCGTGGCATATGCCACGGACTGACCAGCGTCAGCGCCAGAACCATCAAGAGCCACACCCCCTGGAGGTAGAGAGGGATGACGTCGGTCTGGCGTAACTGCCGGGTGATGGCCCGATGAAAAAGAACCAAGAGGTTAACTAAAAGCAAAATCGTCCATGGCAGGTAGTAAGGACGCACCAACATCGGCCATACCAGGCCCAGTATGTCAACCCAACTCACGTGGGCCAGCGCTGAAAGGGAAACACCTTCGGTGGCAGACACTGGACTGATAACAGGCCCGATCCAGTTTGGTTGTCCGGCCGCCGTAAGAGCAGCCATCCCCGCCAGCACGGTCACAGCCAACAGCCCGTCCGGCCAAAGAGCGCGGACCTGACGGCGCAGAAATGCTTCCCCCTGCCGCTCTCGCCTCATCCATAGATACCGGACAGACAGAGCCGCTGCCAGCGAGCACAGCATCAACACCACAGCAGCCAGGTGCGACAGCGCTGCCGCCACCACCGCCAGCCAGAAAAGGGCACGCCAGCGCCCCCGCCACCGGCCCGTGACCCCCTCGGCCATAGCCCATATCCCCACCAACCCCCACAACTGAAACTGGGCGTAAGCCCGTGATCGAGCACCCCACACCACTGCTTCGGGTGCCAGGGCCAACAAGGCTGAGGCCAGCAGCGCCACCGCTGGCGAAAAAAAACGCCTGCCCATGCGGAAAGTGACGGCGACACTCAGCAGACTAAAAAGGATGCTGGGGAACCGAGCGACAGCCTCACTGAAACCTGTTAAACCAATGAAAACGGAAACCACATAGCTGAACAGTAGGCCATTATCGTAAAAAACCCCTGATGGCAGTTGAGGTATCCCCTTCTGCACGATCATCTGTGCAGCCAGGAGCGTCACGAACTCGTCAATGAAAAGGCTGATCCGCCGCAAATAAATTAACCGCCAATAGAAGCCCATAACGATCATCACCAACACTGCGATGAAGAACGCTCGATTTCGGACTGTCCGGCTATCATTCCGCCTCATGGTTTACCTCCTCCTCGTCCGTAGGTCGTAGATCGAAACCATACCTGGTTCTGACAGCGTGGCAGCCCTCTTTGCAATCCCGCAGGCTGGTCACTCGCCCTCTCGACGGAAGGAGCCGACGATAGCTGCCCCTGCGAATGCCGGCAACAACTGTACGATCACAAAGTGAGCAAAAAAGGTGTTAAAGGCCACTGACTCCGTCACTCCGAACCGCCGCAGCAACAGTATGGCGGTCCACTCCCGGACACCCACCCCGCCGATAGCGATGGGCAGAATGGTGCTCAATGTGATAATAGGAAAATAGGGCACAACAGTCCATGGCGCTTCTGCCCAGAAAGCCCGCATCAGCACGAAAGCCTGGCTGTAAAAGACAGTGAACCCAACCAGCGACAGCCCCATGTTGAGAGCCAGTTGCGCCACAGGCGTCCTGGTCAGCCCGCTCACAATCGCGGGAATCCGAAACCGTGTCCTGAGTCCGCCGAAGAACCGGGCCAGCCCGCTCGCTTCCACACCATCGGCCAACCCCTCCAACTTCGGCCGCAGCAGCAGCATCCCGCTCCACGCGACGAAGGTGCCAACGGAGATGGCGACACCAATGGCCTGCGCGGCCGGCTCACCGGTCAGGAACAACCCGATGCCGGAAAAGATGCTCACCGTAGAGAGATCCACCAGCTTGTCCAGGATCACCTTGCCAGTGAGTCCAGCCGGGTCCCCGGTGCTCACGAATAGCCCCCGCCCCGCTTCCCCGGCTGCCATGGGGGTTATAATCGCTAAGGCCAGGCCAGCCAGGTAACTGCGCAAAGCTTCTCGGAAGGAGATGGAGCACTGTGTCCTGGCCAGGAGCAACCAGCGCAGCGTTTTTACACCGATGACAACCGGCGTGAAGAGCAAGCTCAACAGCAGTGGTCCTGGCCGGCTAGTCTTGATTGTGTCCCAGATCGACTTTGGCCCCACCCAAACCAGGATCAGTGCCATCAACGTCAGCGTCAGCCCCACCCTTACCCATCTCTGGTTGAACCAACGGACATCCTTACCCATCTCTGATTGAACCTCCCCCCCGCG
>Ga0190284_1001093_pt1 | contig 12634 bp, 13 predicted proteins | sample 48691812_MG_FD_161668 | JGI IMG/M metagenome (GOLD analysis project Ga0190284, IMG submission 161668) | Hydrothermal vent microbial mat bacterial communities from Southern Trench, Guaymas Basin, Mexico - 4869-18-1-2_MG | ecosystem: Environmental > Aquatic > Marine > Hydrothermal vents >...
TGCAGCTGCTGTACCAGCCAGCTCAATCGTGGGATTTCTTCTTCCGTGCCCGTGGGTGGGCGCTGTCGTAGACCTGCGCCAGGTGCTGGAAATCGAGGTGGGTATAGATCTGGGTGGTGCTGATATCGGCATGCCCCAGTAGCTCCTGTACTGCCCGCAGGTCGCCGGATGATTCCAACAGGTGGCTGGCAAACGAGTGGCGCAGCATATGTGGGTGGAGGTGGCGTGATGCATCCCGGGTCCGGGCCCAGCGGTCGAGCCGGGCCTGCACGGTGCGGGGGTGAATGCGGCTGCCACGGCGGCTGACAAACAGGGCCGTCTCGCCGCTGGCGGCCAGGGCGGGGCGTATCAGCAGCCACCGTTCCAGTGCCTCCAGGGCCTTGTGTCCCACCGGTACCCGCCGGCTCTTCGCACCTTTGCCGGTCACCTGCAGGGTGGCGTCATCGCGGTCGATCTGACCCAGTTCCAGTGAGATCAGTTCGGCCAGGCGGAGGCCGCAGGAGTAAAGCAGCTCCATGATTGCCAGGTCCCGCAGTTCCAGGGGGTCATCGGTGGCGCTGTCCAGCAGCCCGCCCAGTTGATCGGCGTCGAAGGTGGCGGGGAGACGCCGGCGGGTCCTGGGGGCGCGTATCCCCTGCGCCGGGTTGTTCTCGGCCACGCCTTCCCGCATCAGGTAGCGAAACAGGCTGCGCAGAGAAGAGAGCTCGTGCTGCAGGCTCTTGCCGGAGATCCCCTGCCGATGGCGGCTGGCGGAAAAGTGGCGGATGCGTGGTGCATCGAGCCCGGCCCAGCGGGTGATGCCCTGCCCGGTGGCCCAGCGTCGGAGCCGCTCCAGGTCACGGCGGTAGCTTTTCAGGGTGAGGGGGGACAAGCGGCGTTCGTGTCCCAGGTGATGCAGAAAACGTTCGATCCAGTGTTGCAGGGAATCGTCGGATCCCATCAGAACCCGGGTTCCGATACCACTTCCAGGGTTTTGCTGACAATCTCGCCCAGGCGGGTCAGGTACTCGGTGCCCATGCCGGGATGGAAGCGGTCTTCACTGTAACTGCCGAACGCGAGCAGGCCCAGCAGGCCCTGTCCCAGGATGGGAATAAGCGCCGTGGAGTGGATGTCACCCGCCTGGGGGCCGAACAGATAATCCAGCTGTGATCGAGGCAGGCGGCCGCAACGTGGCTTAGCCGCGTCCAGAAACTCACGAAAACCGTCCAGATCCGGGTGACTGTCGCGATCCGCCTCTGCCGAGGAAAACAGGTGTACCTCCACCGCTTCAGCCTGGAAGTCCTCGTGCAGCTTGTCCTCCAGGGCATTGATCACCTCGTCGAAGCTGACAGCTTCAATGAGGGTCAGGGTGAGCTGGTGCAGGCGCTGGTTCAGGGCCTCATTTTCCCGCGCCACGCTGACCAACTCCTCGAGTTGGCGCTGGCAGCGACCGGCCTCTTCCCGCAGACCCTTCACCTGGCGTTCGATCAGCGATATGGCGCCGCCGCTCTGATGCGGGAGATCCAATCCCTGCAGCAGTTCCGGGTGTTGATTGAAGAAGTCGGGTTGTTGTTTCAGATACTGAACAACGGCCTGTTCCTGTGTGTCCTGCCCTTCTGATTCCCTGGACCGGGTACTCATAAATCGATACTCCCCTTATAAACATGGGCCGCCGGGCCGCTCATCCATACCGGCTGGCCGTCACCCTGCCACTCTATCACAAGATCGCCGCCGGGAAGGCTCACCCGCACCCGCTGCTCCAGCAGACCCTGGGTACGGCCGGCCACCACGGCGGCGCAGGCGCCGGTGCCGCAGGCCAGGGTCTCTCCGGTGCCGCGTTCGAATACCCGCAGTCGGATGTGGTCCCGGGATGGTACAGCCATGAAGCCGACATTGACCCGCTCGGGAAAGCGGGGATGGCATTCGATCTGAGGGCCGAGCCGGGTAACCAGCCCATGTTCCACATTGTCGACCCGCAGCACCGCGTGGGGGTTGCCCATGGAGACTGCGCCAATGCGGAGTGTTACCCCCTCAACCTCCAGAGGATAGTCGCGCTGCTGTCTGCGCGCCTCGAATGGGATCTGTGCCGGGTCCAGTTGCGGAGCACCCATGTTGACGCGGATATGACCATCGCCCTCAACATACAGTGTGATAACTCCGGAGTGAGTACCCACTTCTATCCTGGTCTTGCTGGTCAGGCACTGGTCGCGTACGAACCGGGCGAAGCAGCGGGCACCGTTGCCGCACTGTTCCACCTCGGTACCGTCGGCATTGAAGATGCGGTAGTGGAAGTCGGTCCCGACGAGCCGCGGAGTTTCCACCAGCAGGATCTGGTCACAGCCGATGCCGAAGTGGCGATCAGCGATGAAGCGGCACTGCTCCGGGCTGAGATTAGCCTCCTGGCGAATGCCATCTATCACCACGAAATCGTTGCCCAGGCCGTGCATCTTGGTGAACTCCAGCTTCATGGCTCGATCGGCAATCCAGTTGGTTTGGGAATGTTGATTCTACAGCGAGGCGATGGTGGATTACAGGGACAGACCGGTTGACGCGTTTCCGTGTGTTGATTCATGATAAGTCCGATGAAAAAAATGAACTGCCATTGGTCTCTTCTGTGGCTCCTGCTGCTGATTCTGCTGGTGGGGTGTGGCGGCAGAGCAAAGGTGAAACAGTCTGCGGTGGATGACGTGGCCCCGGCAGGGGATGACAAGGGCGAGGTGGTGGCCACTGCCCGCCGGGTAATCGGTGTCCCCTATCGCTTCGGCGGCGCCACGCCGGGGCAGGGCTTCGACTGCAGCGGCCTGGTGCAGTACAGCTATGCGCAGGCTGGCCTGCGGACGCCACGTACGGTATCGCAGCAGAAGCGCGCGGCCAGGCCCCGTGATCTGGTGACGCTACAGCCAGGGGATCTGCTGTTCTTCGACACTCGCTACAAGGGGGGTCATGTGGGGATCTTCGCCGGTGATGGCCAGTTTATTCATGCCCCGTCCAGTGGCGGGCGGGTGCGCATCGATCAGCTAGACGATCCCTACTGGCAACAGCGGATCGTGGGAGCGGGAACATTTCAGCAATAGGCTACGCAGTGGCTGGTTTGAGCCGTATCAACGTGGCTCCTGAGGCTGCCCTGATCTATCCGGCAGATAGAGGTCTCCCCTCTGGCCGCAGGCGCTGAGGCTGCCGAAGATGAGCAGGCTGACCAGCACCAGCAGGACGCAACGAATCGGGCTCTTCATGGACAGGCTCCCGGAGGACGCAAAGGTCGCCAGAGTATATCCCAGGGTGAGGGTGCCGTGTCACAAGGTGGCTGTAGCCGATGAAGGATAGCTCAGCCTGATGGGTCGTATCAGATCGAATCCGGCTGGCTGCGGATAACCTGCTGCATCACCTGGTTCAACTTCTGTTCCAGCCGTTTCTTGAACTCGAACAGTTCGCAGGTGGGCGCTATACCTTCCCCCGAAGTTCCCGACAGTTCCAGACCGGTCAGGTAGATAGGGTAGGTCTGCTGGCCTTGCCGCTGGGTCAGGATGTACTCGACTACACTCTCCAGCAACTGCTGCCCGTGCTGCAGAGAGCTGAATTCCCGGTCTCCGCAGATCAGCACGTGGGGAGAGTGGCCAAGATCCAGGCCGTCGCTGATAAGTCGCAGTTCCAGATAGTTGTCCGGCAACCGGTGCCGCGGCGGGGTGCGGGGGTGGGCTACGAAACAGCCTTGCCGGTCTTTTTCCAGGCAATGGAATTCCGGGGCGTCCAGCAGCAGCCGGTGGGCCGGCTGTTCCGCCAGCAGGCTGCGCATCAGGCGGACCCCGTTGAGAAAGCGCTGTTGCTGCAGCAGCAGATAGTGCTCGTCGGTCGCAGGCAACTGCTGGCTGAACAGGGCGCCCTGCTCGTCCAGAACGAACAGCTGCGTCTGTCCTTTTTCGGTATGGTAGAAGAGCTGGATGATGCCCTCCCGGTTGCACTGGTAGATGATTGGCAGTGGCGTATCCTGCAGCGCCATGGCATCGATGGTTACCGGGCGAAAACGATACTGCGGTTGGCCCAGCAGATCCAGCAGCTCCTCCAGATCTCCCAGTGCCAGAAATCCCAGGTTGTCCTGTTGGCGCTGGATCAGATAGTAGTCGTCGTCGGCCTGCAGCAGGTAACGGGCATCCAGCCCGGCGCCGCTGGGTCCCAGGGCGTGGCAGGCATCGTTGAACAGGGTCTCGACCCGGCGGGCGATGCCGCTGGAGCGCACTGATGAAAAACTGTGAGCGGTGACCCGGGGCGCTGTGTCCTGCTTTTGATTGATCAGCGCCAGGCGCAGGAAATGACACAGGCTTTCCATCAGGCCCACGGTGCCTTGATAGGAGAGCACCAGGGTTTCCCCCCAGCTGGTGGTGATCAGCTGCTCGACCTTTTCCACCAGGCAAGCATGGGCGGCGCCGAAGCTGAGGGGATCACTGCGGTTGCTGGTGAGCTGCTTGCCCTGTTTGGAGAGAAAGGCCATCGGGTCAGTACCGGTATTGATGAACAGGGTGCAGGCCATAGCACAGGGCGGGGCCGATAAGCGCGCCATGGGCACGTCCGTATTTAGTCCCTCTGGATAGATCGTCCGCAGGGCACCGAGCAGGGCGTGCAGCTCGTTGAGCTGTACCGGACATGGCTCGGGATAGAGGCCGATGATGGTCTTGTAACCGACCACCCGGTTCAGGTGGCACCAGGTCAGCATCTCGATCAGCCCGGTGGTGGTCTTGATCGGGGTGGTGACCATGGCCTGGGACTCGCTCACCTCACCAAGGAACAGGAACCAGCCGTACTCCTCCTCGCGGGTCGGGGCGTAGTGTAGCGAGACACGATGTTCCTCCAGGCTGCGGGAGATGCCGGGGTTGATGCTGTCGATCTTCCCCGGGCGTTTTTCCAGCGCGGTATAGAGTTTACGACCCAGCAGGCTGAGCTCCTCCGGGTCGATGCGGCTCCCCTCGGCATAGGCGCGGGCAAAATCGGTCAGCAGCCGGTAGCTGTGACTCAGCTCCCGCACCAGGGTATTGCGCTCCTCCAGCACCCGGTCGATCTTCCAGCTCTCCCGGGTGTCGAGCACGGCCAGCTCATTGGCCTTCCAGCCCCATTCCCGAACCAGCCCGGACAACAGCTGACGCTGCCACTGATGGCGTCTTCCCGTGACCTTGATGCTCAGCTTCAGGTCGGTCTTGAAGTAGAAGCAGCGCCGGGCCAGCTCCAGGCGCCGGCTCTCGCCGCGGTCGGACAGGTACTGTTCCAGGCGCCGATACAGCAGCACGTAGGGGTCTAGGGCATCGGTGTCGGCTTCGCCGGAGTAGATGGCGGCTTTGGCCTCGTGGCAGAGCCAGCGCACCTTAGGGTAGTCCTCGGCGTAAGCCTCGGTGAGGAGGATCTTCAGGATGGTCTTGTAAGGTGACTCGATGCCCTTAAATAACTGCCAGTGGGCGGCGCCGAAGAACTCTTCCACCGGTAGCTGCTGCAGGCCGCCGAAATCGATGCAGTCCAGCGGATTGACGAAGCGCTTGTGCAGCAGCATGGCCGCATAGTCTTCGTAGTTGTCATCCTCCTCGGGTGGCACCAGCCACCACAGGGGATAGCGGCCGGCCAGTAGTACGCCGGTGCGATAGAACTCTTCCAGCAGCAGCCGGGGCTGGGTGCTGCCGCTGCTTTCGTGGGACAGTTCATCCCGCTCGCCGCGTCTGAAGGCCTCGGCGTCGATGATGAAGATATGGGCCTCCAGGCCCAGCTCGGTGGCCCAGGCCTCGATATTGGCCACCTTCTGGCGCAATGCCTTGAGCGCCCGGGCGCCCAGCCTGGGGTCATGGCACAGCCAGATATCCAGATCGCTGCCAGCGGTGTGGGCGATGCTGCCAATACTGCCCATCAGATAGACGCCCTGGATGTGGTAGCGGCGACGAGCCCGCTTCTTGTAGGCGAAGCTGCGGCTCAACTTCTTGGCCGCCTGCAGCATCGGCTGACTGGGGTTGAAGTCGGGGATGCCGGCCGGTGTCGTGGTGCTGACGAAGCCGGGGAGCATGGGGTGGTTGATATGAAACAGCAGCGGCAGCAGGGTGGTGAAAATGCGCTGCCCCGGTAGCAACTCGCCTTCGATGCGGCGTTGCCGCTCCCGATGCAGGGCGAGAAAGCGACGGCGGATCTTCTGCAGCTCCTTGCGGCCGATGCCATCCCGGTGAGTGACCGCCTCCGCCATCATTTATCCAGGACCAGAATCAGGAGCTGGCAGCTGCCGGCTGATCCTGCTGTTCGCTGTTCAGCGCTGCAGCGGCACGATCCATCAGCTTCTTCTCATCATCCCCCTTCTGCCAGCTGGAGTGGCCGAAGCGCAGCTGCAGTACTGGCTGATCGGCGGCTACCTCGGGCTCTGCAAATCCGGATTGTATCTTGTGGATCAGATCCAAGGCCGCCCGGGCATCGGTTTCCGGCAGGATGACGAGGAAGTGATTGTGGTCCCAGCGCGCGATCACGTCGACCCAGCGCAGGCGATCCCTGAGATAGCGGCTGGCGGTGAGGACACCTTGATCCACTGGCCGCCCGTCATCCTGCTGCTCGTCCAGTAGCTCCACCAGCAGCAGACTCAGGGGATTCTGGTAGCGGCGGCTGCGGGTTACCTGGGCAGTCAGCGCCCGGTTGAAGGCGCGCTGATTGGCCAGCCCGGTGAGTTCGTCGCTGACTGTCAGCTCCTCGACCTGGCGGCGTAGCTGCTGGTTCTGTTCGCTGAGCTGGACCTGCTCGGTAACATCCTGGAAGTATTTGACCACGGGATCGGCGGCCTTGCCTGGCGTGCATTGCAGCCAGCGCTCCTTTCCCACGCCCGGGCCCATCAGGTGGATGAGGCCCTTGCCTTTGAACAGCCCTCGGTAGGCGGGGAAGGGAAGGCTGTTCTGATCGTGCCCGGACAGCTGTTCGCTGGATAAGCCAAGCATTGTCTCCAGTGCCGCATTGGCCTGCATGATCTTGCCAGCCGCGTCGATTAGCAGTACTCCGCACGGGAAGTTGTCAAGGTATTCTTTTGTTAATTCAGTGTCTTGGGTCAATTTATCGCCCCTCCAGGTAAATCCGGTCTGTGGAATCCATGGAGTGTAGCGGCGAGCATGAAAAAAACTTTATTTCTTATCAGGAGGGTGACAGCGGGTGATGCGTGACCTATTTTTACAGATATTGTCGTCGAGGGAGAGGCCTGATGCCCGAACACCGAAAGCTCATGGAAGGGGCCTATCTGCAACCTGGTGAGCCGTTGTGGCGGCGCGTCCCCACCCGGGGGACCGGCGGTGAGCTGCTGAACGATTTCATGATGTTGATACCGGGCATCAGGGAATGGCCTGAGGAGCGGCGTCAACAGGCCCTCGTATCGCTGCAGCAGGTGCTCGGGGAGCAGGGTGGCAAAGTGGTATTTGCCGATCTGAATCTGAAATTGAATCTGCTGTGGATCAGTATGCGGCCCGATGCGGATGGCTGTATCGGTCTGGCGGCGGCGATCAAGGCGCAGCTGCCGGAGGCAGTGCTGATAGCCAGTCGGGCTGAGGCCCTGGCCGGTGCGGCGAATCGCCAGCGGCGCTGGCGCGGGCGGTTGTTTCGATTTCTGTTCGATCGGCATACCGGCGCCCGGCAGCTGCCTGGATGACTGCGATACCCCTCAATCGTACTCCTCGGCCCGGCGGGCGTCGCCATACACCCGTTCGGCAGGATAGCGCCGTTCGTTGATCTCGATCTTGCGGTTGGCGGCATCCACCAGGTCGATGTCCAGCCGCTCGGCGCAGCGGATGAGGTAGATCAGAATGTCGGCCATTTCCAGTGACACGGCCTCTTTCTTGTCCGAGGGCAACTGCAGGCTCTGCTCTTCGGTGAGCCACTGAAAGTGCTCCACCAGCTCGGCGCACTCAGCGATCAGTGCCATGGAGAGGTTCTTCGGCGAGTGGAACTGCTCCCAGCCACGGGTCGTGGCAAAGGTCTTGAGGCGCTGGTTGAGCTGGCCCAGGCTGTCTTCAGCCATGCTTGAGACGTTCCTGTGCTCGCTGGATGGCTGCTCGGACCTGGACGGGTGCAGTGCCGCCGATATGATCCCGGGCCGCCACCGAGCCCTCCAGCGTCAGCACCTGATAGACATCATCATCGATATGCGAGGAAAATCCCCGCAGTTCCTGGAGGTTCAGCTCGGCCAGGTCGCAGCCCTTCTCCACACCCAGGGCCACCGCTTTGCCGACTACCTCATGGGCGTCCCGAAACGGTATCCCCTTGCGCACCAGGTAGTCCGCCAGGTCGGTGGCGGTGGCGTATCCCTTCATCGCCGCCTCGCGCATGGCCTGCTTTCTGCATCGGATGGCCGGGATCATGGCGGCGAAGATCTTCAGTGAGCCTTTCAGGTTATCGACGGTGTCGAACAGCGGCTCCTTGTCCTCCTGATTGTCTTTGTTGTAGGCCAGAGGCTGGCCCTTCATCAGGGTCAGCAGGCTGAACAGGTGGCCGAATACACGACCGCTCTTGCCGCGGATCAGCTCCGGCACATCCGGGTTTTTTTTCTGCGGCATGATCGAGGAGCCGGTGCAGAAGCTGTCGGACAGCTCGATGAAGCCAAACTGGGCCGAAGACCAGATGATCAACTCCTCGGACATGCGGGACAGGTGCATCATGATCAGCGCCGCCGCGGCGCTGAACTCGATGGCGAAATCCCGGTCGCTGACCGCATCCAGGGAGTTCTCTGCCGGGCGTTCGAAGCCCAGCAGTTCGGCGGTGTAGTGGCGGTCGATGGGATAGGTGGTGCCGGCCAGGGCGGCGGCGCCCAGGGGCATCACATTGAGCCGCTTGTTGCAGTCGGCGAGCCGCCCCTGATCCCGCTCCAGCATCTCGAACCAGGCCATCATGTGATGGCCGAAAGTGATGGGCTGGGCGGTCTGCAGGTGAGTGAAGCCTGGTAGGATGGTCTCCGCCTCCTGCTCAGCGGTGGTCAGCAGCGCCCGCTGTACCTGCAGCAGGCCAACCCGGATCAGTTCGATCTCGTCACGCAGCCACAGGCGGATATCGGTGGCCACCTGATCGTTGCGGGAGCGGCCGGTGTGCAGTTTCTTGCCGGCATCGCCAATCGCCTCGGTCAGGGCCGATTCCACGTTCATGTGCACGTCTTCCAGCGCCACCGACCAGTCGAAGTCGCCGGCCGCGATGCGTTCACTGATCTGCTCCAGTCCCTGTACGATGGCGTCCCGATCCGCATCGCTCAGGATACCCTGGCGGGCCAGCATGGTGGCGTGGGCGATCGAACCCTGTATGTCATAGCGATAGAGGCGCTGGTCGAACTCCACTGAGGCGGTGAAGGCCTCCACGAAGGCGTCAGTCGGTTGGTTGAAGCGGCCGGACCAGAGTCTCTTGTCGCTCATCAGTGGAAAAGTCCCGTTCAAGGTGAAAAGATCAATGGGTTCAAGGAACCCGACTAAAGGAACTGAATTCTGGACCGTTAACCGTATAGGCTCGGTTTCGGGCAATTGTATCAGGAATCAGCGCACCATCGGACGGCGGTTGCGTTATCAATGGGGTGTGGGGACGGGCACATGGCAGAGCGTGGAAAGCGGTGAACAGGCGGGAATCGGACAAGGCCTTCCTGCCGAATTTCTGCAGCATTCGCGCGGTATTCGGTGTGGTCGTCACAGCGGAGTTGCTGGCGCTGATGTTGAGTCTGGGAGCCGTCAAATCGCTTGCCGGTCTGCCTGATGATCTGAGCCTGCGGTCCCTGTTCGTGCAATGGGTGGCGTTGGCCAGTGTTGGGCTGTTATGTGTCCTGGGCCCCTGGTTGCGCCGCTTCGGCAACGGCGTGACGGGGCTTCTGAGCTGGCTGCTGATACTGCTGCTGACACTGCTGGTCAGCATGGCCGCGCGATGGGTGCTGGATCTGCCGCTGCTGGCGCAGGGAGGGACCCTGTTCCTTGCCCAGACTATGGGTATTGCTGCGGTTGCCAGTGCCCTGATGCTGCGTTACCTCTACGTGCAGTTTCAATGGCGGTTGCAGGTGGAGGCCGAGTCTGAGGCCCGCTTCCAGGCCTTGCAGTCGCGCATCCGGCCCCATTTTCTGTTCAACAGCATGAATACCATCGCCAACCTGACGCGCTCCGATCCGCGCCTGGCAGAGGAGGTGGTGCAGGACCTGTCCGACCTGTTTCGCGCCAGCCTGTCGGATGCAGGGCGGCGTTCCACGCTGGCTGATGAGCTTGAACTGGCCCAGGGCTATCTGCGCATCGAGGCCGAACGGCTGGGTAAGCGGCTGCGGGTGGAGTGGGACCTGGAGGGGCTGCCGGAGCAGGCGCCGCTGCCAGGATTGATCCTGCAGCCACTGTTGGAGAATGCGGTATACCACGGCATCGAGCCATCCGAAGAGCCGGGGGTGATCCATATCAGCGGCCGCTACCGGCGGCGCAAGGTCAACCTGAGTATTCGCAACAGTGTGCCGACCAGCGGTCGCGGTGCGCATCGCAAGGGTAACCGGATGGCGCTGGATAATACCCGGCAGCGGCTGCAGGGCTTTTTTGCTGGAGAGGCCAGCCTCACGATTGGCGAAGTGGATGGACAACATCAGGTGCGGGTAGTGTTTCCGTACCCCTGGAAAGAGACATGAAGATATTGATCGTGGATGATGAGGCGCCGGCGCGGCAGCGGCTGCGCTCGCTGGTGGGGGATATCGGCGCTGGCTATGAGGTGGCTGGCGATGCCGCCAATGGCGAGCAGGCTCTGGCCCGCTGTCGATCGGCAGAGGTGGATCTGGTGTTGATGGATATCCGCATGCCTGGAATGGACGGGATCGAGGCGGCCGCCCGGCTGACGGAGCTGGCGGAACCACCGGCGGTGATCTTCGTCACCGCTTATGAAGAACATGCCCTGGAGGCCTTCCAGGGGCATGCGGTGGACTATTTGTTGAAACCCATTCGTCGCTCTCGACTGGAGCGGGCGTTATCCCGGGCCAGCGTCCTTACCCGCCCCCAGCTGCAGATGCTGGAATCGTTGCAGCAGATTGCGCCCGACCCCATCGTGGTGAGTTATCGGGGCGGGGTCCGGCGTATCGAAATCGATGACGTGATCTATTTTCAGGCGGAGCAGAAATATGTCACGGTCTGTCACAGCAGCGGTGAGGCACTGCTGGAAGAGTCTTTGAAATCCCTGGAGGAGCGTCTGGGTGAGCGATTTTTTCGCATCCATCGCAACGCCCTGGTTTCGACTCGGCGTATCGTTGGACTGGAGAAGGAGGCAGACGGCCGTTGCCTGGTGCGGCTGGACGGCAGTGATCAGAGGCTCGAGATCAGCCGCCGTCACCTGCCGGAGGTAAGGCGCTGGATCAGGCAGGGCCGCCAGATTTGAACCCGAGGTGGTGCAACGAAGGTGCAACGAAAAAAGATGCTCGCCGAAGAAGGTCAGGATGCCATGATTTCCCGCACCCGGCTGTTGCTGTGGAACTCGGAAGGTTTGAAGGCGCCCTTATTGGCCTGCATCATCTGCAGCGCCAGGTTCACCGGGTTCTGGGCCAGGATGGCCGCCGGGGCGCTGCCCAGCCAGTTGGCCCGGTAGACGCGCCCTTTTCGCGTGTTCGGCTCGCGGAAAACAGTCAGAATGAAGCCGTCCCGGGTCGGGTCCTGCAGTGCTATCTGATAGGCCCGGGATTCCTTCAGAAAGCGTAACAGCGGTGCTGATAGTTGCTGCATCTCATCCGCTTCCAGCCGGTTCCGGTTCAGGGCCTCACCCAGGGTGGCGATGATCTCCCCCAGCGACACATCGAGGGCCAGGCTCTCCACCTCGGACAATTCGAAGTCAAAAACGAAAAACTGTTTCTCACCCAACGCTACGATTTTTGCCACAGATCCGTCTCTCCGGCCATTGAGCCCCCAGCGGGCTTGGCGGAGTATATGCTGACATGCCATTAGCCAACAAGGCCGATAGTGGTGAAGAGGGCGACGATGCATTTGCCAGTCTGAGGTGAACACTTTAGCATTCCCCCTTTTCAACCCCGGACCTTTGCAAATGCCCCAGATCCTGCGCATCGCCACCCGCAAATCCCCGCTCGCCATGTGGCAGGCCGAGCATGTCGCACATCGGCTGCGTCAAGCCCACCACGATCTGCAGGTGGAACTGCTGGGAATGAGTACCCAGGGGGACAAGATCCTGGATACCCCGCTGGCCAAGATCGGCGGCAAGGGGCTGTTCGTGAAAGAGCTGGAACAGGGCATGCTCGACGGCCGCGCCGATATCGCCGTCCACTCCATGAAGGACGTGCCGGTGGAACTGCCGGAGGGGCTGCATCTGGCGGTGATCCTGGAGCGGGAAGACCCGCGGGATGCCTTCGTCTCCAACCGCTACGCCAGTCTGGATGAGCTGCCCGAAGGGGCGCTGGTGGGGACTTCCAGTCTGCGCCGCCAGTGCCAGTTGAGCGAGGCGCGCCCGGATCTGCAGATCCGGCCCCTGCGCGGCAACGTCAATACCCGGTTGCGCAAGCTGGACGACGGGGAGTTCGATGCCGAGATCCTGGCGGCGGCCGGGCTCAAGCGCCTGGGTTTCCAGGAGCGCATTCGAAACTGTCTGGAGCCCGACCAGAGTCTGCCGGCCATCGGCCAGGGTGCCATCGGCATCGAGTGTCGGGTCGATGACCAGCGTGTCAACGCGTTGATTG
>Ga0190284_1001094_pt1 | contig 12632 bp, 6 predicted proteins | sample 48691812_MG_FD_161668 | JGI IMG/M metagenome (GOLD analysis project Ga0190284, IMG submission 161668) | Hydrothermal vent microbial mat bacterial communities from Southern Trench, Guaymas Basin, Mexico - 4869-18-1-2_MG | ecosystem: Environmental > Aquatic > Marine > Hydrothermal vents > Microbial...
CTTGTTCCCTATCATATTGCTCCAAGGCTGCCTCAAGGGCAACTATTGTCAATAAGTCATCCAATTTTTCCCCTTGCACCACTCGGATATTCGCATCCTCTTGCAATAATTCAAAAAAATATGCCTTGGTTTCACCAGCTTCAATACGTAAACTGAGTTCTTTCATTAAAAATAAATCGTGAACAGTCAAAACGATTTGCACACCAGCGTTGGCAAGCTGAACTAGGCTGTCGACTAATTTAACTTGCAATTTGGCATTTAAGTTTGCCTCAGGTTCATCCCAAAATAGGGTGCTACCTTTTGTTAATGAACCATTTAAAATCAGATAGTTAAGCATGGCTATTTTGCGTATGCCTTCCGCGACTAGAGGAATTTCTCTTTTTTCTTGCTCAGATAATTGTAAATAAAATCGGTTAACTTCCAATATGAGTTTGCCTGGGATATGCGATTCCAACGGTGTGATCCAATCAGCAATTTCGGAGCGGCGTTTTCCACGCAATAAAAAACGATTCAACGCTTTGCATAAATCATAATAAGTCTCATCAAAGGCTACTTCTCTATCTTCATAACTGGTGATAAAACCAGGATAGATGGATAAAACTTCTTTCGCCGGAAAAAACAAGGGTAAGCTGATATTCTTTACGGGGTTATTTTTGATAAACGCGCCAAACGAGGGGGGTTGTTGAATATTTATCTGGTTCTCATTTGATAAGATTGATAATGCCATTGTTAAATCAGGGGCAGGTTGCCCAAAAAAACTTGAACTCATCAATAGTTCAGCATCCCCTGAACGACATAAACGATTTAATTTGTCTGGTTGAAATACATTTTTTAATTTTCGGCTTAAATCAAGGGCTTCTATTGAAAGGGGGGTGTCATGTAGTGAGTTTTGCAGGGTGTGGTGCAAAACGTATTCAAGTGCATAAGCCAATTTCAACAAGAGACTTTTACCAGTACCATTGTCTCCAATAACCACGTTAAGCCCCTGTGAAAATTCAAAGCTTACTTCAGAAAATAGGGTGAAATTTTTGGCGTGTAGTGTGTGTAACATTTTAAGTTGCTCGTGTTCGATGACGGTAAGGTGGGTTTGTCTACCCACCCTACGCTTGCTACAATTCTTATTTTTTTGTAGATTTTACCACCCAAGGTAAGTTTGGTAATTCGTCTTTAGATACAACTTTAGGATGTGCATCAATCGCTTTTAATTTTCTTCCTAATTGAATCTGTAAATTAGATAAATCCCAGTTGGATTGTTTTAATGTTCTTCTTTTGGGTGGTAATTCTATATGAACAATAACTTTTATTTCATTCGCCATTAAAAAATGTCTAGCAATCTTTCTTTCTCTCGCTGAATTATTGACGTTAATTTTCATCGGTAAAATTGCCGCTAAAGTTGAAATGACTTTATTAATGACTATTTCAATCAATTCCTTCATGGTTAAGCTCTTGGTATTAGGATCAGTATAATCTTTGATTTCAATTAAATAACCTATTTCCTGATTAACGGCAAATATATCAACGGCTTTAATTCCATTAGTTATTTGACTAAAATGTTGACGATAAAAGGTACTATCATCAAATTTAATCGCCTCACAATCAAAGTTAAATATTAATTTTCCCTCGATGATTTGCATCTACTTTAATTAACTTTCTTCATAAATCTATCACTTTGAGCTAAATTTTCATCTAAAATAACTAAATCATCTAAGTCTTCGATATCTTCACTTTGAGAAACTCGCAAATCTTTTTCTACATTAAATCCCAAACTAAAATATTTAATTTTGGTATTCATTTCTCTAAGAATTTCAAATTCTTTGATTAAAAATAAACTATGTGTATTGAGAAATATTTGCACACCAATAGAGGATAAATCAACTAAAACTGATACCATTTCTCTAATTAATTTAGGATTCAAATTAGATTCTGGTTCATCCCAAAACAAAATACTATTTTGATTCAACGAGCCATTAGCAATTAAATGTGAAAGTGTGCCAATTTTCCTCAATCCTTCCGCAACTAATGAAATTTCCCTTTTTTTACCCTTTTTAGATAAATAAACTCTACCTTTTTCTAATAAGAGTTTACCATTCAATAATGTTTCTAAATTTGTTAAAATTTGTTGTTCCTGCGAAGATAACGAAATATCTTTCAATACCAATAAACCCAATGCTTGAGCTAAATTATAATAAGTTTCATCGACAGGTAGTTGTCGTGTGAGATAAAGGGAGATAAAACCCTCATAAAAAGATAAGATTTCTTTAGTCGGAATGAATAAACTATCCAGTTTAATTAAACTCGCTGGCACTTCATTTTTGTCAATATTAACTTGTATTTTAGTTTTGGGGGTAAAATTAAACTTAATGCTATATTCAGTCAAATCCATTTTGATATGACTCTTTTTTTGCCCCGATTTAATTAAATGAGCTAATTCTTCCGGTTTGAAAATATCAATCAATTTCTGTGGAATAAACTTTTGTAATAAGTAGTTTTTCCTTTCAGCTTTTTGTTGGGCGACTAGATTATTACTTTCAATTAAAGAATATAATAATCGGAGCAGATGGCTTTTGCCGGTATCATTTTCGCCAACAATAATATTCAAGCCATCGGAAAACTTTAATTGGTTTTTACCAAAAAGTGTAAAATTTTCTATACTTAAACCTTCTATTCGCATTTATAATTGTTCTCGTCTGTATTGTCAGAATGGATTTTACTCTGACTCCTTTTTTCATTTTAAACCAAACTGAGTTGAATTAACTGTAAGACTAAATTCATTGTCTTTTGGCGAAACAAGACATTTTGTGATTAATCGTTTATCGTGGGAAAATAACTCGGATTTCTTTTTTATAAACTTTGTCAGCAAATCTTCCAAGATGTTAGAAGGAAAATGATTTTTGAAATGCTCAACCACATTTATCAAAGAATCATCGTCTTTTGTTATAGTATAATTCCAAGCGACAGCACTGAGGGCGACTAAAATCTTTGCTCTTTCTGTAGCATTCGCAATATAAGCATTTGAAATATCAGTTTTGAAAATTTCAAAAAGCTTCTTTGCTAAGTCTATGTTTGGTTGAGATGTTGTTATATCCATTAAATGATTCTTCAGTTTCGTTACTCCATTGGTATAGAGTTTTTATCCAAAATCATAGCCGAAAATCTCAATGTCTTCGCGATAGACATCAGCAATAATTTGAACTGTTTCATCATTGTAATATTCAGTATAATCCTTTTTCTCATCAACCAAAAAATCAACCATAAAATTCAACAATTTTATCATCGTAATTCATTGCAAACTTCACCAACAGCGTCCCTAAACCTTTGGACGGAAAAATTTAAATATGTGGTTTAACTGATGACGTAGAGCGAATTTTTGTCGTTTTTATCATATCTTTAGAGGTATTTCTTTTTCAATTGCTCAATTAAAGATAACTCCGGAAATGATGCGTTTTTATCAAAATCCTTTTTTCTTCTCATCATTTCATTATATAGATGAATAGCATAAGAATTTGAAAATAATTCAGTCTCATGAGCTAATGTTTCATCAAAAACATAATCCCAATTTGTGTAAGGTATTGGAAAAAAATAAGTGAATGGTTTAGCTAGATGTAACAGATTAAAATGTTTCAAAGCTTGGGTAAAACCAACGGGTCCCCCCGCTTCACCCCAGTCGATATGACTTCTTTTATCACCTAACAGCCTCCTTTTTAATTTCTTATCTTTTATCTTTTTTGAGTCATAAGGAAGAAAGGTATTAGGATTCCGACAATTATTTTCTAAAAATCGGCATAAATCATGCTTAGGAGGAAATCCAAGTACGGCTGGACCAACAATATTTACATTTGAAAAGCCAAATATTAGATTCGTATCGAAATTAAAAGGTTTTAAGCAGATAACATCAGTATCAACCCAAAAATTACCATTTTTAAATAGTAATGCCCAACGAAACCAATCGGCGAATCCAGCATAACTTCCATTATAATAAGTAAAAATGTCTCTCTCTAAAATGATTTCATTTGCATCTTTCAACTGTGTTCCATCAGGAATGCCTGATATATCGTTATAGGTATAAAGATGAAATTGATGCCCGTGATAAAGAAATGAGGCAATAGAAAGTTGTTCTAACTTTGATAATTTATTCCCAATCCATAATGATTGAATAACTGTATCATTCATGTTTTTTGATTGGAATAACAAATGTTTTGGTAAAACATCATGATAACTATGGTAAGATTCTCGCGTTTGAGAATCCGGATGTTTCGACAAAACACGGTAACAATTATCATAAGATTTTTGCGCTTGCGCTAGTATATATGAGGGAATATGAATGTCATAATGACTTTTCTGGTGAATCATTTTCCCTTCTTTAATAACAGCAGACGGATCTCCATGTCCCCTAAGTCCCGTATATTTAAAAATGGAGTAATCTTTTTCCAGCTTTGTCTTTAAACCTAAGAAGCCGGTTAACTGTTTAAGTGTCTGTTCAGAATCATCCAGTATTTTTTCTGACGCTATAAACAACGCACTTTTTTGCATTTTAAGAGAATAGTTTTCAATCTGTTTTAATCTATTAATATAGTAAACAAGTACCTTTTCTACATCCTTACACCATTCCATTTGGGCACCCACATTCAAATTGATACCCATATTAATAATACTTTTTATGGTATCTTCTGGGTTTCTCAATAGAAAAATGACATGTACATGTTCATTATTGAGGATTGATTCAGAAGTATTGACACTAGGGTTAAGTATTTTGTCCAATACAAACCTATTAGGTAAATGATTATCAGTAGCGACTGCGACTTTCTGTTTTAGAGTTAGCAAATCACTCAATTCTAAATAAGATGAGTGCATTTCTGAATAGCCAGAAATTTCGCTATGACTTCCCAAGATATGACAAAGCAAACTCGAATAGCTCCTCATATGACTTAACACAAAAATATAATCTTGAGGATGCCCTTGATCTGGTTGCTTAAATGCTTTATTTTTCACTTTCATCAAGTCTTGGGAAGCACTACCAAAATATTTGCTGTAAATATCATAATCCTTTGCATAAAATCGGTGAATTTTTTCCTTTGCTTTTTCACTAATACCACCGATATCTATTTCACTACCTCCTATTTGTTTATGAGGCATTTCAATATGACAATGACTTCGATCAGATACAACTGACAACAATTTATCTAATTCGGAAATATTCAAAATCAAATCATAAAAATCTGGATTGTATCCAGCAAAATCCACAATTGGAGCCGAATGATGGTTAATAGATGGACTCAATGAACGATACCTTTCAAAATTATCAATGAACACCTCCCAACTTGGATTGACAGGTAAACCAACTTTAGATAATCTATCAGCAGATTTGAACAAATCTTTGCTAAATAACACTCTGTTTTTATAACACGAAACCAGCCTTTGTAGTGGTTCCCTGACAATCAAAACTTTTAGCCAATTATCAGAATAGACATAGTTCGTGGTTATTTCACGCCAAGTCTTATAAAATTCATGGATACCATATCCTACTTTCTTTTTTTCTACATAAGGGATACCTCTTTCGCACTCAAAAATCAAATGTTTAATACTCGTACAGGCACATTTAGGAAGAAATGTGTATAAAATTTTCGCCTTAAAAAGTGGAATCAACTGTTGTCGTTCAGCATATAAGTAGTCTCCACGAGGTTTAACGCCTTCAACCAAAGAAAAAGCATCGTGAATCTCTTGAATATTCTGCCTAGAATTAGGATATGCCAATGCATATTCATATAATTTATCAACGACACTTGATTCAGCCTGTGCATCCAAGACTTTTTTCCGAAATAGGGTAGTTCTTGGTTTTTTTGGATCGGGAACATAAGCTTCCCACTCTTTATCCATCCCATTTCTTTTTAACGCCTGTTGGATAATTAAATTATGATGTTCTGTCTGTTTTTCTTGGAAAACAATAGAAGCATTTTCACCATGCAAGCGATAACCATAAAAGACTTCTTGAATATGGTGAAAAGGACAAATTTCGCTCAATCTGAGAAATAAGTCATAATCTTCGGCATATTCAAATGTTTTATCAAATCCACTGTCTAATCGTGTCCAATCACGTTTCCTAAATAAACGAAAATGAGAAACAATCATACTATTTATGAACTTTTCACGACAAAAAACAGGAAAAGAATCCCATTTTCCAGTAGTCATATTATTTACATCAATCATATGGCAACTACTATAGAGGCAGCCGACATTATACGTATCTAAATACTTTACCATAATTTCTACGGCATCTAATCGTAACAAAATATCATCAGCATCTAAATGAGCGAGATACATACCTCGGCATAAGCCCACCGCGGCATTAAACGTATTTGCAACGCCACTGTTTTTTTGACTAATCCAACGAACACGCGGATTATTTTGATAATTTTGTTCTAAAACTTTTAAAGTATTATCGGTTGAGCCGTCGTTAACAATACAAACTTCCAAATCAGTATAAGTTTGTGCCAACGCACTATCCACTGCCCTTTTAATATATTTTTCAGCATTGTAAGCCGCCATATAAATTGACACTTTGGGTATTTCATAAACGACATTTGCTTGATATTGGCGAGCAATTGGACATTTTTGTGCCAGTAAATGATTGGTAATTTGTAGCCCTTCTGAACGATTGCTCTCATTTTCGCCCCCTGGCGGTTCTTGATGTAATCCCATCGCTTCTAAAACAGGGATAAAATAGTAACCGGCATTATAAATGCGATAACCCATTTCAACATCTTCATGACCCCAGGCTTGAAAGTCTTCATCAAAAGGACCCACTTCCCCAATCACTTTTTTAGGAAAAGTCATGCTACAACCATAAAAAGCACTAAATGGAAATAGGCTTTGCTTTAAATAATCATTTTTTTCGTATAATCTGAAGCGATGATCAATGATAGGTTCACCTTCTTTTTTTGGTCTATCATTTTTATCACTGGGCATCACATCCGGCAAATTGAGAGCAATATTAACATCTGCTAATATTTGGTCATCTGCAATATTATCGGTACAAACAAAACGCCTATGTCCCATCAAAGCGGCTTTATCTGTGACATGAAAATATTGCATGAGCAATTCAAGGTATTTTGGTGTCGGCAATATATCGCAATCAAGTATAGAGATATGATCATACTGAGCGAGGTTCAGTCCTAAATTACGCACGGCTGATAAACGATATCCTTGATCATCTTGGCGAACAGATTTCAGTGATAAATATTTCTGATATTTTTCAATAACTTCTTCTACACCATCACTGCTACCATCATCTGCTACAATCACTTCAATCAAATTGGCAGGATAAGTTTGATGTGTGATCGCTGCCAGCGTTTTTGCTAACTTTTCTTTGCGATTATAAACAGGAATAATGATTGATACGGGCAATGTGTAAGGCTGTTCACCGGCAACAAAGGCTTTGCGTTTTTCTTCAATAAAAGAATAATCGTTATTTTCACCCACAATAGGCGGTAGCTCAAAATCAGGTGGCACCCCTTCTATTGGATATCCATTAACCACTTTCCATGGCGTATTATTTGATGCGCCAGTTAAACCACCATAGCTATTGGCATTGTTTGGTTCAAATTGCCTTTGCTCATTTAATGTGACAGCCAAATTATTCTCAGCATCAGTATAATTACCTTTTAAATCAATGGCTTGCTTAAAACAAGCAATGGATTCAGTGATTTGCCCTTGTTTTTTGAATGCCACACCTAAATTATTATGCGCTTCGGCATAATTCGGGTTTAAGGCGACAGCCTTTTGATAGTTAATAATGGCTTCGCTAAATTTATTTTGCCCACTGAGGGCATTACCTAAATTATTATAGGCATCTGCATAATTAGGGGTAATAGACAAAGCTTTCTGATAACAAGTGATCGCCTGGGCAAATTGTTCTTCCCCATTAAGTATAATACCCAGATTATAATAGGCTTGAACAAAATCCTTTTTTCCGGCAATGGCTTTTTCAAAACAGGCTTTTGCTTGATCCAATTTGCCCTGTTGCCCAAAAATAATCCCTAAATCATTTTGCATTTCAGCATGATTTGGATTAAATGAAAGGGCGCGTTGCAAATAGGCGAGTGCCTCAGTGGTTCTGCCCTTACTATTTAAGGCAGCACTGAGTTGCTTATAAAAATTTAAGGCACTGTCATTCTTTGGTTGCTTTTGCAATACTTGATGGCACAAAGCTTCTGCTTTTTGCCAATCTCCTGCTTTTTGGTATTGTTGGGCTTGTTGAAGTATTTTTAAAATTTGTGAGCTTTGAGATGACACATTTTTTGTGACAGCCGTTTTTTTCTTGGTGCGATGTTTTTTATTTTTGGACATATTTTTTTAATAGTGTTTTTTATAGGGCGAACACACAGGTTCGCCCTTACATAAATTCATAAGGTTTTAATTTTTTTCTACCGAAAGACGGATATTAAATTATTTATCTGAAAACGGCGACGACGGTAGCCGTTGCATGTATTGACCAGTAATTGTTGCCCAAGTTGCCCTTAATATATAAGGGCAATAAATTAAGTACGGATTATACCGAACAAAATCTAAAAGGGTAATAAATTAAGGGCTTTCTTCTAAATGCCTTTCTTCTAACAACTTATTCAACTTATTCAAACCTGCTTCTTCTCTTTCTGCATGTTGTGAAATTTGTAATACAACCCCATCTACACGCAAATTTAAAAGATCAATTCTTTCTTTGCCTTCTTGAAAGTAAGCAATTTGTGTTTCAAGTTGTGAAACTCTAGTAGCCAAAGTTGTTATAGTATCTGCACTATAACCACCTAAAGCAATCAAAATAGTAGATAAAACACTTATCAATACTTTTCCTAAATTGCTGGTAGTGCCGGTAGCCGAGTAGGGTGGGCAAACGTGTTTTTGTGTGCATCGGCATTCCATTAAGCATCAATATCATATTGGTGGGCAACCAAAACACGTTGCCCACCCTACATGGCTGTTCAAGAATTTTTTTGCGAAATTACCCTTCCAAATACCTACCTCTACAATTGTCTTCGCATTTGTAACGTTCAGCACTTTTTCCCAAATCTCGAATCGAGAGCTCAAATTCGATATTATATCTAGAAATGTTGACTCTTCAATATCCATTTTTACTTTAATACTACTATTGATCTCGAGGACGTGATTAAAAATAAACCCAGTGTCGCGTCAAGCCTAAAAAGTAACGAGAAAAAAGGGGCCAGGCTCAATTTAATTTTTAATCTTGGATTTTTATACAAATTGTAATGTTTAAAAAACAATTCGACCATGGCCCCTTTAATTCAGAAGCCAGTTTGCGATTTTATGTACAAGTTCTGTTTGAATATTATCTTTAGAATGTGATTTTCCCCAGATAGAATTTTCAGAACCAATTTTCTCATTTTGATTAATCCAATTCGCTTCATGTGCCATCGAAATGATTGGAACACGTTGTTCTTGTGCTTTAATCCCAACATAGATGTCAGCCATATTGGGGTGATCGAAATCACTGACATTCAATTTAATCGCATTGGTATGAAAACACATTACCCCGGTACCACCAATATGAACATGTGTATTTTCAGCTACGTTATGCCTAAAATGAAAAACAATTCTATCTTTGTAATACGATTCAACTCTCTCTTTTAAAATGACACCATGATTAGTTATTATTGCTTCGTTATTAAAACGTTTTGAAGTGAAAACCATCTTTTGTACATAATCATGAGGGTATATAATATCATCATCGCAAGAGAAAAAATACCCATCAACTTGACTGACCATAAAAAATTTTCCAATATCCCCATTATCGCCAAATTCTTCACTGTGATAAAGCTTTATTTTTTCTTTTTTTATTAAAAAATCCGGTTTATAATCACGCCCATAGTTATTCAAATACAGATGAATTTCATCTACTTGTGCATAGAGTGACTCAATCACATCTTTAAGAGATTCTTCTCTTTCAGGAATTGATGCCATTCCTACTATAATTTTTGTCGAAATATTAGATTTTCGGCGAAATGCAACATTTCTTGTGTTTTTTAAATCAGGAGAGTAGATTTTCCATTCTGTATCTAATTCTATTCTTTTCAGGGCTTTTTTAATACTGATTATATGATTGTCAATTTGTTTTTCTGAATTAACAACAGAAGTATTTTCACCATGCCACCTATAACCATAAAAGGTTTCTTTAATGTGATAAAAAGAACAAATTTCACTTAACTTGAGAAATAGATCAAAATCTATAGCATTTTCTATTGACTCATCAAATCCCGAAGTTCGCATCCAATCGCGTTTTCTAAACAGTCGAAAAGGATGAGCAATCATAGATGTCATCAGTTTCTCTCGCGAAAATCTAGGCCACTCGTATCCCTTTTGAATGAACATACCATTTTTATCAATCATTTCACAACGACTATAAATAACGCCAACATTATACGTATCTAAATATCGTGACATAATTTCTACTGCTTCTGGTCTTAATAGATCATCAGCATCTAATTGCCCAATATACATACCTCGACACATTTTTACGGCAACATTGGATGCGCTTGCAATGCCTCCATTTTTTTGACTAATCCAACGCACACGCGGATTATTTTGATAATTTTGTTCTAATATTTCTAATGTATTATCAGTCGAACCATCGTTGACAATACAAATTTCCAAATCAGTATAGGTTTGTGCCAACGCACTATCTACAGCTGCTTTGATATATTTTTCTGCATTATAAGCAGGAATATAAATTGACACTTTGGGTATTTCATAAACGACATTTGCTTGATATTGGCGAGCAATTGGACATTTTTGTGCCAGTAAATGATTGGTAATTTGTAGCCCTTCTGAACGATTGCTCTCATTTTCGCCCCCTGGCGGTTCTTGATGTAATCCCATCGCTTCTAAAACAGGGATAAAATAGTAACCGGCATTATAAATGCGATAACCCATTTCAACATCTTCATGACCCCAGGCTTGAAAGTCTTCATCAAAAGGACCCACTTCCCCAATCACTTTTTTAGGAAAAGTCATGCTACAACCATAAAAAGCACTAAATGGAAATAGGCTTTGCTTTAAATAATCATTTTTTTCGTATAATCTGAAGCGATGATCAATGATAGGTTCACCTTCTTTTTTTGGTCTATCATTTTTATCACTGGGCATCACATCCGGCAAATTGAGAGCAATATTAACATCTGCTAATATTTGGTCATCTGCAATATTATCGGTACAAACAAAACGCCTATGTCCCATCAAAGCGGCTTTATCTGTGACATGAAAATATTGCATGAGCAATTCAAGGTATTTTGGTGTCGGCAATATATCGCAATCAAGTATAGAGATATGATCATACTGAGCGAGGTTCAGTCCTAAATTACGCACGGCTGATAAACGATATCCTTGATCATCTTGGCGAACAGATTTCAGTGATAAATATTTCTGATATTTTTCAATAACTTCTTCTACACCATCACTGCTACCATCATCTGCTACAATCACTTCAATCAAATTGGCAGGATAAGTTTGATGTGTGATCGCTGCCAGCGTTTTTGCTAACTTTTCTTTGCGATTATAAACAGGAATAATGATTGATACGGGCAATGTGTAAGGCTGTTCACCGGCAACAAAGGCTTTGCGTTTTTCTTCAATAAAAGAATAATCGTTATTTTCACCCACAATAGGCGGTAGCTCAAAATCAGGTGGCACCCCTTCTATTGGATATCCATTAACCACTTTCCATGGCGTATTATTTGATGCGCCAGTTAAACCACCATAGCTATTGGCATTGTTTGGTTCAAATTGCCTTTGCTCATTTAATGTGACAGCCAAATTATTCTCAGCATCAGTATAATTACCTTTTAAATCAATGGCTTGCTTAAAACAAGCAATGGATTCAGTGATTTGCCCTTGTTTTTTGAATGCCACACCTAAATTATTATGCGCTTCGGCATAATTCGGGTTTAAGGCGACAGCCTTTTGATAGTTAATAATGGCTTCGCTAAATTTATTTTGCCCACTGAGGGCATTACCTAAATTATTATAGGCATCTGCATAATTAGGGGTAATAGACAAAGCTTTCTGATAACAAGTGATCGCCTGGGCAAATTGTTCTTCCCCATTAAGTATAATACCCAGATTATAATAGGCTTGAACAAAATCCTTTTTTCCGGCAATGGCTTTTTCAAAACAGGCTTTTGCTTGATCCAATTTGCCCTGTTGCCCAAAAATAATCCCTAAATCATTTTGCATTTCAGCATGATTTGGATTAAATGAAAGGGCGCGTTGCAAATAGGCGAGTGCCTCAGTGGTTCTGCCCTTACTATTTAAGGCAGCACTGAGTTGCTTATAAAAATTTAAGGCACTGTCATTCTTTGGTTGCTTTTGCAATACTTGATGGCACAAAGCTTCTGCTTTTTGCCAATCTCCGGCTTTTTGGTATTGCAGAGCTTGTTGAAGTATTTTTAAAATTTGTGAACTAATGGATTGGGATGACACATTTTTTGTGACAGCCGTTTTTTTCTGGGTGCGATGTTTTTTATTTTTTGGCATATTTTTTTTAATAGTGTTATAGAGCGAACACACAGATTCGCCCCTATGTGAATTTATATGTTTTCGGAACGAGGTTTGCAACCCCCTTGTTCTTA
>Ga0190284_1001095_pt1 | contig 12632 bp, 3 predicted proteins | sample 48691812_MG_FD_161668 | JGI IMG/M metagenome (GOLD analysis project Ga0190284, IMG submission 161668) | Hydrothermal vent microbial mat bacterial communities from Southern Trench, Guaymas Basin, Mexico - 4869-18-1-2_MG | ecosystem: Environmental > Aquatic > Marine > Hydrothermal vents > Microbial...
ATAGAAGAAGGGTTGCTTGAACCACAAGATGATCACTATAAACAACAATTATTGCAAAACCAAAACAAAGATGATGCCAATTCGTATTTTAAATTCCAACATGACCGTATACAGCAGGCGGCTTATGCCTTAATTGATGATGAACAGAAAAAAGCGGTACATTTGCAAATAGGCCGACTGTTGTTGGAAAAGACGACTTCCGATGAGTTGGAAGAGCGGATTTTTGAAATTGTTCGGCATTTCAATCAAGGGAGTGAATTACTGACTGAAACTCAAGAGAAAAGAAAACTCTCAGCCCTCTTTTCAAGGGCCGGATATCGTGCCAAAACCTCGGCCGCTTATCAAACGGCACTTGAGTTTTACAAGTCGGCCATCAAACTCTCGTCAATGGATTGGAACGCCGACTATGTGTTTCTACTTCAACTGTACGAAAATACGGCCCAATCCGCGTTTTTTGCCGGTGCCATAGCAGAACTCAATCAGTTTGCAGAGACTGTCTTTCAAAACGCCAAACAGGAAGCGGATAAAGTTGAAATCTATCGCTTATTGTTCCAAAACTGAACCTTGAAGGTCAATATCCAAAAGCCATTGAGCTAGGTTTAGATATCCTTAACAAATTAGGTTACGCCCTGCCTAAGGTTAAGACGTTAGAAGAAGCCATTAGTATGATGTGTGAATTTAACGAAGAAATGACGGAACAAGCCGCAACCTTTGCTGATTTACCCCAAATGGAAGACCGGATCGCTTTGAAAGCCGCGGAGATCATCGCCACCTTAATTACGTCTACCTTTATTAGCTCTCGGATAGAGACTTGTATTTTGTTGGTAGTCTACTCGTTACGACTTTATGCCAAACTCGGTAATGCGCCCACTGCTCCTTTTTCTTGTAGCCTCTATGCCATATTTAATTTGCTTTTCCTAAACAATATCTCATTAGCCAAAGTGTATACTGAGATGACACTTAAGCTTGTAGAAGAGCCATTTTATGCTCGAAACAAAGCGCGTGGTTTACACGCAATCGCAATCTCTATTTATCCCTGGATAAAACCCATGAGTGCTAGTGTCAAGCGCTTATTAGAAGGCGTGCAAGCCGGTAAAGAGTTTGGTGACAAAGAATTTGTGTCCTATAACGCTTATGGTTATGTGTTGCATTCATTATGGGCCGGTATTCCGTTGCTAACGGTTCAAGAAAGAGCAGTATCTATGCTCGCTTTCACCCAAAGTCAACAAATGCAAACGCAATCTACTTGGATTGCGTCATTTGAAGCCGTGGTACACAATCTGCAAAACCTGTCATCGACACCTTACGTGCTTTTAAGTGATCATTTTGATGAACAGAGACAATTGTCTTCGTTGACGGAAGCTAACGATAATACCGGACTGCATTTTGTCTTTACGCATAAATTGTGGTTAGCTTACTTGTTTGGATATACCAAGGAATGCCAAACCCTCATTGTAGAACGAGAAAAGTATGAAATGGCCGGTTTAGGAGCCTATGTATTGGCTGGTGGACATTTTTATAAAGCACTTGCTTTACTGGCTTCTGAAAGAAACTCTGAAAGAAACGAGGTGTCGGAAAAGGTTTCCCAAATTAGGGATCAGATGAAGTTTTGGGCCTCCTCGGCCCCGATGAACTTTCAGCATAAGGTTGACTTGATTGAAGCGGAACAAGCCAGAGTGGCAGGTCGTCAATGGGAAGCGGTAGAAGGGTATGAAAAGGCCATCAAAGGCGCTAAGGCGCATGGATTTCTGCAAGAACAAGCGCTCGCTAATGAACTCTTCGCTCAATTCTGGTTAGCACAAGGCCATGAACAAATCGCCCAAATTTACTTAAAAGAGAGCTTCTATCGTTATCAACTCTGGGGCGCAACGGCGAAGGTGACGGATTTAGAACAAAAATATCCGCAATGGTTCGGCCAGCAAATCTCCCAAACGGTACCAACAACGGCAACAGTCAACCCGACGGGGACGGTTATCGCTTCGACTCAGAAAACGGTTTCCACACTGTTAGATTTAGACAGTGTCATAAAAGCCTCACAAACGCTGTCTGGAGAAATTTTCTTAAGCAAGCTGTTAGAGAAAATGATGCAGATTGTGATTGAAAATGCCGGCGCTGACAGAGGTTGTTTGCTACTGCCTCAACAAGACAACTGGTTTATCGAAGCACAAAGTGAGATATCTAGTGCCGAAGTGACGGTTTTACAATCCATTGCGGTTGAAAAAAGTGAGCAAGTTTCGACCAACATTATTCACTATGTTGCGCGTACTCAAGAAAGTGTCGTGTTGTCTGATGCGACTCAAGATGGGCGTTTTAGCCAAGAACCTTATATTATCAAACAGCGTCCGAAATCCGTGTTAGGCTTGCCGCTGGTCAATCAAGGCCAACTCACCGGTATCTTGTATTTAGAAAACCGCTTGACGGAAGGGGCTTTCACACAGCAGAGGTTGCAGGTGTTGAATATGTTATCCTCGCAACTGGCGATTTCGATTGAAAATTCGTTGTTGTACAACAACTTAGAACAAAAAGTGACGGAACGGACTTATGAACTGGCACAACGCACAGATGAACTGGAAAAAGAAGTGGTAGAACGCCAACGCGCTGAAGAGGCAGCCAAAGTGGCAAACCAAGCCAAAAGCACTTTTCTGGCTAACATGAGCCATGAACTGCGAACGCCGCTGAATGCCATTTTAGGGTTTGCCCAAATCATGCAGCGTAGCCGCACCTTACCCCAAGAACATCAAAACAATGTGGGGATTATCAATCGCAGTGGCGAATACTTGCTGTCGTTGATTAATGACGTGTTGGATATGTCCAAGATTGAGGCCGGTAAAATCACGTTGGATGAACAGAATGTTGACTTGTACCGTTTATTAGATGAAGTGCATGATTTGTTCTATCTGCGAGCTTCAAGTAAGCACTTGCAATTCGGGATTGAACGGAGTGACAACGTGCCGCGCTATATTTGTACAGATGGTAAGAAGTTGCGGCAGGTGTTAATTAACTTGATTGGTAATGCCCTTAAATTTACTCAAGAGGGTGGAATTTATTTACATGTCGAATCCCAACGGCCAAAATCTCCCCAACCCGTTGTAAAAGCGGGGCTTTTGGAAAAAGGGGCGATTGACAGTCAAGAGGTGATTTTAGAGTTTCGGGTAGAAGATACCGGCGCGGGTATTGCTGAAGATGAAATCGATAAACTATTTGAGGCCTTTACTCAAACGGCCACCGGGAGAGCGTCGCAACAAGGCACCGGCCTCGGTTTGCCAATAAGTCGTCAGTTTGTGCAATTGATGGGCGGCGATATCAGCGTACAGAGTCAAGTTGGCAAAGGCACCGTATTTCAATTTGGCATACGCGCCCAAGTCGTGAGTTCCGCCGAACTCGCATACAAAGGTGGCCCAACCACACGTCAAGTCATTGCCCTTGAACCCAATCAACCGCGTTATCGCATTCTGATTGCGGATGATAAATGGGACAATCGTCAATTGCTGATTCAACGACTCAATCCGTTTGGTTTTGAGCTCCGCGAAGCCAGCAATGGGCAAGAAGCCATTAACATTTGTGACGAATGGCAACCGCACTTGATTTGGATGGACATTCGGATGCCCGTCATGGACGGCCTACAGGCCGCTCAACACCTAAAAGCCACGCCCGGAGGGAAAGAGGTTGCTATTGTCGCGCTCACTGCCAGTACTCTAGAAGAAGAAAAAAGCCAAGTTTTGGCCGCCGGCTGTGATGACTTTTTACGCAAACCGTTTAAAGAGGCCGATATCTTTGAATTGATGCACAAGCATATCGGAGTACGCTATATCTATGAAGACGTGAAAGAACCCGTTTCTGACGAAGCCGCCGCACAAGAAGTGCTGACAGCAGAGACACTCGCCACGTTACCTAATGACTTATTAACACAAATGCACCAAGCCGCGCTTGACTTAGATATCGAATTAACGCTAAATATCATTGGTCAAGTTAAAAAGCAAAACGTACCACTCGCCAACGCCCTACTTCAACTGGCAAACCAGTTTCAGTATGAGCGTCTACTGGATTTACTTGAGCAAGTCTCAACTTCTTTTACTTGATGATAAAGTTTTTAGTCTGACAATGCACAAGGATTGTATATAATAAGGGATTTTATTCGCATCGCCAAAAATCACCTCAGTCAATTTTTTTAAATACAGCAATGACAAGGGAATAGCTGATTAATGGAGATGAAAATTTCAGGCATTTTATCGAATTCGTTCATTGCGATTCCCCAACGCCAAGAAATCTATATAAGTGGGTAAAAAAAAGTCTTTTAACATTGATAGCTTATTAACACACCAACCCCGAAGGGGTTGAATATGAATAGCCTTTCAGGCAAAAGTTTCCGCAACGGAAACTTTTGCATGAAAAGGTGCAACCTGTGGAAAAGGTATCAAATACGTGCCAACCCCGAAGGGGTTGAATGTGCATAAGTGGGTAAACAAAAGTCTTTTTGAGACTCATAACGAGCGGCTTGTGAGTAGCTTTCGCGACGACTACAAACCGTCATCAAAAATGTTAAAGGATTTATGCGTACCTACTTACAATCCTTGGGCGTTTGGGCGCACGAAAAAACTTGATCATCGAGTTTTAGGAATAAACGGAATTTTTCTAGTTTGTCAGACAGTAATCAGTGATAAGTGTAAGTGAGCCGTCGTCCAAACTTTAGTTTGGCAATCGGCAGTCGTCCAAACTTTAGTTTGGCAGTCGTACAAACGTCAGTCGTCCAAACTAACTAATGGCCGTGCCAAAGAATGTTTGGCACTGCCAAGTCCTACTACAAACGCCGGGCAATGAATCGCCTACTACAAACTCTGTCAACTAACTACAATTAAAAGAGGTATCAATAGGGCCATGAGTTGAAATTGCTTGAACTATTATGCGATATGGCCCACAATTGACGGCCATATTAAAAGAGGTATCAATAGGGCCATGAGTTGAAATTGCTTGAACTATTATGCGATATGGCCCACAATTTGCGTCAGTGATAATCGCCTACTACAAACACTACAAACGGAAAGGCGATGAATCGCCTACTACAAACTCCCTGGAAATTGTTCCTTAGATAACTATTGATAACTGGTAACTTATTATGTTGACTTTACCCAATTACCAAATCCTGACTCAAATTTATGAAAGCGCCAACTCACTCGTCTATCGCGCCGTGCGAAACGAGGACAATCAACCCGTTATCCTCAAAGTCCTCAAACAAGACTATCCCACGCCAGAGGAACTGACGCGCTATCGCCAAGAGTACGAAATCACCAAAAGCCTCAACCTTGAAGGCGTGGTTAAAACATACGGCCTTGAAAAATACCAAAATACGCTCGTTATTATTCTGGAAGATTTTGCTGGAGAATCCCTAAAAGCGTATCAAGAAGGGCAAGGGGATATTTCTGTCTCATATTTTCTCTCCCTAGCGAGCAAAATCGCCGACGCTTTGGGCCAAATTCACGCCACCAACGTCATCCATAAGGACATTAATCCGTCTAATCTCGTCTGGAATCCGGCCACTAACCAACTGAAAATAATAGACTTTGGCATAGCCAGTCGTTTACCGCGTGAAACGCCAACCCTCAAAAATCCCAATCAATTAGAAGGCAGCCTCGCTTATATTTCGCCTGAGCAAACTGGGCGCATGAATCGCTCCCTAGATTACCGCACTGATTTATATTCCTTGGGTGTGACTTTCTATGAACTGTTAACGGGGAAAGTACCGTTTGAGGCGGACAGTGCCTTGGAATTAGTCCATTCCCACATCGCTAAAACACCAACGCAGGTATGCGATGTCAAGCCCGAGGTGCCGCCCATTATCTCAGACATCGTCATGAAATTGATGTCGAAAAATGTCGAAGATCGCTATCAATCGGCCTTTGGCGTCAAGGCGGATTTAGATTCGTTCCAACTTCAGTTTGCTAAAACCGCTCACATTGAATTTTTTCAACTAGCACAAAACGACTTTTCTGGCAAACTGCAAATCCCACAAAAACTCTATGGCCGCGAAAACGAAATCAACACCTTATTGCAAGCCTTTGAGCGTGTCAGTCAGGGTGCAGGTGAAATGATGTTAGTGGCCGGCTATTCAGGCGTGGGCAAAACGGCTTTGGTGCGTGAAGTCCACAAACCCATGACCGAAAAACACGGCTATTTTGCGGCCGGCAAATTTGACCAATCTCAGCGCAACATTCCGTATTTCGCCCTAAGCCAAGCGTTTAATGAGTTTTGTAATTATTTACTCACCGAAAGTGCCGAAGAACTCAACCGGTGGCGCGAAAAAATCCTAAATGCTGTCGGTAACAACGGCCAACTATTAATTGACGTGATTGGTCAATTAAAATTAGTGATAGGCCCCCAACCGGCCGTTGCCCAAGTAGGCCCCACCGAGGCGCAAAACCGTTTTAATCTGGTTTTTCAAAACTTTTTTCATGCTATCTGCCAAAAAGAACATCCGCTCGTGTTGTTTATAGACGACTTGCAATGGGCCGATTTGGCCTCTTTGAATTTGTTAAAAACCTTGATGACTGATACGGATAGTCAGTATTTTTTAATCATCGGTGCCTATCGAGACAATGAAGTCGATGCCACCCATCCCTTGCTGATGATGTTGGAAGACTTGCAAAAATCCGCTACCACCGTCAACACCGTTCAGTTACAAAATTTGTCGGTTGATGATGTTCACACCTTGATTGCAGAGGCTTTAATGTCTGAACCGGCTTCTGCCCAAACGTTGACTCACTTAGTCTATGAAAAGACTCAAGGCAATGCCTTTTTTACCCACGAATTTCTGAAGTCCTTGTATCAAAAAGAATTATTGGTATTTGAGCTCAAGGAACAAAAATGGCAATGGGAGGTTTCCAAAATTTCCACCCTTGGTCTGACTGACAATGTAGTGGAATTAATGGCGGACAAGATAAACGATTTGTCTGCCGAAACACAAGAAACTTTGAAATTAGCCGCTTGTATTGGTAATCGGTTCGATTTGCAAACCTTGTCCATCATCTCTCAATACACCCAAGCTGACACCTTAGCTCATCTGTGGCAAGCTATAAAAGAAGGCTTGCTTGAACCGCTGGATGAAAATTATAAACAACGGGAAAACTTGGGAAAAGGTGAGGATAACACGCATTTTCAATTCCAACATGATCGCGTCCAGCAAGCAGCCTACTCCCTCATCGAAGATGACAAAAAAAGGGAAACGCATTTACAAATCGGACGATTGCTCTTTCAGGAGATTACCAAGGATATTCTCCAAAAGAGGATTTTTGAAATAACCGACCACTTTAATATTGCTACTGAATTTCTTAAAGATGACCACGAGAAAATAGAAGTCGCTGGCTTAAATCTGATCGCCGGTGACAAAGCCATTTCTGCTATGGCTGGCTCCGCTGCCGTACTGTACTTCCAAACTGGGCTTTCTCTGCTACCAGAAAAAGGGTGGGAAGAACATTACTCCTTAGCACTTCACCTGACTTGCGGACTCATCGAATCCTCCTATTTAACCGCTTCTTATCAAAAAGCTGAGGAACTCTGCAATGTTGCTCTGCCTCAAGCGCAAAGCACTCTCGACAAAGCAAGGATATATTCCTTAATGTGCTATAATTTCACGCTTCAAAACCGAATGGAAAAAACCCTGACAACGGGTTTGGAAGCCTTGAAAATTCTCACTATTCCGTTAGTGGAAAATCCTCCTGAAATCATCGACATCGAACATAGGCGCGATCTTCCAGAAATGACGAACCCCGATAGATTGGCCGCCATGTCCATTCTAGTGAGTATTATTTCTTGCGCCTTAGTTACTCAGTCCCCGCTCTTGATGCCGCTTATCTATACGATGGTGAATCTCAGTGCCAAACATGGCAACTGTAGCAAAGCCCCATTCGGCTATGTCTGGTATGGTTGCGCTCTTTGCTGGAGCCGGACCGATATCGGACTCGGCTATCGCTTTGGTCGTCTGGCGATAGAAGTCATGGAAAAATTCAAGCCTTGTGAAGTTGAAACAACGGTTCTCCATCAATTCAATTCATTTATCCGCCACTGGTGTGAGCATGAGCGACTTTCCATCAACGAATTTCCACACGTCGTCCAAGTCGGCAAAGAAACCGGTGACATCGAATACGGCACTTACGTTGCCGTCAATTACGTTACCAATCTTCTTTTGGTTGGAGAACCCCTTGCCAGTACTCAAGAAAAGCAACGGCCTTATCTCGACTGGGTTGCCAGCACCCGATTCTCATTCTCCCTGACTTATGGCAGTATATGGGCACAGGCTACTCAATGTCTGATGAGTCAAGGCGAGAGTGCTACGCGACTTCAAGGCGATTTCATGGACGAAAGCAAAATGATTCCAGAAATGCAGAAGACTAAAAATAATCTCAATCTCTTTGCAGTCTATGCAGCCAAAGCAATGTTATCCTATTTCAATGCTCGTTTCCATGAGAGCGCCGCTTTTGCTAAGGAAGCCGAACAGTATGAGGCCGCTATTGGCGGTTTATTGCCAGTCACCCAGCCGCCTTTTTATGGTGCGCTCGCACTATTGAAAATCACCTCCGAGAATGCCAGCGGAGAACAGGAAGGCAATAAAACGCTTGAAACTTATGAAGAAAAATTGCGACTTTGGAGTGAGCAAGGTCATAATAACTTTCAGCATAAGTACGATTTGGTAGAAGCCGAAAAAGCGCGTGTTTTAGGGCAAAACTGGCAAGCTGCTGAATTGTACGAAAAAGCGATTGCTGGTGCAAAGAAAAATGAATATCTCCATGAAGAAGCACTCGCTTACGAATTAGCCGCAGAATTTTATTTGGGGCGCGGCATGGAAACGTTCGCCCAAACCTACCTGCGTGAAGCGCACTATTGCTATCAACAATGGGGAGCTATCGCTAAGGTGAAGGATTTAGAAGAACGATATCCTCAATTTTTAGCCCAGAAACTCTCCCAAATGATGCCAACAACGGCGACATTTACCCCGATGGCAACGGTTATGAGTGGTTCGAGTTATATTCAGAAAAATCTTTCCACACTGTTAGATTTAGAGAGTGTCATAAAAGCCTCTCAAACGCTGTCTGGGGAGATTGTCTTAAGCAAGCTGTTAGAGAAGTTGATGCAGATTGTGATTGAAAATGCTGGGGCCGATCGAGGCTGTTTGCTACTGCCTCAAGAGGATGAATGGTTTATCCAAGCCGAAGGCTCTATTAATAAGCAGGATATCACCGTGTTGCAATCTCTAGCGGTTGAAGAGAGTTCTCTGGTTTCTGAAAACATTATTCATTATGTAGCGCGTACTCAAGAAGAGGTGGTTTTGGCCGATGCGACTCAAGATGGGCGTTTTACCCAAGATACCTACATTGTCAAACAGCGTCCCAAATCCGTGTTATGCTTGCCGCTGGTAAATCAGGGCAAACTGACTGGCATCTTATATTTAGAAAATCGCTTGACCGAAGGGGCTTTCACAGCGCAGAGGTTGCAGGTGTTGAATATGTTATCCTCGCAACTCGCGATTTCGATTGAAAACGCTTTGTTATACAACAATTTAGAAAACAAAGTCGCAAAACGTACCCATGAACTGGCACAACGTACCGATGAACTGGAAGAAGAAGTGGTGGTGCGGAAAAGCGCTGAGGAAGCGGCCAACGTCGCGAGCCAAGCGAAGAGCGAGTTTCTGTCCAATATGAGCCATGAATTGCGGACTCCCCTCAATGGCATCTTGGGCTATGCCCAAATTCTTAAACGAGGACGAAACCTTGATACCACCCAACTGAGTGGTTTAAATACCATCTACCAAAGCGGTAACCATCTATTGACTCTGATCAACGATATTCTTGATCTCTCCAAAATTGAGGCCCGCAAGTTAGAACTTTACCCCAGCGCGATTCATTTTCACAGCTTTATAGAGGGCATTACCGGCATTATCCGTATGCGAGCCGAACAGAAAGATGTTTATTTCACTTATGAAGCAGTAGGTGATTTACCGCCGGGCATCAAAGCGGATGAAAAACGGTTGCGGCAAGTCTTAATCAACCTGTTGGGTAATGCGGTCAAATTCACCGATAAAGGCCGAGTGACGCTTAGAATCAGGAAAATATCCCCCGCATTAGAAATCACCGCCAGCCCGTTACAAAACGAGGGCGTTCAGTCCGAAGAAGGGATTTTTCGCTTTGAAGTTGAAGATAGTGGTGTTGGCATGACACCGACGCAATTGAACAAGATATTCTTACCTTTTGAACAGGTAGGCGACACCCAGCGGCGGGTAGAAGGGACGGGCTTAGGTTTAGCCATTAGCCGGCAATTGGTCGAAATCATGGGCGGCGAAATAAACGTTGAAAGCGAAGTCGGAAAAGGCAGTACTTTTGGGTTCGAGATCGCATTGCCGCTGGTTGAGATCAAAACGCAAGACGGGTCAGAAAGCACACAAAGCATCAGCGGTTATAAAGGAGAACGGCGCAAGATTCTGGTGGTGGATGATAAACCTGAAAATCGAGTTATCCTCGTTAACATGCTTGAGTGGCTCGGGTTTGAGATGCTTGAGGCCGGCGATGGTCAAGAAGCGATATCGAAAGCCCAAGAACAGAGGCCGGCTGTCATCTTGATGGATCTGGTGATGCCCATTATGACCGGCTTTGAAGCGGTACAAAGGCTACGGCAAATGCCCGAATTTCAGGAGACACTGATTATTGCAACCTCCGCGAGTGTCTTTGAGGCGGATCAAGAAAAAAGCCGGGTCATTGGGTGCGATGTCTTTCTGCCAAAGCCGGTAGAAGAAGACAAGTTATTTAACATACTGGTCAATCGCCTTAAATTGGAATGGGTTTATGAAACGGTTGCTCAACCGCATGACACTTATGTTCCAGAATCAGCGCCCCTTGTGCCGCCACCCCTAGCGGAATTAGAAGCCTTATATGAGTTAGCGATGCTAGGCAGTATGCGAGACATTCGGGAACAGGCCCGGCAACTGGAAGCGTTAGATGAAAAATACCGGCCCTTTAGCCGCAAACTGCAAGAATTAGCGCAAACCTTTGATGACGAAAAAATATTGGCTTTGATTGAATCCTTGATGGAGGGAAATGAATGATGGCCGTTACAGCAACCCCAACTATCGCTACGAGTTTCAAGGGTTATATTGTCCTCATTATTGACGACAATCCAACCAATTTAGGGGTCGTGGTTGATTATCTGGAAGAATCTGGTTTGAAAATCATTACAGCTAAAAATGGCGAAATGGGGCACAAACGGGCCCAGTTTGCTAAGCCTGACATTATCTTATTAGATGTCATGATGCCAGGCATAGACGGTTTTGAAACCTGCCTTCGGTTAAAAGCGGATGACACAACCAAAGAGATTCCTGTGATTTTTATGACCGCTTTGGATAATACCGAAGATAAAGTGAAAGGCTTTGAAATGGGCGGCGTAGACTACGTCACCAAGCCCATACAACACGAAGAAGTCTTAGCACGTCTCACCACCCATCTCAGCATTCGAAATTTGACGAAAAGTTTGAATGTCAAAATAGAAGAATTGACCCAAACTCATCAAGAACTGACAAAAAATGTAGCGGATTTAAAACAAACCCGTCAAGAGCTGGTGCAAAGCGAAAAAATGGCCTCCCTTGGACGCTTGGTGGCGGGTTTTGCCCATGAACTGAATACGCCGCTGGGTGTTGTTGTAGGCAGTGCCTCCCTATTGCAACTAGAAGCTCAAAAAATCAATCACTTAATGGAACAAGAAGAAGTGGAGGAGGATGAATTGCTTTCCGCCATCAAAAATATTGATGAAGGGGCCAATCTCACTTTATCCAATATAAAACGCGCTGCTCATTTGGTCAGTAGCTTTAAACGCACAGCGGTTGATCAAACTTCTGATGAAGTGAGATCATTTCAGGTCCATGAAGTGATTAACGATACGATTACTACCTTGCATAATCGCTTCAAAAATACTCACATTGAAATTCAAGTGGATTGCCCCAATGAGTTAAAAGTAGTGAGTCTGCCAGGCGCATTGGAACAAATCCTCACCAATTTGCTAATGAACAGCCTGATACACGGTTTTGATGAAGGGCAAAATGCTGGTAGCATCAACCTCAACGTGCAACTTGATGGAGATCATTTGCACATAGAATACTCCGATACCGGCAAAGGTATTGCCCAAGAAAACTTGGGCAAAATTTTTGAGCCGTTTTTTACCACCCACCGCGCTCATGGCGGTAGTGGATTGGGGATGTATATTTGCTACAATATTATTACAACCCAATTGCAAGGTACAATCACTGCCGAAAGTACCCTTGGCAAAGGAGTTGTGTTTCAGATTGATTATCCAATTGCCTTGATAGCTGATGAAAAAATAAATAATAAATAGCGCCAACCCGAAGGGGGAATTAACAATTAATCATTAATCATTAATAGGGGCCCCAACCCCGAAGGAGTTGAATGTCAAGAACGCCGGGAAAACGCCGTCAACTAACTACAATTAAAAGAGGTCTCAATAAGGCCATGAGTTGAAATTGCTTGAGTCATTATGCAACAAGGCCCACAATTGACGGCCAGATTAAAAGAAGTCTCAATAGGGCCATGAGTTGAAATTGCTTGAGCCATTATGCAACAAGGCCCACAATTGACGGCCAG
>Ga0190284_1001096_pt1 | contig 12627 bp, 9 predicted proteins | sample 48691812_MG_FD_161668 | JGI IMG/M metagenome (GOLD analysis project Ga0190284, IMG submission 161668) | Hydrothermal vent microbial mat bacterial communities from Southern Trench, Guaymas Basin, Mexico - 4869-18-1-2_MG | ecosystem: Environmental > Aquatic > Marine > Hydrothermal vents > Microbial...
GGGTATGGCCGTATGGGTGCCACTGGCGGCTCGTCCGCCAGTGTGACGCACGCAAGGTCAAGAGGAAGACACTGGTGGGCAAGCCACCAGTGGCACCCGCATGTTAAGCTGTGGCGATGCACTAGTGCTCCGGCACATGTGAAACTACGGATTGCCGAGGGCGCTTCCGGAACCGAGCCGCGACTGTAAGGGAGCGGAAGCGTAGGGAATAGCGCCAGGGGCGTAACCGCTTCCTGACGGGCGCGGCTCGGACAACCCGCAGGAATACGTGTGGCGAAGCACTAGCCGCGCACCGAGGATTCACGCGGACCGACCTGGAGGGAAACCGCGATGCTTGCATCCGTCTTACACTGCGGTTCCCCGCAGTTGCATGCCCGCTCGTGGACCTGCGCGGTGTGCTGCTATTTGCGCAGCAGGTCCTCCAGCCGAAGACGGACCGGCTCGACCACGGGGGCCGGGACACCGGGAGCAGCCAGACTCACGTGCAGCTCTTTGCGGTGGGGGAAAAACACCACGCGGTGCAGCGTGCCTTGCCTGCCCACGTCGGCCAGGACCTTGCGGGCAAACGCCAGGCCAATGGGAACGTGGTTCTGCCGGGCCTGGCGCAAGTTCTGCTCGATCGTGGTGAAGCGTTCGAGTGACCCGGCTCGGGCCTCTGCGCGCACAGCTCGCCGGCAGTAGTGATTCGTACACGCGATCCAGTCGGGCAGCGGGGTGGCGTCGGACAGCCGAACAGTCACACCACCGTCGATGGATAGATCGCCGTCATACTCGAACACTGCCGCCGGTTGGGGCTGGTTCGCAAACGGAGCGCTGACGTGGATGTTGTTACCGCCGATCACCTGCTTGACGCTCAGCACCCGGCGCACGTCGGCGACCGCATTGGCGGCGGTGGCGGCCTCCAGGGCATCTCGTAGAGCGAGCGACCGGGGCACAAACGGTCCGGGACCGGAGGAGACGCGCCCCTGGGCGTCGTGCATGGAGATGGTCACTCCGTCTTCGTTCATGGCGGTGTACGCCCCGATCAGCCCACACCAAGCCACCGAAACCCAACGGCGCTTGCCGACCCCGGGTTCGAGGTACGCGATGACCAGATGCTTGGTGTCCAGCCCGGGCAGGAGGAGGAAGTCGAGGTTGCGCGCGGTCAGCATCTCGCCGGCGCCGGGGGCACCACTCCAGGCGCTGAAGCTGGAGCACATGAAACGGTACCAGTCGGCTAGAGAGTTGATCGCCTCCAGGTCGCGCAGGTCGAGGTTGCGTCCCAGGCGCTTGAGGCGGAGGGCGGCGGGGCCGGCAGAGGCAACGATCCCGTCGAGCATGCCGCGTAGCTCCTCACGTCGAAGAGGATCAAAGTTCATCTTCTTGCCTACGAAATGCAGGCGCACGGTGCCTTCGTACTGCTGGGTGTCCGCCAGCACGCGCGGGTCCAGAACCGCCGACTCAAACAGCTCGACGACGTCCTTGCCGACCAGGTACCCGTGGGCGTAACCGCGCTCGTAGGGCGTGCCCCAGAGCTTCAGCACGCGGATGCCTTGCACAGTCTCCAGCGATCCGGTTACCCGCGGCGGCGTTGCGACAGCGGACGCAGCCCAGATTAGCACCGACGCAAGGCAGACGACCGCGGCGCGATAACAAACCCTGTTGCTCATCTCACGAATCATGCGTATGTCTCCCAAAGCCGCAACCTGCCACTCCAAGTGGTCTCACCGCCCGGTCACACACCTCGTAGGGCGCCATGACTCGGCCGACACGCGGTTCGCGAGCCAGTCACCGCACATCTTTGGTCAAGGGCGCCGGGCGCATCGATGCGGGTTCGTTCTCCTCGATGGCGCCACCGACAAGCCGCATAACGTGCTTTGCGCGCTGTGCAGCGCGCGGGTCGTGCGTGACCGTCACGATTGTCCGGCCCTCGGCGTTCAACTCGTCGAGGAATTCCATGATCTGCGCGCTGGTTTCGGGATCGAGGTTGCCCGTCGGTTCGTCCGCCAGGATGATCTTGGGGTCATTTGCCAACACGCGGGCAAGTGCGACGCGCTGTTGCTCGCCGACGCTCAACTCGGACGGCTTGTGGGGTAGTCGGTCACCGAGCCCCACTCTCCTGAGCAAGTCAGCCGCCCGCTTCTCTTGCTCGGCTTCTCCCACACTCGCCAAGAACAGCGGTACCTGCACGTTCTCTTGCGCCGTGAGGTAGGGCACCAGGTTGAACGTCTGGAACACGAATCCGATGTTCCCCCGCCGCAGGCGGGCCCGCCGATTCGGGGAGACGTCGTAGAGCGAATGCGCCTCAAGCAGCACCCTGCCCGATGTCGGCGAGAGCATGCCCCCCAGCATCAGCAGTAGCGTGCTCTTGCCGCTGCCGCTGGGACCCACGATGGCCACAAAGTCGCCGGCGGGAATATCGAACGTCGCATCACGCAGGCCGATGACCGCAGTCTTGTGATGATCGTAAATCTTGGTGATCGCTTCGGCCCGCAGCACGGCTACACCTCCTGGAATGTCGCACAGGGATCGAGCCGGGCCGCACTGCGCGCCGGCAGGCAACTGGCCAGCAACGCCACGCCAACCGAAAGCCCCACCGCCAGCACCACGAGCATGGGCATCGGCAGCACGACAATCCCCGCGACCCGGGGGCCGAGTATGACCGCCATCGCCGTACCCAGGACAAAGCCGCCGATACCGCCGGCCAGACCGAGCAGCAGCCCTTTGAGCAGGAACATGCGCACGATCAGGCCGGAGCTCGCGCCAAGAGCCATCAGGGTGCCGATCTCGCGGCGGCGCTCGAAGACGTTGGCGTACATGTAGTTGGCAATACCGGCAACGCCCACCAGGATGATGATCCCGATGAAGACCATTGACAGCCGCGACATCATGCGATTTGTCTTGACCTGCGTATCGACGACTTGCGTGACGGTCACGACCTTGGCGTCCGGAAGCAGCTTGTTGATCTTCTCCACCAAGCCGGCCGAAATCTCCTGGCAGCAGCCGACAATCTCGATCGCGTTGATCACCGGCCCCTTGCCGAGCATCTCCTGCACGGCGTGCAGGTGCGCGAACACGCGGGCATCATCCACGGTGCCGGTCTGCGGAAGCACCGCCGAGATCGCAAAAGTGCGCTCGAGCACTTCGATGCTGTCGCCCTCCTTTAGGCTCAGCAAATCCGCGACATCGAAGCCGATCAGGGCTTCGTCGGATGCCAGGTCGTCCACCACGCGCTGCCGCACGAGCGTTTTCTGCACCGGCGGCTTGAATACATCCGGGACGTCCGCAACATCGCCGCAGCCTTCCAGCGGACGGGCGAAGATGCCGGCGCCCTGCCAGGCGGCCTTGGCCTGAAACTCGCTCTTGGGGAGAATGCCGGTCAGCGTAAACCGCCGGTCGCCGATCTCCACCGCCGCGGACAGTTTCGGCGAGAGATTGTCGAGCCCCTGAAGGTCGGATAGCGTCAGCGTCGTGACGTATTCCTCCGGGATGTCGTCACTCTGCATGTCCGCGCTGTAGTAGTCCTGCACCGAGGCGGACTTGGGCAGCACCAGGATGTTCGCACCCAGCGCGTCGAGTTCACGGGCGACCGCCTTTTCCGAGTAGAAGGTGATGTTCTTGATCGACACAACAACCGCGATGCCCAGCAGGATGGCGATAAAGCTGGTCGCCAACTGGCTCTTGCGCTCGAACATCTCGCGCCAGACGAGCTTCCGGAGTTGCACGGGCTTACCTCAGGTTAGGGTTTCTTCTGGCTGGGCTTCTGATTCCCGGCCTTCTTGCTCGCCTTCTTCTTCGAAGAGCAGCAACCACTCTTGGGATCACACTTGGAGCCCGCCTTCTTCGTTGCGGCGACAATGGCCGCCTTCTTCGTCGCACCCGTGAACGTCGCAATCGGCCGACCTGGCGGAGCCATCAGAACCGTGACGGCCTCCTCCGTCTCGGGAGTGACGCCCAACGTCTTCAAAAAGTCGGCTTCAGCCTCATTGGTGGGATCGACGGAGACGAGCGCCGTTTGTGCGGCATAGAGGCGGTCCGCCTTGAACTCGTTGACACCTCGCATCGCCTCTTGATTGTGGGCCGTCTTGCCGTTCTGGATGCTCACCAGGACCATCTTGCGATCCTGGAGCGCCTTAAGGCACTGCGCCTCAGCCGGACTGACAAAGGCTTGCTCGAGCTCCTTCCCATCGAACCTGCGGAACCAATGCTTGGTGATCGCCCCCGTCGGTGCGACGGCTAGAATCAGTGGCATGGGCGACCGGCTCAGGTCGAACCTGTCCACGATCGCCTTCTCCAGCGGATCGGTCAGATCGACCGTGACGGCCTCGGCTTGATCAGGGATTTCCGCGACCGCGGATTCCAACCCCGTGCGCATGGCTTGGGCGTGCTTGTCGTCAGTACGGAAGAAGAAGATGAAAGCATACTTGTTCGCCTTGGCAGCGCGGTCGACCGCGAGAACGCCCGGTTCCTGATCCGTTGATGGCGTTTGCTCCTGCCGGACGATCACCTGGTCCGCAGCGTCGTCCGTTTTCTCCCCGGCACCGGGCGACTGCCCGAGTGCTACCGGTGATACCGCCAGCGTTACCACCAGAACAACCACCAACTTGCTTGTCTGCATCCACTTTCGATCCATCTCTTTGTTCCTCTTGCAGTGTGCAGACGCACCTGCTCGCTCTTGCCCGAGCGTACAAGCCGGCGTGCCGCCACTCCTTTCAAAATGTCCGGGCAGCTTGGCTGCTCCTTTCCGTCCTCAACGCACCACGACGGAGTCGCCTTCGGATCATACGAGCACTCGCACAAGCCAAGAGAGTAGCAGAAGCGAGGACTTGGCTCAACAGTCCCGAGTCCCGGAAGAGGCAGACCCAAGCCTCGTTCGCCGCGCTGCCGGGAAGGCCTTGTCAGACGTCGCGCAGGACGCCTGGGGATCGACGCGCTCGTCGTTCCACAAGGGCACGACGGAGATGCGACGGTCGCACGTTTCGCGCCAGCGCTGGATGAGCTTGTCCTGGTGTACGAAGGTCGTGGGGATGACCGCCTCCACGCCCAATTCCGATGCCGCATCCGGCGTGCGGATCGAAAACGCCGCGATTTGAGAATTCCTCAACGTGGGGTTCTCGTCGAAAACACAGGCGATTTCAACGGGCGAATCGTCCAGGTGCGAACACGCCAGACGAGCGAAGTAACCCGCACCGAACAAGCCCACACGCTTGTATCCCCGTTGAGCCGCCTCCGCTAACGCCCTCCGCAACAGCTCAACCGCGTCCAGCGCCGGGGGGATCGCGTGCAACCGCCGATGCGGATACGACTCGACCCAAGACTCGTTCTCCGATGGAACAACCGAGGTCCAATCGTCCGGGTTGTATCCCAGCCTCTCGACGACTTCGGTGGTGGATTCGATGATCCAGCGGCGCTCCGTCTGGTCGAGCGCGAATGGTTTGTCGAAGACCTCCGGCCCACCGTAGGGCGGCAGGGAAAGGTCCTCGATGTCGAGGAACCGGCAAATCGCACCGACAGTCCGACGCGGATCACCTACCAGATCCTCGAAGTATACTTGAAGCAGGCGCGGATGGCCGAAGGCGGGCGAACGCAGGTAGGCCCACAGCTCACTGCACCAGCGCATGGCGGAATCGGCCACGGCGGCTTCGTATCCGTACAAGCCCGCATAGTCATGGATGTCCGCATTGAGCAAAGCTTCGACCCACCCAAGCGGGTGGCGGACCAGGTAGATAACCTTCGCCTCCGGCCAGTATTCCAGCAACGTGCCGAGATGGTGGGCGTTCATCGTGCTTTTCTGCAGAAGGGACCCGCCGGTGCCCGCGAGCGTTCGGCCGTATGCGGCGAAGTACGCCCGGCACGCAGCCGCAACCGCCTCATCACTGACCCGTGGGTCGGGGACTTGCAGGCGATGCCGCGTCCAGTCGATCAGTTCCTCGGGCAGAACCTGGTTGACCGGCACGTGAGCCAGAGCGGGGTGTTGTCCCAGGTGCGTGACGAGGTTCTTCGATCCGCACCGCCCACTGCCGCGAATGAAAACGACCTTCTCATCTCGCATGAAATCATCTCTGCATGTAGCGGCCGGCGTCCCCACCGGCCGTTTGGTCCGCGACGTATGTGTTTCGCGTCCCGTGACCTCAACGAACACTACCGGATGGACCGCACACTCAACCCATTACGGCGCAGGTCCACGTGCGTGGTTCTCTGGCCCACGGCGAACAACCGGCAATGCGGCGTCTTGTATCGGATCGCCCGACAAGGCTGGACCACTTCATAGCCCACCCCGGTCATCATCGCGGCGAGATTCTCGGGCGTGAACAGCATCGCATTCCACGGCACGTCCAACTGGGCACCGTCTTGGCTGGACGCGGAGGGTGCGTGCGCTTTGGCCAGTTGCCGCGGATCGGTTGCCAGAGTCTCGATCAGACACTTGCCGCCGTTCTGGAGACAGTTGAACAGGATCCGCAAGGCCAGCTTGGGGTCGCTGAGGTGATGCAGCACCCCGGCTAGCAGCACGACGTCAAAGGCGTCCTGGAAATCCGGCGTGGTGCAGTCGAACAGCGACAGGTTCCGGCACTCGAGCGTTCGGATACCGAAAGCATGGCGCATGTAGTCGAGGCAGTCGGAGTACTGCTTCACTTCCTCGACGGCGACCACTTCAGCGCCCATCGCGCAGAGCAGCAAGCTGGTGCCCCCGGTCCAAGGCCCGATGTCGAGAACGCGCAGACCGTCCAAACAGTGCGACAGGGCCCCGATCTCGTCGATGAACACCGAGAGGATGGACATGTGATGCTTGCACATTCGCCCGGGCACGCCGAACGCGCCGAAATCATGGTGGTGTCCCCACTGGAAATCGACGGCCTTGTGAATCTGTTTGCAGGGGTCTTCGCATCCCTTGATGGCGTGATCGCCAACAGTCAGGAAACCGTGAATCCGCTCGGTGAAAGATTCGGCTGAGACGCTCACCAGGTTCTCGAGCCGGTAGCGTGTCATCAGGTCGTGCAGGTGCGGGTAGCTCGGCAACGACGCCTGCGACTGCACGGACGAAACCTCGCGTGCGCGTTCTTCGCGGAGAATGGCCGTATCCCCTGGCATCGAATGCTCCTAATCGGGCGCTGTCGTGGCGCCGGCTCACTTCACGCGAGGCCGTCAGCCATCTGTGGGACCGCCTGGCGTGCGATTCGCTCGCGGAAGGATTCGATCACCTTGCGCATTACCGCATCGTACGTGTACTCGCCAAGCACCACCTGTCTCAACTCAGCCAGCACCTCGCGCCGCTGGGGCTCGTCGGCAAGATAACGCTCAGCCAGCGCCTCGAACTCCGCCGGCGTACGAAAGACCACGCGTTCCAATCGCGGGAAGATGGTCGCAAAACCGTCCGGATGTCCGCCGGCCTCGCGCTGGGCCACATAGGTCTCGATCGGCAACTCCGAGAAATCCACCGCACAATAGCGCGTCAGAGGCAGCGTGCCGCAGGCCAAGATCTCCAATGCCCGCTGGTGCTTGAATCCCTCCGGAATCAACTGCAACGCCATCTTCGACGCCCGGTAGACACAGCGCAACGGCTCACCGTGCTCCACGACCCCGGCGGAGAACTCCGCCAACGTCGGGTGCTCTTCCCAACCCCGGCCGAAAATCCTGAACACCCGCCCGGTCCGCCGCACCCACGCGGCGACCCACTCGAGCGTTTGCTGCCGATGACCCCAGTCGAGCAGGCGATAGGCGAAGTAGCTGCCAACGTGCTTCTCGTGCTCGGGGTCCAGAGATACGCCCGTTTCAGCCATCGCCTCTTTGACCATCTCCCGTGCGGCGGGGCCAAACTCGGGGGGAGATTCTCGCTCGAGGCACTCGACGGCACGGTCGTAGATCCATTCCAGCAGCGGCCGATGCGCCGGCGGATAGTTGCCGAGTTGCGACCGGTAGAACCGATCGATGGGTTCGGACGCATTGCTGACGAAACAGAGGTCGCATGCGTAACGCGCCGCCGACGCCGCGTCCACCTCTCCGTCGTGAAACACCCGGGTCGAGACGGGAATGTCGGTGGTCACGAAAGCGTCGGCGGGGTAGCCGAACTCGGTGATGCAGCTCGGACGGTTGTACCCGCACACGAAATCGAGCGGACCGATGGACTCGCCGGCCCGGCGGCACAGCAGGTTGGGCATCGGGTCCTGAATCCAGGTGAGCATCGGCAGGTTGGCCGGCAGGTGCGGGTTCTCGTAACGCAAGTGGTCAAGCAACAGGATCATCACCGGATCGAGTTCGAGAATTCGGCGGCAGGTCTCCAGGTGCGAGTATTGATGGTGATCTTTGGCTTCGATCAACACGTGCGTCTCGTATCCCATCTCCCTCAGGGTGCACAAGGCATCCCGCGTCGAGTGCTGGAGAACCGTCGTGTACCGCGACGTGATGCCCAGAATCCGCCCCGGTGGGCGGAAATGCTTTGACCAGTACGCCGCGTCGCGCCCTTCGTACCGCTGCCCGAGCCGTCCAACACAACGGTCCAGTTCGCTACGGCGCTGCTGCTCCACCTTCTCCGCCACCTCGCCCACCTGTCTTGCCATCCTCTCGCCGAGGGCGGTCTCGGACTGGTTCACGTACAGCACCGGTAAGGGAAGGTTCGCCTCGGTTGCCAACAGGTCGCCAAACCGGTCCACGGCATCGCCGCCGACCAAGACGTACACACGGTCGTCATCCAGCAGCCGGCGGTGATCCGCGCAGTGAAGCCAGGCGGCAAAACGCACCGGGTCCGGCTCGAGCACATAGAGTGAATGGCTATACGACAGAAACAGATTGTCGGTGTCCTCGTAGACGCGGCGCATCAACGGGCCGACGCGGGCACCGACGATTGCAGTCGGGCCGAGTTGCCCGCGCGGGGGAAGCCGTAGCGCGGCTTGCTCAATCTCGTTCGTCAGATTGGGAAGCCACTCGCGCAGTTGTCCGGGGCGCCGTCGGGAGATGTGGTAGTGCCCGTCGGTCGTGCGGTAGAGGTGCACGCCGGAGAGCACGCCCGGCACGGAATCCGCCAGTTCGCACAAGTGCGGACGATGCTTCAGCAGCGCGGTGACGTTGCGGCGAAAAGCGTCCGCGCAATCCTCCCAGCGTACGCGGCCGTTGGGCGTCTCTCGCAACATCACTTCGAGGTCCGCGCGGGCCAAAGCCCGCGGCTCTTTCTGTTTTGTTATGCTCGCCAGGTCCGGGCGCAGTTGGAGCAGCTCGCGTGCCGGCCCACCCAGCCCGAGTTCCAGCAAGGCTCGCAGGGCGAACTCACTCAGACGCGGTGCGGCGCTGATCTGCGACAGCGCCTGATGGGCCTGTTGGACGGCGTGGTATGTCCGCCCCGACTGATAGGCGGCAACGACTTGGTCTGTCAGCTCGTCAAGCGTCAACCGCGGACTCCTCTTGAGGTAGGGCCCCGCTGTACGAATCGCGATCTCGTTACCTCACACCGGTCGGGCGCACAACTCGCCCGCGAGCGGCTCTCACAACCGATTAATATCGGCCCTTGGTTCGCCTTTCCTCCACTTGACACTTTAGCAAATCCGCCTCAACGGCCGATAAGCACATCGGAATGACAAGAGCGGTTCGTATGTCGGCAAAGGAATCACCCGCAACGGAACCGCCGGTGAGGGCTACACCGCGTTGCTCGAGTGGAGCCCATGGCCCGGTTCGCGAGGTTCACTCGCCTTCGGTCGTTCCAGGCGAGGGGTGGGGGGACGAAGCGGCGCGGGACTCGTCGGCATACATCCGGGCGCGCTTGCGGACCAGGAGGCGTTCCGCCCGGTTGCCCAGCAGATGGGCACACATAGCGATCACGCCCTGCACGACCAAACCCGGCCAGAGCACGTAACCAGGCCATCCACAAGCGGCAATGATGCCGAAAAACGGGGAGCAGCCCAGCAGGAGGCTGTAGTGCTCGGCCCTTACCTCGCCCGCACCGTACGTGTATGTGACCCGTATGTGGTCGACGAGCGGCGGGAGCACCCAGAGGGCGAGGACCAGCATCGAAGCGAGGACGGTTCGGCCGGTGGTGAAATGGGACAGTCGCACCAATCCCGCCATCGTCCACACGCCCAGGACGAGTGCGACCACAATGCCCCCCCAAGCCCGGGCATCCAGATCGTACGGCTGCCGCTCCCAGAGCTGACCGAAGTGGTCCGCCGCGATCAGCACCGCGATCATCAAGATGACAAGCGCAATTCCCAGCACGGTCGCAAACGTCGGAGACCAACTGTCGCTCCGCAGGTGAGGTCGGGCACCCATGATCCGCCGTCGCCGCATCTGAACGGCGGCCGCCGCCGGCAGGTGGGCGACGAACAACGGGCTAAGCAGCGTGATTACCAGCGCAATGTGTGCTGCGTCCTTCCAAAACTCCTCAGCCATCCCGCCGCCGGGCACCAGGTCGTCGTGCGCGACCGCGCCCACAAGAAGGATCAGCATACAAAGTGCCACCAGAACCAGGGCGCCCACGACACTTAACGGTGGAAGGTACGGCTTGCGATAACGCCGTGCGGCGACGATGCTCCAAAATGCCAACATCAGCAGCGCAACGGCCAGGGCCACACCCAGACCGCTCGCCGAATTGGTGATCCCGAGCATGGATCGTTGGCATTGCCCGACCCCATAAACGCCGATGAACAGGCTCAGGCCAGAGACGGCACCCATCAGGAACGAAGAGGCAATGGCAACAACCACGATCAGCGGGGTAACGTTGCTGGGTTTGCCGCTGCCCACGCCTGCATACACCGAGATGCTCCAGATGGATAGCGTAACCACCAGCAGGTAGCAGTTCCCCAAGAGCCAATCGCGCGTGCCGACGTGGCCGATGGTGCACAGGGCTAAACCCAATACCAGTCCGGCGGCCCATAGCAACAGGACCTGCAGGGTGGCGCCAAGGAGATATCCGAAGATGACGGTGAACGAGGTCATGGGGGACATGCGGTAGGATTCGATCATCTTGGTCGTGTAGTCGCGCATCAGCGCCTTGGTGATCGCTCCCGCCCCCCCGAGGACCAAGACCACCACTTGCACCCAAGCCAACCCGCGCAAGACATCCGCGGCGGTTGTGCTGAGGGGAGAGGGTGTTTCCCGGAATCTGTGAAAGAGAATGATCACGCCAACCGCGAGCAATCCGCACACCGCTGTTCTGTAGAACAGCCGCCTTCCCCCCTGCAGGCGGTACTGACACGACCAGATCGGATTGCCCAGCGAAACGTAGGCCATCAGTCCACCTGCCTCACGCCGGTCTTGAGATACACATCCTCAAGCGATGCGCGTGTCGGCACGAACGACGATACCAAGACGCCCCTGTCGATCAACGTCCGCAGAAGCCCGGCGGCCTCACGCTCATCACGGTGGTATTCAAACGTGTAGGTGTGATCGTCCCTGCTGAGGTGAGCCACGCCGTCGATGGCCATGATCGCTTCGGACACGTCCTCCGCGCACGCCACGGTCATCGTGAACTCACGCCGTTGATCATTGTCGCCGCCCAAATCGCCCACGCGTGCGTAGCGCAGCAAACGCCCCCGCTCGATAATCGCGATGTGCGTGCAGTATTCCTCCAGGTCGGCCAGGATGTGCGACGAAACGATCACCGCTTTGCCCTGGTCGCGAAGGCTGGCGATGACCTGGCGAAGTTGAATCCGTCCGGCCGGGTCCAACCCCGCCGACGGCTCGTCCAGCAGCACGACGGCCGGGCTGGGCAGCAGCGTTTGGGCGATGGTGATGCGCTGGCGCATACCGCGCGACAACGTCTTGATCTTCTCCCGCCGCTTCTCCTGCAACCAGACTTGGTCGAGCCAGAAGTCAATGCGCTCGCCGGCCTCCTTGGTGGTGAGGTTGTACGCGTCGGCGACGAAGCTGAGGAACTCCTCGATGGTGAGTTGCTCGTAGGCGGGCGGCGCATCGGGAGCGAAGCCCACCTGCCCGCGGATGGTGTCCGAATCGCAGAACACGTCGCTCCCCAGCACGTTTGCCGATCCGGAGATCGTCGCCTGCAGACCGGCCAATACGCGGAGCAGCGTGGTCTTGCCGGCACCGTTGGGCCCGATCAGACCGAGCAGGTCCCCAGCGCTCATCTCGAAACTCACGTCGCGCACCGCCACGATCCGTCCGAACTCGACGCGAACCCGGTCAGCTTTTAGGAGTACATTCACGGGAAAGTCAATCCGCTTCCACACCGAGTATATACCGTTTTGTCACCGGATCCTACTGGCCGGCCGGATCGCGCGCCATCATCCTCCGCAATGCAACGGTTCGATTTCTCCGCGCGCCCCGCATGTTCTTCAGACGGCGTAGTATGACAGCGCTACTTTCGTCTTGAGCCAGCATCGCGGCGTCGAAAGCGCGGTTCACCCATCCAGCAGAGGGACGGCGAACAGGAGCCTACGAGCGATGCAATAGGAGTTGGCAACTCCGAAAGGGCGGTATTCAAAAACCCCGCAGCCCTGGAAGGGCGACATTCGGTAGCCAGGGGCGTAAGCCCCCAGAGCGTGGGCAGACCGCATTCTCAGCCCCCGCAGAAGGGGACGACACGAGGTTGGCACTCCACGAGTATCGCCCTTCTATGAAGCCGGGTCCGTCAAGAGCAAAAAGGGTTCGATCGGCCTAACCTTCTATCCGAGTTTCCGTGAAGGGGCTCCGCCATAGGCGCTGCCT
>Ga0190284_1001097_pt1 | contig 12618 bp, 7 predicted proteins | sample 48691812_MG_FD_161668 | JGI IMG/M metagenome (GOLD analysis project Ga0190284, IMG submission 161668) | Hydrothermal vent microbial mat bacterial communities from Southern Trench, Guaymas Basin, Mexico - 4869-18-1-2_MG | ecosystem: Environmental > Aquatic > Marine > Hydrothermal vents > Microbial...
GCCCGGTAAGTCACACGCGTTGCCCTCGTCGGAATCAATATGGACTTCGAGCTTGAAGCCGGGGTCGATTCGCACCTTGATTCCTCCCAGGGTGACCGGACACGTGGTGTGTTCGATTTCGAGGTTCATGTCATCGCCCGAGGTGACGCCGAAGTACTTTGCGTCCGTGGGGCTCATGTGGGCGTGCCTGACGGCCCGGATAACTCCCTGCTCCAGGACAATGTGTCCTTTCGGCCCCATGACGATACAGCCTGGTGTGCCGTCGAGGTTTCCGCTCATTCGTACGGGCACATCGATGCCCAGGTTGATCGCGTCCGAGAAGGCCAATTCGATCTGTGTCGCCGGTCGAACAGGGCCGAGGATTCGCACGTTATGTAGCATGCGCCGCTTTGGCCCGACAAGGTCCACGGCCTGCTCGCTACTGAACTGTCCGTCTTGGTACAGCCAGCGCATCGGCGTGAGTTCCGCGCCGGCGCCGAACAGCACCTCCAGATCTTCCTGGGTGATGTGGGCGTGCCTGACCGAGATGTTCACCACCAATGGTGAGGGTTGCACGTCGAGCGGCAACCGCAACCGCGATTGCAGGACCTCTGAAACGACGCGCTGAATCCGCTCTCGGTCGATCTCGCCTATCTGGGCCGGCGCTGTCGAGCCTGTTGCCGTCATTGCGTCACTCCCGATTCCACCACCGCCGATTGAGGCCCTCGGGCAAGGTGGACATCTACACCCAAGGCGCGGAGTGATTCTTCCCACGAGCGATCGAGTCCCGCGTCGCTTACCAAGAGGTTCACTTCACTCGACTCGCAAAGCTTAGCGAGTGACTTTCGGCCGAATTTCGTGTGGTCCGCGGCGACGATGACCTCCTCAGCGGAGTTCATCATGAGCTTCTCCAGCTCGACCACTAGGATATGGTTGTTGAAGAAGCCTTCTTCCGTCACGCCGGCCGTGCCCATGATCGCCAATCGCACGTGGAGCGAACACAGCATCTCCTCGGCGTAGGGTCCGAGCGAAACGCCCGATCGCGGCATCACGTACCCCCCGAGGAAAACCAGTTCAGTTTCCGAACAGTTACCCAGAAGTCCGGCGATCGGGAGTGAGTTCGTGACGACATGAATGGGCCGGCCGCGCAGTCGCTTCGCCACCTGGAATGTGGTGGTCCCACCGTCCAGGATGACCGCGTCGCCATCGCGGACGAATCCAGCGACCGCGTCGCCGATAAGTTCCTTTTCTGCAATGTTTTGCGACTCGCGCATGCTGTAATCCATGGCGGAATCGATGATGCCCGCGTGCAGGGCTCCACCCCTGGTTCGCCGAATCAGACCTCGGCGCTGTAATTCGCTGAGATCCCGGCGGATGGTCGAGATCGAGACGCCGAACCGGCGAACGATCTCGTCCAGCGATGCATAACCTTCCTGGGCCAGATAAGTGCCCAGGTGTTGTTGTCGGGTGGCCGACGTCATGTACGCGTGCTCCTTATACTCCATTTTGATGGTATTAAGCAGTCGAATCAAGAGCGATTCTAGAAAAAATATGCACGAAAACCATCTTTTTTTGCTTCTAAGGGGTCGCGTTTTTGTTCGTATCGGCTAATAATAGGTGAGTGACCGACTCAGAGGCATCGCTGGCCACTCATATTGCGGATGTGATGCGTCTGTAAGAGTGGCTGGTGCGCAGGACATGACGGTGTGCGGTATCGCGACCACGGAATCGATGGAACGACTTAGACCGTGGGCTTCGTTGAGAGTTGGACCGTATTTCGAAATGCCTCGCCTTGAAACCCAACTACAGTGAGGCTGAACCATGCCCAGCGAATGGAATCTGAAGCAAGACATCTGTGAGATCGGACGACGCCTTTATGCGCGGGGGTATGCCGCGGGCAACGACGGCAACATCTCATACCGCCTATCCGATGACGTGGTCTTGTGTACGCCCACACAGATATGCAAGGGCTTCATGAAATCGGATGATCTCTGCACGGTCGACATGCAAGGGAAGCAGATTGGTGGAAAGCGGAAGCGAACCAGCGAGGTGTTTCTCCATCTGGAGATATACAAATCGGACCCGTCGGTCAGGTCAGTCGTTCACTGCCATCCGCCTCATGCGACGGCCTTCGGCGTGGCGCGGGCGGAGATTCCCTCGTGCATCCTTCCCGAGGTCGAAGTATTCCTCGGCATTGTGCCGCGGGCCGAATACGAAACCCCAGGCGGCGAGGCGTTCGCCAAGACCGTCCGCCCCTTCATCGGTAAGGCCAATACCGTCGTTCTCAGCAATCACGGGACGGTCAGCTGGGGCGCGAGCGTGGAGCAGGCCTATTGGCACACGGAGATCCTCGACGCGTACTGCAGAATCCTGCTGCTAGCCGATCGGATCGGCAACGTTGAACGACTGCCGGGATCGAAGGTCAATGAGCTGTTGGATTTGAAAGAGCGTTTCGGCGTTGGCATTGATTCACGCCGCGCAAATGGCGGGGATCTGTGCGTCAACACGACATTCGGCCGTGGACCTGGGAACGAGACTCAAGAGGAGTCGTCGTGCGCCAAGTCGGAGGAGCCTTCGAAGAGCACGGCGGAGCAGCCGGACGATTTCGAGGCACTCGTACGGACGATTACCACACGGGTGATGGAGCAACTGCAAGCGGATTGATTGTAGGGTCCATGACAGTTCAGGCGGCAATGCCCCGAACGGTCTAACGAGTGCCACTGGCGGCTTGTCCGCGAGTGCCTCAACGAATAGCGCCCCACACGGACACTGGCAGGCAAGCTGCCAGTGGCACGCCGCCGCCGATAGTATCATGGACCCTTGATTGTAAGACGGGGGGCAAGCAACTCGACGACCGTAACGTTGATCGGTATAGTCGAATCCATAGGAGTCTGACATGGAACTTCCCGCCCACACGAACGAAAAAGCCTTGTCCGAACGTCTCGATCATTTCGAGATAGAGACGCCCTCTTGGGGATACGCCGACACGGGGACACGCTTCGGCAAGTTCCTTCAGCCTGCGGCGGCGACGACGCTTGAAGAGAAGCTTGCGGACGCCGCGGAGGTTCACCGCTTCACGGGTTGCTGCCCGAGCGTGGCCGTGCACGTGTTGTGGGACTTCCCCGGGGGGCTCGATCCCGCGGCCGTTGCCAAGAAGGCTGAGGGGCTCGGCGTGCGGATCGGCGCGATCAATCCGAACGTTTTTCAGGATCAGTGCTACAAGCTCGGGTCCGTGGCAAATCGTGACCCGGACGTCCGCCGGCGCGCCGTCCAGCACATGCTGGACAGTGTAACAATCGGCAAGCAAGTCGGCTCGAAGCTGCTGAGCCTGTGGTTTGCGGACGGTACGAACTTCCCGGGTCAGGCCAACATCCGACAGCGCAAGCGCTGGTTCCAGGAGGCCCTGCACACGGTCCATGAAGCGATGCCCGACGAGATGACGATGCTCGTGGAGTACAAGCCTTTTGAACCGGCGTTCTACCACACCGATATCGCGGATTGGGGCATGGCGTGCGCGTTCGCCAAACATGCCGGCCGCCGTGCGAGGGTGCTCGTCGACACCGGGCACCACCTGCTCGGCTGCAACATCGAGCACATCGTGGCGTTTCTCATCGACGAGAACATGCTGGGCGGGTTCCACTTCAACGATCGCAAGTACGCCGACGACGATCTGACGATGGGGAGCATCGACCCTTATCAGCTCTTCCGCATCTTCTATGAGATCGTCGCCGCGGAGCACGAGCTCGGCCGCAGTCTCGACATCGCGTACATGGTGGATCAGTCACACAACTTGAAACCCAAGATCGAGGCGATGATTCAGACGGTGATGACCGCGCAGGAGCATTTCACCAAGGCGCTGCTCGTCGATCACGCAGCGTTGGGGCAGGCTCGGCAGCGGGACGACATCGTTCTTGCCGAGACCATCCTCAAGGATGCCTACTCCACGGATGTCCGCCCCTTCCTGGCGGAGTATCGAAGGAGTCGCAAGCTGGCGACCAATCCTCTGTCGGCATTCCGCGAGAGCGGCTACGCGGAGAGGATCGGCAAGGAGCGGGGTGCGAAGAAGTCCAAGACGACCGGCGGATACGCGTAGTCTCAGGCTGCGGTTTGTGACGGCGCACATGGCAGAGGCAACCGCAATGGCAGCCACATCCAATTATCTGGCGTTCGATCTGGGGGCATCAAGCGGGCGGGCCATCCTGGGCCGATTCGACGGAGCGAAGCTGCACCTCGAAGAAGTCCACCGTTTCTCGAACGGGCCGGTGCAACTGCTCGATCATCTGCACTGGGACGTCCTCGGTTTGTTCGCCAGCATTACGACCGGCATGTCGAAGTGCGCTCTCGAGCAGAAGCAGCTCGACGGCATCGGCATCGACACATGGGGGGTTGATTACGGCCTGCTGTCCCCGGCGGGGGAATTGCTCGGGTTGCCTTTTCATTATCGCGATGTGAGGACGCGCGGGATGATGGCGGAGGCGCTACGGCGCGCGGGGCGTGAGGATATCTACGCGCGGACAGGCATCCAATTCATGGAGCTTAATACGCTCTACCAATTGTTGTCGGTGGCAACGACCGACAGATCGCTGCTGGATGCGACGGACCGGCTGCTGTTCATGCCGGATTTGCTGGCATACTGGCTGACCGGCAAGAAGCAGAGCGAACACAGCATCGCGAGCACGTCGCAGCTCTACGATGTGGCGGGCGGCTGCTGGGCGACGGACCTGATGTCGAAGCTCGGCCTGCCGGGCGAGATCATGCCGCCCGTGTCGCAACCGGGTTCCGTCGTGGGAGATGTTGGCACCGCCATCATCGAGAAGACCGGCCTACGAGCGACGCGCGTCCTCGCGCCCGCGTGCCATGATACGGGCTCGGCTGTGGCGGCGGTTCCGGCACACGGCGACGATTGGGCGTACATCAGTTCCGGCACCTGGTCGCTGGTCGGTGTGGAGCTTGCCGAACCGATTCGCACACCCGAAGCGCTCGCCGAGAACTTCACAAACGAGGGCGGCGTGGCGGGCTCCGTACGGTTCCTGAAAAACGTCGCCGGTCTGTGGCTCGTTCAAGAATGCAAGAGAATGTGGGAGAACCAGGGCGATTCAGTCTCGTTCGAGAGGCTGGCGGAAATGGCGGCCAGGGCGCCCGAGCGTGCCTGCTTCGTCGATCCTGACGACCCGCGTTTTGCCGAACCGGGAGATATGCCGCGCCGCATCCAGGACTATTGTGCCGCTACCGGGCAATCCGTACCGCAGACTCAGGGCGGAATCGTCCGATGCGCGCTGGAGAGCCTCGCGCTGAAGTATCGAAAGAACCTCACGTTGGTTGAACGACTCACGGGCCGTTCCGTGAAGGTCGTTCACATCGTCGGCGGCGGTGTCAACAACGAACTCCTTTGCCAGCTTACGGCCGACGTGTCGGGCAGACCGGTCGTCGCCGGACCGGCAGAGGCCACCGCCGCGGGGAACGTCATGATCCAGGCGTTGGCGTGCGGGCGCGTCTCGTCCCTGGATGAGGCCAGGCGGGTCATCGCCGAGTCGACGCAGCTACGTCACCACGAGCCGCGACAACCGGCCGCGTGGGACGAGGCAAACCAACGATTCGAGCGGATCCTCTCAGCCAATGAAGATCGGTAGGCGACTCGCTTGACAGAACGATGTTCTCATTGTTGCACGGTTCGCGAGGACACCTGTGGCACCGGCGTCTCGCCGGTGACTCTACCGGCGGGACGCCGGTGCCACACTTTGGCTGCGGCCGATGGTCTTTTTGTACGGCCCGTCAATCGCAGCCAGCGGCAGCGCCGCGGCACGATGGCGCACGGCTGTACGCTGAAGCTGATAATCGTCTTACTCGCTTGCCTCGCATTCAGCGGCTGTAAGCGCGCGCCGCGGGAAGCTTCCACACCACGCGAGGCCCAAGCCCCGCCGTCTGGCTCTCAGACTACGACGCAGGCGAAAACGGAGGCCGCTGTTTTTGCGGGGTCCGGCGAGTGCCGCGATTGCCACGAAAAGCCCCACAGGAAATGGGCAACGTCCTTTCATGGCCTGGCGATGCGGCCCTTCACCGCGAAACTCGCTGCCGAGCAACTCGAACCGCAACTTCGCGAGATCGCTATCGACGACCGTCGATACGTTGTCAAGTTCGACGGCGTGGGCGGTGTCGTCCACGAGTCGGGACCGGACGGCGAAAAATCCTACCCAATCGAGCACGCCCTGGGCGGAAAAAACGTCTTCTACTTCCTGACGCCCTGGCATCGGGGACGATTGCAGGTGTTACCTGTGGCGTTTGACGTGCGATCGCGAGAGTGGTTCGACACGACCGGCAGCATGATCCGGCATTTCGCCGACGCTGAGGACGAGGCGCTGGATTGGAAGACGCGGCAGTTCACGTTCAACACGTCCTGCTATTCGTGTCACGTTAGCCAGCTCTCGAAGAACTACGACCTTGCGACGGATGAGTATCGTACGACGTGGCTCGAGCCGGGCATCAACTGCGAGACATGCCACGGCCCCGCCGGCGAACACATCCGCGTATGCCGGAAAGCCGGGGACACGCCGATGGACGACTGGAAGATCAACGGCCTGCACGATCTCACGGCGTCGCAAACCAACAGTATGTGCGCCCCCTGCCACGCGAAGATGAACCCGCTGACGGCAGCGTATCCGTCGGGCGGCCGCTTCTTCGACCACTACGATCTCGGCGCGCTTGAAGACCCGGACTTTTATCCGGACGGGCGAGACCTCGGCGAGAACTACACGTATACGCTGTGGATGCTCAGTCCGTGTGTCGCCTCCGGGCAACTCGACTGCCTGCACTGTCACACATCCAGCGGGCGATACCTCCACACAGTAGCGCAGGCCAACGATGCGTGCCTGCCCTGTCATGAAGACAACGTCGCCGACGCGGCCGGGCACTCGCATCACGCTGCCAATACCGACGGAAGCCGGTGTGTTTCCTGTCACATGCCCATGACAACATTCGCGCGGATGCGCAGGCATGACCACATGATGCTCCCGCCGGCGCCCGCCGCGACACTGTCATTCGGGTCTCCCAATGCCTGCAACATCTGCCACACGGATCAAGACGCCGCGTGGGCCGACAAGTTCGTGCGCGAATGGCGCGACCGGGATTACCAAGCGCCGATCCTGCATCGCGCGGCGCTGATCGACGCCGCACGCAAGGAACAATGGGCCAGGCTTCCGGACATGCTGGCCTATCTCCAAGACCCCAAGCACAGCGAGGTCTTCGCGGCTTCGCTCATTCGCCTGCTGGCAGCGTGTGACGCCGACGAGAGGTGGCCGGCGATTATCCGAGCGATCGACGATCCCTCGCCTCTGGTTCGATCGAGCGCTGCTGCCGCCCTGGGGTCGGAGCCGAGTGCGTCGGCATACAAGACGTTGGTGGCCGCGCTGGACGATGAATACGGCGTTGTTCGCATGAGGGCTGCCGCCTCGCTCGCCGCCTATCCGGAGGCGCGGCTGGACGTGAAGAACAAGGCGCGGCTGGAGCGGGCGTTTACCGAGTACGAGGCGTCCCTCATCGGCAGGGTCGATGACTCAGCGGCGCACTACAACCTTGGGAACTACTATCTGAATCGCGGCATGTTGGAGAAGGCAGTTGCGGCCTTTGAGACCGCATCAAAGCTCGAACCCGGCTTCGTGCAGCCTTTGGTCAACGCTTCGATCGCGTACGCCCGACTCGGTCACACTGCACAGGCTGAAGCGACGCTGCTCAGAGCCCTCGATGTCGAGCCGGCCAGCGCGGCGGCGCACTTCAACCTCGCCTTGCTGTTAAGCGAACAGGGACGTGCCGAGAGAGCGGAAGCGGCTTTCCGCCAGGCACTCGAGAACGATCCAACGCTTGCCGAAGCAGCGTATAACCTTGGCGTCCTCCTATCGCGGGACCGCATGAGCGAGGCCGTGGACTGGTGTCGCAAGGCAAGTGAGTTGCGATCGGATCAGCCGAAGTACGCCTACGCGCTGGCGTTCTTCCTGAAACAAAGCGGCGAGACTGAGAGCGCGATCGACGTGTTGCGACCGGCCGTCGATCGGCATCCGGCCTTCGCCGACGGCTACATGTTGCTCGGGATCATCTACGAGGACCTCGGACGATTCGACGAGGCCCGCGGACTATATCGCGATGCACTGGTTGCGGACGGGCTGTCGGCAGAGGTGAGGCAGTCCTTCTCGGACAGATTGAGGGCGATGCCGCCGCCGTAACGCGGCCACTGGCCGCAACCAAGGTGTGGCACAGGCGACCCAGTTTTCTTCGCGAGTTGAGAAGATTTTCAGCATCAGTCGTACAATCGATGTCTGTAGCTGTGGGACTCGACGAAGTTCACACAATCAGCACCCGAGCATGATCCGGACAAAGTCCTGGATGTCCAGACCATTGACCGAACCGTCGCCGTTCACATCGGCGATCGAGACGAGTTCGGGGAATGCTTCCGGGTCGAGCAGCACTGCGACAAGCAGCGCCGCATCGTCCGTGTCCACGTCACCATCGTCATCGAGATCAGGGCGATCGGCCGCGATCGTGTTGACGTATCTGTAGTTGAACCGATCATTCGGCGCGGCATCGCCATGCGTCGTGAATCGAAGGATGTCGCCGCCGGGTTGCGTGTTGTCCGCCCATTTGAAGTCGAAGGCGACGGGCAGGCCGGTTTTTCCCACGAGCGCGCGTGGTATGGCGAACTCCATTTGGCCACCTTCGACTCGGTAGTCGAGCGTCGCGATCGGCGACCAGCTCCACGTTCCGCCGACGTTGGCCTCGATCATTGTCTGCGAGGCCCCGACACCCGAACGATTGACAACGAAATCGTAGCCCGCCCAGCCCGTCGCGACGTCGGCGTCGATGTCGAGGTATAGCACCATCCAATCATCACTGATCCACGCCGAAAGCGTATCTCGCGCACTGACCTGGAAATAGATGTTGCAGGCGTCGTAAGTGACCTTCGCGGCCACGATGTCGTTGCGCCCGGACAGATTGGTGTAGGGTCCCGCCGTCATGTAGCCGGGGTGATCGTTGCGCCTCGCCTGGTCGCTGATGGCATCGCGGTATTCAGGTCCGACGTCGCCCCAATCGTCGAACAGGCCGTCGACGGTGATACGCTGCGGCGCGGTCGGTGTGGGCGGCTGGGCCGCTCCCTTATACTGACGGATGAAGTCAATCATCTGGTAGTAATAGTTGTCCGCGAATCCGCCCATTACGGGCTCGACATCCCGGTTGTACTCGGGGTTGTAGGCGTCGATGAAGGCGGATTGACCGGGCCCTCGCAAAACGCCGACAAGCTCGAGATAGTCCGGCCAACCCGGCGAGCCGAGTTCCCACCGTCCGGCGACCCACTCGTTCCAGCCCGTCACGAAGACGAACTCGGGATCGACTGCCAAGGCCTGGCTTGATTGCTCGATGAAGCAAAGTCCCTGTTCGCTCGGCGCTTCGCCGTATGGCGGTTGGACGCCGTTCTGAAAAGAGCGGCCGATGTTGGTCGAGGCATGTTGCGCGATGCATACGGGCATCGCCTCGGGCTCGCCGGGGTCCTCGTCCCACCCGTACGCCTGTGGATGGTTGTCGATCCACGGCCACTTGTGTTGCCCGTCATCGAACCACCCTCCCGGATCACTCCAGGCCCAGCTTTCGCGGATCGTGAAGAAGTTGAGGATCTCGTCGGAAAGGTCGAGCGACGGCGGGTCTTCCGCATCGAAGACCAACAACAGCGGCTTGCCCCGCCAGCGAAACCACACATCGGGAAACACGCCGGGCTTGTAGATCATGTTGTACACGGCCGACAGCTCCTCGTTGTCGACGATCGTCTCCCGCACGAGGAATGTGATCTGCGGCGTGCGGCCGCCCTCGTTGCGGATTTGCTGGCAGATACTCATGAGCCGAAGCACGTTGTTCACGTAGGACCATCCATTGGTGTTGTCGACGATCAGCGTATCCACGCCCGCGTCGGCCAGCATCTGCATGTGCTTGCGAAGAACATAGCCGTCGCTGGCAACATAGTAGTTCAACAGCGGCTCGCCCCAGTGATGGCCTTCTCCGAATGGGCCGTAGTAGTTCTCCAATTCGTCCAGGTATGAACCGAGTGTCGGGTACTGACCAGGCGAGTAGGGATGGTCCTCCTGAATCTGGCTCACGTCGAACGGTCCCTGCGTCCCGTGCTCCCCGTGCCATGTGAAGTAGAAGATACCCACAAACCGGTCCTCGCGCGGCGGCCCCACGGCGTCATTCAACGGCAGCGAACGGCCCAAGGCATCCGTGGCCACCCAGGTGTCACTGCGGCAGACATGGGAATGCGACGAAGCGGTGATGTCGAAGGCATCGACCGCCATCCAGTTGTAGCCGGCCGGGTGGTCGCCGTCGTCCACGGCTTCTATGTAGACTTCCTGTCCGACGTGGGCGGGAGACGAAAGAACACGGCCCTGAAATGCGTTTTCCGACTGAGCGTCGAAGCCCGGCGCCCACACGCGGTCGAGTTCCGTGTCGTCCGACGCCAGGTTGAGCGTCACGTAATTATGATGAAACTCGCCCTCGCTGGGGCGGTGGTTGTGCCCGGCGATGCGAAACTGGATCGGTCCCTGGAGTGCGAAGGCATCCGATCGCAAGACACCGACGGCGGATTCGCCGTTGTGATAGGTGTCGGCAAACCAGTCGCCCTGCGCGCCCGATGGATGCGGATTGCTCGCGCTGGTCACCGGAGCGTCGCCCCAGGCCGTTCCGCTGATGACGTTCCAGTCCTCGAAGTCCGCCGTCTCGAAGTCGCCGTTCGGGCGCCGTTCGCCCTGCACGAAGAAGTCCACCGCAATCCATGAGTACATAGGATACACGCCGTCGTCGACCACCTCGATGTAGACGTCCTCGCCGATGGCCTCCGGTGCCGACAGGACGTGCATGTTCAGATGGTTTTGTCCCGGCGCCCAGACGCGATCCAACTCCGCGCCATCCGATGCCCGATTCAGGGTGACGTAATTGTACCCATGAGGCGGTTGATGAGGGGGCCAGCGGTCCCACCCTGCCATCAGGAATGTCACGGGCGTTTGCAGGGTAAAGGGATCGGACCGCAGCACGCCCACCGCAGCCTCTCCGGCCAGGTACGAGTTGGCGTAGTAGCGACCCTCCCACGCCTCGATCGAAGGATGCCCGCGTTGATCCGTGGGGCCGGCTCCCCAGGCGGTTCCGCTCACGACCGTCCAGCCGCTGTAGTCGCCCGACTCAAAGCCGGGACTCCCCACCAGCGGCGCGCCCATGGCCGGCGCAGCGCAACTCAACAAGACCATACAGAACCAAGTCGTCAGATGTGTTTTCGATCGTCTGTCCAACATCTTGGCTGCCTCAGAGCGTGCTTGAGAAGTCGCAAATCAGAGCCGGCTTGTGTCGAGCGGGTCCGGGGCGACACGCCCCGGCTCAGCCTGCGTTCTCACCACCGGGACAATGACGCCGCACCTACTGGGATAGGTGCTCAGTCGACGAGTGCATCCACAAACCCCTGGATGTCCGATCCCTCGACGGTGCCGCTCTCGTCGAAATCGCCGTTCAGCAGGCACTCGTATCCGTACGCTTCCTGATAGAGCAGCGCCGCGACGAACGGCCCGATGTCCTGCTGGTTGAACGCGTCGTCGCAGTTGAGATCGCCGAGAATGGGCAACGGCGAAGCGAACACGCCCAGATGGTTGCCGTTCTTGCGCTGGCCTGGTTGATCGGGAATGGGCCAACCCGCCCCCTTGGGACTGTTCAGCACGACGGCCCCTCCCTGATCATCCGAGCGGACCATCGTCGTCGAGCCCCCGCCGTCGACGTTGATGCCGTTGTAGGCGCCAAAGCGGGCAAGCCACTCGGCAGCCTCAAAGTAGGTGGCCCCCTCGCTGTAACCGATCTGGTCACCGTCGATCGTGATCATGATGAGGGTGGTGCCGTTTTGCGACAAGCCGATGGCGGTACGCGCGTGTGCCTCGCCGCCCGCGCCGACATTGATGTTGCCGTTCAGAAGCAGCCGGGCGTCGCCGCAGACGGCCGTGTAGATGCCGGTGAGATCGATGGGGTCGGGTGCGGTTACGTCGAACCAGGCATCGTTGTCCTGCGTGGCCACAAAGACCTGCCCTCGATTCGCGCCGACGTTGGTTTCCTGATCGGACACGAGATTGCCCTGCGAGATCGCGAGGCCCTGGAGGTCTTTGTAGTTTGAACCCGGCCATGGAGCCGGTGGCGTCGGGCTATAAAAGTTCGCGTTGACGGCGACCTTCACGCCGGACGAGATCAGGAAATCGCTTGCCGTCTGGGCCGTCGTCTCGTCGGGATCGCCGCCGTTGGAGGGTGTCGTATAGAGATCGATGCCGGCGACCATCAGATTGACGCGAAAGGCGTTGACCTTCTGAAGGCGCGGCTCCGCGCCGTCCGCCTCACCCGTTGCGTGACTAACCCCATCGTAGATCGGCGTCCACGGTTCGACAGTAATCTCTCCACGTGCCGTCGTCGCCAGGACACCGACCAGCAAGCATATCCCTATCATCGTCTTCCAGATCATCATCCACCTCCTGCTATCGAGCATCCCGCCTGTCAGAGTCGCGACTTCGTCAATCGCTGGTGGCACTCTTTCATCGAGCAGAAGTCGCAAGGGTACGGCCGGTGTTTCACGTTTTCCCCGAG
>Ga0190284_1001098_pt1 | contig 12601 bp, 14 predicted proteins | sample 48691812_MG_FD_161668 | JGI IMG/M metagenome (GOLD analysis project Ga0190284, IMG submission 161668) | Hydrothermal vent microbial mat bacterial communities from Southern Trench, Guaymas Basin, Mexico - 4869-18-1-2_MG | ecosystem: Environmental > Aquatic > Marine > Hydrothermal vents >...
ATTGCCACCAAGCTGTTCAACGTGCCGGGGGAGTGGAGCATTGTCATCGCCGGCATCGGGGGGGTGGTCATCGCCGGGGCAGTGTTCCTCTTTTACTCGCAATTCCTCATCGCCTCCCAGTCCTCCAGCGACGTGGTTCTCGGCGAACTCGCCGGTCGTTCGGCCGAGGTCACGGCCCCCATCCCCGGTGGCGGTCGCGTCGGTGAGATCGCCTACGTCAGCAAGGGGGCGCGTCACACGGCTTCGGCCCGCTCCGCCGACGGGTCGCCCATCGCCCGGGGCACCACGGCGATCATCGAGGAGGCCTCCGGGTCCGTGTTCATCGTGCGGCCGAAAATAGACAAGTAGACAAGTATCAAGGAGAAAGGAGCACAGCAAGCATGTTCGAAGTAGGATTGGTCCTGGTTGCCATAGCGGTGGTGACGGTCGCGTTCGTCATTTTTGTGGCCATCGCCTACCTGGCCAGCCGGTACAAAAAGGTCGGCCCCAACGAGGTGCTGGTCATCTCGGGCCGCCGGCACACGCGGGTGGACCCCCAGACCGGCCTCAAGGAGAAGGTGGGCTTTCGCCTGGTGCGGGGCGGCGGCGCGGTCATCCTGCCGGTGGTGGAGCGCGTGGACGCCCTGAGCCTGGAGCTCATGACCATCGAGGTCCGCACCGAGGACGTGTACACCGTCGAGGGCGTGCCCGTGATCGTGGACGGCGTGGCCCAGGTCAAGATCGCCAGCGATGACGTCGCCCTGGCCACCGCCGCCGAGCGCTTTTTGAGCAAGAGTCGCGTGGACGTCGAGCACGTGGCCCACGAGACGCTGGCCGGCCACCTGCGCGCCATCCTGGGCACGCTGACGGTGGAGGAAATCTACAAGGACCGTGACGCCTTTGCCCAGCAGGTGCAGGAGGTCTCGGCCAGTGATTTGCGGAACATGGGCCTGGGCATCGACAGCTTTGTCATCAAGGACATCAGCGACGGGCAGGGCTACCTGGATGCCCTGGGCCAGGCTCGTTTGGCGGAGGTCAAGCGCGACGCCGCCATCGGGCAGGCCATCGCCGCCCGGGACGCCACCATCAAGTCGGCCGAGGCCCGGCAGGAAGGGGAGACGGCCAAGTACATCGCTGAGACCAAGATCGCAGAGGCCAACAAGGACTACCAGGTACAGAAAGCGGCCTACGACGCCGAGACGAACCGGCGCCAGGCCGAGGCCGAACTGGCCTACGTGCTCCAGCAGAACATCACCAACCAGGAAGTGATGGAGCAAGAGGTCCAGATCGAGGTCGTATCCAAGAGTAAGCAGATCGAGGTTCAGGCGCAAGAGGTCGCGCGCAAGGAGCGTGAGCTGGCGGCCACCGTGCAAAAGCCGGCCGAGGCCGAACGCTACCGCGTGCAAACCCTGGCCGAGGCGGCCAAGTTCGAGACGCTGACCCGCGCTGAAGGCCAGGCGTCCGCCATTCGCTCCGTGGGCGAGGCCGAGGCCGACGCGGTCCGGGCCAAGGGCCTGGCCGGGGCCGAGGTGGTCCAGGCCAAGGGCTTTGCCGAGGCCGAGGCGATGCTAAAGAAGGCCCAGGCCTGGCAGCAGTACAACGAGGCCGCCATCCTCCAGCAGCTCATCGAGGCGCTGCCGCAGGTGGCCGGGGCCATCGCCGAGCCGCTCGCCAAGATGGACCGCATGGTGGTCATCAGCTCCGGCGGCGAGGGGGCCGGCAGCAGCAAGGTCACCAAAGACGTGGTGGACATGGTGGCGCAGGTGCCGGCTGTCCTGGAGGCCATCACCGGCGTGAATTTGGTAGAGACGCTCAAGGGGCTGCCCGGCGTCATCGGCAAAAAGCCGGAGCAGCCGGAGGCATAGTCTCGCGGCCTGGTTCTATCAACAGGGGGATCGGAGGATCCCCCTGTTTGTCGTGCCTCAACCCTTGTATCCCCAGCGCAATCCGGGTATAATCAGGATCGACGAACCTTCCCAAAAGCTACAAATCACGCTGCTGGAGCTTTCGGGAAGGTAGAACTTGTGGAGGACCACATGCCCACCGAGATCGATCGCCTGACCACGCTCTACCAGATCGCGCAGACCATCAACTCTAGCCTGGACCTGGACGAGGTCCTGGACATGGTGATGGACAAGGTTATTGAGGTGACCGGCGCCGAACGCGGGTTCCTGATGCTGATGGACGAGACCGGGCAACTCGATTTCCAGGTGGCCCGGCACATGGCGCGGGCGGACATCGAGGAGCCGGCGTTCCAGGTGAGCCGGGGCATCGTGGAGCAGGTGGCCCAGACCGGCCAGGCGCTCCTGGCCACCGATGCCCAGTTCGACGACCGGCTGAGCAGCCGGGCCAGCATCCTCTTCCTGGGCGTGCACTCGATCCTCTGCGTGCCGTTGCGGGTGAAAGACCGGATCACGGGGCTGGTCTATGTGGACAGCCGGCTCCACGCCGGCAGTTTCGACCACGACGATCTCAAGATGCTGGAGACCTTTGCCAGCCAGGCAGCCATCGCCATCGACAACGCGCAGAAATACACCGAGTTGCAGGAACTCTATCGCACGGTCCGCGAGAAGGAGCGCATGGAGCAGGAACTTCGCCTGGCTTATGGCATCCAGGCGCGCCTGCTGCCGCAACATATCCCCGAGGTGCCCGGCTGGGAGTTCGCAGCGGCCTGGCAACCGGCCCGCGAGGTGAGCGGCGACTTTTACGATTTTATTCCCGCCCCGGACGACCAATGGGGCCTGCTCATCGCCGACGTATCGGACAAGGGGGTGCCGGCGGCCTTGTTCATGGCCATGGCCCGGGGGCTGCTCTGGGCCAGTCGCGCCGACGTGCGCAGCCCGGCCCAGGCCCTGGCGCAGGCCAATCGCCACCTGGAGGCCAACGCCGCCCCGGGCATGTTTGTCACCGCCTGCTATGCCATCCTGGACCCGGCCACCGGCGTCGTCACGTATGCCAACGCCGGCCACAATCGCCCCCTGTTGGCCCGCGCCGACGGCACGGTGACGGAACTCGGCGACGGCGGCGGCGACATCGCCCTGGGCGTGCTGGTCGACGTTGACTACCAGGAGCGCAGTGTCACCCTGGCCCCCGGCGATGCCCTGGTGCTCTACACCGACGGCGTGACGGACGCCGTGAACGCCGGGGACCAGTGGTTTGGCCTGGAACGGTTGACGGACGTGGTGACCCAGGCGCAGGCCGGGGGTGCGACGGCACTGACCCGGGCCATCGTCCAGACGGTGCAGGAGTTCAGCGCCGGCGCTGCCCCTTTCGACGACCTGACGTTGGTGGTGATGAGTCGGGCGCATACCCAGACCTGACAGGTTTCACGGAGGCGTCTCTCAAGCAATAGTCGCACAATCCCACTGATTCCGCGCATCGGCAGCACTTTTGGAAACCTGTCAGGTCTGATAGAGAGGAGACAAACAATGGACTACCAGGACCTAAACCACACGCTCCACCGCATGTTGCGACTCCAGACCACGCCGGCGGCCTTGCTGGAGCCAGCGTGAAACTCTACCTCATCCGTCACGGTGAATCCACCTGGAACGCGGAACGACGCATCCAGGGCCAACGGGACGCCCCCCTGAGCGCACGCGGTCATCGGCAGGCTGCCCGGCTGGCGGAGCGACTGCGCCCGGTGACTTTGGCGGCCATCTATGTTAGCTCGCTGCAGCGGGCCCGGCAGACAGCCGCGTACCTGGCAGACGGGCGTGACGTGCCGGTTTCGTCCCGGGACGACCTGCGGGAGGTCTGCATCGGCATCTTTGAGGGCCTCACCGTCGAGGAGGTCGAGGTCCGGTACCCGGAAGAGTGGGCGCGCTGGCAGGCCGAATCCTGGCGCTATCCCATCTCTGGCGCAGAATCCCAGCCCCACTTCCAGCAGCGCGTCTGGCAGGCCGTGAGCGAGATCGCGGCCCGGCACCCCGGTGAGGACGTGGCGGTGGTCACGCACGGCGGCGTTATCAGCATGTACCTGAGCACGCTGCTAGAGATAGACATCTGGCAGTGGTCCCGATTCAGCCAGGGCAACACGGCACTGAACATCGTCGAGATGGAGGATGGACGGGCGCGCATCGTTTGTCTGAACGATAGATGCCACCTGGAGGGGGAGACCTGACAGGTTTGCAGAGACGCTCTGAAAAGCACAACCCTGTGGATTCGTGTGCGCTCTTGGCCAAAGATAGTTTCGTGAAACCTGTCAGGTCTTTTGCAGGTTTGCTACGAGGTCCTGGGCCTTTTGTACCTCGTCCGGCCCGGGGTTCGCGTCGATGTATGCACGCAGCGCGGCGATGGCCTCTGGGATGCGGTCCAGTTGGACGTAGCATAGCGCCAGATTCCAGTGGGCGTCGATCCAGTCCGAACTCAGTTCCAGCGTCCGGCGGTAGGCTGCCGCAGCCGATTCATAGTCGTGCAGGTCATAGCAGGCGTGGCCCAGGCCAAAATAGGCGTGCGCCGAGTCCGGGGCGCGCTCCACGGCGGCCTGAAATTCGGCCCGGGCCGGGATCAATCGACCGTGCTGCAATGCCTGGTGCCCCAGGAACACGTGGACGTCTGACGAATCTGCCTGCTGGTTGATGAACAGAAAGGCGCACCACACGAGCAAGGCTATCGCCAGCAGCACCGCCCACCATTGCCGCCGCAGGCCATTGTCATCGACGACGCTCCGGGAGCCGTCCGGCTGCTGCGCCATTTCGTAGCGGGGGCAGAGCTGCCAGCCCAGGGCCAACCCGGCCACCAGCCCCCCCAGGTGCGCGAAATTGTCAATGCCCGGCGTGGTAAAGCCGATCAAGACGTTGAGGCCGATGATCACGATCATGTTGGCAAAGCGACGTTGCGAGACGTCGCCAAACGCCTCGCGCTGCCGCCAGTAAAAGGCAGCCAGGGCGCCGACGAGGCCAAAGATGGCGCCAGAAGCCCCGGCCGAGAGGTTCGGATTCAGCGCCAGGCTCACCAGGCTGCCAAACAGCCCCGAGAGCAAATAGATGACGATAAAGCGGGCCCGGCCATAGAACGCTTCCGCCTCGGTCCCCAGGATGTACAGCGAGTACATGTTAAAGGCCAGGTGCACGATCCCGACGTGTAAAAAGCAAGACGTGAGGAGTCGCCAGTACTCGCCCAGGACGATGAGAGCGTTTACCTTGGCCCCGAACAGCACCAGCACGTCTGGGTCATCCGAGCCGCCGGACAGCGTCATCGCCAGCCAGACGGCGACGTTGATGCACAGCAACGCCCAGGTGACGATGGGTGGTTTCGTGAGGGGGATGGCGTATTGGCGGCGGGGAGATTCGTCCATCGTAAATTCGTTATGGATCCGGCACGACTTTGACCAGTACCTGACGGTGGCGTGGCCCGTCGAACTCGCAGAAGAATATCCCCTGCCAGGTTCCCAGCACCAGCCGGCCGCTTTCCACAAAGACCGTCAGCGACGGCCCTACCAGAGTCGTCTTGATGTGAGCGGCGGCGTTCCCCTCGGCGTGGTGGTAGCCGTCCTCGAAAGGGATGACCTTGTTCAGCTCGTAGAGGATGTCGCGCTTGACGGTGGGGTCGGCGTCCTCGTTGATGGTGATGCCAGCGGTGGTGTGCGGCACGAAAATGTGGCAGACGCCGTCTTGGACCCCGCTCTCGCGGACGATGCGCTGCACCTCTGGCGTGATGGTCTCCAAGGCAGTCTGACCTCTGGTACGAATGGTGAATTTGTAGATCATGGTTCTCCTCCATAGATGCCCCCCGGCCCCCAATGCTGGGGGAGTAGCTGGCGAATGGTTCCCCCTTCCCTCCAACTTGGGGGGATTGAGGGGGGCCGAGGTCTCGCTCTGGTCAAAGCACGCCCGACAGAACCCGTCAGGTCTGGGTTTCAAGGAAACGCAGCGCCACGGCCAATACTTCCTCCTCCGACAGGCCATCCGTCGTGATGTACAGGTGGGCGTGCTGCCGGGCGTGGCGGAGGCGATGCTGGGCCTCAACCAGGTCTCGGGCCTGGTACGTGGTCTTGGGCCGGCGACGATGGATGGTCTCCAGGCCGGCGTCCAGGTAGATGAGCACGTCGGGCTGGGCGATCCGTTGCCACATGTCCGGCACATACGAGTGCTCCTGGGCGCACGAGCGGGCATCATAGCCGTGCTGTTGCAGCCTATGGGCCAGCACTGTCTTGCCAGACGCGCAGACGCCGACCACCGAGATACGCATGGACTCTCCAAAATGTCGTTTGGTTAGCCCACTGGAGTCGAGGTTTCAGCCAGGGCTTGGCCGCCTAAAGGCTCGACTCTAGCATTGTCTGACCGGCAACCGGATTTACACCCGCAGGCGCAGGCCCACCGGGCAGTGATCGCTGCCCATCACCTTCGGCAGGATAAAGGCCTCAGTGAGCCGGCCCAGCGCCTCAGCAGCCACAAAGAAATAGTCGATCCGCCAGCCCACGTTGCGCTCCCGCGCCCGGGTGGGCATGGACCACCAGGTATACTGATCGGGCAGGTCGGGGTGAAAATGCCGGAACGTGTCCACGTACCCGGCTGCCACGACCCGGTCGAGCCAGGCCCGCTCTTCCGGCAGGAACCCGGTGGTGTTCCGGTTCGCTTTCGGGCGCGCCAGGTCGATCTCCTGGTGCGCGGTGTTGACGTCGCCGCAAAAGACGACTGCCTGCCCCTGGGCGCGCATCTGCTCGCACCTGTCCAGGAAGGCGTCGTAGAACGCCAGCTTGAAGGGCACGCGCTTGTGGTCGCGCCCGCCGTTGGGAAAGTAGCAGTTGACCAGGGTGAACGTGGGGTACCGGGCGACGATCGTGCGGCCCTCCTGGTCGAACTTGGCGATGCCCAGACCGAATTGCACGTCCAGCGGCTCGGGTTTCGTGAGCAGCGCGGTGCCGCTGTAGCCTTTTTTCCTGCGGGAGCCGTTCCAGAAGCCACGGTAGCCGGTCGGTTGGGCCATACCGGCGGGCAACTGCGTCTCCTCCGCCCGGGTCTCTTGCAGGCACAGGATGTCCGGCGCGGCGTCGGTCAGCCAATCCAGGAAGCCTTTCTTGTGGATGGCCCGCGCGCCGTTGACGTTCCACGAGAGCAGGGTGATGGTTTCGGGCATTGCTACATCTCCCAGCAAGACACTGGAGTCGAGGTTTCCACCTGAAGGCTCTACTCCGCTTGTTTACCCGGCCCGGGTCAGGCGCACCTTCTCGCCGCGCCGCACGACACGAAAGGCAGTGGCGTCGCCGACCACGCGCCCCAGAGGGTTGACCGGGCTGGCGGCGCGAGGGCGCTCGTCGGTGGAGGCCGGTGTGCGCCCGAAAAAGATGCAGAACGCGTGCCCCACCGGCCAGTAGCCCAGCTCCCCTACCTCGGCATCGGCCCGAGCGTCCGGGGCCTCATCCATAAAGATCGGGATCTCGAAATAGACTTCGTCGCCCCAGGTGTTGGCGGTGCTCTCGAGGGGCAACGTGTCCCACACTTGCTGGGCGGTGGCGCTATCGTTCAACTCGGCCTCCATCGTGACCGAGCCGGCCGTGATGACGATCTTGTTCATGTGTTCACCTCCTTGCTTGCGCGTGCCAGGGCAATGGTGTATAATCAGCGTTGGGAGTGGAAGGGTCCCGGTGGGCCCCGCGGGCTTCAAACTCGTTTGTTGGGCATGGCAAAGATGTCCAAGGTGGGTTCGACTCCCATGCACTCCCGCCAGAACATGCGCGAGGTCGTTGGCTGCCGCCGGCGACCTCGTTTTTTGTGCAAGACCTCCGAGGTTTATTACCAGTGCTTGCGCCAGTTGAGGGTGGCGATGGACATCCAGCCCTCATCCGTCGTGTGCACCAGGACCGAGGGCGAGAGGGCGTTCCCATCCTTGTCGACAATAGTCACCAACCATTTGCAGTGGCGCGACCAATCGCCCAGGGCGAAATCGTAGCAGCCCGGGCCACACGAACCGGAAGGCTTGGAGGTCCAACACTGGTTGGTGCAACACTGCACCAGCACGCCGTTCACCGGGGTTCCGGCGTCGTCGCGGATGATGCCCAGGATGCGCGTGAGGCCGGGGTTGGACGTGTAAGTGACCGGGCCATCTTGTGTGTACTGCCACGCCGGCGCGGGCGTGTTCGTCGGTGCCGGGCGACGAGTCGGGCGCGGCGTCCGCAGGACACTGCGTGTGCGTGTGCTTGTGGGAGTAGGTGTCGCCGTGGGGGTGGGAGTGGGCGTCGCGGTGGGCACCGGGGGCCGGACCACCTGGCCGGGGATCAGGAGCCACTGGCCGGGGACCAGCCAGCCCTGCCAGCAGTCGTTGGCCCGGGCCAGTGCCCAGGCGTCCACGCCGTAGCGCCGGGCGATGCTGGTCACGGTCTCGCCCCGCCGGACCGCGTGCATCCGGTAGACGAACGGCCCGGCTGCAGCGGGGGTCGGCAGCACCAGGCGCTGCCCCGCGCGGGCGTGCCAGGGATTGCGCTGGTCGTTCTCACGGGCCAACGTCCACGGCGCGATCCCGTAGCGCGCTCCCACGGACGCCAGCGTCTCGCCGTATTGCAGCACGTGAGCGCGTGGAACCTGCGCGAACACTGCACCCGGCGTCACCTGAACCAGGCCGGCCCACAGGGTCGCGCAGAGCAGCAGCGCGGCCCGGCGATGGCGCTGCGCCATCGGGTTCAGTCGCCCGGGGATCGAGGCCGGGTCCCTTTGCCTCCCAGCACACGGAAGCGAATGCCCAGATACGCCCGCCCGCGTTCCTCTGGATGTTCGGCCAGCCGAACGTGTCTGAACCCGGTGCGCCCGCCCCGCCACACGCCCAGCGTGACCTCGTCGCCGGGGTGGTACCGGCTGATGATTTGCGCCAGGTCTTGCTCCGCCTCCAGCCGCTGCCGGTCTATGCTAAAGATGATGTCACCGGGTTGCAGGCCCGCTTTCTCGGCTGGACTGCCCGGCATCACCTCCAGGACAAGCGCGCCGGCCTGTCCTGCGCCGGGAACCCTGGGCTCGGGGCGCAGCGGCGGCACCGGGGTAGGCTGCACCATGTACGGCTGCCGTGTGGGGTACACGGGGTACGTCTGCGACGGGCCACTGGACGCGCCGGTCGCAAGCCCACAGCAGCCACAAACCAGGCCGCCCATCATGCACCCACTCAACAACCCCGCCAATAAACCGCCCAACAGGAGCAGGATACCGATCAGGGCGAACACAACGTTACGCGTTTCCATTTCGTACACCTCCTCGTCCCACTGATCGCGGCCCTGATGGACCCCGGCGATCAGCGTCCGTTCTGGATCAGCGAGATAAACTCGGCGCGGGTGGCTGCTCGCCGACGAAAGAGTCCCCGATTGGCCGAGGTGACGGCCACGGACCCGGATTTCTTTACCCCCCGCATGGTCATGCACAGGTGCACCGCCTCGATGACCACGCCGACCCCCTCCGGCTGCAAGGCTTCCACCATGGTATCCGCGATCTGGCTGGTGAGACGCTCTTGAACCTGGGGCCGGCGAGACAGGATATCCACCACGCGAGCCACCTTGCTCAGCCCCACGATGCGGCCCTTGGGGATATAGCCCACGTGGACCGTACCGTGAAAAGGTAAAAAGTGGTGCTCACACATCGAATAGAAGGGAATATCGCGGACGATGACCATCTCCTTGTGCCGCTCTTCCTCGAACCCCACCATGAGGACTTTTTTCGGGTCCTGGTCCAGTCCCCAGAACACCTCATCGTACATCTGGGCCATGCGCTGGGGCGTGCCCACCAACCCCTCCCGGCTGGCATCCTCGCCGACGGCCTCGATGATGAGCCGTACCGCCTGCCGAATCTTTGCTTGATCGACCATGCCTACCTCTACTACAGCATTTTTCAGTCTGGATCGCGCCGCGCGGCCATTATACCGGACAACCAGGGGCTTGGCAAGTCCACGCGCGATGGGGCTTTTGCAACTGCTGCGGCTGGCACCGATTGCGGACGCCCTGAACGTGCATTCGTGGACTTGCTGTCCACGACAGCATGAGGTATAATATGAGCGACGCGCGGGGATCGTGTGGTGGGCGCACACTTGAGGAGGCAGCGTGAACCGGGTCCATTTCGGTGACAACCTGCCGATCTTGCGCGAGATGTCGGACGAGTCCGTGCAGCTCATCTACATCGACCCGCCGTTCAACACCGGGCGCGTGCAGCAGCGCACCCAGATCCGCACCGTTCGCAGCAGCGATGGGGACCGCGTCGGGTTCCAGGGGCAGCGCTACAAGACCCTGGTCATCGGCCAAAAGTCCTTTGCAGACAGTTTCGACGATTACCTGGCGTTCCTGGAACCCCGGCTCCGGGAAGCCCATCGCCTGCTCATGCTCACCGGCTCGCTGTATTTTCACATCGATTATCGGGAAGTGCATTATTGCAAGATTCTGCTGGACCAGATCTTTGGCCGCGAGTGCTTTTTGAACGAGATCATCTGGGCCTATGACTATGGCGCGCGAACGAAGAAAAAGTGGCCAGCGAAGCACGACACCATCCTCCTGTACGTCAAGGATCCCAGGCGATATATTTTCAACGCCGAAGCCGTGGACCGTATCCCGTATATGGCTCCCGGTCTGGTGAGCAAAGAAAAGGCAGCCCGGGGCAAGCTCCCAACGGATTGTTGGTGGCACACCATCGTCAGCCCCACGGGCCGGGAAAAGACCGGCTATCCCACCCAGAAACCAGTGGGGGTCCTCACTCGCATCGTCCAGGCGTCCTCCCATCCCGACGACGTGGTGCTGGACTTTTTTGCCGGCAGTGGCACCACCGGCGAAGCGGCGTGGCGTCTGGGCCGGCGCTTTATCCTCGTCGACGACAACCCCGAGGCCATTCGAGTCATGGCGCGGCGCTTTGCCGGCCGGGAGGTCGAATTCCTGGGCGCGGATGGTCTGCTAGACGACGCCGCTACGGCCCCTTCCCCGGATCGCGCTTCTGTAGGCAAAGCCTCCATTTCGAGGACCACGGCATAGGACGGATCTTGCCATGTTCAGACACAAGCAAATCTTGCTTATTGGCCGTGCCGATCCTATGGCCGGCATCCCTTACCAGGCCCTGTCCCGGAGTGCGTATCGCGTGGCCGTTGTGGCGGACGACGACGAGGCCCTCCAACGTCTGCGTCAGGACCCGCCGGATCTGGTGCTCCTGGATGCCACCCTTTCTCATAACGACACAGCAGCCGTTTGCGCCGCTTTGCAGGATCAGGATTTGCCGATCCCCCTCATCGTCTTTGTCAAGTCCAAGCGACATGCTCGGCAGTCAGAGAAACTCTGGGCGGAGGTGCCGCTTTGCGTGACGCTGACCAAACCGTGCCTTCCAACGGATCTGAAATCCGTCGTCAGCAAACTCATCCGCAAGGTGTGGCGCCGCCGTAGAACGCTTTCTGTGCTGCACGCGGGCCCGCTGACGTTGGACCTGGCCCGGCGACGGGTCACCAAAGACGGCCAGCCCGTGGCTCTCACGCCAAAGCAGTATGACCTGCTGGCGCTGCTGGTGCGACACGCCGGTCAGGTGGTGAGCCGGCAGACCATCATGGAGGAAGTCTGGCAAACCAATTGGATGGGTGACACCCGCACCCTGGACGTACACATCCGCATGGTGCGGCGGAACATTGAGGAAGACTCTTCGCGGCCCCGATTCATTCGCACGGTGCGCGGCCGGGGTTACGTGTTCCAGGTGCCAGCGCCGGAGCCGGAGGATTAGGAACCTTTGTGAGCGGCGAGCATCGCCAAGACCTCCGAGGTTTCGGTGCATATTTGACCTGGAAAATGAACCTCAGACCGTGAAAAGCTGCCCAAAGAGCGCGATTTCGTAAACCTCGGAGGTCTGAACGATTATCATGAGCACAACCGAACCGGCCACCGGCCTGATCCAGGTGTACACCGGCCCCGGCAAGGGCAAGACCACGGCTGCACTGGGCCAGGCGATCCGGGCCGCCGGCCAGGGCGTCAATGTCTACATCGTCCAGTTCATGAAGGGCTGGCCCCACTATGGCGAGCTGGTGGCCTTGCAGCGCCAACCCAACGTCACCCTGCGGCAGTTCGGCCGGGCCAGCTTTGTGGATTCGCAGGACCCGGACCCTATCGACGTGCAGATGGCCCAGGAAGCCCTGGAGCACGCGCGCCAGGTGGTACAAGCCGGCGAGCACGGCCTGGTCATCCTGGACGAGGTGAACGTGGCCCTGGATTGGGGCCTCGTCAAGCTGGACGACGTGTTGGACCTCATTGCCAGGCGGCCCCGGCACGTGGAACTGGTGCTCACCGGGCGCGGCGCGCCTTCCGAAATCATCGAGGTGGCAGACCTGGTGACAGAGATGCGCGAGGTCAAGCATCCCTATCAGCAGGGCATCGAAGGCCGGCGAGGCATCGATTACTAAAACAGGATGCGTGATCTGGCGCTCCACGCACTATGCAACACGCAATACGGGAGTAGTTGCCCATGCGCTGGGCGCACCCCGTAGCACGAAAATGCGACATCGGCCCCCCTAACCCCCCAATCCTGGGGGGAACCGCCGCGCCCCCCTAAGCGCAGCACCCTGTGGGCAGACTTGGGGGCCGGGGGGCTATTTTCGAGAGAGGATGCGTGATCTGGCGCTCCACGCACTACGCAACACGCAATACGGGAGTAGTTGCCCATGCGCTGGGCGCACCCCGTAGGATCGAAAA
>Ga0190284_1001099_pt1 | contig 12599 bp, 10 predicted proteins | sample 48691812_MG_FD_161668 | JGI IMG/M metagenome (GOLD analysis project Ga0190284, IMG submission 161668) | Hydrothermal vent microbial mat bacterial communities from Southern Trench, Guaymas Basin, Mexico - 4869-18-1-2_MG | ecosystem: Environmental > Aquatic > Marine > Hydrothermal vents >...
GCACCAGCAGGGTCCCGCCCACGTTGCGCCAGTCCGTGTCGCCCTTGAGCTTGAGCCGGCTCACGTCCACGTGCAAGTTGGTGTAGGTGTCGCGCACGTCCGGCTCGCCAGCCACCACGCCCTGCACCGTCAGCCAGCCCTGGTCGTTGTAGGCGGCCAGAGCGTGCTCGTCGATGACCGGCTGCGCCAGTTGGAACCGGCCCAGGCCCAGGAGGGCGAACAAGGCGCAGACGGCAGCCAGGCGCACGCGCTTGTCCCGCCACCACAAGGCTGCCACGACCACGGGGACCAGGGCCGCCAGGAGCAGGAACTCGCCCGGCACCGCCACCACGGAACCCAGCCACACGCCGGCCAGGAACGCTGCCGCCAGATAGACGAGGGTCATAGGCTACTCCAGTCTCAGTTGCGTGAAACCAGTATAGCACAGTCCAGTGGCGGTGACAATGGGTTGAGTAACACCTCACCAGTGAGATTCTTGCCCGTTGAGCAAGAAAATCGCGTTTCTCTACTCACCCCGCTACCGTCAGCGGATTAAGCGGATGGAGCGGACAGGACGAGATCAGGAATAGAATTCCGCTTTATCTGCTCGCTCTGCGTCCGCTGATTTGGGTCTGGCTGGGTAGCGAAGCGACCTTGTCCAAGTTGGGAAGATGCGGCCTCTCTAGGCCGTCTCCAGGTACCGCGCCCGCTCCCAGTCTGTCACCTGGATGTTATACTCGCGCCATTCTGTCCACTTGGCGTCCAGGTAGCGCTCGCAAGCGTGCGAACCCAACGCGGCGCGCAGCACCTCGTCGGCCTCCAGGGCCTCCAGGGCCTCGCCCAGGGTCCGGGGCAGCGTGTCGATGTTCAGCTCCCGTAGTCGGCTGTCGTCAAAGTCATAGACGTTTTCTTCCACTGACGGAGGTGGGGTCATCTCGCGCCGGATGCCGTCCAGCCCGGCCATGAGCATGCCAGCGAAGGCCAGGTAGGGGTTGCAACTGGGGTCCGGGCAGCGCAGTTCGGCCCGGGTGGCCTGCTCCCAGCCCGGCGAGTACCGAGGGATGCGGATCAACGCGGAGCGGTTTACCTGGCCCCAGCAGATGTAGGCCGGGGCCTCGTAGCCCGGCACCAGCCGCTTGTACGAGTTCACGGTGGGGGCCACCAACGCGGCCAGGCCCGGCGCGTGAGTCAACTGCCCGGCGATGAACTGATAGGCCACCGGGCTCAGGCGATATGGGTCGTCCGGGTCGAAAAAGATGTTGCGTCCCTCCGCGTTGAACAGGCTCTGGTGGGTGTGCATCCCAGAGCCGTTGATGCCAAAGACCGGCTTGGGCATGAACGTGGCGCACAACCCGTGCGATTGGGCCACGGCGCGGATGGCGTACTTGGTGGTGATCACATTGTCCGCGCTGGTGAGGGCATTGGCGTAGTGGATATCGATCTCGTGCTGGCCGGACGCTACTTCGTGATGTACCTTCTCTACCATGATGCCCATGGCCTCCAGGGTAACCGAGATGTCCTGGCGAACCCGGGCCGCGGTGTCGCGCGGCGAGAAATCAAAGTAACCGCCCACGTCGTGGGGCACCGGCCGGATGTGTGGCTGGCCGTCCATGCGAAACAAAAAGAACTCGAACTCTGGCCCCACGTTGACCTGGTAGCCCAGGGCCTCGGCCTCGGCCAGCGCCCGCTTGAGGATGTACCGGGGGTCGCCCTCAAACATATCGCCCTGGGGAGTGTGGATGTCGCAGATGAGCCGGGCCACCGGGCACGACGCTGGCTCCCAGGGCAGAAGACAATATGTGGTGGGATCCGGCTTTAGCATCATGTCCGTCTCATAGATGCGCGCGAACCCCTCGATGGACGAGCCGTCGAACCAGACGCCGCGTTCCAGGGCCTCGTCCAATCGGTCCACCGGGATAGTCACGTTCTTTACCGCGCCGGGGATGTCGATGAACTGCAAGCTGACGAACTGGATGCCGTCGGCGGTCATGCGCTGGAGTAGTTCGCGCCGGGCTTTTTGATCGATCATGGTCAGAGTCTCCTGTTACATATTTTGTATTCGCGCAGGATTGGGAACACGAAAACAGCGCCCGGGACCTGCGAGCCGGGCGCCATTGCCTGCTCCGTACGTCGTGGACAGCAAAAAGTCTGCGCTACGATTATTCGGCTTCTAACTGCCGGGCCAGGATGATGGCCTCTGCCACTTCCTTCATGGACTTGCGCGTGTTCATGCTCATCTTTTGGATCTTGCGAAAGGCGACCGCTTCGGTGAGCCCCTGGGTGTCCATGAGGATCCCTTTGGCCCGATCCACCAGCTTGCGGGTCTCCAGGGCCATTTCCAGGTCCTGTACTTCTGTTTCCAACGCCCGAAACTCTCCGAACCGGGCCAGGGCTACCTCGATGGCCGGGGCCAGGTCCATCTCTTTCCACGGCTTGATCAGATAGCCCACAACTCCGGCGGACTTGGCCCGCTCGACGAGTTCCTGTTGTCCGTAGGCGGTGATCAGCAACACCGGGGCGATCTTTTCCTGCGTCAGGATGCGCGCCGCCTCGATCCCATCCATCTGGGGCATCTTGATGTCCATCACCACCACGTCGGGCCGCAGTTCGCGGGCCATGTTGACGGCGCTGACGCCGTCGCGGGCCTCGCCCACCACCAGATAGCCCAGACTCTCCAGGCTCTCCTTCAAGTCCAGCCGCACCAGGGCTTCGTCTTCGGCGATGATTATCCTCTTCATAGTGAATGCTCTCCTCATCTAAAACGGGGAGCGTTGAGCGTAAAGCGTGAAGCGCAAAACGTGTCTCCAATCGCACGCTCCCCGCTACTCGCTCCACGTACCTATAGGTCGCTGATCGGGGACACGGCCTGTGATAGCGGGGTTTTGGGAAAGGTCACGACGGCCCGCACCCCGCGGCCATTGTGAAGCTGCAAAGTACCCTTGAGGTCTTCTTCTACCAGCGTTTGCACGATGCGCAGGCCCAGGCTGCCATCGCGCTGGATGTCGAACCCCGGGGGCAGCCCGATCCCGTTGTCTCTGACCTCCACCAACGCCGTGTTGCCCTGATCACGGAGGTGGATCACCACAGCTCCGCCGTCCTGGTCAGCAAACCCATGTTCCAGGGCGTTCTGGATCAACTCGTTGATGACCAGGGCGCAGGCGGTGGCTTGCTGCGCCGGCAAGTAGACGTCGTCGCCATGCAGGTTGAGCTGGATTTGCTGCTCCGGGTCCACGATGCCGCGGATCAACTGATGGACTACCTGCTGGGCGATGTCCTTCATGTTGATGGGCGTGCCCTCACCCTGGGCCAGGAACTCGTGCACCACGGCGATGCTAAGGATGCGGTTGATCGTGGCCTGAAGGATCTGCAGTACTTCCTCGGACTCGCTGCGCCGGGCCTGCAATCGCAAGAGGGCGGCGATGGTCTGCAAGTTGTTCTTGACCCGGTGGTGGATTTCCTGGATCATGGCCGACTTGATCCGCAGCTCGCGTTCCTTGCGCCGGGTCTCGGTGGCATCGTGAATGGTGAGCAGCACGCCCCAGTGGCTATCCTCAGAAGAGGGCGTGGGCAGGAACCGACCCAGGAGCCAGCCCGTGCCGCCGGCCACCTCGCGAATGGGGATCGCCTTCTTGATCCAGATAAAGCCCTGTTCCTCGAACTCGCGCTCGAGGCACCGATCCGTGGCCAGGGCTACCTCGTACAACTCGGCATCCGCTGGCAGGTCTGCGATGGGGGTATCCACCAGGTTCTCGCTATGCCCTACCTTGCGATAAAGGTTCACGGCGATGCCGCTGACGTATTGGATAATGCCGTCGGCGTCAACGACGATGATGCCGTCGTGTTCGCCAAAGGGCGAGAGGGGCGCTACGAAACGCAGTTGGCCATGCACGACCATCTGTTGCAGGTGGGCCAGGGCATCCTGGAACGCCTGGCCGCGCCGTCGATGACGCTCGTGCTCTAGCAGATTGGTTTCGATGTCCAATGCGCCTAAAACCTGGTCCCCATTGCGAACCGGGTAGGCTTGCTGGAAACTGGAGACGCCGCGCTCTGTGACCTCGTGGGTATCGTGGGCTGGCCGGCCCCGGCGCAAGGCGCGAAACAGCACCGGCTCCGCGTCTTCCGTGACGGTCTGCCCCACCAGCGACTCGGTAAAGATGGGCGATACCGAATGCGGGCGAGCCTGGGCGATGACCGTCGCCGGGCCGGTCCCGTCACCAGCATACAGCAACAGGTCCGACCGGCTCAGGTCCGCCAGGATGGGCAGACAGGCCGCGATCCGCTCCAGCAGTTGCCGATCCGCTGGCGTGAGTTGTATCTCTTGCGGAATATCCACGGTCATCGTTGACTTTCCAAGTTGTAGACCTTCGCCATGCGCGCTATAGCGATAGCATCCCTGGGACCTTGGGAAAGAGGGTGGTATCCTCGATTCTCCTTAGCCCACAGATGAACCTGGTGAGCCGCTCGATCCCGATCCCAAACCCCGCCGATGGAGGAAGACCTCGTCTGGCAAACTCTAGGTAAAGCTCAAAGCTCTTGGGAGCTAGACCCATTCTCTCAATCCTTCTCAGAACGCCCTCGTATGTATGCTCTCGCTCGCCTCCAGAGAGCGCCTCTCTAAACCCCTCGGGATATAGGAGGTCCATATCGACCAGGGTGCCCGGCCTTTCAGGGTCTTCTCGATCGTAGAATTCTCGAGCTTCAAGGGCCATATCGATGATCCAGACCGGTTCCCGGTGTTGCTGGGAGATAACCGCCTCAAAGTCTCCGCCGTAGAGGTCATACGCTTCACGATAGGTGATCCGCTTGAACGGTTTACTGGGTATTATCAGAGTCCTCTCAAAGAATTCCAACTCTTCTCCGCAGCGCTCCTTGACCTGGGATAGGGTATGGACCAGCAAATCCTCACCGAGATCCATTACCTCTTTCCTCGTCGCCTCCCTCATCTCCAGGTCGAGTTGGGTGAACTCGGCTAGATGCCTTCCGGTGTCGGCAAACTCTATCGGCTCCAATCTAATGTTCGGTGAAAAGGCAAAGATCCTGTTGTGAGCCAAGAGCGCGATCTGTTTGTGAAATATCATGCTCCTGGTGAGTTGGTACCGGTGTTCGTAATACTCTACCTCGGCCTTCCCAGTAGCATGGCGAAGTGGATCGGTCACTGGGGACATGATCACCGGCAGGATCTCGATGAAGCCTTGCCGGCGTAAAAAGTCGCCTGTGGTTCGCAATACCTCGCTCTGCACCGTGAGAGCGCGTCTTACTATTTTCGAACTTGACCGCTTGCACTGTCTTTCGGCCAACTCTTCTGGCCGGGGATCGTAGATCATCTCTCCTCCATTTCAGTTCAACTGCCCGGCCACCAAGTCAGCCACCTGCGCCAGCGCCTCGTCCAGCCGGGAGGCATCCTTGCCCCCGGCCTGGGCCATGTCCGGCCGGCCGCCGCCGCCGCCGCCCACGACCTGGGCCACCGCCCGGATCAGCTTGCCGGCGTGTACGCCCCGGTCCACGGCGTCCGGCGTGGCTGCCGCCACCAGGAGCGGCCGGGCATCGACCACCGCCCCCAACACCACCACGGCGCTGCCCAGCTTGTCCCGCAGCCAGTCCGTCATCTCGCGCATGGCATCGGCATCGGCGGCTTCCACGCGGGCAGCCAGCACGCGCAGGCCATCCACCTCCTGGGCCTGCCCCAGCAGCGCGTCGACGCCGCGCCGGGCCAGCTTTCGCTGCAGGGTCTCGATCTCCTTGCGGGCCTGGCGAAGGTCCGCCGTCAACGCCTCGGCGCGGACTGTGGCCTGTTCCGGCGTCGTGTCCAGGGCGATGGCCACGGCCTCCAACGTCGCCAGTTGGTGGCTCACCCACTCCTCCGCACCCCGGCCGGTCACCGCCTCGATGCGGCGCAATCCGGCCCCCACGCCGCCCTCGCTCACGACGTGGAAGAACCCGATCTGGCCGGTGTGACGCAGATGGGTGCCGCCGCACAACTCGTTGCTGTAGCCTTTTACAGTGACCAGCCGCACCTCGTCGCCGTACTTTTCGCCAAAGAGGGCCATCGCGCCCCGGGCCACGGCGTCGGCATAGGTGGTGATGGTGGCGGTGACCGGGCGATTCTCGCGGACGATGGCGTTCACTCGACGCTCCACGGCCGCGATCTCCTCCGGCGTCATGGCCTCCAGGTGCGTAAAGTCAAAGCGCAGGCGATCCTGGGCCACCAGCGAGCCGCGCTGCTGCGCGTGTGGTCCCAGCGTCTCCTGGAGGGCCTTTTGCAGCAGGTGCGTGGCCGTGTGATTGCGGGCGATGTCCAATCGCCGGCCCTCGGCGACCGTGGCCTGCACCGTCTGCCCGACCTCAAGCACGCCCTCGGTCACCCGCCCGCGATGGACGATGAGGTCTGGCAACGGGCGCAGGGTGTCTGTGATCTCTACGCGCAGGTCGGGAGCGGTGAGCGCGCCGGCGTCGCCCATCTGGCCGCCGGCCTCGCCGTAGAACGGCGTGCGGTCCAGCACCACCTCCACCTCGTCGCCGGCCGTGGCCTGGTCCCCCGCCTGCCCATCGCGCACGATGGCCTGGACGATGGCGTCGGCCTCCAGCGTCTCGTAGCCCAGGAACTCGGTGGCTGGCAGGTCCAGCGCGCGGTAGCGTTCCGCCAACTCGTCTAACCCAAAGCGTTGTGCAGCCCGGGCCCGGCGCTGCTGCTCGGCCATGGCCTCGTCGTAGGCCGGCTCGTCCACGGCAAGGCCGCGCTCCTCGGCCATGTCCGCCGTGATGTCCAGTGGGAACCCAAAGGTGTCGTAGAGCTTGAAGGCCTCGCGGCCGGGGATGACGCGCTCGCCGCGAGCCTCCAGATCAGCAAAGAGGGCCAGTAATCGGTCGGTGCCAGCGTCCAGCGTCAGCAGGAAGCGCTCCTCCTCCTGCTCGACGACGCGGCGGATAAAGTCGGCCTGGTCCACGAGTTCCGGGTAGGCGTCGCCCATGACCTCGGCTACGGCGGCCACGGCCCGGGCCATAAAGGGCTCGCGAAAGCCCAGCAGGTGACCGTGGCGGGCGGCCCGGCGCAGCACCCGGCGCAGCACGTAGCCGTGCCCCTCGTTGGAGGGCAGAATGCCATCGGCGATGAGGAACGCCGTGGCCCGGCTGTGGTCGGCGATGACGCGGTAGGAAAAGCCCTCTGGGGCCGTCTCCACGTAGGGCGTGCCGCGCAACTCTGCCACCACGCGCAGGATTGGTGCGAACAGGTCGGTGTCATAGTTGCTTTCCGTATCCTGCAACAGGGCCAGGAGGCGCTCAAATCCCAGGCCGGTGTCGATGCTGGGCCGGGGCAGCGGGGTCATGACTCCACTGGCGTCACGATTGAACTGCATAAAGACCAGGTTCCACAGTTCGATCCAGCGCCCGCACTCGCAGGTGAGGTCGCAGTCTGAACCGTCCAGCCGACACACCCCGCCCCGGTCGTAATGGATCTCGGAGCAGGGGCCGCAGGGGCCGGTGTCACCCATGGCCCAAAAGTTGTCCTTCTCGCCCAGGCGCATGACTTGCGACTCGGGGATGCCTTTCACCTGGGACCAGATGGCCGCCGCCTCGTCGTCGTCGGTATAGACGGTGGGATACAGTTGACCCGGCGACAGACCCAGCGTGTGGGTCAGGTACTCCCAAGCCAGGGGAATCGCATCGGCCTTGAAATAGTCGCCAAAGCTGAAATTGCCCAGCATCTCAAAGAAGGTCTGGTGAGTGCAGTCGCGGCCCACGGTCTCGAAATCGTTGTGCTTGCCGGCGACGCGCATGCACTTTTGCGACGTGGTGGCGCGGTTGTAGGCGCGCTCCTCGTCGCCCAGGAACACGTCCTTGAACTGGACCATGCCGGCGTTGACGAACAGGAGCGTGGGGTCGGCCGGCACCAGGCTGGATGAGCGGACCCGGGTGTGACCACGGTCCTCGAAGAAGCAAAGAAAGGATTCGCGGAGTTGGTTGCTGTTCATGGTGATCCTCGGTAGGTTGGGGATTGGTAGACTGGTAGATTGGTGTGGTCAGGGTTCAGAAAACCGGACTGGCGGGAGGCTTTTGGCAAAACGGACGGTGGTTTCTGTGACCACGACGAAATTGTTTGCCAGCCGGTCGGCGTGGCTGTCGAGAAGTCGCTGCAAGGCAGTGATTTTGCTGGGGGCTCGTTCGTCGTCAAGACGCAACAGCACCACACCCCGGTGAGGGCGCCGCTCTCGGTATACCTTTTCCCTCAAGTCCTTGTCATTCGTGACCAGGATACGGTCATCGGCAAATGCTTTTTGGATGATCTCATCGTCCGTCATACCGCGCGCTTGCTCGTATACGGAAAAGACATCGTGCTGCTGCCCGCGCAACCATCGAGCTGTGGCGGGGCCGGTGCATTCGTCTACGAGGAAGCGCATTTAGGCCATCTCCATTTCCACAGCCAGCGGCATAAAAATAATACTTTCCAAAGACTGGGCTGCGAACAACAAACAGGCCTGAATATCTTTGGGAACTAGCAGCCTGTCGGAGAACCCTGTAGCATAGGGCCTCGTGCCCGTTTCCCCACCGACAAATCGCTCGAAAAGCCGCCCACAAGGGGCTATACTACGCCACTCCGACAGGCTGCTAGGCCTTCGTATTCTTGCAGAATCTCGGCCTCTGTCGCGCCATGTGCCAGCAGGTTGAGAATGTACTCGACGGTCAGCCGAGTGCCTCTGATGACCGGCTTGCCCACCATGACTCTTGGGTCGAGGGCAATTCGTTCGAGCAATTGGTTTTCCTTCATAGGTTTTCACCTCCGGTATTGGGGTCAGCGTCAACAAAGCCCAGGGCCATCAGGAAGCCGATGGCGCGCTCGGTCTTGGGGTAGCGGCGCACCAGTTGCCAGAACCGGGGCGAGTGGTTGGGCTCCTCCAGGTGAGCCAACTCGTGGACGAGCACGTAATCCAGCACCCAGTCCGGCACGCGCTCCAGGCGGTCGCTGATGCGGATGGTGCCGCGCTCCGGCGTGCAACTCCCGAAACGCTTGTGCTGGTTGGACACGTAGCGGATGGCGGTCCACTTGAGCCGGCCGCCAAAGTACTTGCGGTTCAGATATTGGGCGCGCTCTGCGAGGGACTGATCGACTTGGCGCCGCTCGCGGTCTAGCTTGCGCTCCAGCTTGGCACGCAGGTCCGCGATGATGGGTTGCAACTCGGCGTCGGTGGCGGTGGCCGGGGCCCGGACCTCCAGCACGCCGTTCACGAACCGGGCGGACACGGTCTTTTTGCGGCGCTGGCTGCGGATGATGCGGGTTTCCATCTCAGCACCGAGCCAGCAATTCAAAGTACTGCTCACGGCTCATCCCAGCCGAACGCAGGTTGTTCCGGATGATAAACACCGGCACCGCCGACCACTGAGGAATCACCAATGGGCGTTTGCAGCCCGGCTTGGTCAACACGACGTGATCTCCTTTCTGGCGGGCGACTGTGAAACCATCCCGTTCGAACACACAAACCAGCCTGCGCCAGTGGATGGGAGTCAAACGGGGCATCAGGCAGGAATCCCTTCCAGGGACAGCGTCTGCTGGGTTATCTCTATTACTGGCGAGGTCAATACTGCTCGTGTCAAGTCATACCCGGCCTCGGTCAGGATGTCGGTCAGGGTTCCCATCCGGGTGGCCTCTTCCAGAAACAACCGTATCGCAGTGCGCAAGTTTGCCCGTGCTTGTTCCCCCGTAGTGCCACAACTGGAAACATCCAACTCGGGGCAGTAGGCAACGATCACGTTCCCTTCCTGGATCAATTGCTCAGTGAAGATCAGATTGTGCATTTGGTCCTCCCATCTTGACGCGCCCTATGATACCACAAGTGGCGGCATTTGACAACGTGGGAGGGATTGGAGATTGGAGGTTGGAAAAGGGCCAGCAATCCCGGACTGCTGGCCCTCTACCCAAAGAAAATGCGGATGCTGCCGGGCTACGGCCCGTGGTTCTTTGTGGCCAGCGGGAGATAGACGCGCCAGGTGCCCCCGATGCCCACTGCGAACTGGGACACGTTGTCCGTCGGATCGGGATCGGTCAGGCCACCACCCGGGACGACGGTCACGTTATTGACCAGCAGCCCGGTGTAGACCTCGCTGCTGGTGATGACCACCGTCAGGCTAAAGGTGCCAGATGGCGTGCCCGCCGGCAGGGTCCGTGTGCAGGTGATCAGGCCGGTGGCGGGATCGCCCGTACAGCCGTTCGAGAGATTCCACGTTCCGATGGCCTGTGGCGGGATCATCACATCCGTCAGCGTGACGGTCACCGGCTCCGTCAGCGGTCCCCCGGTGATGGTGAGCAAAAGAGTGTAGCGCACGGCATCCCCCGGCTGCAGCGTATCCACGTCGGCCCACTTGGTCACGGCCAGGTTGATCTGCCCGCCGGTGATGACCGCCGTCACGTCCATGGCGTTGGCCTGCTGGCCTGGGTCGGCCTGGGAAGTGGCAGTGATGCGGCTGGTCTCCCACTGGCCGCTCGTGGCCGTGTCCGGCACGACTACCCGCACCGGCACCGTCACGCTGGTCAGCGGGCTCAGGGTGACCGGCGTAGCAGCCAGCAACGTGGCCCAGCCGGGATCGGAGGAAAAGGTCAGGTCGTAGGTGTCCGTCTCGGTGCCGGTGTTCATCAACTGGTGGGTGTGCGTCACGGTCTGGCCCGGCGCGGCGGTCTGCGTGGAGAGGAACGGGATCAGCCAGACGCTGTGAGTCTCACTCACCACCTCGTCGGCGCCGATGTCATAGCCGGCGCCGGAGGGGCGCGGCTGCCCGTCGATGTCCACCAGGAGATCGGTGCCGGGCAGGGTCAGCGCTACGACCACGCCGGCGTCCACCGCTGCCGAGTCAGCGAGGATGTGGTAGGGGTTGGCGCAATCTGGCGGGTCGCCGGTGCAGGTAAAGCGCGGGTCGCCGGTCACGTCCCCGCTGCGGACCACCGTTCCCGGCCCGGCGGTGTCGGTCGCGTTGCCCGACCAGAGGGTGCCTTCCAGCGTGGCCTTGTTCTGGAGGGGATCGGGCAGGCCGGTGGAGTCAACATAGACCCCCACCGCGTGATCGGCGACGATGGTGTTGGTAAAGGTGGGGTAGCTGGGGATGGGCGGCACCGGCGGCCAGATGGAGCCGGGCTTGTGGGCCAGGTAGACACCGCTGTTGCCACTGTTTTGGGCGATGGTGTTGTGGAACAGTTGGGGGGACGAGGCCCACAGGTAGAGCCCGGCCCCGTCGGCGGCCTGGTTGTCGGCGACGACGTTGTTGACCAGCCCGGCGACGGCCTGGCGAAGGTAGAGGCCCCCGCCCTGGCTGCCTGTCGTGTGATTGTGACGGATGTAGCTGTTGGCGATGATGGGGATGATCTCCTCGGAAAAGGCAAGGGGACCGTCCAGGTACAAGCCCGCGCCGTAGGGGGCGGTGTTGGAGTAGACCGCCATCCCGGCGATGCGGGCAGCGCTGTCAGCCAGGAAAAGGCCGCCGCCCCGGCTCCCGGCCTGGTTCTCCAGCACGACCCCGGTGGCGATGGTGGGCTGCCCGCCTTGCAGGTAGAGGCCGCCGCCGTCGACAGTAGCAGTGTTGGCATAGACGGCCAACCCGGCCAAGACGGGCGTCCCGCCTTCCAGATAGAGGCCGCCACCATACTGCGCAGCATTGTTCCGCACCAGGAGCAGGCCACTGATGCCCAACAGGTTCTGCCACTGCAGGTCGCCGGGGTCAAAGGAGACCTGGCAGTTTTTCAGGTAGAGGCCGCCGCCATAGGTGGCGGTGCCGCTCATGATCGGCGTGGCGACGAGGCGCAGCGTGGTGTCCTCGGCGTAGACGTTACCGCCCCGGTCGGCCTGGCCGTTGACAAAGGCCAACAACTCCAGGGTAGGGGTCACGGCCTGCCCTGAGCCAGCCGAAGGGGCGCCGCTGACGTGGAGGGCACGGCGGGCTCCCTCGCCATCCACCAGGGCCGGGACGAGACCAGGAGCCCAGACCTCTGGCAGGCCGGAGACGTGAGCGTAGACGTAGCCGCCGCGCAGGGTCAGGCTCTTGTCTAGAGCAATGACGTTGGCCCCCGCGCCGGTGTAGCGGGCGGTGGTGGTGACGATGCTCGGTGGAGTCACACTGCCGCTAACGTCGAGAGTGGCGATCTGGATCTCGTCGCCAGCGGTGGCCTGGTCCACGGCGTACTGGATGGTGCGGCAGGGGTTGGCCGGGTCAGTGCAACCGCCGCTGTCGCTGCCGCTGACCGATGAAACGTAGCGGTTAGTGCCCTGGGCCTGAACTGCAGGCAGACCAGCGCCCACCGCGCCCAGCAGGATCAGTGCCCCGCCCAGGGCCAACAAACCGAGGGTCAGGGCCAGTGGAATGGGGAATTTCCTTGCGTTCATCTTGCACCTCCTGGTATATATTGCGTGCCCCGTAGCGGCATGTAGCTTTGGCGCGCACCAATGAGGCGTGCGCCGTTGATGGCCGGTCACCTCCTTGGGTGCGGTGGTGTTGGCCATCTCGTCGGCCGGGGCGGCATCGTCGGCCACTCTGTTGGCATCGGTGGCATCGTTGGCCACTCTGTTGGCATCGGCGGCGGCGTTGGCCACTCTGTTGGCATCGGCGGCGGCGTTGGCCACTCTGTTGGCATCGGCGGTGGT
>Ga0190284_1001101_pt1 | contig 12572 bp, 10 predicted proteins | sample 48691812_MG_FD_161668 | JGI IMG/M metagenome (GOLD analysis project Ga0190284, IMG submission 161668) | Hydrothermal vent microbial mat bacterial communities from Southern Trench, Guaymas Basin, Mexico - 4869-18-1-2_MG | ecosystem: Environmental > Aquatic > Marine > Hydrothermal vents >...
CAGCAACCATGAGACGGGCGTTTGGGTTGGTAATGCGCCGTAGTTCCCGCACATTGTGTGCGATGGCATTAAGGTCGATTTCAGCCCATGTAATGAGAGATTCCAAAGAAAGTACCTCATAAATAATTAACCAGGATAAACTGACCGCTTCGCTTGAGGAGCGCTTCGCTCAATGACCGCTTCGCTTGAGGTAAAAATCAAGGCCGAAGGCCGCTCTTTAAGTCCCGAAGGGACGCTCTTCAAAGCCCTAAGGGCTGTTCCTCAAGACCGAAGGCCGCTCCTCAAAACCCGAAGGACCTACAACAAATCATCAACCGAAACACACTCAAGACCGAATGCATCAGCAACCCCTTTGTAAACCACTTTACCTTTGGCAACGTTTACACCGAGCTTAATTTCCGGATTTTCAATTATTGCCTTTTTCCAGCCCTTGTTTGCTATTTCAACTGCATAAGGCAATGTCGCATTTGTAAGCGCGTTTGTGGATGTTTTTGGTACAGCACCCGGCATATTGGCTACGCAGTAGTGAATGATGCCGTCTACAGTATAGATCGGGTCCGAGTGAGTGGTTGCTTTCGATGTTTCAAAGCATCCACCCTGATCTATGGCAACATCAACAATTACAGCCCCTTTTTTCATGGTTTTCAACATTTCCTTTGTGATAAGTCTCGGCGCTTTTGCTCCGGGAATAAGAACAGCGCCTACCACAACGTCGGACTCTTTAACAAGTTTGCGAATAGTAGCCGGACTCGACATTAAGGAAAAACAGTTTGCTGGCATTATATCGCTAAGATAGCGCAACCGGTCAAGGTTGAAATCGAGGATGTAAACCTTGGCTCCTATGCCGCAAGCCATCTTGGCAGCATTGGTTCCGACTACTCCACCGCCGATAACCAGAACCGTTCCGGGGTTTACTCCGGGAACACCGCCCAGCAGAAGTCCTCTCCCGCCATGTGCCATTTCAAGGTACTTTGCCCCCTGCTGTATTGCCATGCGACCGGCCACTTCGCTCATGGGGGTGAGAAGGGGCAGGGAACCGTCCTTTTTCTGGATGGTTTCATATGCAATGTTGATGCTTTTGCTTTTAATAAGCACATTGGTCAGTTCTTCCGCTGCTGCCAGGTGAAAATAGGTAAAAACAATCTGGTTTTCCCTGATAAGATCATACTCAGGGGGCAGGGGTTCTTTAACATGCATAACCATATCGGCACGGTTGAATATTTCTGACGGTGTGTCGATTATTTCGGCTCCACTTTTGAGATATGTGCTGTCTTCATAACCGCTGCCCATACCCGCGTTTTTTTCCACTAAAACCGCATGTCCATTTTGCTTCATAACTTCCACGCCTGCCGGTGTCATGGAGATGCGGTTTTCCTCAGCCTTGATTTCTTTTAAGATTCCTACGATCATTGCACACCTCTTTCTGTTTTATACAATCTCTATTGCACACGCCATTGACACCCCACCACCGCCGCAAAGGGTGGCAAGGCCGAGAGTTTCACCTCTTTTTTTCATAGCATGTATTAAAGTTACCATGATCCTGGCGCCTGTCGCACCCACAGGATGCCCCAGGCCGATTCCAGACCCGTTTATATTTGTAATCTCCCTGTTTAGTCCCAGGTCCCTTTCGCAGCCTATGTACTGAGCGGCAAAGGCCTCATTTAGCTCTATAAGCTGAAAATCCTCTATTTTTAAACTGCTCCTTTTAAAAAGATCCTTTACAGCAGGCACAGGAGAAAGTCCCATTACTGAAGGGTGGCATGCACCTTTTCCCACTGCCTTTATCCTGGCAAGAGGATGAATTCCCAAGGATTTAGCTTTTTCCGCAGACATGATTACCATACCCGCAGACCCGTCATTGATACCGCTGGAATTTCCTGCAGTAACCTTGCCGATTTTGGGCAGAAAGGCAGGCGGAAGCTTAGCAAGCTGTTCCATTGTCAAACCGGGCCTGAAATGTTCGTCTTTGTCAAAGATGATTGAGTCTTTCTTTTTTACCGGGATTTCAATGGGCACTATTTCATCCTTAAATGAACCGTCGTTTGTTGCTCTTTCCGCATTGTTCTGGCTTCTTAGCGCAAGTTCATCCATTTCTTCTCTGGAAATATCCATATGCTGGGCTATGAATTCAGCGGTATGTCCCATAATGTATGGCTTTCCTTTGAAAAAACTCAAGGGGGGTTCATCTGCGTTTACCGGCCCGTCTTCAGGATGAGGTATGATGTGTGACCCGCAGTGAAGGGCGTGGATCATGGAATCGACAAATACCTGGTCCTGGAGGCGGCAGCCCCAGCGCGCTGCCGGCACGGTATAGGCTACGCCGGACATGTGTTCAACTCCGCCTACAAGTATCACTTCGGACATGTCAGCCTGAATCATCGCCATGCCGGAGATTACAGCTTCCATTGATGATATGCAAACGCGGTTAATCGTTACAGCAGGAATCGTGTCCGGAAAACCAGCAAGAAGTGCGCCCACGCGTGTTACGTTAAGGGCGTCAACAGGCTCCATGCAGCAGCCGTACCGTATATCATCTATAACTTCCGGTTCTATGCCTGCTCTTTTTATAGCTTCTTTCATGGTGACGCCGGCTAAAACAGCGGCATTGCTGTCCCTCAGGCTTCCGCCGAATGCGCCTATAGCCGTCCGGCATGCTGAAACGATTACGACATCTTTCATTTTAAGTTCCCTTTTTATATATTAGCTGATAATGATAAACTCATAAAAATCAATATGGACTAACACAGAAATTAAAATAAATAATTCCCCCAAGAAGACACTCATCCTATGAAAATCTGCCGTCATTTGTCAAGACAGGAATCTTATCTTGCAGGGAAACTTCAAAGCCAGATAGAATCCGATTAAAAGAATCCAGCTTCTACGTAGTCTTGCCTCACCTTGGACAAAGTTTGAAGTAGTATTGACATAGCCCAACGATAATAGCATAATTATAGCTCGTAGGACTTAATATTTTTACTTTAATACTGAGACCTTCGAAAAACAATAAATTTTAAAAGGTTTCGTGAAGAAATTATTAAATATGGAGGTCAAATCATTGAATGAGCAAACAGACAAAACTAAAGTGGTAATACTGACTACAAATCATCGTATTAAGGGTAATATCTCTCTTTATTCAAATGCCCGCCTGACAGATTATATCATTGAAGCCAGACCGTTTATAGCGGTGACCGATGCTGAAGTAATGGACATTAACGGCAACCTGATTTTCAACGCATCATTTTTAAATGTTCAAAAAGACCATATTGAAATCATTGTGCCTGCCGATATGATAGCCGATAAGACATAAGACAGCGCAATAATTTCAGGGCTCCTGACCTGTATACGTATTTTCGAGGTTTTATGAAAGCTCGGTAGAAATTTCAGATGCAACAATTTGAACATCGAACATCAAACGCTCAACATCGAATGTCGAATAAGGATATCGGTGAGTTTATGCTGAGGAACCGAAGTTCTCCATTAGATTATAAAATTGAATAGATTATAAAATTGAAACACCAAAGGTGTACAGTCATTCGATGTTCGACGTTGGATGTTCGATGTTGGACGTTCAATTTTTATTTTAGTTCATAGTTCAGTGTTTAATAGAATATGTTGTATTCAGATAAAGGGTATATTTTATGGCAATACTGGAAAAAGTTTTTAAGGCGGCAGTTAGTTTCAAAGCCTCTGACATTCACGTAGTACCCGGGGAACCGTTTACTTTAAGGCGTTTCGGCAAACTCAGGAAGATAAAATTTGCTGCACTTACACCGGAGCAATGCAAACAGGCTATATACGAAATCCTCAGCAATGATCAGAAAAAAAAGCTTGAAGATGAACTCCAGCTCGATTTTGCTATTGAGATCCCCGATCTTGGTCGATTTCGCGGAAGTACCATGATTCACCATAATGGTCTGAGCGCTGTTTTTCGCGTAATTCCCCTTGAAATCCCCACACTTAAAGAACTTGGTATGCCTGCCATTGTCAACAAAATTCTTGATAATCATCAGGGATTGATTCTGGTAACCGGCTCTACCGGTCAGGGTAAATCAACAACCCTTGCAGCCATGGTCGATTATTTAAATGAAAAACGCGCACACCATATCCTTACAGTTGAAGACCCCATTGAATTTATTCATCCCTTAAAGCGCGGAGCAGTTAATCAGCGTCAACTTGGCAGAGATACCCTCTCTTATGCAAATGCTCTGAGGAGTGCACTAAGGGAAGACCCGGACGTTATTGTAATCGGAGAACTAAGGGACCTTGAAACCATAGCTCTTGCAATATCGGCCGCTGAAACCGGACATCTTGTAATAGGAACCCTTGCTACTTCCAGTGCACCCAAAACCATTGATCGTATTATTGATGCCTATCCCCCTGGTGAGCAAAGCCAGATCCGGGCTATGCTGAGTGAAGCTATAAAGGCGGTTATCACCCAGCGGCTTATACCTGGTACGGATAACAAGTCCATGAAGCCGGCTCTTGAAATATTGATTGGAACCCTTCCGCTAACGAACCTTATCCGCGATTGCAAGACCTTCCAGATTCCTTCAATGATGCAAACAGGAAAGGGAGCAGGCATGATGATTATGGATGAATCTATTCTTAAATTGCTAAAAGAAGAAGAAATAAGCATAGAGGATGCAATGGCAAATGCAAACAACAAAAAGCTTTTTCAAAATTTTGTAGGAAAAACCTCAGCAGAAGAACGCAAACCAGAATAATACGAGGCAATTTCAAAATGTTCAATTTTGTTCGAGATCAAGGAAGGCGAAAATTTTAACCACAGGAATACATGTAGTATTTCGAGGATTAAATTTGAGCCTGACACAGATATCGGATAAAAAGGGACGTTTTGAAATTGGCTCATACAAATGGGGAATGATAAATAATGGCTGTAATCGATACATATTTTAGGGAAATGAAGGAAAGGGAAGCAAGCGATCTTCATATGGTAATAGGGTTTCCGCCTTTGCTTCGGCTGAGGGGCGACCTGGTGCCTACAGAACATCCTGTTCTTACGCCTGAATCAAACAGGGAGATACTTTTTGAGATACTGACACCAAAACGGCAGGCTTATGTAGAAAAAAACCGTGATTTTGACATGGCCTATGAACTTGAAAACACAGGTCGTTTCAGGTGCAACTTTTTTTACCAGCAACGCGGGATTAGTGCTGTGTTTCGTATCATTCCAACAAAGATTCTGACACTTAAAGAGCTGAATATGCCTGAAGCGATAAAAACAATAGCCGAGTTCAGGCAGGGCCTGGTTCTGGTTACAGGTCCTACCGGCAGCGGTAAATCAACAACTTTAGCTGCAATAATAGATTACATAAATAACAGCCGCGACGGACATATTATTACAATCGAAGACCCTATTGAATTTGTTCATCCCAATAAAAAGTGTCTTTTTTCCCAGCGCGAGATCGGTACGCACGCAAGAAGTTTTGCTGATGCCCTGAGAGTGGCAAGTCGTGAAGATCCTGATATTATACTTGTTGGTGAAATGCGGGATCTGGAAACAATATCTCTTGCCCTGACATGTGCAGAACTCGGAATTCTTGTTTTTGGCACGCTCCATACAAACAGTGCGGCAAAAACCATAGATCGGATAATCAATGCATTCCCTACTGACCAGCAGGCGCAAACACGCACCATGCTGTCTGAATCTTTAAAAGCGGTAATAGCCCAGCAGCTTCTTAAAACAAAAGACGGCAAAGGGCGATGTGCGGCAGTTGAAATCCTGATAGGCTCTTCGGCGCTTGCCAGCATGATAAGAGAGGGAAAGATATCTCAGATAAGTTCGATTATTCAGACCGGAACATCCGTGGGAATGCAGAGCATGGACCAACATCTTAAACAGCTTATAGGTCAAAGCAAAATAACTCGTGAAGCTGCCCGCGAAAAAGCTATTGATAAAAGTTTATTTTCCTGAAAACTGATAACCTGATAAATTCGCGAGTTCTTAACACCCTCTAAGTTATTAATTTAATAAAACATAGGTCCCTCCATAACTTCCATAACCCTGTAAAATAATTGCATTTTAATATCAAGTTACAGGCATTTTCCATCCTGTTGTGTCTGGGTTCCTTTCTTGTTGACACCTGTGCCACTAGTGCATACGATTACATTGGATTTTAGGTGAAATTAAAGAGGTGAATAGTGAAAAAAATAATTAAATGGTTCATGATAGTCGTTGGATTCCTTGCCGTTGTGGTGATAGCGATGCTTTTGCTTTTTCCTGTGTTTATGGATGTGCAGAAGTATAAGCCTTATATTGAGCGTCGGGTTTCCGAAGCTGTTGGCAGGCCTTTTACAATGGGTGAAAAATTTAAGGCCTCTCTTTTTCCGTGGGCAGGTGTTTCTCTTTCCGACCTTCATTTGGGAAATCCGCCTGGTTTTGATGAAAAGGACTTTGTATCTGTAAAATCTTTTGAAATCAGGGTAAAGCTTCTTCCGCTTCTTCTTTCTAAATTCAAGGATATTCAGATCAGGCACATCGTGTTGAATGAGCCCCGGATTGCCCTGATAAAACAAAAGGACGGAAAAACAACATGGGAGTGGAAAGAAAAAAGATCGGCTCAATCTAAAAAGAATGAAATAAAACCGGTCGAGGGTGAACCCGTAAAAGAATTTTCATTAAAGTCACTTGTCGTTGGCGATCTTTCTATTAATAACGGTCTTATTCTCTGGATTGATCATTCAAAAAAAGAAAAAAATGAAATTTCCGATTTAAACCTGCAACTTCTTGATGTTTCTTTAGACCGGCCGGTTAATCTTAGATTTTCTGCTCGAATGGATGGACATCCTGTTTCAGTAAATGGAAGCCTTGGGCCTGTGGGAGAAAAACCTGGCAGGGGAGCAGTTCCTTTTGATATTTCCGTCAATGCGCTGAAGCAACTGGCTATAAATCTGAAAGGCCGTGTCGATAACCCTGCTGAAAATCCCGAATTTGACCTTGCTGTTGACGTATCACCATTTTCGCTCCGGAAACTGCTATCCGAAACAGGCCGGCCAATTCCGGCAGGCCGGTCAGATCCCGGAGCTTTAAATAAAGTTGCCTTTAAAGCCCATCTTAAGGGAAATCCTCAAAAAATATCGGTTTCAGATGGAATCCTTAATATAGATGAATCAAAACTCAAATTTTCTGTCAGTGCAAAAGATTTTTCCAGACCAGATTTGACATTCGATGTCAAACTTGACCGCATCGACCTTAATAGATACTTGCCACCAAAAACCGGCAAAAAATCTGATGCAAACAAGAAATCCGGTTCAAGTGAGACGACTTCAAAAAAACCAGGCTCAAAAACGGACTATTCTTCGCTTCGCAGCCTTGTTTTAAACGGCTCTATACGCGCAGGTAAAGTAAAAATTAATAAAACAACAGCTCAAGATATTAATGTCAAAGTTTCCGGTAAAAACGGAATCTTTCACATAAATCCCCTCACGATGAAGCTGTACAACGGAGACATGTCCGGCAAAGTGACGCTGAATGCCAAAAAGAATACTCCCCAAAGCAATATCAAACTTAAGCTTAATAACATTGAGTGTGAACCGCTTATCAAGGATATTTTAGAAAAAGATATTCTTAAAGGAACTGTCAAAGCAGGGGTTTCACTCAGTATGTCGGGAGACGATGCCGAAAAGATCATGAAAACACTAAACGGCAAAGGGGAGTTTAGTGTTAAAAATGGAGCTGTTAAGGGAATTGACCTGGTTGCAATGGTCAGGAACACAGACGGCGCTTATGGCTTTGCCGGGCAAAGCAATAAAAAACCTGAAACTAGGTTCAGCGAACTTTATGCGCCTTTTACAATTACCGACGGACTTTTCAGAACAACCGATACCCGTATGGTGTCAACACTTATTCGGGTGGCTGTTTCCGGAAAAGCCAACCTGCCGGGCGAAACACTGAAATTCAGGATTGAGCCTGTAGTCGTGACGACAAGTAAAGCGGATAAGAAAAAAATGAAACGTTCGGAAGTTAAGGTGCCTGTGCTTGTATCCGGAACTTTTTCTTCCCCCAAATTTCGTCCTGATCTTAAAGCTATTGCAAAAGACAATCTTGAAAAGGAAATCTTTGAATCGAAAAAGTTCAAGAAAGTATTTAAAAAGAAAAAATATGCACCTTACGAGGATACGGCAAAAAGTCTGCTAAAGGGACTTCTTGATGAAAAAGAATAAATCCAGGCCTGACGGCAGGAAACCGAACATGTGCCTTTCCTGCGGTACATCAGAAAATATGGGAAAACGCAGGTATTGTTCCATAGATTGCCGCCAGAGGCTAAGGTATAAACTGGACATGCGAACCGGCTTGCTAAAGGCATTAAACATACGTTATGCTACCTTTTATTTTACTGAAACCTTTATAATCATGGACCTGCTGCCGTTTAATGCTAAAGAAATATACAGCTTTATTTTTCCTCGTTCCGGCAACAATAAACCTGCAGATGATTTCAGCAAAATGGCGGATATTTTGGGGAATGCATGGTGGACTGAAAGAAAACGAACCAACAGAAAATATCTTGCCTCGCGTCATGTGCTTGAAAAGGCGAATCGAACAAATGCACAGGCAGATTCCGTTAAGCCGCTGGAAATAAAAATTCCTTCTGTTAAAGGAAAATCACTGATTAACCTGAAGATAGGGAGATCAGAGCTGAACACACCTCAATTGCAAAAGCTTATAAAGAGCGCTTACCGTACTCAGGCCAAGAAACACCACCCCGACCTGGGTGGTGATACTGACGCATTCAGAAAAATTCACCAGGCTTACGAAGAGCTGGTTTCCTGGGCGGAAAGCCCGACATTTGTTGAGCGACGCGGATTTCCCGACAAGTGGTTTTACGATGGTGACAAAAACAGATGGGTGCAGCCTACGCCGCAACCTAACAAAAAATAATGCTAATTGCGCCTAAACAACTTTGAAAGAAAATAAAAAATGAAATCAGGAATAATAGGCCTTCCCAGATCGGGCAAATCTACCGTATTTGAAGCATTAACCAAAAATATTCCGGATGAAGGGCATAAAAGTGAAAGCCTTATCGGCACTATTTATGTGCCTGATCACCGGATAGATGTTCTTAGCGAAATGTATAAACCGAAAAAGACTATTTATGCCCAGGTGGAGCATTTTCTTCCGGGCATGGTGCATCAGGAAAAGGAGAAATCGAGCAAGCAAAATATCTGGACCCAGGTTAGAGATTGTGATGCGCTTATCCATGTAGTTCGCAATTTTGGCGGTTACGGTTTTGAAAAGCCTACACCCTACGATGATTTTATTAAACTCGATCAGGAATTGATTATAGCCGACCTTGTTGTGATTGAAAAACGCCTTGAGCGACTTGAACTGGACAAAAAACGGGGCAAAGAGGTAATCCAGGAAGAACTTTCTTTATTAAACGAATGCCTTAAAATACTTGAAACCGAAACCCCGTTAAGACAATACCCGGATTTGGCGTCCGCACATCTTCTCAAGGGCTATGCCTTTGTATCAGGAAAACCGATGCTTGTTTTATTTAACAACGAAGATGACAATGATAAACTGCCTGAAGCAAAAGGACTGCAATCTAAGGAAGATTGTATGGTGATACGTGGCAAACTGGAACAGGAACTTGCCCAGATGTCGGCAGAAGAAGCGTCTGAATTTTTAGCTGAGTTCAATATAACCGAGTCCGCCATGGACAGGGTTATCAAACGGTCTTATGAGCTTTTAAGTCTGATTTCTTTTTTTACAGTCGGTGAAGATGAAGTAAGGGCATGGACCATTAAAAAAGAAACAAAAGCTGTTGATGCTGCGGGCGCTATTCATACTGATATAAAACAAGGATTCATTAGAGCGGAAGTTCTTTCTTATGAAAACCTTATGGCAGCAGGAACTTTTCAGGAAGCAAAAAAGAAAGGAACGGTAAAGCTTGAGGGAAAAACCTACGAGGTTGTGGATGGGGATATTATTAATTTCAGATTTAATGTGTAGTTCCCTACCCCTGATGAATTCGTAAAAGTCAATTAATCAGGTTTCAACTCTTTACAAAGCCATCAGCCTTTAATCTCCTCTTTCAACAGGCAACACGCAATCTTGTATTCAGGTATGCCATCTTTATTGTATGACAAATTTTCAGGCTGAATGAGCTTGTTCATCACACACCCTTCCGGAATGTTAAGCTTAAACAGGTTGCTTTCGTTTATCCTTTTGGTTTTAACCAGTTTGTTGTTTTTGATTTCCAGGCTGTGTATCGGAAAGTCCTCACACAGAGGGCATTTGTACACCCTGCCATTTGGAAAGATAAAATAATTTTTAGCAACGAGACCGGCGCACTCAAAAATTTCCTTTGGGCCTAAAAAGACTTTTGGGTATGCGACTGTTACACCGAGTTCGGCTACCTTTTTGGCTATCTCAGGAATTGTGCCAAGCCATTGAGAATGCAAAACCTGGCTCTTTTCCGGACCATCTTCTGCGGACTTTCCCCTGAGACCGATGACTTGTATAAAGAACCTGTTTATGCCAAGGTCCTTAATAAGCGGTACCATCATATTAAGTTCATGTAAATTGGCTCTGCTCACTGTATAAATAAGACTTGTTGCGAAACCTCTTAAGACTGCCTCACGGATACCGGCAATGCATGTGTCATATGATCCTTTTCCCCTTATCCAGTCGTTTGTTTTCGGTGTAGCACCATCAAGGCTGAAACTGAAATAATCAAGATCTTCCGGTTTGACTTTTGAAAGGATATCATTAAAAAGGTATCCGTTTGTATCTACTGTAATGGAATTGCAGCCAAGGTCTCCTGCTTTTTTTATGGCAAGGGAAAGGTCGGGATGCATGGTGGGCTCACCGCCTAAAAAAATGACGTTGGTTTTAATGCTTTTTTTAGTAAATATACCCAGCCACGCGTTAATTGTAGATATGGGGAGTTTGTTTTTTCCGTGTTGCTCTGTATTAATGTAACAGTGTCGGCACTTAAGGTTGCAACTTGTTAGGATATGAAAAAAAACATTTATCGCATTTTTTGAAAAAGAAACGGTTTTTTTCATTTCATTTGGATTTAAGTTGCTCAATGCGCTTTTTTGACTTAATCAGCTCTTCGTTTGTCAGCCGTAGCCGTATCGACATGTATTCTGCAAAAATTCTGTACAGCAACAGCAAAAAATCGAGTCTTTCATCTTTTGTCCCTTCATGAGAAAGCCTGTCTTTAGCTGAGGTGTCAACCGCCAGGCAAACGGTTTTACCTGTCGCGAATACCGATGCTGATCTGCTAAGGCTGTCTACGATTCTCATCTCACCGAAAATTTCACCCCTCCTGTCGATTGTGCCGATATCTAGGCCTTCTTTTGTTATTCGTATATTGCCTGAAAGAAGAAAATAAAGCCAGGGGTCAAGGTCACCCTCTTTAATAATAAGCTCCCCGTCTTCATATTGTCGTATTTTGCTGAGCCTTAGCAATTTCCCAAGACTTCTGGTCTCAAAATTTCTCAACGCCGGAATTGTCAGCAGCTTTTGTATATTTTCTATATTCTCTTTTAAATATTTTGACTCAATCATAATAGCCTCACTATATTATCAATTTACAGGATGTTTATACCTTAGCAGACTATTGATCCTTTTTCAAGACAGTCTTTGGAAAGATCCTCATCAAATTTTACAGGGTAAATTCCATCAAAACAGGCTTTGCAAAAATAGTTTTCAGGGTTTTCAATGCCGGTTGATTTCAAAAGTCCTTCAAGACTGAGATAATACAGCGAGTCGAGCCCCAGAAAATCTCTAAGCTCTTCAACTGATTTTCTTGCAGCAATAAGCTCACCTTTTGTTGAAAAATCGATGCCGTAATGGCACGGAAACCGGTGAGGAGGACCGCTCACACGCAAATGCACTCGTTTCACTCCAAGCTTGCGGAGTGACTTTACCCTTGTTTTAACAGTTGTTCCCCGTATTATCGAATCTTCAATAATAATGATATCCTTACCTTTTAGAAGCTTTTTTACAGGATTCAGCTTAACCCTGACACCAAAATCGCGCATACTTTGGGTGGGCTGAATGAAAGTTCTGCCAACGTAATGGTTGCGGATCATGGCCATTTCAAACGGAATTCCCGAAGCTTCAGAATAACCTAAAGCGGCATAAGTCCCGGAGTCCGGAAAAGGCATTACAAGGTCAGCTTCCACGGGTGCTTCTTTGGCAAGGCATCTGCCATGGGCTTTTCTTGTCTGATAGACATTATGCCCGAAAATAGTGCTGTCAGGTCTTGCAAAATAGATGAATTCAAATATACAAAAACTGCGTTTTGAATTATTATTAGTTTTTATACTCTTAATACCATCTTCGCTAATAATAACAATTTCACCAGGATCAAGCTCTCTGACAAATTTGGCTTCGACGAGATCCAGAGCACATGTTTCAGATGCCAGAACGTATTTTCCGTTTAATTTACCAAGGCACAATGGTCTGAAACCGTTTGGGTCCTTTATTCCGATTACTTCTCCCCGGCTTGTCAATACTATAAAAGAAAATGCACCCTTTAACCTGGATACTGTTTCCAGCAAAGCCTGCTCAAGACCGTATTTCAGATTTTTTACAA
>Ga0190284_1001102_pt1 | contig 12562 bp, 8 predicted proteins | sample 48691812_MG_FD_161668 | JGI IMG/M metagenome (GOLD analysis project Ga0190284, IMG submission 161668) | Hydrothermal vent microbial mat bacterial communities from Southern Trench, Guaymas Basin, Mexico - 4869-18-1-2_MG | ecosystem: Environmental > Aquatic > Marine > Hydrothermal vents > Microbial...
TGAATTTGAAAATGTACTCTCACTTCCGGAAAACCGGCAGATAATCTATAAGCAGTTTGCTGTTACATATACTAACCTTGGGCATGCTTATTATGAGAAGGGCAATCAGCTTGTTCAAAAAGACAAACGGGCTGCTGCCGAAAATTTTGCAAAAGCAATAGAAAAGCTCAGGATAGCAAAGCAGAATATCCGGTTTTTCCCAAATCTCCAATTTGACGAGGCTGTTCACGACACTTACTATTACAGGGCAATTTCATTTCATAAACTTTATTTGATAACTAAAAAGAGCTCTCTTCTTCCAAAAGCAGATCGGGCATGGAAAGAATACTTTGATTTTTTCCCAAAAAATCTTGAAGACAAAAGTGCCTTTATACGAATCCGTAGCTCAGCAGAAAAACATCGAAGGCAGATAAAGGATTTGATTTAGGGGGAGATTGGCAGTTTGGTGTTATTGATGAAAATCAGAATTTTAATTGTTATAATTCTTGGGGTACTGCTGGTTGTTACTAACGGCATATCTGCAGATGTTCCACCTGCCACGCCTGCTACAGATAAGAAAGCAGAAAGTGTTGGACAGGAGGAATTAAAAAATGCAGAAAAAGAACCTGGCTGGTCTGCGGAAGTTGTTGAACCAGGGTCTGAGCCCGTTCCTGATACGGATAAACCGGAGAAGCTCATTAAAGAGACAAAAACCGGAGAAGATAAATCTCAAATAGGTAAGCAGGTTGTGGAACACGAAAGCAGTGAGGCGGCAGGGAAAATCTCAGCTTCAACAGAAGCTGAGTCCGAACCTGAACCTGAACCTAAAAAAGACGGGCAGGATGAAGCTGCTGATGAGACAAAACCAGAGGAAGAAAAATCTCAAACAGCTGAGCAGGATACTGACCTTGAAAAAGAAACCCTCAAAGAACCGGAAGAATTAAAGCCTTTGTATGTACGTGAACTCATAGATATTAAAGCCGGCCAAAATGATTCAAATCCGGTATGGTCACCATCAGGAAAAAAAATCGCATTTGAACGGAGTATAGGAGATAAAAGAGAAATTATCATTTCCGGGCTTAATGGTATTGTTTTTCAAAAGATTTACTGCAAGCTGTCTGACAAAAAAAATGAAGAAATGGAGTTTTTTTTCCCGGGTATCGCTGAAGATATAAGCTATAATTCAGGAATAAGCTGGTCGCCCACAGAAGGGAGTTTGGTGTTTATGAGCAATGGCGGAAGTGGCAACTATGACCTGTACCATTTGCCACAGCTCGGCAACGAATCGACAATAAGGCTTACAGAAGATGATGAAAAAGACAGCCACCCGCAATGGTCTCCTGTAGCCGACCACTTGATTTTTGTTTCCGGCCGCACCGGGAAAGCAGATATATACCTGATGAAACTTGAAACAAAGGAAACCATTCAGATAACGAATGGAGAAAAAACATATCTTTATCCTCAATGGTCACCGGATGGGAAAAAAATTGCAATGATATACGGCTCTAATGAAAATCATGATATCTACTTAATTGAGGATATAACAAAACCTGCCGAGACTTTAAAGGCCCTCACGACATGGTCATATGATGACCTGAGGCCGGCATGGTCACCGGATGGGAAAAAAATTGCCTTTTATTCCAACTATAATTTGCAGGAAGACCCAAAGGTGTGGGCTCTTTTTGTGATAGATGCAGATGGTTCCGACCCCACTGAGGGTGAAGAGCTTTATGCAAAGGTAGTAGCAACCAATGTAGTCCCGGATATAGAAAGCGGCCCTGCCTGGATGCCGGACAGCAAGAGAATCGTTTATGTAAAAAATGATCGGCAGTCATATAACCCGATACATGTTGTTAATGTTGATGAAAAAGCCGAAGCGATTCTCAAGACAACAACAAAAATGAACCATGATGTTGTTTGTTCATCTGATGGAACTATTGCATTTCGGGCACAGGTTGAGCAGTGGGACCATATATATATTGCCATATTGTCGAACTGAAGAAATAACTGCTGCATATTTTAAGGGGAATGTATGAAAAAAGCTGTGTTGCTTTGCGTGATGATTGTATTTTTTGCAGGGTCTTTGTCTTATGCGGGCGGACCTGTAGAAAAAGGAATGAAGCTTTACAAAAAGCATTTGTATGAAGATGCGGGCAAACTGCTCTATTCATATCTGTCATCGCTCAAGCCTGGCGAGGAAGGCACTGTCTGTCTTAGCCTGGGTATGGTTTACCTTTCGAGTGCCAGATTATACAGCGAGCTCCGCCACACTTCGATATCTGTGCACCTTGACTACCTTACAAAAATTGATGCTGTTTCGGGCAAAGCGAAAAGTCGGCTGGTAAAATTATATTTAGCACAGGCGTATCTGGAAGCAGGAAAACCTGAAAAAGCGGCAGCTATTCTACAAAGATTTCTTGCAGATAAAAAGATAAAACCAAAGGATAAAGAAATTGGAAAAGTTAGCCTTGGTGTTTCCTATTTTTTACTGGGAAAACCAAAAAAAGCCAAAAAACTTTGGTCTTCTGTAAAGACTAAAGACCCTGAAGTGCTCTCAGAGCTTGCCAATGCATATTGCAAAGCCGGACTCACAAATAAAAATCCGCTGGCGATATGCGATGAAGCACTCAAAATAGCGCAAAAATCAGGTGGAACAGCATCAATTCAGGTGATTAAAAATGTTCTTTGGGTATATGCCGCTACAGGGCAGGTGGAGAAGGGGCTTGATTTAATAAAGAGTGCAAATTTGAAGGCTTTTTCCTATGAAGAGGCAATGGCAAAAAATAAAATAATCCGTTTTTACGATCTGTCTTTACTCAGCAGTCTTTCAATACTTTACGGAAAGGCCGGTATTAAATACCTGGAAAAAGCCTCTGTAGATGAGAAGGTCAAGGGCCCGGCTCTGTATTACCTTGGCACAGCAAATGCTTTCTTCGGAGACATTGATAAATCCGCCAAAGTGTTTGAACTCTTTGTTTCAACTGCGAAAATGCCTGCCAGGTACAAAAATACTGCAAAGGTAATGCTGGCTGAAAACCGCTACTTAAAGGGCGATAAGGCTCAGGCAAAGCGCATGCTTGGTGATATGGCACAGGCCACAACCAACCCTTACATGCTTTCAGATATCCTGTTTGCATGCAGCAGGTTTCAGGTTGAATGCCATAAAACAGCTAAAAAAGCTTTTGTTATGGTTGAAACCGGAGAGGGAAAGGCATTTTCCAGAGTGAATTATGCGCTTGGCAAGTACTACCTGCAGAAAAAAGATTATGTAAAGGCTGTATTATATATGGAAGCGGGAAGGGATAAGAGCAATAAAAACAAGATCGAATACAATGATCCGGTAATGCTTGTCAGCCTCGCTAAAGCATATTACAGGACCAAGAAATTTTCGGAAGCGCTGGAAATTTATTTTGAAATAAGCAAACAATTTCCGGCAGTACGCCAGATACAGATTGCCATGCAGGGTGTATATTCCATGGAGCAAAAGAGTGCCGGAGATGCAAAGATTTTATAATTAATGTTTACTATAAAACCACAAAGGTTAAATTCATTAGAATTTTTTTCGTGCCTTTTTGTTTTGACGGCAAATAAAAAATACGGTGTTTGAGTGTATCACACTATTAGCCTTGAGGAGGGAATTATGAAAAGGTTACCGAGTGTTCTTTTATTGATTTTCTTTTTTGTGTTTATCATGATGGCGCCCCAGGCAGGGGCAGAACCAAAAACCGACGGGAAACCGGATGGAGGGGCTTTAAATTACGGCGAATACGGCAGGCCGACCACTTTGGATCCTATCACCAGCAACGATATGATTTCCATGCGAATCACCGAGCTCATTTTTAACGGCCTTGTCGGTATAAATGAGAAGCAGGAAATCGTCCCGGAACTGGCTGAACGCTGGGAAATGTCAGAGGACGGAAAGTTCTATACCTTTTATCTGAGACAGGATGTCACATGGCATCCAAAAGAAGAGGAGGAGCCTGTACCGTTTACAGCAGAAGATGTTATATTTACATATAATATAATGATGCATCCCAAAACAATCACATCCATGAAGGTCAGGTACGAGTTTATTGAGAGCGTGATAAAGATGGATGATTTTACCGTGCAGTTTACTCTAAAAAGGCCTATTTTAAATGCCCTTGCCAAGTTCAGCTTCAAGGTGATTCCACAACACGGACCTGCAAACCAGGAATTCCTTTCCAGAGAAGATCCGTTTGCACAAAAACCGATTGGAACAGGGCCATATATGCTTAAAAACATTACTGCAGATCGTGAAGTTATACTTGTGGCAAATGAAAATTATTTCAAGGGCCGTCCTCATATAAATAAGTTTGCTGCAAGGCCTTTTGCTGACCAGAATATAATGAGCCAGGCGCTGCTCTTTAATGCTATAGACATGATTGTACTTGTCAATCACAGGGATATACCACAAATCCAGGGAGATAAGCGCTATGTCCTGCAGCCGTATAATGCACTGTCATATTCATTTTTTGGCTACAACATGCGAAACCCGCTTCTTGCCGACAAGCGAGTTAGAAAAGCATTTACCTATGCAGTAAACAGGCAGGAAATGCTAGATTCGTTTTTCCAGGGTCAGGGTACTATTATTTCCGGCCCCTTTGCTCCCGGAAGCTGGGCTTACAACCTGGATGTTCAACCTCTTCCCTTTGACCCCCAGAAAGCAATTGAGCTTTTAAATGAAGCCGGGTTTGTGAAAGGTGATGATGGAATAATGGTAAAAGACGGCCAGAAGCTTTCGCTAACACTGAAAGTTCCGATAGCAAAGGAAAGTGAAGCTGTAAAGCGCGTCGTTCTTGCTTTTAAAAATTATCTAAACAAAATCGGCGTTGATATCGAAGGAGAATTCAAAGAGTGGCTATCCTGGAAAGAAGATGTTTTTCTTAACCATGAATTTGATATAATATTTGCTTCTTGGGTTTTTGACGATTCCGCTGATATTTCTTCCCTCTTTCATTCGGCAGAAATCGGATCATGGAAAAACAACTTCGGCGCTTACTCCAACCCTGAAATAGACAGCCTTATTGTTGAAAGCAAGCTTACTCTTGATCACGAAAAGCGTAGAACCATAAACAGGAAACTCCATGCTATTATCGCAGATGAAAGCCCGTATACATTTCTTTGGACTTTAACGAACTATGCGGCTTTTAATAAGAAATTAAGGCGTGTGGCGATTCATCCATACAAGTTCTTTTCATTTGCTGATGACTGGTTTATACCTACTTCAGAACAGCGATAATAGCATTTTACACCGGTAATATTTTCATATTAAATGCGGTGGTATCTTGCAAGGTGCCACCGCATAACTCCATAAGACACCACCATGAAGCTTTCTTCTGTCAGGCCCATCGCACTGCTGATTTCCAAAGAGCTGGTGATTGCAGCATTTCTGCTCCTGGGAGTAAGCTTTGTTATATTCATTATCCTTTTCCTTTCACCCGGCGACCCTTTCAGTACTATGCTGAAAGGGCAGATGCTGTCTGGTGCTGCTAAAGCAGGTGCCCGGGAAGCCTTAGGCATATCTCAAGCCTGGTATTCACAGTATCTGTCATGGCTGGCCAATATGCTTCACGGGGATTTCGGGACATCCACACGTACAGGTCTGCCTGTATTGGGCGAAGTTATCCGTGTCGGAATAAACACTCTGTATCTAACCGTCGCCTCTATGCTTTTAACGCTTTTATTAGCTGTTCCCATAGCTATTTTTTCAGCGAGACGCGGCATGACTTTTTTTAACTGGACTTCTACTATTTTCACATATGTGGTTTCAGCCCTGCCGATATTCTGGCTTGGATATATTGTTATCTATATCTCCATGCATCAGTTTGGTTTTTTTCCCCTTGCCTTTGGTTCAAGCTCACAGAAATTCGACTGGTTGAATTTTATGCTCCCTGTTTTTGTCTTAGGTATCGGAAACGGAACTATCAGCGAGGTTGTCCGTTATCTACGCGAAGAAATGGAAAGAGTCTTTTCAGAAGACTACATCAGGACAGCCCACGCAAAGGGTGCATCTATATGGAAGCATTCTTTTAAGGAAGGCTTTTTAATCCCGATCACTGAAACTATTGCAACAAAGATACCTTTTATTCTTGGCGGAGCTGTGGTTGTTGAGCAGGTATTTAACTGGCCCGGTATGGGGAGAATGGCGTGGCAGGCTGCCCAGGACAGAGACTATCCGCTTATCATGGGCATCACTCTTTTAGCGGCAATCATTGTCCGCCTCGGAAGTTTGATACAGCGGGTTGTACATATTATGGTTAATCCAAGAGCGTCACAGGAATAGAAATGAAAAGATATTCCCAGCATTCAATCGAGATCGGTGATTTTTCAGGTGTGCCTTTCTGGAAAAAGGCTGCTGTTATGGATCTCATGTATGTGAGCTATGGGATTTTCATCGTCATCCTCGTAATAGGTTCATATATTTTAGGAGCATTCGACCTCCTGCCCTACGATCCCCATGAAATAAATCTCGACTTGCTTATGGCTCCACCCGAATCCACCGGTCATCTCCTTGGCACTGATTTTATGGGCAGAGATATACTTTCGAGGCTTATTATCGGAATTCAGGCATATTTTCTGCCAGGCCTTCTTGCAATAGCCATAGCAATAATCTTTGGAACGTGTTTTGGCGTTCTGGCAGGCTACTGGGGTAGCGGATTCGATACGATAGTTACCTATATAAACAACCTGCTAAATTCTTTTCCAAGACTTGTGCTTATATTGCTTATGGTTGCCGCTTTCAAGCCTGACATTTATTATATAATGGTTATAGTAGGCATTACCAATGTCCCTGTCGTTGCCTCACTTATAAAAGGAAAGATTCAATTTCTTAAACAAAAATATTTTATCGAGGCAGCTACTGCGCTTGGTTTAAATAACAGGGTTATCATTTTTAAACACATCCTGTGGCACAATTGCCGGTCACTGTTGATCATACAGGCAACCCTCGGTATGGCTGAAGCCATACTTATGGAAACCAGTCTCAGTTATCTGGGATTCGGAGTCCAGGAACCTACACCCTCATGGGGAAATATGGTTCAGGCAGGAGCCAACTACTTCATGCAGGGCAAGTTCTGGCCTTCAACAGCACCAGCGCTTGCAATACTCTTTACCATAATGGGATTTCATCTCCTCGGAGACGGTTTAAACAACATACTTGAGAGGAAGCAGGGCAAATGAGTAAAGAGCCTGTTTTGAAAATAGAAAACTTGCGAACCTATTTCTACTCAAAAAGTAAGCAGGCCTTTATTCGCTCAGTGGACGGCGTAAACCTCGAAATTGAGAAAGGCGAAACTCTGGGCATTGTCGGTGAAAGCGGTAGCGGCAAGAGCGTCACTGCTCTGTCTGTTACAGGGCTGATCAGTGCAAAACCTGGTGTTATTATAGGCAAAATAGGGTTTAAAGCAAACGGTGTTCAAAAAAATCTACTCCAAAATCTGAAGAATTATGTAAGGATTAATATGAACACCGGAAGGATCATGGAAATAAATAAGGATAATGTTGGTTGGCAGAAAAATATAGATCGTTTAATGCATAAAATACGCGGCAAGGAAATTTCCATGATATTTCAGAACCCCAAGGTTTCAATGAATCCATTCATCACTATCGGCAGGCAGATAACAGAGTCGATTATGCTCAACACCACTATAAAAAAACGCAGCGAGGCAAAGGAGAGGGCTTTATACTGGCTGGAACAGGTTAAAATAGACTCCCCAAGGCTCAGGTATAAGAATAATCCATACGGTCTGTCCGGAGGAATGTGCCAGAGAGCAATGATTGCCATGGCCCTTTCTTCAGAGCCGTCTCTTTTGATCGCCGATGAACCGACAACCGGACTTGATGCAACGATCCAGTCTAAAATCGTAGACCTTCTTGCCGAGGTAAAATCGACCGTTGGTGTTACCACCATGCTCATCAGTCATGATATTAATGTTATCAGGGAGCTTTCCGACAATGTTGCCGTTATGTATGGCGGTACGGTGCTGGAACATGGTCCTGCAAGAGATGTTCTTTCTGCAGGACATCGATATAAACACCCATACACGGCAGCCCTCCTTGCATCAATCCCTAACGAGCAGCACTTCAGGGAAAAGGGTTATCTGCAAGCGATTAAAGGAGATGTTCTGGACACAATTAATATGCCTGAAGGCTGCAGGTTCCACGAGCGCTGTGAAATGATAACAGACAAAATCAGCAAGCTCTGTAAAAGCCACGAACCGGATCTACAAGATATTTCTCCAAGGCACAAGGTGAGGTGCTGGCTCTATTGTGACTCCTAACTTATTTTTGAAATATAATTATGGCCAAAACAATTTTAGAAGTTGAGAATCTAAAAAAATATTACTTTCAGCCAGGGGGCATTTTCTCCCCATTTAAGGGGCCGAAACAAATTATTCCCGCTGTTGATGATGTTAGTTTTTATATCAAGGAAAATGAGACCATGGGTCTGGTGGGTGAGACCGGCTGTGGAAAAACTACCATCGGCAGAACCTTGCTTAAGCTGACACCAGTCACCTCCGGCAGGATAATTTTCAATGAAAAGGACATTACCCAGCTAACGCCCCACGAGTTTCTACCTATCAGGCGACAAATACAGATGATATTTCAGGACCTGGATGCAGCACTGAACCCGAAGATGCGAATCCGATCAATACTCAAGGAAGCCCTTACAGTTCACCACCGGTTGAGTGATGCGAAGCTTCAAAATCAGATCAGTGAACTCCTTGAACAAGTGAACTTAAAAAAGAGCAAGCTTACCAACTTTCCGGGCGAACTTTCAGGTGGGGAGAAACGCAGGGTTGGAATTGCACGCGCCCTTGCAGTAGGTGCACGGTTTCTCGTTGCGGATGAGCCGACGAGCGCTCTGGATGTGTCTATACAGGCCCAGGTAGTAAACCTGCTAAAAGACCTTCAAAAGAATCTTGGGCTGTCGTACCTGTTTATTTCACATGATTTGCGGCTTGTGGAGCTTGTCAGCCACAAGGTTGCGGTGATGTATCTGGGCCAGATTGTGGAAATGGGTATGGCCGGCCGTATAGCAAACGAACCCCGCCACCCCTATACGAGCATACTCTGGTCTTCTCTTGTTGAAAAAAAGAGCAAAGAAGCAACAAAAGTTATAGCGAATAATAATAAAGGCACCTGGGGAGTGTTTGATTTTGAACGCCCCCACACGGGTTGCCGCTTTGCTCCGCGCTGTCCGGTATATGAAGCAAAGGGAAAGCCTTCAATATGCAGTGATCCTTCTTCGGCCCCTCAGCTTCAAAATGTCGGTCATGCCCATAAGGTCAGATGTCATTTTCCTCTTTAAATAAATTTAAAAACCCCACGGCTTTACTTTATCAATTTTTTGACAAAGTTGATAATCTCTTTTTGATACTTTAAATATCTTTCGCAAAATTTATCCTCGCTTTTAAAATCCATTATGTAGAGAAAGTAGCTTAGATCCCACCTGCCCATAATGAACAGTGTTTTTCGCACGTTAAATGCCTTGAGCATAAAATCTATTGCAGGGAGAATATGCTTGTATTCATTCCCCAGCAAACCTATATCTGTCCGTTGCCCGTCGTTTTGAAGTATATGGAGCAAGGGGAAAACTCCTCTCCGGAAAATATATTTTATACTCTCGTAAGGAGCAATCGATTCTATAAAGTCCGCAAAAGACCTTTTGAGATACATTTGCCTGAGACCTTCGGTATTAAAAAATTCCAGCTCCGCTGGAAAATACTTTCCCTTCAGATAGGATATATAATCTTTTTTAATTACACTTCCCTTTTCTCCCAATATGTATGCCTTGATACTCGTGTATTTCTTGTTTCTTTTCCTGGAGAGTTTTTTAATCCGGCTTTCAAATTGCTCCCGTACATACGGGTTTCCAATGAAACGGATGGAGAATGCCCACGGATAATGAAAAAACTGCGGTTCAAACAACCTGTTTTCTGTCTGATTGCGCAAATCATCGATGTAATTGATGTAATTAAAAAAGTCATCAAAGGAAATTATACTTTCTCCATCATAGTTTCCAAGATAGAAGTAATTGATATGATACGAAAGGAAAGATTCATCAACATCCAGGTCGCATATTCGAACAAATTCGTTTTTCAAGATTCTTTTCAGTTTGTCATACTCTTCTTTCCTTTCACCATCAAAAAGAAAGATGCAGTCAATATCACTGGTAAATCCTATAGCACCACTGCCGATGCCTCCATATACACCAATTAAGACAGGTTGATCGGAGATATCTAATTCAAGTTTAATGCGGTCAAAAAGCCCCTTGATCAACCTGAGGTGGACATCAGCATAAAGCTGTGCTGTGTGGAATCCGCTCCCGCGCCTTCTTAGCTGCTGCCGATAGATCATGTTGATCTCTTTTCTGAATATCTGCTCTAAGGGGTCCTTTCCCTCATTGACAACAATTTGCAACAAGTCGAGTATTTTATTCCGGTACTCAGGGGTGAGCTTTTCTCCGTAGCGCTGATTGATCCAGAAGACATTTTCAGCCTTCATGTCCTCGGCGGCGGAAATAATCGCTCTTTCTATGTTCATCCCGGCAAGTGACAGGGCCCATGAAATTTTATGAAGGAGTCCTTTTTTGTTTGATGTGTTTATTATAAGTGCGGACTGGTTTTCGCTGATGCTTTCAAACCTGGGAGCAATTTGATCTTGTATTACTTCGCGCTTTTTTTCCCACAGGAAAATTTCTTTTTCTATATTTGTTTCACCTTTTAATACTTTTTGAAGTGAAGCAAAAAGCATGCTTTCCAGAAGATGAGGTTCGTATTTACGGGGGAAGCGAATTTTATAAAGGTCTGTAGCAACTCCATCCCTAATTTTGATATCTGCTTCAAGGATGTGGCAATCGTGAATGGTGAATATACCGGCTACCTTGCTGAGGAGAAATGGCCTGTCATAAGTACTGATAAAACAGAGCGCTTTCCCTCTGCTTAAGGGGACTAATTTTATCCCCAGAAAGGAGTCTTTTAATAAGCGCTCTTTCATTATTCCTTTTATCGTATTAATTTAGCCTTTTAAAATACAGGCCCAATGGAGTACTCAGGCAATCCGGTTTAAAGGCGGGTCGCTGTTTGAAGGTATTAGTAAGCGTTAAGAAAGAACAACAAACAAGTACATTTTATATGTAAGGTAAATAATATGTTCGTTTATAAAGCTTTTTATAAAAGGATTGCGCCTGTTCTTTCTTTACGCTTACTTATGCCTGAGTTCGACACGCCTTTAAACCGGATTGCCTGAGTGCGGCTTTTAAAACACTAAATAGTTACTTTTTATCTTTTTTCTTTTTTTTCTTCTTAAGGTTGTTAGCGATTATCTTTTTTGTTTCTGTAATCTCTTTTTTTGTTACTGTTTTACGAAGCTCATCCATTTTTGTCATTACCTGAGAAAAACGAACTCCTTCAGCAGCACTGATCCATTCGAGTTGAAGCCGCTCTTTCCTTAGGCCCCACTTTTCCATTTTTTTCCAGATCTTTTCAACTCTTTTTTTTGTCCAGTGATTTGCATCAATATAATGGCAGTCGCCAAAATGACAGCCTGAAAGCAGAACAACCGGTGCTCCGGCCTCAAAGGCTTTCCAGATAAATTTTTCATCAACCCTGCCGGAACACATTGTCCGGATAAGGCGTATGTTTGGCGGATAACTAAGACGGGCTATTCCTGCAGAATCGGCCCCTGCATACGAGCACCAGTTGCAGGCAAAGCAGACCACCTTTTCAAGCGGTTCTTTGTCTAAAATTGCATCGACCTGGGACAGAATCTGACTGTCAGTAAAGTGGTTCATTTCAATTGCATCAAAGGGGCATTCAGCTGCACAGGTGCCGCATCCTGCGCAGGCCGCCTCTATCACTACAGCAGGCCTTTTATTCTTTTTATCAACAGTGATTGCATTATAAGGGCAAACCTTGGCACAAATTCCGCATGACGTGCATTTATCCTCATCCACTCGACTTGTAATGGCCTCTACGGTAATCTTTCCAGGAGACATTATGCGCGCAGCCCTCGCTGCAGCAGCGGAAGCTTGGGTAACCGCATCTTTTATATCTTTCGGGGACTCGGCCGTACCTGCGAAAAATATTCCGGCTGAAGCAGAATCAACAGGTTGAAGCTTCGGATGGGCTTCAAGATAAAAACCATCCGAGGTCTTTTGCAGGGCAAGCATTTCCTGGATCTTGTTCATATCTTTTGATGGAACAAGCCCCTGGGAAAGAACAACCATCTCTGAGCGATGCTTTTCCAGTAAATCTGTGGAAGTGTTTTCTGCGAAGAGAATCAAATCCTGTGATTGGGGATCTTCCTGCACATCTCCTGGAAGACCTCTGATATACTTTACTCCCTTGCCCTTGGAACGCTGGAAGAGATCTTCAAAACCCTTTCCAAAAGCCCTGATATCGATATAAAAGACTTTTACTTCCATATCAGGATAATGCTCTTTGAGCATAAGAGTATCCTTTATGGTGTTCATGCAGCAGATATTGCTGCAATAAGGATTTGCCTCTTTGTTTCCTGGAGACCTTGACCCTACACACTGAATAAAGGCAACCGACTTAGG
>Ga0190284_1001104_pt1 | contig 12559 bp, 9 predicted proteins | sample 48691812_MG_FD_161668 | JGI IMG/M metagenome (GOLD analysis project Ga0190284, IMG submission 161668) | Hydrothermal vent microbial mat bacterial communities from Southern Trench, Guaymas Basin, Mexico - 4869-18-1-2_MG | ecosystem: Environmental > Aquatic > Marine > Hydrothermal vents > Microbial...
CCCCTCCGGGGCGGAACGGGATGCGGGCCAACCGGGACCACGGGTTCCGCTGCGCTCCACCCGTGGCTACTCGCCTCGGCCCCTCCGGGGCCAAGGTGCTCCGGGGCCAAGGTGCTCCGGGGCCAAGATACAGCGTGGGACGCCTCCGGGGCCAAGGTGCTGTGCAACAGACCAGCAAGGCTTACGAGAATGGTTACGAAGTGCCATTGCTAGATAGCAGAAAGTAGTCTGGGATGACCAACCTACCGACACAACCGGCGGCCATGCCGAAGAACCCGCACGGACCGGGATACGTCGAAGAGCTCGATCCAGCGAATCAATCGCTAGCCGAAGCGCTGCGGAAGAGCTTCAAGGTGCTCAAGCTGCTGATGCTCGTGCTGCTGGTGCTATATTTCCTCAGCGGGCTGTTCAGCGTGGAGCAGGGCGAAGTCGGCCTCGTATTACGCTTTGGTCGGATAGTGGGGACCGGCGAAGGTGACGTGGCACGGAGAGCCATCAAGAGTCCTGGCTGGCATTGGGCGTGGCCGTATCCATTCGACCAGTCGGTCGCGATTTCGACCCAGGAACGGCAGATTCCAGTCGACTTCATGTTCCAACTGAGCGAGGCGGAGAAGACCTCGGGGATCAAAGGCTATCGGTACGACAATCTGAGCCCGCTGCGCGACGACTACCTCATCACGGGCGACGTGAACGTGATCCATGCGTCACTGGTGGTGAAATACTACATCACCGATGCAATCGCGTACGTGACAAACGTGTATGAGATGCCGGATCCCCAGGCCAATGAACTATCCGCGGAGTACCGCCGGTATCCCGAGTATACGATCCTGACCAACCTGGCGCGCAACGCGGTCGTCGAGACAGCGGCCCGCCACGAGGCGTTGAAGATTCGCGGTGAGGATCAGGACGCCTTTCTCAAGGCGGTAGCGCTGAACCTCGGCGGCAAGTTGAAGGCCCTGGACAATGCGGGGACTTCGCTGGGGATTTCCATCGACATCAACACCGGGATCATCTCGCCGAAAAAGGAGGGCGTGGAGGCGATCATGGTCCCACGCCCGACGCAGAAGGCCTTCGACGACGTCCATACGGCCCAGCAACGGAAGTCGGTCGTGATCACCAAGGCCCAGTCGGATAAGCAGAAGTTGCTCCTCGAGACGGCGGGGCCGAAGTATGAACGTCTCGCCGAGGAGATTGAGAAGGAATCCGACGTGATGCGTGCTCTGTCCGCCGTGGAATCGGCGGGCGACCACGAGGCGGAGATTCAGGCTCTCCGCCGCGCATTGGAGCAGCAGCGTCGGACCACGGAAACGTTGCTGACCACAGTTGCGACGGGAGATGTTCGCAGGACGCTCCGGGAAGCCGAGAGCGCCAAGGACAAGATCATCAAGGAGGCGGCCGGCGACTACGAGCGGTTCATCGCGGTGCGTCCGGAGTATCTGCGGAATCCGGCGATCTTCATCTCGCGGTTGCTTGACGAGACGTATGCCAAGGCCCTGGACAGCGAGGAGGTTGCCAAGCTCTACGTCCCACCTGGGCACAAGGAGGTCCGGCTGCACATCCCACGCAGCGGCAGGCCTGTGCTCAAATCCGAGAAAGACAAGAAAACGGGTGCCGCCGGCCCGGGCGAGTTCAGATGAGCGGTCACAACTCCATGAAACCCGTCGTGGAATGCCTTTCCCTCACCAAGATCTTTCAGGATTTTTGGGGACGGGACAAGGTCCTTGCCGTCGACAACCTGGACCTGGATATCCGGCCGGGTGAGGTCTACGGCTTGCTCGGGCCGAACGGTTCTGGAAAGACAACCACGATCAAGATGTTGCTGGGGCTGTTGTTCCCGACCTCCGGCGCGGCCAGGGTGTTCGGCCGCCCTCCGACGGAGACGGCGGTCAAAGCACGCATCGGCTTCATGCCGGAAGAGTCGTACCTGTACCGATACTTGAACGCCCACGAAACACTCGATTACTACGGCCGTCTGTTTAAGCTCGACGGACACGAGCGACGCCGCCGTACCGAGCAGCTCATCGAGATGGTGGGACTCAGGCGCGCGGCGAAACGGCCGGTGGGGACGTATTCCAAGGGCATGGCCCGGCGGATCGGCCTGGCCCAGGCGTTGATCAATGACCCGGACTTGCTGATCCTCGATGAGCCGACCACGGGTTTGGACCCAGTGGGAACGCGACAGATCAAGGACGTGATCAAGACGCTCGGCCGTCGCGGCAAAACGGTCCTTCTGTGCAGCCATCTTCTGGCGGATGTGGAGGATGTGTGCGACCGCGTCGCGATCATGTACGGTGGCAGGCGGCAGGCGCTCGGGTCGGTCGGAGACCTGCTCGAACAGCGCGACGCCACGCAGATCACCACCTCTCAACTTGACGGCGACACGATCTGCCGGATACGCGAGATTGTTGCGAAGGCCGGCAGTGAGGTCGTTTCCGTTGATCACCCGACGGATCGGCTGGAGGACATGTTCCTCCGGGTGGTTGGACAGGCACAACGCGAAAGGCTCGAGACGAGCGGCGCGGAGTCGACGGTCGGCGTTTCCGAGTTCCTCTCTGGCGACGATCAGCACAAAGACTCGCCATCTCCGGTGGAGTCGCTGGTCCAGGCCGGCCAGCGGCCGGAAATCGAGCAACCCGCCTCGACGGGGTCTGTGGAGGTGGTCCAGCAGCCGCGTCATGACGTGCTTGCTGGATTGACCAAGGGCGGAGACCGAAGTGAGGACGACCCGGCTTCCCAACAGCCGACCGAGGAATCCCCGACTGAGTTGCCCGACACGCGGGAGCCCGACCGGATGGTGCTCGATCGACTCATAAAGCCCAAGCCGGCAGACAAGACACAGGATCCCGATTCCCAGGATTGAACCACCCCCGGCGGGTGATTCAGTTGACGATTGCGGATTGCGGATTGGAAAGAGTTCACGCAGAGGCGCAGAGGGCGCACAATTGTCTAGAGCCTATCCTACAACTGTGGCACCGGCGCCAAAGCCGGTGGTCCATCACGGGCTTGGGCGCCCGTGCCACAGGAGGTTTTGGGATAGGTTCTTAATAAGATATTGCTCTGCGATCTCCGCGTGCTCCGCGGTGAATAATTCGGGATAGGCGGGACAAGTGCCGGAAACACATACATTCTCCATGGTCATGCTCGGCCTCGGATGTTTGATGGGGCTGGTCACGCTCGTATATGTGCTCCGTCGCGCGTTCGGACGACAGGAGGGCGAGATCGGCGGCTGGGAGTTCCGCGGGGCCTGGGGACGCATCGCCGCCGTGGCCAGGAACACGCTGGCGGAAGGACTTCGGGCAAAAATCGCCTCCGGCTTTGCCGTGCTGATCCTCGTCGGCATCCCACTCTTCTGGCTGACCGCCGAGGGCGACGGCACGGTCAAGGGCCGCACGCAGATGTTCATGACCTACGCCCTTGGGTTTACGGGCTTTGTCCTGGCGTTGCTCACCATTTTCTTCTCCTGCCGGTCTCTTTCTTTTGAGGTCGCCAGTCGGCAGATTTATGCCACCATCAGCAAGCCGATCCCGCGTTGGCAGATCCTCGCCGGCAAGTGGATCGGCATCATGACGCTCAATGTTGTCCTGCTGGCCATCGCCTGTGTCGCAACGTACGCCGGCACCAGCGCCATTGTGCGGGGCTTCAGGACCCATCTGACCCACGAACTCGAAACCTATGGCGGTCTGACACCGCAGCAAGCGACCGATGCCGTAGCGGCGTTGGATCGCGTCAAGGGAGTCGGAATAGAAGGCCGGGAAAGCCCCATCGTGTATGCGTTCGCCCAGGCCATCGGTTATTCCCAACAACAGGTGGTCGACGTGCTCCTCCGATTACCGGAGGTGACTCGTGTCGACCTTCGCCGGTTCGACGAATTGCGCCGGCAGGTGCTGGTGGGTCGGGCGGCCGTGAGCCCGGACATCCCGGACCTGACGGAAGCGATCGACAAACGGTACGCGCAATTGGAAGAAGAGGGCCGACTACCCGAAAGCTGGACCAGGGGAAAAGTCCGCGAACAGATCGAGAAGAACCTCATCGGCGACTATAGCACGGTACCTCCGGGCACGTGGCGGCGATGGAAGCTCAAGGGGCCGGTTCCCGAGAAAGACAGCGATTACATCATGAGTGTCCGCTTCAAGGTGCATGCGACCGCGAAAATGTATGCGGCCGCCATGCCTGGAGGGGGCACCCTTGAAGAAGACACGATGCTGTGTGTATGGGGCATCGGTGATCCGACCAAGCCGACCTTCTACGAGCTTCGGGAGCCCTTCGCCGTGGATTCGTTTACTGAATACGAGATCCCGGTGGGCTGTGTGGAAGAGGACGGAACCCTCCTGGTGGCGTTTGCCAACATGGATCCGCGAGGCGGCGATGCCGTCTTCAATCTGCCTGGCGGGTTGGAAGTCCTCTACCGTGTCAGTTCGTTCGAGATGAGCATCTTCCAGGTTTTTCTCGCCTTGCTCATCCCGATTGCCTGCCTTGCCTCGTTCGGTGTGTGCGCATCGACGTTCCTCAGTTTTTCTGTCGGAACCCTGATCATCATTACCTTGTTCGTCATTTCGAGTTCCATGGGCTTTGTGGCGGAAGCACTGGCCGTCACCGAGGAATACGTCCCGCCGCAATACCAGGACTTACGGTTTCAACTGCGGCGGCTCTCCGTGGATACGATCGGCTGGGCGCTCTCCATCGGCGATTGTAATCCGGTCGGACAGCTCCGGGAGGGCCGCGTCGTCGGCTGGCCCACCCTCTGGGAGAACTGCTGGAAATTCGTCCTTCTCAAGAGCGGGGCAGTGATGTTGATCGCCCTCCTGGTGTTTCGCCGGCGAGAACTGGCGGCAGTGGTTGTTTGATTGACGATTGGGAATTGGGGATTGGGGATTGGTGGGTTTAGTATGCGTCCATCCACGAAGAAATGGCTCCTGATGATGGTGGCCGCGGTGCTGCTCTTTGCGGCGACGTCCCGCGTGGCGCCGCTGAACGCTCAGCGCGAGGAACATCACCTCGTCCTTCCGCCTCTGCCGGAAACCGTTCAGTCTTCCGTGTTGCTCAGCCCATTGCTCGCCGTCGGTCGGGCTCCTCTCGTGGACTACCTTTGGATGCGGGCCACCAAGCTCAAGGACGAGGGCCAATACTTCGACGCCTACCAGCTCTCGCAGATGATCTGCGATCTACAGCCCAAGTTCGCCAGCGTCTGGGCCTTTCAGGCATGGAACATGGCCTACAACATCTCCGTAACGCTGAAGTCGCCCGAAGAAAGGTGGCGCTGGGTTCGCAACGGCTACGAGCTTCTCCGTGACAAGGCGATCCCGCTCAATCCCAACAACGGCCAACTCTACAAAGAACTCGCCTGGATCATGTTTCACAAGGTCGGCGACATGATGGACGAGTGGCACTACTACTACAAGCTCCAGTTCGCCCTCCAGATGGAAGACATCCTCGGCGAGCCGCCCGATGACTTCGTATGCGCCGGCAGGGTCCGCGGCGATTTTTATCGCGACTACGATTTCAAATCGCTGGCCGAGGCGCCGACGACGTTTCGCGGATTGATCGATGATGCCGATGTCGCCGCTTTTGTCGAAAAGCTAAAAGCGTTCGGGTTTGACGCGGAGGTTGACGACGTTTTTCTCGGACTGGCGGCTTCGCTCAAGACCGGAACGGTGCAGGTGCCAAACGCTGCGCCCGGCGAAGAGGAAACCAGACTGCACGAACTCGATGCACTGATGTCTGATCCTGAGACGCAGGCCGCCCAAACAGCGATCGAGAAGTTCTGGCGAGCCCGTCGGCTGAGAAACGAAGTCAAGCTCGATCCGCAGCGCATTATTGACATTCAGGAGGCGTTTGGTGTCACGCTGGACTTCCGACTGGCCGAGACGCATGCCTTGTATTGGGCCAACGTCGGCATGGAGAAGGGGCACGCCAAACAAGCCGGAATCGACATTCACAGGCTCAATACGAACCGCATCGAGTTCTACTGCCTCCAGAAGATGTTCCACCGTGGGCGGATGGCGATGAGCACGCAGGCAAACCTGAGTGAACCGCCTTTGCTCTCACCGGACGTGCGTGTTATCCCGCCTCTCTTTGAGGCCTTTCAGCGAGACTCCAAGCAATACCTCACGCTCGAAAAACAGAACAGCCCCGTCTCCACGAACTTCCTGACCGGCTTTGTCGGCTTTACGCGTACCGCGGCCATCCGTTACCACGAGTTGGGCATGCAGGAAAAAGCCCAGGAGATGTTTGATTACCTCAAGGAGCACTATCCCGATCCAATGTATGAGCAGGGGTTGGATGGCTTTCTCGCACTGCAATTCCAGTATGATCGTGAGCTAAACGACCATCGGGTTGCCTTGGCCCGGGTCGAATCCCTCATCGCCGGCGGCCTGCTTCGATACGCTTACGACGAAGATGAAGAGGCCGCGCGCTACTTCCGCCGAGCCAAGCAAGTCTATGATCTCTACCAAAACAGCCTCGTGTCCACGCGCATGGCGATTCCTTTTGCCTATCCCGAGATACTGAGGCGGTGTGTGCATGAGTTCGGCGGCAGAATGTATCGCGGTTCGTACGAGCGGATATGCGAAAAATTCGGCCTCGAACCCCTTGCCGTGGAAGAGAAGGATGAAGGTGGAAGGATGAAGGATGACACGAATTGAGCCGCTTGCGGCGAGCCCTGGGGCTACTCTCATGGTACTTGTGTCAAGGAGATACCCTTGATGTCTGGCGGAACCAGTCTTCGCCCCATCGTCTACGGCCATGAAGGAACAACGCACCAATTGCCACGGGTGCGATCGGTCCGCACGTCCTGATGAATGGCGCCACGGCCTCGGGCTGATCTTCAATGGAGACGATCTCATCGTGCTCGTCCTTCCCCTCGGCGGATACCCATCGTCGACGTAGCTCGATGGCCGAAATGTCCAGTCGGGCCTCAAACAACAACTCCGGCTGATGGATTTCCTTGTCGCGGATGAGGCCGACACAGCATAGGTCAATCAGTTCGTGGCGTGGGATGGCCAGTTCTTCCACCAACTCTCGGCACAGGCTGGTGAACGGGTCGATCGAGCCGTCCGGCCCCTTGTCTCGCTCTTCCAGGCCACCGCCAAAAGTGTGGATGTGACCGGCATGATACGCGACCCGTGTCGAACGTCGGCCGTAGCAGATTCGTCCATCTCGCGTGAGCAGCGTGGCGGTCGTGCCGATGGGGTTGGAGAAGAGGTCCCATGAAAACTCGCCGAGGCGATGGTGGTTGAACAGGTTCGTACCGACGAAGTCTCGGTAGCACGTGGGGCCGACGGTCAAGTGTAACCGTTCGCGGCCAACGGACTCGGAGGCCGTTCCGGTATTTCCCGTGGCTCGTGCCCCTGGTCTGTGATCAGACACCGGCGAGACGCCGGCGCCACAGTCATGGCCGGTGCCACTGTTATGGCCGTTGCTACAGTGATGAGATAGGCTCTCAATGGTAACCTCGTGCCGGACATAGCGGAGCAACTTACCGTTGAAGAGCATCAGGTCCCGCTGACGGGCGATGGCGGTCTGCCGTTCCCATTCGGCGGCAATGAGTTCTTCGAGTTGCGGCGTGGTCGGGCGCGGCGCTGGGTCGTAGGCCACGCGCACCTGCGACGGTTCAAACCTGCTGCAGACATCAATGACAAAAGGCAGGGATGTGTGGTGTTGATCAGACACGCGATGTAGCCTCCATCGTACTCTCGGCGAAACTGAGTGCTCTGACACTGATCGACTGATGGATCTCGTCACTCGCCAGGTGCCGCGGGTTCTTGGCACGCGTGCCAAGGATCTTCCCGTGTTTCTAACCTGCAATTTCTTCGTGGCCCACGAAGAAAACTGTGGCCCCTATGCCTGTGGCACCGGCGTCTCGCCGGTGGGTCACTAGCGGGACGCCCGTGCCGCAGTTTGGTTGCGCCCGGAGGTCGCGGTGTGTTCACTGTTGGGCAAGCCGCCAGTGGCGCCCTCGTGCGTTGGCAATTCACCATCTCAGCCGTGTCGGAGCAATGGGCAGGATACCGGAAGATCGGCGGAATGGTCCAGCACCACAACGCGATGTTGTGATGGGGCAATCGCATTCTCGAGTGAATACTGGAAACAGACGCGTTTGATCAGAGAATGCGATTGCCCTGGATGTTGAGAGGATCATGTGGTGTAATTCTCCGTTGATGAGGAGGCGCCGGCACTCACGGGTAAAAGCCACAATTTTATGCTTGACATGACGGTATCGATCCGTATTATCGGATAGTCAGAGTTTCGAGGCAGTTCCGGCGGATATGATGGCCGTGAATGCCTTGACCCAATGGCGGGGTAGTGCGTCAAGGCCGGGGCCGGAGACCGCCGCATTTCACCGGAACTACTGTAGTAGCGAAGCATATCGAGGGCGATGCGCTCGTGAGGCCTATCCTTGCGCGGTCGGGAGAAGGGCTTCGCACGGAGAAAAGTTAGAGCAGTCATAAACTGGTGGGGGCATTGCGCATCGCGCGCGATGGGGGCGTGAAAGGTGCGCGCCCGCGCGGCATGGACTGGATGGAGGCAGCATGAGTTGGATGGAGAAAGAAGAGCCACGGGCTTCAGCCCGTGCGGCCTTTGGAACACAGAGTGCTCACAACCAAGGATGCAGGCGGGAAAGTGCAACGATCCCATCATGAATATCGCAAGGCACCACAGAGGTGCAACTTGTTTTGCCACATGCGCCACGGGTGATGCCCGCACCCGCGAGCGAAACGGCTTAATCATGAATAGAAATCATCGGGCACTTTCAGAAAGGAGCATGTTATGCGATGGAAAAAGTTTGGACCCATGTTTCTCTTGGCGCTGGCGGTTTGCCTGACGTGGAGTCTCGTCCCAGCGGTCGCTGATCCGCCGGAGGAGTGCTGCGTTTCCGGCGGTGTATTCGGCGATGGCTCTGATGGCGATCAGGTTATCTCGGGGAATGAGATACTCCTTGAGGACAAACATTATCACAATCTCACGGTGCTCGCAGGAGCAACGCTGCGGACAGGGGGCCACACAGTACGCGTGTGCGACACCCTGCTGAACGAGGGCGAGATCACAGCCGGTACGACGGGGGGTTCCGGCGGTGCCGGCGGTGCTGGGGGCCTCGGGGCTGATCCGGCACAGGACGGCAGCCCACCCGGATGCCCGACCCGTTCTACTGAATGTACTGACGGTGAACCGGGTCAACCCGGTGGAACCAAGCCTGTTCCTGAAGCCGGTCCAGGTGGCCACGGTGGTGGCGGTGGCGGCGGTGGTGGCGGGGCCTTGTACAACGGTCTTTACATGGAGGATGCTGACGGTGGAGACGGCGGCGCGGGCGGCGACGGGGGGACCGGCGGCGGTCACGTCCTGATTTACGCCTTTCAATTCGAAAACAATGGTGACATCCATGCCGACGGGCAGGACGGCGAGGATGGAGAGGCCGCGCCGAACAGTTACGAAACTTGTGGGGCGGAGTACTCCGCATTCGGAAGTGGCATACCACCTGATTTCTTCAAAGACCTTGCCGGCGGTGGTGGCGGTGGTGGCGCCGGTGGAGATGGCGGCGATGGAGGCACCGTTGAAATCTACTATTTGTATCTGGTGAGCGCAGGATTGGTTAGGGCTGATGGAGGAAGCGGCGGTGTCGGCGCCGGTGGGGGATTGTCCGGAACTTCGCAAGAAGGCCACTGTTTAACCTATGGAGCGATCCCTGGGGAACACGACTCGGGTTGCGCCGGCGGCCTTCCGAGCGCTGAGGGAGGACATGGCGGAGATGGCGCCCACGAAGATGACGAGTGCGCAACTGACGGCACAGCGGGAGCGGATGGTTCTCTCGGCGCTCCCGGAACCGTGATCATATCTCTTGTTCCGATGGATGACTGCAATGGCAATGGCATTCCTGACGAGTGCGATATCGCCAGCGGGGAGAGCCGGGACTGCCAACCAAACGGCATCCCCGACGAATGCGAGATCTTGTGTAACGACTGCAACGGCAACGGCGTCCCAGACGAGTGTGATGTAGTCAGTGGCTCGATCTCAGATCTCGGTACGCTCGGCGGTCCGGGAAGCTGGGCCTATGGCGTAAACGAGCGTGGCGAGGTAGTTGGATGCTCGCTAACCGAGTTCGCAGAGAAACACCCCTTTTTATGGCTGCCGGAGCCGGCTTACGGTTTGCCGGCAGGCATGAATGACATCTCCCCACCGATGCACCCCTTTGAAGGCTGCGCTCGCGACATTAACGAGTCCGGACGAGTGGCTGGGTATACGGAACCCGACGACTCGTACAGCTCGGACGCGTTCTTGTGGCTGCCGGAAGCCGTGTGTGGTTTGGACGAAGGATGGAATCTGCTTCCACCCCCAGGGGGAGAGGCCAGCCGTGCATACGCACTTAATGATCTCACCCAAGTGGTCGGGTGGTATGGCCCCTATAACGTAGATGAGCACGCCTTCCTGTGGCTGTGCGAACCGGACTGCGGTTTCCCTGCTGGCATGAATGACATTCATCCCACCGACATGCAGTACACACGGCGCAGCATAGCGTTCGACATTAACGACTACGCTGAGGTAGTCGGGTGGGCCTATTGGGTAGGCCCACCCTCGAGGCCGCCCGTTGCGTACTACGCGTGGCTCTGGTTATGCGAAAATCCAGAAGAGTGGGATGAGTTTCAGTCGTACTTCAACCCCGAACCCCATGGGATCAACCGTTTCACCGATGTGGTTGGGTGCGACAATCCCTGGCACCCTGACGCATTCTTGTGTGTACCCGCGTGGAACTGCAGCTACCTGCCTGGACTTGGTGGTGACGATAGCTTGGCTAATGCCATCAACGACTACGGCCAGATCGTCGGCTGGGCCGAGACAACGGGAGGAAGCCAATACGCCTGTCTGTGGGACAATGACTCGATATACGACTTGAATAATGAACTTCCTCCCGATTCCGAGTGGGAATTGGTGGAAGCAACCGACATCAACAATCTGGGCCGGATCGTCGGCTGGGGCAATTACAACGGCGAACCCCGTGCCTACCTGCTGACACTTGGTGGTGTTAGCTCCGACTGCAACGACAACGGGCATCCTGATGAGTGCGAATTGCTGTGCAACGACTGCGATGGCAACGGCATCCTGGATGAATGCGACATCGCCGACGATCCCGGTCTTGACGTTGATCCCGCGAATGGCTGTCTGGACGATTGTGACAGGGATGACTGCCAACCCAATGGAATCGTGGACTGGTGGGACATCGAGTACGGCGACAGCGAGGACTGCAACGGCAACTGCGTCCCGGACGAGTGCGACATCACGGAAGGCGCCGGCGGCGACTGCCAGAGCGAAGACGTCAATGAGAATGACATCCCCGACGAATGCGAACTCCTTGGCGACATGTACTGTGACCGCGTTCTGGATTGGTGCGATGTCGAGCCCTTCGTTCTGGCCCTGATCGATCCTGAGAAGTACAACGGGGATTATCCCTGGTGCGACATCAACAAAGCCAACATGAACGGTGACGACTCAATCAACGGTTTGGACATACAACCATTCGTTGATATCCTGCTGGGCTATTAGTGAAATGAATGCTGGATTCCCCGCGTCTGCCCACACTGAATCTCGCGTGGCGCAGCCGGGATTGAAATCGAATAGAGCGGTTTTCACTTGTTCGTAGCGGTGTATCCGCAGTGCTGCATGAAGGCGCGTGCCTCGTCGGGGGTGATCGATTGCATCGCCTCGCCGATCGCATCGTGCAGGTCGTCGATCGTTCGGCGGCCGAGTTTGCGTAGCAGGGACTTCATCTTCGAGATGGCCATTTCGATCGGGTTGAAGTCCGGCGAATACGGCGGAAGTCGCATCACACGCGCCCCGACGGACTCGACAAGTTCGTCCACCTTCGGCGACTTGTGGGCCGACAGGTTGTCCAGCACGACGATCTGTCCGCGTTTGAGCTTTGGCAGCAGGAACGTTTCGACGAACGCCAGGAACATCGCTGTATCCGTTGCCCCGTCGAAGCTGCACGCCGTCGCCACGCCGTCGATGTTCAAGGCCGCGATCGTACTGAGGATTTTCCAGTGGCCGTGCGGCGCCTTGCACACCACGCGCTCGCCGCGCGGCCCGCGCGCGTAACGACGCGTCATGTTCGTCGTCGCGCCGAATTCGTCAATGAATACAAACTGATTCAGGCGCGTCTCGGCGAACTGATCGAACCACGCATCGCGCGCTTCTTTGACGTCGGGGCGGTCCTGCTCCGCGGCGTGGAGACCTTTTTTTTGAGCGTCAACTTCAGCGCCTTCGTCGCACGCCAGATCGTCGGAATGCTGACCTTGTTGCCGAGCGCCGCCGCCAGTTCGGCCAACGTCATGTCGGGCGTCTGGCGAATCAGCTTCTGCAACTGATCGAGATCGTCATCGTTAAGCTTGTGATTGTTCGGCAACTTCGGCGGTCGCGGCGCCAGCGAGCCGGTTTCCCGCCGACGTTGAATCAACCGTCGCACCCAAGATTCGCTGCAATCGAACTGTTCGGCCACCTCGATCGATGAGCCGCACTCGTCATACGCCTTCGCCACCACCCGCCGAAAATCCATCGAATACGCCACCATGTC
>Ga0190284_1001105_pt1 | contig 12548 bp, 9 predicted proteins | sample 48691812_MG_FD_161668 | JGI IMG/M metagenome (GOLD analysis project Ga0190284, IMG submission 161668) | Hydrothermal vent microbial mat bacterial communities from Southern Trench, Guaymas Basin, Mexico - 4869-18-1-2_MG | ecosystem: Environmental > Aquatic > Marine > Hydrothermal vents > Microbial...
GAACATCTCCGTAATGCATCCATTCGCACACTCGGCCCAGAACTCATCTTTGGTCGCATCTTCGACGAAATCGGTTTCGGTGCGATTCCCGAGCGGCTTTTTCGCGACATTGTTGTCGCCCGGCTGGTCTATCCCGCCAGCAAGCTGAAAACCGTTGACTACCTCTATCGTTACCGAGGCAAAACGGTTTTACCCGATCAGATATATCGCTTCCTGGATCGGCTCAATGAGCAGTATTCAGGGCAAGCCAAGATGATCGCCTACCTTCACACAAAAAAAACCCTCGGCCACATCAGCGTGGTTTTTTACGACATGACCAGCTTGTATTTTGAAGCGGAGGATGAAGACGACCTGCGGAAGATAGGCTTTTCTAAGGACGGCAAGTTCCAGAACCCGCAGATAATGCTTGGCTTGCTGGTTGGCAAAAACGGCTATCCGATCGGCTACGACATCTTTGAAGGAAATACATTCGAGGGAAAAACGCTGCTGCCGGTGTTGAATCAGATCGCCGAATGTTACGATCTGGGTAAGCCTGTCGTGATAGCTGACGCCGCGATGCTCAGCAAAAATAATCTCGACGCGTTGGATCGGGCGAAGTATCCGTTCGTCGTGGCAGCTCGGATTCGTAACGAGACAGCTGCGATGCAGGAGGAAATTCTGGCTCGGTGTAGTGGGCTGACGAACGGCCAATCGGTAGTCATCAAGCACGAGAAAAGTCGTAGGCTGATCGTGAGTTATTCCGATAAGCGAGCGAAGAAAGACACGCACAATCGAAAGCGAGGCTTGGCGAGGCTTGGCAAACGCATCGGTAAGATGACGAAGGAGCACCTGAACAATCGGGGGTACAACAAGTTTTTGAAGTTGACCGGTGAAGTAACGGTCGAGATCGACGAGTCGAAGATCGAACAGGCCGCTCGATGGGATGGCTTGAAGGGGTACATGACGAACACGGAACTGTCGCCGAGTGAGATCATCGAAAATTATGGTCAGCTGTGGCGGATTGAGCGGGCGTTCCGGATATCCAAGACGGACTTGCGGATCAGGCCGATGTATCATCGGCTACGACGGCGGATTGAGGCTCATGTGCTGGTAGCTTTTGTTGCTTATACGATCTACAAGGAATTGGAACGAAGGCTGACCGAAGCTGGTATCGCGATGAGTCCCAAACGTGCCGCCGAGCTGACGCAGACAATGTATGAAATGACATTCCGATATCCGAATGAAGCGGAGAAACAGCAGATTTTATTGCAGATGGACGCCGACCAGCAACAACTCTACGATCTGATCTATACCCCGCGTTGAAATCCGGGTGTCCCAATGCGGAAGTCAGGAAGAAGTCCAAGCCATGCTCCGAGAAAAACTATGGCCAGGCAAACAGGCAAGCGGGGAATAGGGTGACGAATTTCGAGGCTTCGTCATTCGTTCTTCGCCGTATGTTCTTTTCGGGCCGTTGCGATGAGACACAATCCCCGCCATTGGCCTTGCATGAAAAACGAGCCCAGGAATCCCAACAGGTTGGTTAGTTGCGTCAAGAGCCCGCCGGAGAGCCAAAGTCTCGGCAGGTGCCCAGCTGGGGTTATGCTCTGAACCTCCAGCCCCGCCCGGACGCATATCAATTCCAGCTCGGTCTCGCTGAGGGCGTGAATGTGTCCGTACTCGGCGTCGGCTTGGTAAAAAAACGGGAACTTGCCATTGAGAAAAAACCGTAGCCGAGAGTACCACGACCCGATATTCGGCGTGGAAATAATCACAACCCCGCCCGGAGCCAGCAGCGAAGCGATATTACGAACCAACAGCCAGGGGTTTTCCACATGCTCGATGACCTCGGCACAGATAACCGCGTCGAACCGCCCGGCAAACTCCTCGCAAAACTCCGCCATCTGGCGCGCGTTTTCCAGGTCGAGTTGACGAAAGGGCGTTTGAGCCTGGAATACTCCCTCGTTATTCTCATCAACCGACAGGGCATCGAAGCCCATATCAGCCAGCCGCTGAGAAAACGCCCCCGCCCCGCAGCCCAGGTCTGCTACGCGCGACCCAGGTGGGACCGCCCGGGCCAACGTCTGGGCCAAAGCTTCGTGAATCCCAGCGACGGCCATGACGCCAATACCTTTATAGTTTTCAGGCTTGGACAAGGGTTTGAATGACAGGAAGTTTTTCATAGCTCTCAAGTGTAGCACAGCCGCCCCCGGCTGTGGTTTTATCTTTCAATATTTTCTCAGCTACATTCTCAGCCGAGGGCGACTGAGCTATTTCCGCAGCAGCTGGATGAGGTTGGCCAGGACCAGGCGGTTGTCGCTGCAGAGGTAGTCCACCTGCCCGCCCATGCGATAGAACGACTTGCAGAATCGCAGGTAATAGGCGGGATGGTTTTTGGGAGGCTCGCCGGCAGACCAGTCCCAATCGCCCCCGGGCTGAATATCCACGATGCCAATGTAATGGTCGCGGAGAAAATCCTCGCCGCGTTGGCGTCGCAGATTGTTAGCCAGGCTGAAGGCCTTCTCGAAAACCTGCGGACTCATAATAGCACAGCCGACTGACAGATAAACCCCGCCGGTAAGCCCCTCGATGCTGCGGGCCAGGACTCGGGCGTCCGTCCCCGCAGCCCTGCCGATGGCCGATCCGCTGAACATCGGATGGTTGACGTAAATGTCGTAGCCTATGCCCGGATGGACGGTCATGGGAACCCCAGCTTTGTAGCAACCAGCTGGGACGGAATATTTTTCGTACGGGTGGGCTACGCGAATCTCCCCCCCAGCCAGGCTAAACGTTTCCATCGCCGCTAGCAGGTCAGCCCGGCCTGCGGTTAGCGGATGGCCAGGCTGGGAGCGAATCTGCTCAGCCAGGGTTTCACGCTGCGGCAGGGTCAAGCCATCCTCAGCGATGAACTTGCCTATCGCCTCGCCCAGGCCCAGCCCCGCCGCACCGCCAGCCAGGGCAGCGAGGTTTATAGCTCGGCCTGTTTCGTCCCATGAGCCGAACTTGCCGACCGCGGCGTTGTCCCGCACCGATTCGCTCGAACAACCCAGGCTGGCGAACTCCCAGTCGTGGATAATCCCCGCTCCCTGCGTAGCGACATGCGTAACCCAGCCAGCTTCGACAAGCCAGCGCACCAAAGGCCCGCCGCCGTTCTTTATAAGGTGCGCGCCATAGGTCAATATCACCGACGCCCCGCGACGCCGAGCGTCAATGACGCGATCTCGCAGCGCCGAAATCTGCCCCGCCAGCCGGGCGTCTTCCACCGCGGCAGGCCTGGCTAGAGGGTCGAGAGCTATCTCGTCGATAGTCAAAAAACTCTCCCGCCCAGCAAGCGGAAGAACCTCTATATCCAACGGGTCAATTTTATCGTATGGCATGTTCTACTTCCCATAGATGGCAGCGATTATTAGGCCTTTCAATGGCAGCACGACCAAGAGCAAAGCCGTCCAATAAATCAGCACAGTCGCCGCTACGGTCATAAATGTAAATGTCGACAACATGCCCGGCAGCACGCCGACCGCCCAGACGCAAAGCCCGAACACCAACCCCTTGACAAGCCTGTTCGGCCCCGGAATACCCTTGCGAAGCAGCACATAGACCAGAACCAGAATCAGACTAAGAGCCAAACTGCCAGCCAGGAACACAACGCCGGGGGGGCCTTCCATAGGCTTCCAAACATTGGTAGGCTCGATTTTATACACCCAATTGAAAAGCCAGCCACAGGTCAAACCGCCAACGACAACATTAAAAACCGTTACCGCCACACTCGCAACCAAAATTCTTACCAGTTTCATAATGAACATTCCTTTCCAAAAAAAGTTATCAGTAGTCAGCCATCAGTAATCAGTAAAAAAATAACCACGGCACCGGGCTTAGAGACTCTACCGATATTTCTTTAGAATGTGATTATACTCTGCATGAGAGCCAACCCAGAACCAGATAATGCTGTCATTTTGCACGACGCCCATTGCACGCCAGCCAATCCCGATTCGAACTGAATACACTTGGTGGTTCTTGCCGACTTGTTTGAAGTGCAAGCCTGGGTGCTTGGGGTTGGCCTGCTATTGCAAATAGCAACGCTGAGCACTTCGCTTGACACGGTCAGGGAGTCGCTCGAAACAGTCGACAAAAGTTTTTGTCCGGCGGGATATCACAGCTCCCCAAAGCCCTTCTGCTGGGTCTTGCCCAGTTCGAACTCGTGTATCGCCTCCTGAGCCATCTTGTCCAATACGTCAGAGGAGTCTTCGAGTTCCTTGTCCCATTTCATCTCCCATACAATCTCGTCCATAACTTCCCTGGCTAAGATATCTTGCATGGAGGCGGGCAAAACGCTGGCTTTCTGGAAGGCTTCTTCTAATAACTTGGTCATGACGAGTCTCCTTCGAATCCACGCATTTTACGCGTTAACAAGACGATATGCCATAATAATTTCCACCCAACGACCAGAACCACGGCACCAGGCTGGGCGATGTGTTTTTGTTTCTTACCCCACAGCGGTTAAACATACTAATATCAGCCCAGGGCGTTGCCCTGGGTATAGGAGGCCTCAAAGTTTTTAGCCCTGAAAGGGCGCTACATACCTTTGGCTTGCTCTGGCTGGCGCAAATTTTTAACGATTCTATGTTTCGCCCTTTCAGGGCTGCTCGCTGAAAAGGCATTCTAACCCCACCCAAAATTTATGTCGCACACCCATCCAGCACGCCATAAAAAATGTAGCTCATAAATCCTTGTCATGGCCTGCTTGTGCGGTTACAATGCCCGGCCCGAATGGTGGCTGTAGCTCAGCTGGTTAGAGCACCTGGTTGTGGTCCAGGGGGTCGGGGGTTCGAATCCCCTCAGCCACCCATTATCGAAGAAGCCCGGCGCGAGTCGGGTTTTTCTTCGTATACACAGCTGTGGTAAAAAACAGGCTGAAAAAAAGTTCCGCCCCTTCGCGGTTTGGTGTCGACAATCGCGCGAAAATTTTATCTAATATGTTCCGCAAGGAGCCGACAGGAAGCTGGAATGACCAAGATACTACATCGAGCTGGGTTGCCCGCTGTGTGCGTGATGTTTTTCGCGATCGCGATGGCGATGTGCGCCTCCCAGGCCCGTGCCGCCCAGGGCGGGTACCTTCAGGACGACACGAAGATATCAGGCTTGCAGATCAACACCTTCACCGACGAAGGCCAGGCTGTGTCTGTTATCGCGGGCGATTTTCGCCTGGTTGTCGGCAAGCGGACGGTGAGTGGCCAAAAGGCGGTTCTTTGGGTTAAGTCTCAGGGTTCAGGCCAGGCTGTCAAGCACGAGATCACTATTTATCTGGAAGGCAACGCGAGCGTTACCGGGCCCGAGTCCAGCACGAGCGATAAGATGATGCTCGTGAAGCTCCGCGTTCAGGGGCGGATTTCGATGGACGGGCGGGTTTCGACCAAGTCGCTGAAAAATTTCCCGCTATACCGGCGAGCCTTGGCTGTCCGCCAAGAGGAAGCCCAGATGACCCGCGACTGGCGGAAGCGAAAAGGCTCTGCCCCGCCCCGCCCAGCTGTGGTCGTCAGAAAATCGGCTAAGCCTGCCCCAGCTCCGGCAAAGAAAACCGCCCCTGCCAAGCGCCCAGCCCGCGACGCTGTGGCCTTGGAGGAAATCGCTACCCCAGCGGAGCCTGGAGCACCGCAGCGACTTTCGGACATCAAGAAAAAGCCCGCAGCCGTTGCCAAAAAAACCGCCAAGCCAACGCAAACCAAAACTCCCCCAGCCCCGCGCGCCAAAAAAATCGCCCCCAAGCCTGGCAAGGACGAGCTTGGAATCTCGGCGGTCCACGTAGAAGCCGCGGGCGGGCTTACCGGCGAGAAAGACCCCAAAGACCCCAATCGGCGAATCATTGTCTCGCGGGACAAGGTGTTTATTTCCATGGGGCCAAACACCAGCAGAGACCACATGGAGCTGCGGGCGAACTACGCGGTTATCTTTACCCGCAAAGGCCTGGGGGACGGCGATAAGAACGGCGAAAAAATCCCCTACGCTCCACCAGTGATGGGCATGGGCGGCAGCGGCGAACGAATCACCGGAGTCTACCTCGAAGGTGACGTCATTATGACCCGCGGCGAGCGGAAAATTACCTGCAAGGCGATGTATTACGACTTCATCGACAAAAACGCGACCATCCTCAAGCCTGTCTTTCGCACTATCCAGGCCCAGCGAAACGTCCCCATCTACATAAGGGGCGACAAGGCCCGGATCCGCTCGATGCGAGAGACGGAGTTTTACAACGCTGTCGTGTCGACCAGCGACTTCAAGACGCCGACGTACCACTTCGGCGCCCGGAGATTCACCGTGCGAGACGAAACGCCGTACGACAAGAGCGGCGAGAGGCTCTCCGAGCGTCGCCTGGTCGGCAAATATGAACATGGCGTGATGGCGGTGCGGGGGATTCCGTTTTTCTGGAGTCCCGTCGGCAAGGTTGACATGGAAGAAGGCCACACCGCGCTGCGAAAAATTCAACCTGTCTTTGGTGGTGGACAGCGGGAGTACGGACTCGAAACGGAATGGGACTTGTTCCGTCTGCTGGGCGTCGTCAAGCCCGATGGCTTTTCTGCCAGGCTGATAGCCAGTGGGTATAACGACGCCGCTTTGATGGGTGTGGACATGGACTACGAACGCCGTGAGGGAAATCGACAATACAGCGGCTATGCCCTGGCGTTCGGCGCGTTGGACTTTGCAAGCTCAGCTGACTTCGGCGACGAAAATACCGTAGCTATCGAAGACACCGCTCGCGGCCGGCTTTTGATGAGGCACAAAGAATTTCTGCCCAGGGACTGGCAAATCCAGGCGGAGCTTTCCCTGCTGAGCGACCCGCACTACTTGCAGGAATTCTTCAGCAACGAATTCTGGGCTGGCAAGGAGCAGGAAAACCTTATCTACGCCAAAAAGCAACGCGACAACTGGGCGGTTACCGCTCTGCTGAAAACCAGGCTGAACTACTTCCTCACGCAGACCGAATCGTACCCGGACGTCTCAGCTTATCTGATAGGCCAACCTGTGTGGGACAATCGCCTGACCTACTTCGGCGAGGTTCGCACCGGCGCAAAACGCCTCCATGCCGGCAGCGACGCGCACCGGTGGGAATATCGTCGCTGGCGATACTCGGGCAAGCACGCCGATAGACGCAACGACCTGTTCGACAGCAGCAACGTCATGGCCCGGTTCGACACGAGACACGAAATAGACTTACCCCTCGCCCTGCCCACGCCGATAGGCCCGGTGAACGTAGTGCCATACGCGGTAGGCAGGCTCTCCGCCTGGACAGACTCGCCGGGCGACAACGCTGCGATGGTCAGGCCTTACGCGCAGTTCGGCGTGCGGTCGAATATGCACTTCTGGCGGATTTACAACAACGCCAAGAGCAGGCTTTGGGACGTCAACAAGCTCAAACATGTCATCACGCCCGAGGCTAATTTCTTCACCAGTTTCGACGGCGGGACAGGCTCGGAAGACCTGTACCAGATGGACCGCGCGGTCGAGGGCATAAACCAGAACACCGGCGCGCAGTTCGCGTTGTACCAGCGGTTGCAGACCAAGCGAGGCCCGGCTGGGAACCAGCAGACCATCGACTGGATGAGGTTCAACGTCAAGGTCGGCATTTTCGACCGGGACGATTTTTCCAGCATCGACGAGCGGGGCAGGGTTTCGACATTTGCCAGCGACGGGCGATACTTCTTTTCCAGACCAGAGTATAGCCTGGCGAGGAACTATCTTTCCGCGGATTATTTGTGGAACATATCAGACTCGACCGCGTTCATGGCTGACATTAAATGGGACCTCGACGAGGGCCATTGCGACCTGTGGAACGTGGGCTTTGCTATCGACCGCAGCCCGAGGTTGAGCTACTATGTAGGTCTGAGATACATCGACAAGCTGGATAGCAATACCATCACGTTCGGCGCGAAGTATAAGATCAACAAGAAATATACCGTCTCGTTTTTCGAACAGTACGACTTCCGCACCAACGACGGGCAGAACCTCGGCACGAGGATGACTGTCGTACGGCGGTTCCCCCGGTGGAACGTCGGGCTGACCCTGATGTTCGACCAACGGTATCACGGCGAGGATGAATTCGGAGCTATGTTGTCCATCTGGCACGCGGGCATACCCGAGGCCTACATCACCACCGGCACGCTGCAACTGCTGAACGAAAGCGACAAAAATTAAACAGCAGTAGTCAGTTATCAGTAAAAGCAAAAACCGCAAAACACGAATAGCGCGAATAAAAACGAATTTCACGAATGGGGGTAGCGTGGGCGTCTCGCCCATGTTTTTTCTTTTTCCTGTCATTCCCGCGAAAACGGGAATCCATTCTTTTCATCCGCATCCATGGCTACCCCGCAAACAGCCGCGGTGTAGCCATGCCACCCAAAACCCCTGGATTCCCGCCTTCGCGGGGATGACACGGGGGGGGGTGCTACAAATAAACCGTGCAATCTGTGGCCTTTTTATTGGGCGTTGGAGCTTGAGGGTTCAATGGGCATTGGATATTTTCGTCATTCGTCATTCACCGTATATGGCTTGCGATTTTTGCAGATTTCCTCGACTACTACCGTGGCATAGCAGCCACTCGGGGCGGTGAAGGCTAGCTCGATATAGTCCCCGTGCCCGTCCTGCCCCGCGGATATGCCAGGCTCGCCCAGAATAAACCGCAGAGGCCTGCGCGTACCCTTAGCCTTGAGCGGGCCCAGGTTGCGGAACTGTTCCAGGTCGAGACCGGCGGCGTCGATAATCTCGCGCTCGACCAGGCCTGGCTCGCCACTGGCCAGCTTGGCGCGATAGCCCGGCAGCGGCCCGGTCGGACTAAGCAACCCAGCCTGCGCCCGGGGCAACTCAGCTTGGACGTCCTCGACCAGAAAAACCCCGCCTGTGTCGTGTTTGCAAGCCAGGTCGCCGGGGTAGAGAGTGTCTATCGAGTCCAGCCGACGTGCGAGAACCGTGTTGAAAATTTCGCTCTGAGCAGCGGAAACATAAAGCCTTTTCATCCGCTTGTCCACCGCGGCAAGGGCCTGGTGCGGCCTGCGTTTTTTCTTGTAGGCAGCCAGGGCTTTGCGCTGGTCAACATAGTGCCTGGGCCAATGTTTCAACGCTTTGTCCCAAGCACCAACGTCGAATTCGTCTCGCGCAGCCCGGCAGTCTGGCGGGTCGCTGGAGCGAGGCCCGCCCAGAAACAGCGAGACAAACCGCTCCAGGTCGCCGGAGATAATCGCCCGGCCTAGCGCCGCGGTGTCGCCTCGGGCACCGAACCTTTGTGAGCCAAAATAGTTCGGCACGCCGCGAGCGGCAAGCACGTCCAATATCGCACGGGCCTGGTCGAGCGGACTTTCCGCTGCGACATCGCGGATACGGATAGCGAACCGATTGCCAGCCAGGTGTCCCGTCTTGAGTTTGTTGGTGTGTCTGCCCGTCCATATCACGCGAAGCTGCGCGTCGGCATAGCTCGCCAGCCTGGCCTGGTCGCAATGCTCCAGGCTGAGGTATTGCGTGGTAATGCCAACCGCGTCTTTGAGGCCGGCCAGGCCTATATCGCCAGGCCTGACCCCCATGTGCCGGGCAAGACGACCCAGAGCGACCGGCGTGGGAATGCCTCGTTTCTCGATGCGAAAATAGATATGCGTCCCCTCGCCGCAGGGTTGGTACAGGGGCTGTTCGTCGACGCGGAAGTCCTCGACCCGTTGCTTTATCCGCCCGCCGATGCCCCCCAGCGAGGCTGTCAGATATGGTAGGATATCCGTCATACGCTGGCCTGGGTTTTGTGCCATTCCACGTCGCTCAGCCCGGCGACGACGTTGGCTTGGCGGGCAAGGGCAAAGAGCAGGTCGCTTAGCCTGTTGAGGTATCGCAGGATCACGGGGGACACCTTGCCATCGCGTTGTTGCATCGCAGCTACCGCTCGTTCAGCCCGGCGACAGAGAGTCCGGGCGACGTGCAAATGACAGGCCAGCTCGCAGCCTCCCGGCAGGATGAAACTTTTCAGCGGGCCTAGCTGGGCCCATATCTCGTCTATTTGCTCTTCCATAGCCGCGATGGATTTTTGCGGCACGGTCTGGGTTACCCCAGCCGCGTAAGCGGTGCCGCTGGTCGTCAGGTGCGTGCCGATGACGAACAGCTCCTCTTGAAATTTCCCCAGCAACTCAGCCTGGGCGTCTTGCTCTGCCTGCCTCGCTATGCACGCGCACAGCCCAATGTTAGAGTTCAGCTCGTCCACCGCACCGACCGCTTCGATCCGCGGGTCGCACTTGCTGATAGATTCCCCATCGATTCGGCGGGTGAAACCCTCATCGCCATTTTTCGTGTAGATGCTCATAAAAAAAATCTCCGCCAGGTTCAACACAGCCGAGGGCGGCTGTGCTACGTTTCCGCATTTTTTGTCCCGATTTATCGGGATAGTTTTAAAATCTCCGCGTGTTTCTCCGTGGTTATTTCGCCGGAAACGGATAAAATGTGAGAAGCTATCCTAAGGACAAAACCCCGCTACGTCAAACCGCAAAACCGAAGGAGCAACTTTGGCAGGCCGAGTAGAGCAGATCGAAAAACTTTTGGCAAAAAACCCCGACGACGTTTTCCTGCGTTACAGTTTGGGCATGGAACACCTCTCCGCTGGACGGTTCGACCAGGCTATCGAAGCCTTCGCTCGCTGCCAGTCGCTGGACCCCGCGTATCTCCCAGCCAAGGTCGAACTCGCCAAAGCCCTGCGATCGGCGGGCAGACTAAGCGAAGCCCGCCGGGCCTTCGTCCAGGCCCTCCAAGCCGCAGAGCAAGCCAACGAGCAGCACCAAGCTGACCACATCCGCTCGCAACTGGAATCTCTGCCGGAGTGATATGTTTTTTTCGTAATCGTTCACACAAAAACAAGAACCACGGATGTACGCAGATAATTAAAACGGTATCGGTATGACTGTTCGTATGAAAAATTTGATCGTCGTATTGTTCCTAGCCGGCGTGGGTGCCCTGGCTGGGACCGGGCTTTGGATAGAGCATCGCTCGAACGGGGCCTTGCTGATTGGGCCTTCTCAGCGGGCGTCGATAATGAGTACCCCGCAGTTTAACATTACTCTGGTCTTGTCGCCGGGTCGGGCCTGGCAGGCGGAGGAGATTCTCAACTCCGCTGAGCGGTCAGCCAGGCTTGTCGAGCAGCGGATGAATATCTACGACCCCGCCTCGCCGTTGAGCAAGTTCAACTCAGCCGGGCCAGGCCAGGTTGCGGCGCTTTCGGGTCAGACACGCAGCCTGCTAGGCAGGGCGAGGGAACTTTGGCGGCAGACCGGCGGAGCTTTCGACGTTACAGCCAGGCCTGTTTTTCTGCTGTGGAAACAAGCTGGGCGAGCAGGCCTCTTGCCGGGTAAGGCCAGGATTCGCCAAGCCAGGCAAGCCTCGCGATGGGGCGATATCGAGCTGACCCCAGCTGGGGCGAAAAAAAACCGCCGCACCGCCGGGGTAGACCTGGGAGGCCTGGCCAAGGGCTTGGCGATAGACCTCGCGGTCGAAACGATGATGCAGGCGGGGGCCCTGGGCGGAGTGGTGGACATCGGCGGCGACGTGCGATGCTTTGGCCAAAAGCCCAACGGCAAGCCCTGGCGAGTAGCTATCCGCAACCCATTCGCCCGCGAAAACACGAACAGCTCGGGGCCAGGGAGAGCTGCCGAGGCGTTTGTTATCTTGGCTGTGCGAGGCCGGGCTGTCTGCACCAGCGGGAACTACGAACGATACAGCGTCATCGCAGGCCAACGGTTCAGCCACATCGTAGACCCACGCACCGCCTTGCCCGCCCAGGCTTGCCCGTCGGTAACCGTCGTCGCCGGTGACGCCGTAACCGCTGACGCCTGGGCAACAGCCCTGTCCGTACTAGGCCCAGCGGGCTTTGAACTAATCCCGCCAGACGCTGACATCGAAGCGATGATAATACTAGGCCCGGCAACCAATCCGAAAATAAAATCCACCCCAGGCTTCAATAAATATCTCGCGAAAACCAATTCCCAAACACCCAATACCCATTGAAAAACCAAGCCCCAAACCACAATGCCCAATAGTGTAGCTGGGCTTGCTAAGCAGGTATTTAATTTTTGCCGTGGTTACGGTCTGCAACCACACCGTCGTTACGCGTGGTTGCAAAAAACGCGACCACGGCACCAGGCTCTATCCCAGGGGTAGGCTATTAGCCCTGAAAGGGCGTAACATACCAGCCCAGGGCAACGCCCTGGGTATGGCTTGACTTCAACACGTCCTAAAAAAAGTGTTGTAAGTCTTTATTTTATAAGGGGGCAGTTGCGGGTTTGGGTGTCCCACGCGTAAAATGGGGCAATGTTTGTTCGAAAAAAAAGAAACAAATCCGGTTCGGTCAGTGTTCAAGTCATCGACAAATCCCGTGGCTACCAAGTTGTCAAGTCGATCGGTTCGGCTCGCGACCCAGCGGAGATCGCACGGCTGGTGGAATTGGGAGAGTTGTTCATCACTCGTCGGCGGAGCCAGTATTCGCTGTTCCCAGAAGGTCAACATGACAACGCCGTGATACTCGAATTCGTGGATCATCTCCGTAACGCATCTATCCGCAC
>Ga0190284_1001106_pt1 | contig 12538 bp, 13 predicted proteins | sample 48691812_MG_FD_161668 | JGI IMG/M metagenome (GOLD analysis project Ga0190284, IMG submission 161668) | Hydrothermal vent microbial mat bacterial communities from Southern Trench, Guaymas Basin, Mexico - 4869-18-1-2_MG | ecosystem: Environmental > Aquatic > Marine > Hydrothermal vents >...
CCCGAACGGATCAGCAGGTAGGGCAGGTTGATCAACTCCAGCGTGTAACTGTTGGAGACCAGTACCAGGTCAAATTCCTCGGCCGGACACAGCGATTGAAGGCCGATGAGGGGGGGGATGCCCTTGCGCTCAAACAGCGCCCTATCGCCCGCGGAGGGAAAGAAGGCCATATCAATGAACGCGTGCGGCAGTGCCCGTCGAATCTCTTGGAAGAGGAAGAGGTGGGGTATGGAGCGGTCTACGTCCCGGAAGGGGGACAGTCTGACGATCAACACCCGGTAGGATGCCTCCTGGAAACCCGGGTTGTTAAACGTGGGGTTGTCGAAAGGGAGGAACGGGCCGGCCTGCTTTAAGTTCCTCACCCAGTTTTTTGTTATCTCCATTTGTGCTCCATTCTACTCCGTCCCGTCCCGCCGCGCAAGTCCCTCATCTCTAGACAAACAGCCCAAATTGTGTTAGACTGGTGGATGTAGACGAGGTGCCAATCCTGCGCTGCCGTGCTGGAGGGCCAGGCATCCAGACGGCAGATTAACGTTGTAACATGTCCCAATCTCTATTCGGCTCAGATACCTTAAGTGACACCATCCCGCTCCAGGTGGACATCTACACCGACGGCGGCTGTGATCCCAACCCCGGGCCCGGCGGTTGGGGGGCTATCATCCGCTGGGGCGACCGGGAATGGGTGCTCAGCGGCAACGATCTCGACACAACGAACAACCGGATGGAACTCCACGCCGCCGCGGCGGCCCTGGCGCTGTTGGAAGGGCTCCTGGGTCGCTGCCAGGTAGACATCCATACCGACTCTCAATACCTGCGCCAGGGCATCACCGAGTGGATAAACGGCTGGGTGGGCCGTGGCTGGCGTACCAGCGACAAGCAACCGGTCAAAAACCAGGACCTGTGGCGTGTGCTTCACCGGCTGACCCAGGCTCACGACGTGACCTGGCGCTGGCTCAAGGGGCACGCCGGGCACCCCCTTAACGAGCGGGCCGACCGGCTGGCGGCCGAGGCGCGGCGCGCGCTCCACCGGGGGCCAGGCGCTCCTGACGCGCATCAACCCACCGACGACAGCCGGCCCGTCGTCGAAATCTGTGTCAAGGCCTCCTGCCGTGGCGCTCAGGGGCAGGGCGGCTGGGGGGCTGTGCTGCGTTTGGGCGAGCACGCCAAATCCCTCAGCGGCGGCCAGCCTGCGACCACGGCTAATGCTATGCTCATCCGGGGTGCAGCCGAGGCGCTGCGGGCGTTGTCCAGGCCCTGCCGTGTGACTCTCTATTCCGACGCCAACTATCTGATCAAAGGTGCTTCACAGTGGGTGAAGGGCTGGCAAGCCCGGGGCTGGCGGACCCGAGACGACAAGCCGGTCGCGAACCGGACTGGGTGGGAGGCGCTTCTGGAGGCCGCCCGTCCGCATCACGTTACCTGGTTGCTGGCGCGGGGAGACGCCATCCCCGCCGACCTGGCATGGGCCAGCGAGTTGGCGGTCGAGGCCGCTGGGCAACGGGACAATGAACAATGAACAATGAACAATTTTCTTCAGTGCTGGTCGTGGAGGACCGGGAGTCTCTTCTGATTGCCATCCAGAGTATCCTGGAGGCAGAAGGCTACACCGTCCTCATCGCCACCGACGGGGTGAAGGCGCTGCAGGTGATGGAAGAGGTCCGTCCCGATCTGATCTTGTCTGATATCCTGATGCCCAAGATGGACGGGTACGAGTTATACGAGGCGGTCCGCGCCCGTCCAGAGTGGGCTTCTATTCCCTTTATTTTCCTCACCGCCAAGGCGGAGCGAGAGGACGTGTCGAAGGGGAAGGATTTGGGGGTGGAGGACTACATCATCAAGCCTTTCGAGCCCGAGGATCTGCTGCTGGCGGTGCGTGCCCGGCTGGATCGTTCGGGAAGCCACGGAAGCGGATCTTGACCAACTCGCTCATCTGTGATGAGGCAGGAAATTATGATGAACCACCGGCAAAGAGTTCTAACAGCTTTGCGTCACCAGGAACCAGTCAGTCCGATCCACAACGTGCAGACCGGAGTGCCACCTGAGAACGTCGTCGCTATGTTCAGGACGGCGCGAGAGTACGGCGTTACCTATGGGTCGGCATAATAGTGGTAGACAGTGGACGGTAGACAGAGTAACGTAGTGATGACACGACTGCGACGATGGTCACTTTTGGTCTGTGTGTGCCTGCTATGCGTCACGGCTGCCTGCACCCGCTCCGCGCCCGAGCAACCGCCTGCGGAAGGCCCAGCGAAGGGGCAGGCAGCATCTCCTGTATCAGACGTCACTATGGTGACTGCCACCCCGGTTCCCTCTCCCTCGCCCGCTTACTCTGGCACCTACGTGGGCACGCCCACACCCAACCCGACGCCCGCCGGTCGCTTAGACGACACCGGCGTGGAATCTTACGTCGTGCAGCCCGGCGAGACGCTGAGCCTGATCGGAGCCGTGTTCGGCTGCACCGTCGAGGAGATCGCCGCTGCCAACGGCCTGACCGACGCGAACAGCATCAGTGCAGGCCAGACGCTCTATATTCCCATAGCCGCCACTGAGACCGGCCCGGCCCTCAAACTGATCCCCGATAGCGAATTGGTCTATGGCCCGGCCTACATCCACTTCGACCTGGCGGGTTTCGTGGCCGGACAGGGGGGCTACCTGGCGGGCTACACCGAGGAGGTCGAGGGTCGCCAGCTCACAGGGACAGAGATCGTCCAACTTATATCGCAGCGCTTCAGTGTGGGACCACGGGTGCTGCTGACGTTGTTGGAACTACAATCCGGATGGGTCACCGGTCCACAGCCTGCCGCCCAGGAAAACTCGCTCGTCTACCCGCTGGGTCACGTCCAGGAGCACTACGAGGGACTGTTCCAGCAACTGGGTTGGGCGGCGGTGCGGCTCAACCAGGGCTACTATGGCTGGAAGCGGGGTGACCGCACGACGGTGCGCCTGGCCGGCGGGAGCCGCGCTGCTATCGCGCCGGGACTCAACCCAGGCACCGCTGGCGTGCAGAACTGCCTGGCCGAGCTCTCTGCCACCTGGGACGAATGGCTGACGCTGGTTGCCCCCACTTCCTTCTCCCCACTGGGGGGGACAGAGGGGGGGAGCTTCCTGGCCACCTACGAGCGGTTTTTCGGCAATCCCTTCGCCTACACAGTGGACCCACTGGTGCCGCCTGACCTGGTGCAGCCGGAGTTGTGGCTGCCGTGGGAGTCTGGGCACACCTGGTACTTCACCGGCGGCCCGCACGGGGGCTGGGGGAATGGCAGTGGCCGCGCTGCGCTCGACTTCGTGCCGGGCGACGAGTCGCTGGGCTGCGCGCCCTCGAGCGAGTGGGTCACGGCCGCCGCGCCAGGGCGGGTGCTGCGCAGTGAGAATGGCGAGGTGATAGTAGACCTGGACGGCGATGGCTTCGAGCAGAGCGGCTGGGTACTGCTCTACTTACACATCTACGCCGAGGGCCGCGTTGAGCCGGGCACAACCCTGCAGCGCGGACAGCACATCGGACATCCTTCCTGCGAGGGCGGGTGCGCCGACGCGACACACCTTCACTTTGCCCGCCGCTGCAACGGCGAATGGATTTCCGCTGGCAGCGGACCGGTGCCGATGGTGCTTTCGGGCTGGACGGCCCACGAGGACGTGATGCCTTACGAAGGCACGCTGACCCGCGGCGACGAAGTACGCGTCGCTTGCGAGTGCTGGGACGATGATATCAATGGCCTGGTTTCCGACAACGGGCCTTAACCCCTGACCCCCTGTTATTAACTTCCCTGCCGGCCAATCAAGCCAGCCCCGGCGGCTAATTCTGCCATCTCCTGCGTGATCGCCTGTTGCCGGGCCGTCTGGACCGCCAGCGTCAATTCGGAGATCAGCCGCTCGGCGTTCTGGGTGGCTGCTTCCATGAGTTGGTAGCGCATCGAGTGCTCCGCGGCGGCCGAGTCCAGCAGCCGCCTGTACAGGCTGACCGCCGTCCACTGCTCGATTACACGGGCGTACAGGCTCAGTGGGTCGGTCTCAATGATTGGGGGCGGCCAGGGCTCGCTCAGAGACCTTCGCCCGTCAAGAGGGCCAGATGTGGGCAATGTGGGTGGTATCATCCGTACCACCGTCGGCTCGTAGCGGGCCGTACCGTGATAGGCGTTGTAGATCAGGTCAACTGCGTCCAGTTCGCGCTCCTCGTAGCGCGCCAGCCAGCGGTGGGTCAGATCGAACGCCAGGCGGTAGGACGGCAGCGCGGTTACCGATAGTGTGGCCGACCAGGCCAGCGACCACTCCCGTCGCCGGAGGATGCGGGTTGTACGCGCCCCCAGCGCGAGGAGTTCTACCTGCGCGCCGGCCGTCTCCTGCTCGGCCAGGTAGCGCTCGGCGCGTTCGACGACTGCCGCGTTGAATCGGCCACACAGTCCGCGCTCGCTCCCGACCACCAAGGCCGCGATCCGCGTCCCCCCCTCTTTCCCCCCCATTGGGGGGGAAAGAGGGGGGCGTGCGGTGCGCCGGTCGGTTGGCAGGTGAGGCAGCAATGCTGGTAACGTGGCTACCAGGCGCTCCTCGTAATGGCGTACACCATCCTTCCGCTTAAGCACCGCCTGCCAGCTTCCCAACGAGATGGTACGAAGGGCGCTCAGGATGGGCTCGACAGTGCGGATGTTGGTGAGGCGATTCTCGGCACGCTCCAGGTCTTCCATACCTTTACCCTTTTTCCCCTTTTTTAAGCCAGGCTGTGTGATAGTTGGCAATCATGGTCATCAATGTCTCTCGTGTCTCCTTGCTCAGTTCACCGCTGCGATTGATGTGGTGGCAAAGCTTCGCGTGCTCCGCCTCGAAACGGTCCAGCAACCCGCTTTCAAAGGCGGGCACGTCTTCGAGTGCGATGTCGTCGAGAACCCCCTCGGTGGCGGCCAACAGAACCACGACCTGCGCAGCCAGCGAGAGCGGCTGGTGGACGGGCTGCCTGAGCGCGGCCCGCAAGCGCTCGCCACGCCGGATCTGGCGCTGCGTGGCCTCCTCCACCTCAATGCCGAAGCGAGCAAAGCGGGCCACCTCCTCGAACTGCGCCAGTTGCAGCCGCAGGATGCGTGCCACGTCACGCATCGCCGCCGTCTGTGCTGCCCCGCCCACCCGCGACACCGATTGCCCCACGTTCACGGCAGGTTTCACCCCGCGGTTGAAGAGATCAGAATCTAGCACAATCCGCATGTCGGTGGTACAGATCAGATTGGTGGGGATGTAGGCAACGATGTTGCCACGCTGCGTCTCCGCGATGGGCAGCGCTGTCAACGATCCACCCCCCGCCAACTTGCAGGCGCGTTCCAGCAGCCGCGCGTGCAGATAGAAGATGTCGCCGGGGTAGGCTTCGCGGCCCGGCGGCCGGCGCAACAGCAGGCTCAGTTCTCGATAGGCGTCCGCGTGCTTGCTCAGGTCGTCGTAGACGATCAGCACGTCACGCCCCTCGTGCATCAAAACCTCGGCCATCGTGCAGCCAGCGTAGGGCGCCAGGTAGCGCAACGCGGGCGGGTCGTCGGGGCTGGAGACGACGACGATGGTGTATGAAAGAGCATCGTGGCGGCGCAGCGTCTCGATGATGGCCAGTGTGGAGGACTTCTTCTGCCCGATGGCGACGTAGAGACACGGCACGTTGTTATCCCGTTGGTTGAGGATGGCGTCCACGGCCAGGGCGGTCTTGCCTGTCTGCCGGTCGCCGACGATCAGCTCGCGCTGCCCGCGTCCGACGGGCACCAGCGCATCCACGATCTTCAGCCCGGTCTGTAATGGCGTGTCCACCGGCGTTCGCTCGACGATGCCCGGCGCGTCGTGCTCCAGGTAGTGGAACTCCATCGCGTCCACCGGTCCGCGCTCGTCCAGGGGCTCGCCCAGCGGGTTGACCACGCGGCCCAGCAGTTTGTGCCCCACCGGCACGCGCAGCCGTTCGCCGGTGGCCGTGACCAGGTCGCCGCCCTGGATGCCCTCGTCGGGACCGAGCAGGATCACGTCAATGAGGTCGTGGTCGAGGTTGAGGATGAGACCCTGCACGCCGGTGGGAAAGGTGAGCAGTTCGTCGGTGCGCGCGTGCGGCAAGCCTGAGAGTGTGGCCACGCCGTCGCCGATGTGTTGCACGGTGCCCACGTCGTGGAAGCGCACCTGGCTGACCAATTGGCCGGTCTGCTGGCGGAGCGCCTGAAGCAGCGACGGTGTATCGGGCTGCACGCGCGGCAGGCCTGGAAAAGCGGCCACGTTGTCGCTGATACGCTGCACCAGGCCGGCGTCGTGAAAATGCACCTGATCGCCTGGTTGGCCGGCCCGCTCGCGGAGTGCCTGGAGCAGCGACTCCACGTCCGGCCGCACACTCTGTTCACTCACCGGTCATACGCTCCTTGAGGGTCGCGGAGACGCTTTCTCGCAGGTCGGCCAGTTGCCCGCCGATGGAGTTATCCACCAGCGTATCACCCAGGCGCACCCGTACCCCGGCGGCCAACGCGGGGTCGGTCTTCAACTCCAGGTTCACGTGGCGGTCGGCCAGCGCAGTGAAGGTGCGGGCCAGCAACCCCTGCTGTTCCGGCGAAAGCGGACGCGCGGTCGTCACGTAGACCGTGGGAGCGCGGTCGCCCAGCGCACGCCGGAACGTCTCCACCCGCTCCATCTCGCTGCGTCCCAGTTCCCAGATGCGATCGCTGAGCTGCTGGACAAGCGTATCGTGCACCTCCGGCGGCGCCGCGCGACCGATCACCCAGCCGCTGATTTCCAAGATAGTGTCCAACAACTCGTCGTGGAAATCATCCACGGCCTGTTGCCGCAGCCGATGGGCGTCGGCGTGGGCCTCGACCAGGATGCGCTCGACCTCGGCCTGGGTCTCTTGCAGCAGACCTGACCGCTCGACCTTTGCCTGCTCCTGTGCTGTGGCGATGATAGTGGCTGCCTCTTCCTCGGCGCTTGCCAACCGCGCCTTCAGTTCGGCCCGCAACTTCGCTGCTTCCTGCTGTTCCTCGGCGATCTGGTGGGCCGACTGTTCTTTCTCGGCTGCACGTTCTTTCATGCCGCGCATCACTGGACGGAAAAGAAGATAGTACAATAGCGCGGCCAGCACCAGGAAGTTGATGGTTTGGAAAACGATTGTCCAGACATCTAGATTCAGCATGCATTAGCCCCTAGAAGAAGCGGTCGAGCAGCGGGTTGGCGAAGATCAGTATCAGGATGATCAGCAGCACATAGATCGCCGTGGATTCCAGTAGCGCCATCGCGATGAGCAACGTGGTGCGCAATTGGCCGGCGACCTCAGGTTGGCGTGTCATTCCTTCCAGTGCTTTGAGCACCGCCCGCCCCTCGACAATTGCCGGCACGAGTGTTCCCAGCAAGATTCCTATGCCCGACATAAGAATGGTGACTAATGTGATCAATGTTCCAGGATCCATTTCTGCCATGTGCGAAATTCCTCCTTATTCATTACTCATTGCTCACCGGCCTCCATCCCTGAGCCGATGTAGACGGTGGCCAAGACGGTGAAGATGTAGGCCTGCAAGAGGCCCGTGAACATGCTAAACCCAATCAGAGGCAGCGGCGCGATCAGCGGCACCAGCATGAAGATAACTGCCACGATCAGCTCGGTGCTGATGATGTTGCCGAAGAGGCGTATGGTGAGCGAGAGGGTGCGGCTCAGTTGCCCAATGATCTCCATGGGCAGCATGAAGATCGGCGAAGCCATGCCTTTGAAATAGCCGGCCACCCCCTTGGCGCGGATGCCGAAGTAGTAGACTGAAAAAAAGACGATCAGCGCCAGCGCCAGCGGTGTGTTGATGTCGCGAGTGGGGGAGACCACAAAAGGCACGACGCCGATGACGTTGGCGACGGCGATGAAGATCGCCAGCGCCCCCAGGAACGGCAAGTACGGTTCGGCGGGTCGTTCCATCACGTCCGCGACCGTATCGTTCAGAAAATCAACCAACATCTCGATGGCCGCCGGCCAGCGGCGACGCACCAGGATTGTCACGGCTACGATGAGAACCATCATAACCCATGTCGAGATGACCGTATCGCGCACCGGTATGCCGAAGATGTTGAACACTACCTGGGGGAAAAAGCCTTCCATAATCTCAACTCCTAGAACGGCGTATTGCAGGACAGTAACGGATACATCGGGTGTTTCAGCGCCTCAAACGCGCACTCAGGTGCGCGCTACAAATGGTTCCCCAGCGGGCTAGCCACAGGCCGGCGAAGGCCAGCAGGGCGGGCAGGATACCGCGCTGCAGTGCGGCGACCAGCAGGCCGGCGGCTAGACCCCAGCGCAGCATCCCCCCCCCCAGCGTCCAGGCCACGGCCTGTCTAGGTGTATCGGGGCGTAAGCGGGCCACTGTCCACCGCAGGCTCAGCCCGTTTAATACACCGATTGATCCGCCGGTGAATAGCCACAATACGAATGTCATCTTCCCTCACCCGATTCGCCTTCTCTAGCAGCACGTCGTCGTTCACGCGCCTCCACGCGCTGTATGGAACGCGCCACATTGTAGTAGCCTGTGAAAACGCCCAGCAACAGCAGCCCCAGCGTGAGCACGTAACCCGTGTCCAGCCGGCGATCCAGCAGGTGCCCCAACAGCACCCCGCCGAAGATCGGCAGTGCCAGGTCCCATCCCAGCGACGGCGCCACCAGCGCATCGCGCCACGCGGCCCTCCAGACGTCCCGATCATTCTTCTTCATTACTCACGTCCAACACCCCTTGGGGCTGCTTCCGCATAGTAGAGAGCAACACCTGAGCCAGCCGGTCGAAGCGTGCGTCTTCTGAGACTTCCGAAATCTCCAAGATTTCGGAAGTCTGGACCGGACCGCTGGTGAAAACCGTTACACCATCACCGTTCACTTGTAAGATGCCTGCCTCCAGGTCGAGCGCGTGTTCGCCTGACGGGCCGGCGTAGCGCAGCAGTGCAGTGACCGTCTCAGCCAGGAGTGGCGCGTGGCCAGGATAGATACCGATACCGCCGCCGTCGGCCAGGTGGGCCTGCACCCAGGCCACCCCCTCCACATCGAGCAACGTTTCGGCCGGCGTCAACACCGTCAGACGTAGCGGCTTAATCACCACTCTCTCCTGATGCGGCCAGTTCTTTTGCCTTGACCACGACCTCGTCTATCGAACCGACCATGTAGAACGCCTGCTCCGGCAGGTCGTCGTAGTGGCCCTCCAGTATCTCGCGGAACCCACGCAGCGTCTCGGACAGTGGCACGTGACGTCCGGGCAGCCCGGTGAATGGCTCAGAGACGAAGAACGGCTGGGTGAGGAACCGCTGCAGCCGCCGTGCCCGGTTGACCGCCAGACGGTCCTCCTCGCTCAGTTCTTCCATTCCCAGGATGGCGATGACGTCCTGCAGTTCCCGGTAGCGAGCCAGCAGCGCCCGCACCTCCGTGGCGACGGTGTAATGTTCCTCCCCCACGCCGGCAGATGTGAGCAGCGCACTGTTGGATTCCAGCGGGTCAATGGCAGGGTAGAGGCCCAGGCTGGCCTGGCGGCGCGAGAGAATGGTCGCCGTGTCCAGGTGGGCAAAGGTCGCCACGACAGCCGGGTCGGTCAGGTCGTCGGCGGGCACGTAAACGGCCTGCACAGACGTGACGCTGCCACGGCCGGTGGTGGTGATGCGCTCCTGCAGTTCTCCCATCTCGCTTTCCAGCGTGGGCTGGTAACCCACAGCGCTGGGCAGCCGGCCCAGCAGCGCCGATACCTCCGCGCCAGCCTGGATATAACGGAAGATGTTGTCAATGAACACCAGCACTGGACGTCGTTCGTGGTCGCGGAAGTGCTCGGCCATCGTCAGTGCGGTGAGCGCCACCCGCAGCCGCGCCCCCGGCGGCTCGTTCATCTGCCCGAAGACCAGGACTGTGCTATCGAGCACCCCGCTGTGCTGCATCTCCAGCCACAGGTCGTTCCCCTCGCGGCTGCGCTCGCCTACACCAGCGAAGAGCACGATGCCGGAGTGCTCGCGGATGGTGTGGCGCATGAGTTCGATCATCAGCATCGTCTTGCCCACCCCCGCGCCGCCGAAGAGGCCGATCTTGCCGCCGCGCGGATAGGGGGTCAGCAGGTCAATCGCCTTGATGCCGGTGACGAACGGCTCGCCTGCCACCCGCTGCTCGTACAGCGGGGGGGATGGGGCGTGGATTGGGCGCCACTGCACCGTCTTGGGTGCGGGGAGGCCGTCAATGGGCTGGCCCAACACGTTAAACATGCGCCCCAGGGTCGCCCGGCCCACCGGGACGCGGATCGGGGCGCCTGTATCGAGCACCGGCAATCCCCGGCGGAGGCCGGCCGTGCTGCTCATAGCGATTGCCCGCACTGTGCGCGGGTCAATGTGCTCCTGCACCTCGACGACCAGTTCCGGCCCATCGTCACGCTGAACCAGCAGACTGTTGTGAATGCTGGGCAGGTCGCCTGAGGCGAACTCCGCGTCTACCACCACGCCGGCCACGCGGGCTACGGTTCCTGTTCTTTCCAACTTTCTTCTCAGTTTCTGGCTCCCCTCAGACACAACAAAACCCGTCAGCCGTTTGATGCTGGCGAGCGAGTATCCACCTCACCAGGGCGCTTCCATCGTCCTGGCCTCTGCTTTAGGCCTCGCTACAGCCGCGAGGGGTCCCTCTTTGCTGAGCGCGAATCTAGTATAACCCAAGCCCGTGTAAAAGTCAACGCGCGCGAGTCTCGGATTAGCCCGTTGGAACGACTGCTCCAAACACTACCAGTTGACATGCTTTTTGCCTTTCACGCTGGCCGATTGTACTCCACCTAGCCCGAGGTCGGGGCGTCACCGTCGGGGTCGCTGCTGCTGCCCGACTGCTACGTTTTCCCGGTTGTCTGGAACCTTCCCCTGCTTGTTTGAAGGCCAGGGGGCTTTCGCGTCTACGCGCAATCGTGAAAGGAAGTCTTGTCGTCGACTTCGGTAACGCTTTTCGGTGCATGCTCATTTGGTTTGCTCAAGAGCGAGACAGCGACTCAGGTCATAGGTGTGTCGTTTTGTGAATACAGTCTGATATGCGCCTTGCTGCGGAAGCTTAGTCAAGAGCGACAGCCTCTTGCTCTAGCTTGATTCCCTTCAGAAGCATGTAGTCAATCAGAGCCACCAGGTCGGCCAGGGCGGGGTGGTGTCTTAAGCGGGCCAGGTTACGCTCATCGGCAGAGGAAAGGGGATGGGCCCAGTGAGCGTGGGTGTCCAACGTGCGCCGGTCCATACGGTAGGGTGCAAAGCGAGGCGAGGCCTGCGTGCGTAACTGGGCCAGGATGTTGAGCCCACCGTAGTCAATATCGGCCCACAGAAGCAGGGGGATGTCTGAAGGTAAGTCATCGGCCAGGCACCGCAGCAGGTGACGACTGGCGGGCGATGGGTTGCCCCACAGGCACAGAGCAGCCAGCCTCTGACCGCGCCCCAGCACCGCCTGTTTACGGCGGTGTACCAGTTCGTAGAACGAGGTCAGATTCTCCACACAGATCACGCAGGCGGCATCTACCCGCACTTGTTCCACACATCCGGCCAGCGCCGTGGGAATCCCCACAGATGGGTAGAACTCGGACAGTGACATCACCTGGCCGTGACCGTCCACCAGCCGCCAGGGACCATAGAGATAAAGGTGACCAGGATTGGCGACCAGGCCCAACTCGCGCAGTGTTTCCTGGTTGGACAGGGCGCGCCATTCGGGCTGGTGGCGGCGGGCCAGCCGGGCAATCGCTCCTTTAAGTGCTTCAAAGCGCTTGCTATCGTTGAACACCCGCACGCTGAAAACGCGGTACGGGACTTCTTTCTTCGTCTCATCGGGAAGAGCCAGGAGGGCCGCCAACAGATCTCGATTCCAGCCGTCGTCACTCAGATCAAAGGGAGCGGGCGATTTACCCGCTTTGAGTTGATCGAGGCAGCGATCCACAACCCGCTTGCGCCAGCCGTCGAACCGAAACCGGTCTCCCAGGAGCAGAGCACGCAGACGCTGGCGTCGCTCAGCCAAGGGTTCGCGCCCCAACAGAGCGTAGAGCTGTGCTACGTGCTCAGGCTCCAGTGTCACCGCGTCGAGCAGGTGGCCCTTCTGTCCCGGTTGCCAGGCCAGATGGACTAAACCACGCTTTTCCAGCTCTTCCAACTGCTCATTGGCAGTGGTGCGGGGGACAGGATCCGTCTGGCTGTAGTAACCGGGCAGCGTGCCGGCGACATCGTCCAGGTTGACGCGGATGGCACGCCTGGGAGCGCCGCCGCGCCGTTCGTACACGCTGAGCAAGGTGTTGAGAATGGCGGAAACGTCAGGGGTAGGGATGAAAGGAATGGCCATCTGATTTGTATTGCGTATTGTGTATTGCGTGTTTCGTGTTGCGTGCTGTGCTGACTTCACGTAACACGAAACACGTATCACGCTGCCTCCAACTCTTTCATCATCTCCCCTTTATCAATCTCAATGACAAAGGCGTGGTTGTTCTTCCGTACGACAGTACGCACCGAATCCACGTGGGGCAGCAGGCCAGCCGCTTTGTCGGGTGGGGTCGCCAATAGGACCTGGAGCTGACTATCCACCATAAACTGCAAGGCGCTGGCT
>Ga0190284_1001107_pt1 | contig 12524 bp, 13 predicted proteins | sample 48691812_MG_FD_161668 | JGI IMG/M metagenome (GOLD analysis project Ga0190284, IMG submission 161668) | Hydrothermal vent microbial mat bacterial communities from Southern Trench, Guaymas Basin, Mexico - 4869-18-1-2_MG | ecosystem: Environmental > Aquatic > Marine > Hydrothermal vents >...
CCCCGAGTCAGGCGCGGAAGCGGCGAGGCTGATCACGGCGGCATACGCCAACACTTAAGGCCCTTAACGGCGATGAGGCTCCTTGTTGGGGCGGCGGCGCACGGCTACGCGATGCCGAGATGGGTTTCGTTTTTGTCCTGTCGTATGCAAGGCTACCCCGAATCGGCCCCGGCGGACTCGCTCTCTCGTCGGGGCGATTTTTTGCGCTGTGATATCTTTGGCGGAACGAACTAATTCACAGGGGTTGATTACGCGGCGTGATGTGCCATTATCTGGGCAGGTTTTGAGGGGCTGCGGACCGGCCAGTCCGCTGAAAAGGTCCGTCGTCGGGCCGCGCTTTGTCGTCCTTTTGCGTGGTCCGGCGATTGACCGGCCCGACGAAAGGACGAATCAAATGTCAGTAACCGAATCCAAGCCCGAGGCAATCCGGCGAATCGCAGGTCAGTTAAGGCACTTACCCGAACGCAAGACCGTAGAGCCCCACGTCCACCGGATCGGGAATGTCGGCGGCAGGTTGTTGCAGCGGGCCATCGAATTGGGCGCCTTCGGCGGTTCCGACTACGACGCGTTTCGTGAGCATCTCGCGTTCTACGCTGAGGTTCCCGAGGGCGATCGCGGATACTTCCACCGGAATATGGCGGTGCTGCACAACGCGGCACAATGGTTGCGCGGCGGCCGCTACGAAGCGAATTACCCCTACACCTATGCCTGGACCGATCTGCAGCGATGCTGCAATACCGTCGCGGACGGATTAGACCGCGAAGCGCACGAACTGGCCGCTGCCCACGAAGCCATTTGGGAGGACGTGCGCGCCGACTTGGAAGAAGTCGGCGCCTGCTACAGGCCGACGCCCGAGGGGATTGCAGTTGTCGAGAAGCTGCGCCCTGTCGCTGACCGTGAGGGAACACCCGACGCGACCGCCGATCCCAACACGCCGGTGTCGGTGGAGTCGCAGACAGCCCGTAAGGCCACCGCAAAGCCCTGGTCCCCACCGCCGAATTACATATGTGCCACGGATATTGAGTACGGTGAGAAGTTCAAGGTCAACGGCCGGGGTCCGGTCCGAACAACTGTGCAGAGATGGGAAGACGCGTACGAGCGCCAGGTTGTCCTGTGGGACCCGGCGAATCCGAAATCCATCACAGAGTGGCGAGACGGCAACACCGATCTCAGGATCGTCAAATCTCCCGACGGGACCAACTACTACCCTCTATCGTGGGTGCGTCACCACCACGCCAAGTGGGCCGACCGGAAGCGCAGGCAAGAGCGTAACAGCACGGCGTAAGCGTAACAGACTGTTACGCGTTGATACGCTTTCAACCTTGGGGAATAGTTCTATCAGGCGCTAACTGATGGAGTTATTCCAATGGCCAAAACCATTCCCATCACGGCAAGAGCCGTTGCCAAACACTTTGGCGTGACCGTCGAGACGGTCAACCGCTGGGTGCGGCAGAATCGCATTCCCTACCTACGACCATCACGCCGGATAGTGCGTTTCCACCTGGAGGAAGTCGAGCGCGCCTTGCGAGAACACGCCCGACAATCGGAAGGAGGTGATCACGATGGTTAGCTCCAGCATCATGCGACAGGAGCAAAGACAATTGGCCGCAAGGGCTCGCTCTATGAGTTCGGAGCTGCCCTCGGGCAATTGGCGATCCGTATTGCTCACGGAATTTGCCAACGCCGTCGAGGCGGGCGATTGGTCAAGAGCGCAATCCTACATGATTGACGTGTGTGAAGTCTTGGCCGGGAGGGAACCACGATGAACGACACAAGTGATCAGAACATCCCCCGTCTGGGGCTGCGACCAGCCGAAGCGGCCCGCGCGCTCGGAATCTCCCCTCGGAAGTTGTGGGCGATCACGGCTGATCAAACGAGCGACATACCCCACGTGCGGATAGGCAAGGCGATCATCTACCCCGCCCATCAGTTGCAGGTATGGTTAGAGAGCCAAGCTGCGAAAGGGGTGCGCAATGCCGACGACTGACCCCAACGGCCTTGTCCCGCTCCACAACGCCGAGGCGCTCCACGCCGGTGGCGAGCGTCTGCTGGTGTTCCAGGACGTGCCTCTCGCGGACCGCGCTATGAGTCTCGGATTCACTGCGACGGCTACAGACGGCACGGCGCCCCAATCCGTTGATTGGAAGCCCGCAGCCCGCTTCGACGAGGTGATCATTCTCTACTCGAACGGCGACATCCCCGGCATGGGGTTCGCCTGCGACACGCTACGGCACCTGCGCGGCGCCAACGCCAAGCGCCTGGTCGCCTTATGCCCGGTGGGGACAGGACTGAAGAACGGCGAGACCCTCCAAGACCTACTGTTCGCGACGGACGACACGACGCCACTCACGGAGGCGATCGCGCGGGCGGTGGAGAACACCAAGGCGATCGCGGAGGATGTTGCTGCTGAGGCGCTGGAAGTCCCCGCGCTCGCAGGCTCACCTGTGCTCGTGCAGTTGGCTGACGTGCGACCCGAGTCGGTTCAGTGGCTGTGGCCTGGCCGGATCGCGTTGGGCAAGCTGACGCTGATCGCCGGTGACCCCGGTCTCGGCAAGTCATTCCTGACGCTCGACATCGCAGCTCGGGTGACACGCGGCACACCTTGGCCGGATGACCGGGGCACACCGAATGCTGCCGGTGGGGTGGTGTTGCTGGGTGCCGAGGACGGCCTCGCCGACACGATCAGGCCGAGGCTCGACGCTGCTGGTGCCGATGTATCGCGGATCGTCGCTCTGCAGGCGGTGAAGGTTCACGACACGGAGACCGGCGCAGAATCGTCAGTGCCGTTTTGCATCACTGCTGATCTGCCCGCGCTGGAACAGGCAATAAAGCGGACGACCGGCTGCCGCCTGGTCGTGATCGATCCCATCACCGCCTACCTGGGCGCGGTCGACTCCTACAAGAACGCCGAAATCAGGGCGGCGCTGGCCCCGCTGGCCAATCTGGCTGAGCAGTACAACGTGGCAGTGGTCGCGGTGACCCACCTGCGCAAATCCGATGGACCAGCCGTGTACCGCGCAATGGGTTCCCTGGCGTTCACTGCTGCGGCGCGTTCGGTCTGGGCAATCACAAAGGACAAGGACGACCCCACCCGCCGGCTGATGCTGCCGGTCAAGAACAACCTCGGCGCTGACGTGATGGGGCTCGCTTACAGGATTCAAGCCACCAGTGACCCCGGCGACGTCCCCGTCGTGGCCTGGGAGCCGAACCCAGTGGAGCTGTCAGCCGATGACGCCCTGTCGCAGGATAGCGACCGCACTGAGCGCGACGACGCCGCAGACTTCCTGCGCGAGGTGCTCGCAGCCGGGTCCGTCAAAGCCAAAGAGGTCTTCAAGCAGGCACGCGAGGCGGGTATCTCTGAGCGAACGCTTCGCCGGGCCCAACGCGCCCTTGGAGTCAAACCGACACGGGCTGGCTACGGTGGAGGCGGGTCGTGGGTCTGGGGACTGCCCGCTGGCCATAGATGTCCACCTGCCACTCCAGCAGACCCCCATACCCAGAGCGTGGCCATCTTTGAGGAACGTGGCCATCTTTGGGCTAACGACTCTAAAAACGGGGGTGAATCCAGTGCCAAAGACACCGAGTGCGCCATACATGGCCACCCCTTGGATGTGGACACCTCTGGTGGTGATCCGGCAGTTTCTGACGGTGGCGCCGCTGAGCACGGGTGCCTCGACGACGAAAACCCGCCGGATGAATGGGTGGAACTATGACGGCGACACCGGCTACCGCACTGCTGATCGAGCTGACCCGCCAAGGCATTGATCTGCGCGCCGACGGCGACAAGCTGAGGTTTCGGCCCCGGTCGGCGATGACGCCCGACTTGATCGAGCGGACCAAGACCTGTAAGCCCGAGTTGCTAGTGATGCTCCGGGGTGATCGCACGCCACAGCTACGGCAGGACAGCCAGAACCGGCCCACAGCGGTCGCAACGGCGCCAACGGGTGTGATCGGTCGGCCGAATGCGCCAGCGGGCGGGGAACTGTCCGGTCCGCCCCACGAGCTGTCCCTCGATGATCGCGTCGAGAGCGGGTACGTGAATCCGGGATGGACCCCGCGGGCGTGGTCGCGGCGACTGCAACAGCTTGCTGACCGGTGCGAAGGAACCCGGCCCGAGGTTGCGGGGATGTACCGCGAGTGGGCGACGAACGTGGAGAACCGTTAGGTTTTCTGGAACCTGCTTGCAACACTGCAAGTAATGGTGTATATTCTCAGTATGGCTGAGCTGTTGAACAGAATCCGGCAGGCGATCGCGGCAAGCGGACAGACCCGCTACCGGATTTCCCAGGAAACAGGCATCGCGCAAAGTCAGTTGTCGCGACTGATGAGCCGCGAAGCCGGGGTGAGCATCGACACTGCGGAACGGCTGGCGAAATACCTGGGGCTTGAGATCGTCATCCGGCGGCGAACTCGGACCAAGACCCGGAAAGGTAAACCAGATGGCTCGTAAGCAACGATCCCGAGGAAGCGGAACACTCTACCAGCGCGGTGGGCACGGCGTCTGGATTGCCCGCTGGTTTGACCACGCCGGTAAGCGCAGAGAAGCGTCCACGCGCACAACCGACAAGGCGGCTGCCGCGCGCATCCTGGCGAAACGGGTTGCTGATGTGGCTCTGCGCCGGGACGGCGTGATCGACGCCCGAACTGACCAGTACGCCGACGCCGAGCGTCGTCCCCTGTCAGACCACGTAGGCGACTGGAAAGCGTCTCTCACGGCCAAAGGCATCACCGCGAAGCAAGTGGTGACGCTGTTGCCCCGCGTCAAGAAACTGCTGGGTGCGGTGAAGGCCGAGCGGCTGAGCGACCTGTCGGCATCGGCGATCCAGAACGCCATCGGCGCGCTGCATACCAACGGCAAGAGCCTTCAGACCTGCCAGCACTACTTGAGGGCAGTCAAGCAATTCTCCCGCTGGCTGAATCGCGACGGTCGCATCCGTGACGACGTGCTGGCCCACTTGACCAGCTACAACGCAGCGGCGGACCGCAGACACGAGCGGCGACCTCTGACCGCCGAGGAGTTGGGCTGGTTGCTCGACACCACGGAGCACGCCCCGGCATGGCGACGGATGACCGGCGCGGACCGGGCGATGCTCTACAGGCTGGCGGCGGGCACGGGCTTTCGAGCGGGCGAGATTCGATCCCTGACACCTGGGAGCTTTCGCCTGGACGATCATCCGCCGGCGGTGGTCCTGCGGGCGGCGGATTCCAAGCATCGGCGAGAAGATGTTCAGCCGATCCGCTCCGATCTGGCTGACCTGCTGAGGACCTGGCTGGCCGCCGATTCCGGGAGTCGCGTTGACAGAAATACCGCTGGCGACCCCGTGGCGCGGGTTAGTGTCAGTGTCAGAGCTGTCAGAGACTCTCACAGCACACCCGTATTCGGGACGATGCCCGAGAAGACCGCCATGATGATCCGGGCTGATCTGCGACGGGCAAGAGCACGGTGGATCAGAGCGACCGCCAACCGGCAAGAGCGACGGGAACGCCGACGATCTGACTTCCTGGCGGTGATCGATGGCGATGGTCGGGTGGTGGACTTCCACGCTCTGAGGGCGACCTATATCACGATGCTGGTCAAGGGTGGTGCAAGCGTCAAGGAATCCCAGCAGTTGGCTCGGCACTCCGATCCGAAGCTGACGTTGAACGTCTACACGAAACTCGGTGTGCATGATCTAAGCGGTGCCCTGGACAAGCTCCCGAACCTGACAGGCGACGGACCCGGACAACAACGCCAGCGAGCGACCGGAACCTATGATGCCCACGCCGACACCCCGACAGACTCCCGCCTATATCCCCGACAGTTGGAGCGCGAAACCGTGCGAGCGGATGCGAGCCGGTGCGGTGGTGACAGCGCCGAGACACGAACCGGCGATGCACGTAACCCCTTGTCAGCAACGGCGCAACGCGAAGTAGTGCAATGCAATGCGAGGGGAAACGGAAACGCGCCCGGCAGGACTCGAACCTGCGACCTCCGGTTTAGGAAACCGATGCTCTATCCGGCTGAGCTACGAGCGCAACTGTTTGTACTATAACGGCTTACAGGCCACGCGCCTGCCCGGCTTTTCTCCAAACGACAACCTGGACGACAACCCACTCCCGTGCGAAACTGGCCCTGAGGGGGCAGGAATCGGTGGTGGACGATTGTCGAGGAGGCCCTGCCATGAGTAAGGTCGAATCCAAACTCAAACCGGCCAAGCCCTGTGCCGGTTTCCCTTTGACCCCACACCCGAACGGACAGTGGTGCAACAAAGTCCGCGGTCGAATTCACTTCTTCGGCGTCTGGGCGGCTCCGATGGCTGCCCTTGCGAATTATAACCGCCAAGCCGCCGACTTGCACACTGGAAGACAGCTGTGCTTACCGAATATTCCATCGGTGGTGGTTTGACCGTGAACGACTGTCTGAATCTGCCCGGTGAACCTGTGAGCCGCGCTTGTCAGATGCTCATCGGATGAAGCCGATCCTCGCAAGCGCCCCCGCCCTACAAACCCGCGCAGACCGCCACCATTCCGAAACCGAACAGCAGCGGCACGACAACGACGACCAAGAGATACTCGAACGCATCGATCCAGAACAACAACAGGAAGATCATGAATCCGTACGGTCTGATGCGCGCGTAGAACCGTCCGAGCGTACGGGGGAACAGATGTTCGAGCACCCACGACCCGTCGAGCGGCGGCACGGGAATCAGATTGAAGCACGCCAAGAACAGGTTGATCATAAACGCCAGCTTCAGCACGGACGCGAGCCCGGCCAACACCTTGGCTCCGGCGATTCCCGTAATGAGCACCTGCGGGGAAACGGACGAAAACCCGTTGATCTCGGCGTTCGGTGCGAAGCGAGCCAGCAGACACCCCATCGCCAGATAGAGCGCAAGCACCACGGCGGCCAGAAGCAGGTTGGCACCGGGGCCCGCGAGCGATATCAGAATGTGCGCCCGCCGGTAGCGGCGGATACCACTCAACCGCACAGGCACCGGTCTGGCATATCCAAACACCGGCGCTTTGGCAATCGCCAGAATCAACGGCAGGAGGATCGTCCCGAATAGATCGATGTGCGCCAGCGGGTTGAGGGTCACACGACCCAGCGACCGTGCCAGGGCATCCCCGCACCACCAGGCACAGATCGCGTGCCCGCATTCATGAATGGACAGTGAAAGCAGGACAACCAGTATCGATGCGGCGATCGCTCCGTGGCTGTATTCCATCGGTCCGGCCAATATGCCGTCCAGGGCCGTCTCGACATCGTCGGTTTCGATCTGCGTGAAGCTGTAGACGGCCAACAACGAGACCGCCATCCCACCGAGAGCCAACACCAGCGCGACGTTGCACATGGTCCGCGCATGCGCCAACGCCGCCGTTCCGCGCATTCGCCGACGGAAGACCACGACCAGGATGATCGCGACGAGCCCGAACACCAAGCCGAGCGCGGGGATGAAGGCCAACGCCGCGCAGATCAACGCCCACACGGCGCTGTGCGTCATCTTGGGCCACAGCAAACCCGCACGCGGTGTTGCGGGCGCGGACGTCTCCGCCACGACGGTTCCATCCGGCCGAACGATACCGATCCGTGACAGGAACTCTCGGGCTTGTTCCTGCGGCAGGAGAAAGCCGACGTCCAGGTCCACGCCGTAGAACCGTGCGATCAGATTGGGTCCGGTTGAGCCGAGTTGCACATCGCGCCCCCAGTCGGCGCGCTCGATGCGTAGAAACTGGTCACCGGCCCTGAGCGTGATGGCCTCGGGGCCGGCGTCGACCTCCCATTCGGTTCCACTTCCATCCGTCCAGATCATGGCACGTTCCGCTTGCTAGACACCCGCGGGGCAGTATAGGCTACGCCCAGGCGTCGGGAAAGCTCTTTGGAAATCGTCAGGCATGACGGACTACTACGCGGACAACCTCTCAGCACGCCAACTCGAGCGATGCTACGCGATCGCACCGCCGCGCGTTCGCCGGTATCTCGACGCGGAGATTCAACACGTGTTGGGCAAGATCCGTCCGTGCGATACGGTTCTGGAGTTGGGATGCGGCTACGGACGGGCGCTTGGGAGGCTGGCGGCGTGCGCCGGCGTGGTGCTGGGCATCGACACCTCCATCGCGAGCCTCGACCTCGCACGACGGCGGCTGGGCGAATTCGCGAACGTCCGCCTGGCGACCATGGATGCCGTTTCCTTGGGCTTGGCGGATGCTGTCTTTGATGTGGTGGTTTGCATACAGAACGGCATCTCGGCGTTTGGCGTCGACCGACGGGGTTTGTTCCAAGAGAGCCTTCGTGTGACCAAGCCCGGCGGCACGGTGTTGTTCTCGAGCTATTCCGACAAGTTCTGGCTCGCTCGCCTGGGGTGGTTTGAGCTGCAAGCCGAACACGGGCTGATCGGGGAAATCGACCGCCAACGCACGCGCGACGGGGTCATTGTCTGCACGGACGGATTCGAAGCCACCACCGTCTCGCCCGAGGAGTTTTGTGCCATTGGCTCTTCGCTGGGGGTTCGCCCGGTCATCGAGCAAGTCGATGAATCAAGCATTTTCTGCGAGATCCAGGCCGGTAGGGTCCGCTATGCGGGCCAATCAGGCAAGAGGCATCAGCAGTAGGGCGGGCCACCCAGCCATCCTGGTCAGTCTCCGCAACCGGGTGCGGAGTGGGAGGTGTGGTTTAGGAGGCAATTAAGGTCGCCCGCATCGATCCACCCATCGGTGGCGCAGTCGAATCGAACGGTCCCGTTTTCTTCCGAGGGGATGGTCCCCATGTACGGGATAAACAGGTACAGGTCATCAGAATCCACGTCGCTGTCGCCGTTCATGTCCCCGATTAAGCCCGCGACAGCGAACGTGCTGTCCGCCAACGGAAGCGACTGAGCAGACAGCATGCCTGTTAGATCAAACACATAGCAATCCTCATCGGGCAATGCCGGTGTCAGCGTGATCGTTAGGACCAGGCCGTCTGGAGCGAGCGCAGCAGATGTGCTGACCACCGGAGACGGGTGGTACACGCCGGCAATGGAGAGATGCGCCGGATTCTCGCAGGATCCTTCATCCATGGGCTGGCTGAAGGTGACTTCGATCAGGTGAATCCTCTCGTCGCGCGGCTCGACATCCCCATATGGAAACGCACCGATGATGATTCCCAAGATCCCTTCGGGTCCGTGCTCGGCCAAGCTGCGTACCTGAACGATCTCCGGTCCCGGGCAGATGATGCCGACTGCTCCGCAGGGTCGGCATTCCGGATAGTCCGCCGGATCGACTTGGTCGTCCGACTTCAGCCATGCCCCGGCGAAGAGGCCCAGGTCGGTGGCGTCCACCGTGCCGCTGCAATCGAAGTCCTTGTCGGCGCACTCGTTTTCGTCCCAGCCAGCATCACCTTCGGACAGCAACCAGCACGCGGCGAACAGGCCCAGGTCAACCGCATCTACGAAGCAACTGCCGTCCAGGTCGTAGATGTACGGGCAGCCCTCGCACTCATCGGGAATTCCGTTCGTGTTGGCGTCCGCTGATGTTCCTCCGTTGATGTCGCACTCGTCCAGGACGCCGTTGGTGTTGCAGTCCTCGCTAGTTCCCGCTGCCAGCTCGCACTCGTCAGGAATCCCGCTTGACTGACAGTCCTCGCTGGTTCCACCAGAGATGTCGCAGGCGTCCGGCACACCGTTAGGCTGGCAATCCACGCCGTCATCGCCGCCCGGACAGGCGTCGCAACCATCGGGCACGCCGTCGCCATCCTCGTCGGCGCCGTCGTCGAAGCCGGGACAGATGTCATCTGAGTCGCAGACGCCGTCGCCGTCGGTGTCGTCCGGGTTGTCCTGCGGACACGGATCACATTCGTCGATGACCCCGTCGCTGTCCGTGTCCGCTTCGCACTCGTCGGGGATGCTGTTCGTGTTGCAGTCGTTATCGACTTGACAGTTGAAGCATCCTTCGTCCGCCATCTCCTCCACACAAAGCCGGTCCCAATACACTTCGCAGCAGTAGGGGTCAATCGCACAGACGCAATCCCGGATGGCCGGGTTGCTGCACCCGGGCCCATGCATCGTGTCGCAGCAATCGTGCCCGCCGAGAAGGTCACACTCGTCCGGAACGCCGTTGTTGTTGCAGTCGTTGACCTCCAGTTCGCACTCATCGGCGAAACCGTTGGTGTTGCAGTCGTCGCTGGTTCCAGCGGCGATGTCGTTGCGATCGTAAACGCCGTTGTCGTTGCAGTCGGCCTGGTATTCATACGCCCCCATGTCCACGATCGCCTGCAGATCCCATCCGCCATCGATCACACGCGGGTTGCCGTCCAGGTCGAAGGGAATGGGCTCAGCCGTGTCCCCATTGGTGTTCAGATCGGCCACGTCGGACGGCAACACGCCGTTACTGCCGGCGTCGATGCAGGGCGACAGCGGCAGGAGGTAATAATCCTCACTCCCCGGGTTTACGAACAGCGGATCGGCATCGATGTTGCCTACGCCCGCCCAGCCGCCTTGGACATCGCTGTACGTAACCATCGTGGTACCGCATATCTGGGCACCGACAGCCGCCGTATTGCCCCACAGAATACAGTTGGCGATCGCCGGGCTGCTGTAGTAGTAGCTGTTGATGCCGCCGCCGTAATCGGACGCCGCGTTCCCCGTGATGGTGCAGTTGGTGATCGCCGGGCTGCTGTAGGAGTGGCAGTAGAAGCCGCCGCCGATCTCGTTCGCCGCGTTCCCCGAGATCGTGCAGTTGGTGATCATCGGGCTGCTGTAATAATAGCAGTCGATGCCACCGCCGTCCTCCCCTGCCGTGCTCGCTGTGATGGTGCAGTTGGTGAGCGTCGGACTACTGGAGAACCAGCAGCCGATGCTGCCGCCGTACTGGTTCGCCGTGTTCCCCGTGATGGTGCAGTTGGTGATCGTCGGGTTGCTGCCGTCGCAGCAGAAGATGCCGCCGCCGTAGCTGTTCGCCATGTTCCCCGAGATCGTGCAGTTGGCGATCGCCGGGCTGTTGGACTCCCGGCAGTAGATGCCGCCGCCGTGGCCGTACGCTGTGTTCTCTGTGATGGTGCAGTTGGCGATCGTCGGTTCGCTGCGGTAGTCGCAGCAGATGCCGCCGCCGAGACTGGACGCCGTATTCCCCGTAATCGTGCAGTTGGTGATCGTCGGGCTGCTGTAGTAGCAGTAGACGCCGCCGCCTTTGGCTGCGTACCCATTCTGGATCGTGAACCCATCCACCTTCGAATCAGCTGTCTCCCTGTTGTGGAAGTAGAAGCCGCGACCACTACCCTCACAGTCGATGATGCAGTTGTCCGGGCCATTCTCGCTGCGGACGGTGATGGCCTTGCCGCCGAAGTCGAGGTCCTTGTTGCCGGTGCCGGTGTACGTGCCGTCGAGGACGACCACTTCATCACCATCAACGGCCGCGTCGATGCCCTCCTGGATGGCATCGAAGGGATGCGCCGCGGAGCCGTCCTCGGCTAGGTCGCTGACCGTCGGGTCGCCGGGGGCGTCGTCATCGACGTAGATGACGGTCCGGGCCCGGACCTGGGCCGTTGTTGCCAGACCCGTGAAAACCGAGAGCACCACCGCCAGAAGATAAGCTTCTTTCGACATCAAACCGTCCTCCCCTTTCGGATGTCCAAAACCAACACGGACGCCAGCCCACCATTCATGATGACACCAGACTACCACAAACGGCGGTTGTTTTCACCGAGTTCTTGCCGAAAAGGTCCGCGCGGTCCGCTGTGGGGGCTAAGCAGGTAGGAGGAAGAAGGCAACAAGGCATCAAGGCAACGGGCAGAAGGCAAGAGATAGCAGCACTCAGCACTCAGGACTCAGCACTCAACAGGCTGAAGGCAAGAGGCAACAGGCAGAAGGCAACAAGGCAACGCTTGGTGGTCGGATCAGTTGGTCGCCCGGTGAAAATGCTGTTCCACCCCCACCGAATCATCATCACAACCGAACCGCTCACACCGAGCCCTGGGCAAGCGCGATCACCGTGTGCGGGGGAAAGGGGAGAGGTCTTGCGCGTTCGAGGGACGTACCGGGGTCGATCTTTTCTACCCGACCGGAACCTCCGAACAGCCCCACGGCATAGCGGCCGCTGGTCTCGATGTCCAATATGCTGGCGTGTCCAGCATTGGGCATCGGGCGGCCCTTCACGATGAACTCCATACGCTAAGCCCCCGTCAAATGACTCGGTCGGGGGAGACCCAACCCCGGAGCACAATACATGCCGCTGCCGCGGTTGCTTGCGAAGTGTTCGGAACCACTACATCCAGCCGCATTATACCGCAACCGAGGCGGCGGATCAAGCACTTGGCGGCAGGCACGGTCGGCCGGGGGTGCAGATTCTTTTTGACACCTGCTGGTACGTAAAATGCCCCCCATGGCGGTTGTGATCACATAAACCATGGAGGGCACTCAATGAACTTCAGAATAGAGATTAACGTGGATGGGGCGGATGTGCCAGGTGTTTCTGGGGAGGTTTCGGGAACGCTGGCGGAGCGGGAGAGACAGCTGCGGGACTTGTTCCGCTTGGCGGAGGCGGCGGCCCTGGAATATTCGATGCGGTTGGAC
>Ga0190284_1001108_pt1 | contig 12496 bp, 13 predicted proteins | sample 48691812_MG_FD_161668 | JGI IMG/M metagenome (GOLD analysis project Ga0190284, IMG submission 161668) | Hydrothermal vent microbial mat bacterial communities from Southern Trench, Guaymas Basin, Mexico - 4869-18-1-2_MG | ecosystem: Environmental > Aquatic > Marine > Hydrothermal vents >...
CATAAATCATGCACAAACATGATGGGGTTTGAAAAAATAGGTAAAAATGATCCTACCAACTCTTTTGGAGATTATCTATAAAATAAGATTTTCACTGTGTTTTCTGTGAGCTCAGTGGTTAAAATAACTTTTTACGAATTCATCAAAATTATTCTACAGAGCAAATAAATTTTTATCAACAAATTCCGACCTATAGTTTAATGTAGAAATAAAATATATTTCTTGAGATAAATTATTCGAAAATGAAAGAAAATAGAAGATATTTTTAGATTTTAAGAGGTTTATCTTTTTTTATAATTTTGTTAATATTAGTGGATATGTCTAAAATGTTTAAACAAAACACCAATAATTAAAAGGTTGTATTTAAAAGAGGTTGTCTGTTTTATGTTAAATTAAGGTAATAAAAACAGGCTGATAAAAAATGTTCATAACTTGCTACCAATGAGATGAAAAACCCTGTTTACCGGGTTTGACATGATTTGTAAGATGCCTTAAAAATTCAGGCATAATATTCAAGGCTTTTAAGAAATCTGAAGAAAAACCTGCCAAACCGTTTGCCTTCGTTATTATTTGCAGAATATTTATTTAAAAACAACGCGTTAATTTCTTTCTTAAAAAAATCAAAGCAAAAAATACTATGGAAAATGCATGGAATGACATTAAAACTGTGATTAAAGAACGTATTCCTGGTCACAGTTTTAGAATGTGGATTGAACCTTTAAAATTTATTAAAAATGACAAAGATTGTATTGTTGTATCATCCCCCAATTCTTTCTCCAGAAAACGGGTTCAGGACCACTATAGTTCGATTATTGATTCAGAGGTAAAAAAGGCTTTGGGAAAAGACTGTGAGTTTTCAATTACTATTTCCGGTGGAAACGGGAATGGTAATATTCGTAAAAAAGTAAAACAAAAACTTCAACTATCCCTTCCCAATATAGATGTTTGCCAGAGCGGTGGGTGCTTTCTGCGAAAGGAATTTACCTTTGATCAGTTTGTTGTTGGAAACAATAATGATTTTGCTTATTCAGCGTCATTATCACTGGCGTCAAAAAAAGATACATACCAGAACTCCCTGTTTTTATTGTCCGGTACCGGAATGGGCAAAAGCCATCTGTCCCAGGCCATAGGGCATCATATTTTGGATAGATACCCGAAAGATCGTGTCTATTATGTTACTGCTGAAGATTTCAGTAACGAGATGATTCATGCTTTTCGGCATAATAGTATTGAAAAATTCAAAAGCAAGTACAGAAACAACTGTGACGTATTGCTTTTAGAAGATGTACATTATCTGACCGGCAAAGAACGTACCCAGATAGAGCTTGCATTGGCGCTGGATAGTCTGTTTGAATCAAATAAGAAAATAATTTTTTCCAGTTGTTATCTACCTGCCGATATTCCCAAATTAAACGATAAATTACGATCACGCCTGTCAAGCGGCCTTATTTCAACAATTGAACCACCGGATTTCAAAACAAGGGTAAGGATAATAAAAAAAAAATCAATGGCAAAAGGGTATAATATACCCGAAGACGTCACCAGTTTTTTAGCTTCCGAACTTACTGATGACGTTAGACAACTTGAAAGTGGGTTGTTTGGCGTTGCCGCCAAATCTTCCCTTTTGAGTGTGCCTCTTGACTTAAGTCTTGCAGCAAGTGTGGTTAAAAACATAGTTCGCAGTCGCAAAACGATTACGGTAAATACCATTAAAAAACTGGTATGTAAAAATTACCGGATTTCGGTAAATGATATTGTTTCACCTTCCCGCAAGCAAGGTATAGTTCAGCCGAGACAGATAGCTATTTATCTGTCGCGAAAGTACACGGATTTATCCCTTCAGACTATTGGGAAAAGTTTCAACCGATATCATGCTACAGCTCTTCATTCAATAAGCGCAGTTGAAAGGGGTTTAAGAGAAGATACTACAATTCAAAAAAAGGTTGATTTCTTTTGTGGGAAACTTGAATCCGGTAAATTTTAATGGCGTCGTAGGAAGTCTTATCTACTGCGTTGCAGCGGTTTTTCAGAAACTCGGCATACTGCTTGTATTGCCTCGTCTCTGAAAAGCCGCTGCGCCTTGCACCCCAAGGGCACTTCCTGCAGGGCGTATATGGAACTTTCTACTTAGCACCCCAAGGGCATTTCCTGCGGGCACCATCGGGGATACTTTTTACGACGCCATCATTTTCTATCCCAGCCAAAGACATAGATGACAATATCCGTCAATACCTTTAGAGATCTCCAAGATATAGCAGGCAGGGCTTATTGCAGCAATGCAAAAGAAGATCTTGTCTGCTATGGCTATGATGCAACAGCCTTAAACTTCCTGCCGGATGCAATTGTATTTCCCGAAAAAGCAAGTCAGGTGGCATCCATATTACGCCTTGCCGATAGAGATAATTTTAATGTAATTCCCCGCGGGTCCGGGTCAGGAATGACAGGAGGATCTCTTCCGATTAATGGCGGAGTTGTAGTTATAATGACCCGCTTTAATCGCATTCATAAAATAGATACCGATAATCTTGTTGCCCACGTTGAACCGGGAGTCATAACCGGTAATTTCCACAGGGCTGTTGAAAAAGAAGGTCTGTTTTATCCGCCCGATCCTGCAAGTGCCGAGTTTTGCACCCTGGGCGGAAACATGGCAGAGTGCGCAGGAGGCCCCAGCGCGGTAAAATACGGTGTTACACGGGATTATGTGTTGGGGCTTGAAGTTGTACTTCCAACAGGAGAAATAATAAAAACCGGAGTCAAGACCGCCAAGGGTGTTGTGGGGTATGATTTGACAAGACTTTTCATCGGTTCCGAGGGCACTCTTGGAATAATTACCCGCATGACACTCAGGCTTTTACCCTTTCCAAAAGAAAGAAGGACCATGACGGCGGTTTTCGACCTGATAGATAGAGCGGCAGAAACGGTTTCAGAAATAATAAGGCGCTCTATAATCCCGCGAACCATTGAATTTATGGACAATGCATCAATACGATGCGCAGAGGACCAGCTTAAAATAGATTTGCCGGTAGAAGCCCAGGCAATGTTGCTGATTGATGTGGACGGCAGTGCGGATGAGACAGACAGAGCAATTACCAAATTAAAAGAGTTGTGTATTTCTCAAGGCGCAAAGCAAGTTAAAGTAGCAAAAAACAAAGAGGAAGCCGCAACTCTATGGAAAGCACGCAAGGCTATCTCACCTGCTCTCTTTAAGTACGGTCCTGATAAGATCAATGAGGACATTGTCGTTCCAAGAAGCAAAATCCCTGAAATGGTCAAAAAAATAGATGCTTTAAGGACGGAAACCGGGCTTACAATGGTAAGTTTCGGGCATGCTGGTGACGGGAATATCCATTTTAATATTATGCTTGATAAAAAAGATAAAGCCCAGCTTAAAAAGGCCGAGGCTGCTGTTGAGGAGCTTTTCGACTATACCCTCAAACTTGGTGGAACCATTTCCGGTGAACATGGCATTGGGATCACCAAGGCGCCTTATATGGGAAAAGAAATCGGCCTTGTAGAACTTGATCTTATGAAAAAAATCAAAAAGGTTTTTGATCCGAAAGGAATATTAAATCCCGGCAAAATTTTTCAAAACTGAAATCACATCACTATTTTGAAACCTTTATTCTTAACCCGGACAAGCCGGAACCGTAAATGAAAATATCATTGGCATTAACGTTTGAGCCATAGAGGGTAAGATACTGGATTCTGGATGCTCAATAAAATGAGGAGCATCATTTTTTTAAGATCCAGTATCCAGAACCCAGTATCATATACAAAAGGGCTTCACAAAGTGTAATAGAAATATTCAGCAATTCTCGATCAATGTCTTTTTTCAATAAAAAGAGCTTAAGCCACTAAAAGATTATTGGAGCTATAAGGTTTGAATGGAAAATTTAATAAAAAGGATCTGAAGTTCAACAATAAAATGATGAAAAAATGAAATCGCGCTGTCTTTGGCAAAAAAAATCCATAGCAGCTTTTTGACCGCATTTAGTTTTCCTTTTTTCCAAGGGAGAAGAAATAAAAAGGTCATGGAGGAAAGCGGCATATAGGAACTGGCCAGCCCCTTGGCCATGGAGACCATGTCCGGATCCACATCAAATTGCTCAAACCCCCAGAATTTACCGGTACGGCCAAAACCGCAAACCACTTCGTCCATGATCAGGTAGATGCCGTATTTGTTGCAGATCTCCTGGAGGATTGGAAAATACTCCGGTACCGGCACGATAATGCCGCCGGCGGCGGTAATCGGCTCCACAATGCAGCCGCCGATGGTATCCGGTCCCTCCTTGAGGATGACCTCTTCGACGCTGCGGACGCAATCGATGTTGCAGCCCGGGTAGGACTTGTCAAAGGGGCAGCGAGCCGGGCAAGAATGGCATATTATCACACTTCTCTCTCGCCGGAACGGTCGAACCTTTGAGGTTCGCTCGGGCATAGCCCGAGGTTTAATTAAAAGCATTCGGGTAGTTCGATTCGTTCTGAGCACAGCATTCATATCGAAATCAAAACATTTTGAGGCGTCATGGATTTACCTCCATAATCGATACAGCAAATGATCTATTCGGTGCTAGGTGTGTCTATCCTGTGGTAGTACTTGGATCTGATTTACAATCCCTTCTATACCTTTGACCTTCTTTACGACTTCTTCGGCTCGAACCTTAGCCTCCTCATCGTAAACAAACCCGGATAACTGCACTTTTCCGGATTCTTCCACCGAAACAAGTACGCCAGTATTGATCTCGAATGATACCCCGGCTTCCAAAATGGCCGCTTCCGCCCTGCTGGCAAGTGCCTGCCTGCCAAGCGTTTCAAGAGATTGTCTGGAAAAGTCTTTTATGTCCCTAGATTGTGCTACGGAGATCACCGCCTCGGCAACAGAATTGAGCCCGAGTTTATCCGTATTCAAAACCAAATCGTAGATTCGCGAATCACGCCAATCCACACCAAAGGCGAATCGCATAAAACCACTTCTATCACGATCGCTCATTTCGATGACCTGTTCAATAGATTTCTTTTCATAACCCCGATCCACCAAATTCCGAATACGGGTTTCAAGAGAGGCTGTAATACGTATATGTAATGCGCATCCAAAATTCCTGAGCAGTATATGGCCACCGCGGCCTACAAACACCGTATCTCCTTGCTTCCCAAATTCATAAATAATCGAATTTAACCGGACAAGGTTTATATTCGGTTGCTGGGAAAAAACTCGCCTAAAAAATGAAGGCGCTTTTTCATCTATCTCGGCAACACTCTTTAAGAATCCCATTTCCTGTGCTTTTTCATCGATAGCGGCGGTATCGATAAGCCGATAGCCGAGTCGGTCGGCTATCTTTTTTGCTACTTTCCCCCCATTTGATCCGAGTTCTCTTGATAATGTAATAAAATGCATAGTTAACCTCCTTTTCCTAGGTTACGAATAAATAGTCGGAATTCCCGATAGCCGGTTAAACCGATCGGATAATCAACAGTGGTCGATCGATCCGGTGCAATACACCGGCTGCTACACTGCAGTAAAACGCTCTGGATAAACCGGTTCGGCCGTGATCTTTCAAAAAATCGCGGTTTGACTGGATTCTTTACCCGCTTGGGTTTGGCCTTTTTCGTCAACCCTTCATCTGAAAGGGCTTTGTGTACACTGGTGGCACTTGTAGGTATCAGAAAAAAGCGCTTGAGTACGTCAGCGATCCGACGGGGATCATACTCCGGATGCTTCTTTTTCATACCGATGATCCGGCGTTTGATCGTCTTGGGCATCTTGGGCTTTGCGCCGGTTCGCAGCTTGGCAGCCAACCCCTCGGTACTCTGCTGACGATACGCCTTTACCCAACGAAACACCAAGTGTTCGCTGACACCGAACTGATCTCGCAACACTGCAGCGCTGTATCCCTCTTCGATTCCAGACATAAAATTTGTTTGTCATCATTGGTGAACCGTCCACCCGGGACCTCGACCAAACAATAATTCCACGATTCCGGGTCCGCCGTTTCGCTGAGCACGGCCCGGCCGTGATTGTCGATTTTGATATCGGTCGAATTGAGAGCGTAATTGCTGTGTTTGGATCGTGCGATCCTGAACAGCACTTCGTTCACCGGATAAATCGCCTGTATTTTATTTACGTCAACCATGGTGATCCTCCCGGACTTTGTCGGTATTCACCACTTTATCGTTGCCCCTGCCGGGACTTACGGCACACGATGTGCCAAGGTTTTTACACGATCTAACCCCCAATATTTACGTACGGGACTATATACAAAATTAAGTATACGAATTACATTTGGGTGATAAAATTCGATGATGATTCGATTACCGCTAACACATCATCTTCTTCAACTTTGTCTCCCACCTCAACTTTTAATTCGGTAACAGTGCCTGTACAGGGGGCGTAAACTGGGTTTTTCATTTTCATGACTTCTAAAACCAATGTTTCGTCGTCTTCTTCTACACTTGCACCATTTTCGATACTGATGGATACAATAGTTCCCGCCAATGGAGCGATGAGTTTCTCGGCCATAGTTTATTTCCTTTTTTAATCGACAACCTTTATGCTACCGAATTTAGAGTGTTAAAGCGATGTTTGATTATTTCAGTAGAGTTAGAAAAATACCAGCCACAATCACAATACCGATTACGCCGGCCACATTGGGCCCCATAGCATACATCAGCAAGTAATTCTTCTTATCTGTTTGGGATCCAACTTTGTGTACCACCCTCGCGGCCATTGGAACAGCCGATACTCCCGCTGCACCAAGTAGGGGATTAATTTTATTTTTAGAAAACAAATTCATTAATTTCGCGAGCAAGACGCCGGTGGCAGTACTGACCATGAAGGCAATCATCCCCAGGAAAAAGATGAAAAGTACCTTGGGCTGTAAAAAACTGTCGGCATTCATGGTGGCGCCAACGGGAAAACCAAGAAAAATAGTCACAATGTTAAGTAGTTCATTTTGAGCAGCTTGAGTGAGTCGCTCAACTATCTTTGCCACTCGGAATAGGTTGCCCAGCATGAACATTGACACCAGAGGGGCAGAGGCCGGTATGAGCAATATGATTACCAAAGTGGCCACCAAAGGAAAAACTACCTTATCGGCTGCTGACACTTTGCGAGCTTTTTGCATTCTTATTGTGCGTTCTTTATTGGTAGTCAGCATTCGCATAATAGGGGGTTGGATAATAGGTACCGATGCCATGTATGAATAAGCTGCTACTGCGCAGCTTCCAAGCATGTGTGGCGCGAGCTTGGTAGCTATGAATATGGTTGTGGGCCCGTCGGCGCCGGCTCCCAAAAAAATCAGACATGGATTGGCTATCATTGGACCGAAATCTGTCAACGCACCTAAACCGAGAAAAATCAACGGCGGAACAATTTCCCATTGGATACCATAGTGATAAAAACGCCAAACTAATCCTTCATGTGGTGTCATCAACCCAGTTAGTGGCAAATTCGCTACCAGAATCCCGAATCCAATAGGTAACAATAAAAGAGGCTCATAATCTTTGGTAATAGCTAATATATGAGCAAAAATCCGATAACCCACATGACAACCATACCTGGAGTTACGTAAAATATTCCAGCCGTTTTAAATACGGATACCAGGTTATCCATCAGGCAGTCCCATTTATTTTAGCTGTTTTACCGAACCATCGACCAATAACAATGGCTGCTATTTTGATGGAGCTATATAACATTCCCATACCTAAAAAACGCTACCAATCCCTGCTGCGAATATCATTAAGGCAGTATCCATCTCTTCTCTTCGTATTTTCACCGATCTTAAACGGAAATCCCGTATAATTTTTTTATGCGGTTCTCTATAAAGCTCAAGTAAGCAGCCCGTATCACCGGATCTGTCACACGGCCCTGTTATAACAGCCTCAAAACTTCTACAAAGGAGGCTGGCATGACAGATTTCACGATCACCGAAGATTTTCCAAAAATCGAAATTGAGTTCGATAAACGTTTCTCAAAACCAAAGACTTGTTACGACTATTTGTTTAAACAAAAATGGCCCAATGGTTTCATTTGTAAAAAATGCGGTCATACTAAATACTGGGTCAGCACCCGCAATCTTTATATTTGCACCCAATGTGAGTACAATCATTCATTGATTGCCAGCACGATTATGGACAGCATCAAAAAACCGATTACTTACTGGTTCAAAGCCATGTGGTGGTTTACCACACGAAAATCGGGTATCAATGCTGTAAATCTCAAAGAGCTTTTAGGTTTTGGCAGCTACGGCACAGCATGGTGCTGGCTTCAAAAGCTTAGGCGGTGCACCATACGCCAGGATCGCGAAAAACTATCCGGGCGAGTTGAAGTGAATGAATTTTTCATAGGCGGCCAAAAATCAGGCAAAAGAGGCCGTGGTGCCAGTGGCAAAACAATCGTCGCTATAGCTGTTGAGAGATGAAACGTAGAAAAACGAATGGGTCGCATTCGCCTGCATTTAGCGTTTGATTGCTCGGCATATTCATTAGAAACATTCATCCTTGACAATTTTGAACCTGGCAGCGTAATTGCCACCGATTCATGGAAAAACTACAATTTTATTGAAGGTGCTCAGTGCGCCCATGAGAAATCGAACTAAAGCCGTTCCAAGGATAATGAAAGCCTGTATGGAGTTCATTTGGTTATTTCTTTGATTAAAAGGATCATACGAGGAACCTTCTGTGGGCGGTTTGAATCGAAATATCTTCAAAATTATCTTGATAAATATGCATTTCGTTTCAATCACAGAAAATGCAAAGAGCATCGGTAAAAAATTTATGCGTATGGTCCAGCAAGTAGTAAAATCGGCTAAAGTTACCTATTCGGAAATCATTTGGGATATGGACCCGATTTCTGAATATTTCACAATTTGAATTTTATAGAGAACCGCATTTTTTTAAATCAAGCAGAAAGCAATTTTCCTGCCAAAAGTAAAAAAAATCAATTCATTTGGAATAGCTGCGCAGTTAATACTGATAAATGGATTTTTCCGTCTGTTACTGGCTGAATGGATTGCGTGAGTGAACAACTCCTTGCCCGAACCTGACTCTCCAAGAATCAAGACAGTGGAGTCTGATTTAGCGCAGTACCTCGCCAGTTCTTTAGCTTTTTGTATAGTGTCGCTCTTTCCGAGAATATCTTCGAACTTGTAGTGGATAAAAGTTGTACGTTTAAACTCCTCATTGAAAGCGTCTATGTCCTGCTCCAACACCTAGATTTTTCTTGCTAAATTCTGCAAAGCTTCTGGTGGCACAAAAACCACCTTACCTGCGGCACCAATTGATTCCCCTTTTCTTCGCAAAGGAAATCTGACAACAATCGGTTCTTATCCTCTAAAATTCTGCTGCGTCTCATTATCACTTTGTCGGATTTTGTTACCTCAGGCAGCAACCTTTCCAATGCCACGTCTAAAATATAGCACTCTATTATGTCCTCACGTTTTCTCGAATATACATCTGCGTAGCTATTATTCACGAATCTTACTATACCATTAGCATCAACGAGAATAATGCTCTCGAAAGGAGTATCCAGGAAACCTTCATAAAACTTAATAGAAACCTGCTTTAAAGGCACAGTAAATATCGTCCCTGCCCCCTTTTGCGAAAAACTAAATGAGCAATTTGCCATCCTCTAAAATCTTCTTTCCATCAATTTGTAGAGTGGCTTCAGAATAAATCACGTCGATATGGCAGGGTGCGGCCACGCACCCACCGATGGCATAACTGCTGCCGATGCCGTGGTGTGCGAAGCCAAGCCTACCCAGATCTTCCAAGTTTGTTGCACCAATTCGACTCATAGGGTTGAGACCGACAGCAAATTCGGCAAGATTGTAAGCAGTACTGTCTTTTAGGGATTCCAAAGTTGATTTCAAGTATTCCGCAGCTGGCCCACCCGTTATTTTGGCGACTCTTCCTTTCTTTATTTCTATGGTGACGCGCTCGCCGCGAAGTGCCCCGTACCCCATAACGCGAATATCTGCAACGATGACCCCTTCCGTAGTGTCTTCTATCGGCGAGATGTTCAATTCACTGTTGGGAAGAGCGCCAAACTGGCCTGGTTCACGAAAAAGTCCGGTTTCGTATTGAACTGGCCGATCGGTGATCTCACCTTGAATGTCTGTTCCGGTCGGAGAGGTAATCCGTATAGTTTGGCCTTTGGCGACAACCTCACCCAACTTCCGACCCAATCTATCTGCCTCCTCATAGTCGCACATGATTCCGCCCGTACAAAGGCAATCTTCAGTCACTTCGCACAAAGTAGCTCCGCGGGCACCATTTTGAATAGCTTCAATGCGAGCATCAGTGTGAGTCATTGACCAGGTGGTCGGGAAAAAAAACACGTCGCTCCTGGCACACGCGCCAACAACGCTCTTGGGTACCTGTCGGCCATGGGCTCCTGTGGTGGGGAACGCTACTATCGTAGGCATGCCTCCAACCGCATACGCAGCGGCCGCGAGTGATTCAGCCAATCTCATTTTGTTGGTATCGCAGGCGATGACCACATTTTCTCCAGGTTTTACATCAGCACATTGTGTCATCATTTTCATTGCCCCACGCATCATTTCGATAAAACTTGACGAAGATGGTACATAATGGAAATATTCAATCGGCCATGACATTTTTCATTCCTCCTTTTCTGTTTTGAAATGTTTTAATGATTTAATTGGCTCACACAAGCCTCCGTTTTAATATAATAATAACCTCAACCGCTTTACCGACTGCATCTCTTGCTTACACAGAAGAGGTAAATTAACTGATGTCTTGCTATGTAATGCCCCCATATGTTGAGGGCGTTAATTAGCGGTATTGCCGAAAAATATATTATTGGCAAGCCTCGTTATAAGCCTGGCGCTAAACATAAACGCGGTCGCGGTACGGGAAAACAATGAATTCTGATAGCTGAACATAGCCAATCATAAAATCAAAGAGCTGTTACCCAAGGTAAGATTTTGGGTAGATAATGAATCGTATCTTATGAGCGATCAACATTCACATATATAAATCGGTAAAAATCACTTGATCCACTCGACGATCAACTGTTTTCGAAAAAAGTATGTCAGAGATAATGTTCATACAATTACCACCGAATCATTCGGCACTCTATCAAAACCTTCCAAACAGGGTGTGTTCCATTTTGTGAGCACCAAATATTTAACACATTTTCTCCATAATTTCGAATCCCGATGGAAACATAGAATTTCTGAAAAATTTATCAGCAAAGGCAAAAAGAAGATTTTCATGCAACCAATGTCAGTGATGGATGTGTTGAGTAGTCTGTTGTCTAAAACAAATGAAAACAGTTGCTAAGACAGCCTAATTGTAGCATAAAATCTTACTTATCTTATCTGGTTTATGATAATTGACCTTTTTTATGTGTGTAGAAGCATATATTAACACAAAACATAAAATACTTTAGACATAAAATCTAAAATATCAAGTATCACTGTTTTTTAATAGCTGTCAACATTTTTTTCCCAATTATTCAAAAATGGAGAATCAATGAGGAAAATACGATCTCCCTTAACTAAGAAAAACAAATCTGAAAAATAGAGAAAAGCCAGCGTCGCTCCGCTTCGATCAGGTGGCCGATTTAAGCGGAATATCCAACATATGGTAGTTTTGCCTTTGCAAAGTTATATACCAGTAAAAGACCTGAAACGGCAGTTGGTATTCTTTATGACCGTGTATATTGCAGTTTTATGCTGAGCATCATTTAAAAGTTGAAACGACCCTGACGGATAATGGAACCGAATACAAAGGTCGTCCAATGATTCATTTGTATGAAATTTTTCTTGAGTTTAATGATATAGTGCGTCGTAAAACAAAAATCGGCAATCCCAGGACCAATGGCTTTGTCGAACGGTTTAATCGAACTGTTCTTGATGAATTCTTTCGCTCGGCATTTAGAAAAAAACTATATGAGCACTCAGAAGCAGTCCAGGCTGATCTGGATGAATGGTTACACGATTACAATTTTAAACTTCCTCGTCGCGGTTATCGCAAACAAGGACGCCGGCCATTTGAAATAATCGAATTTTGCTTATGAAGCTGCTGAAAGAGAAGTGAATATCTAGTCTTTGTTAACATAAGAAAAGAAGATCTTACAATGGCAAAAGTCTTTACATAAAAAAATATCGCCACTCTTGATCTACCAACACACAACATTACGTAATACCTTGACATTTAGGTCTTAATAAACACAACAAAAACCAAAAATTAAAAACTTAATACTAATTGTCAAGAATCTTATACGCATACGTCCAATAATGCACATGGCCAATATAACATTGGGAGTTCGTTCAATCAGTTAGACTTTGTGTCTTTGTCCTGCGTTGTAAAGTAAGAACAAGCCTATCCAGATTTTGAATATGAATTATAATCGCTTTTTTTGCTCTTTTTGCGTTACGTTGAGACAGTGCATCAAGAATATTTTTATGATCCTCATCCGTATTCGGCAGTTTACCCATATTGCGGTTCAGCAAACGGAAACGAACAACCTGCA
>Ga0190284_1001110_pt1 | contig 12491 bp, 4 predicted proteins | sample 48691812_MG_FD_161668 | JGI IMG/M metagenome (GOLD analysis project Ga0190284, IMG submission 161668) | Hydrothermal vent microbial mat bacterial communities from Southern Trench, Guaymas Basin, Mexico - 4869-18-1-2_MG | ecosystem: Environmental > Aquatic > Marine > Hydrothermal vents > Microbial...
ACTCGCGCAACTGTTAGCCGAGAACAAAACCAGCAACTTGACTGACAAACAGGTAGAATATGCACAAACCATTTACAGTGCCGGTTCAGACTTGTTGGCGCTCATTAACGACATCCTCGATTTGTCCAAGGTGGAAGCAGGCAAAATGGAAGTCCATACTGAAGACGTATCGCTTACCGAATTGCTGGAAATGACTGAACATAAATTCCACCCTGTCGCTGAAAAAAAAGGGCTGGCTTTTAACATCACCGTTGCCGAAGACGTGCCGCCGGTGTTATACACCGACATACAGCGACTCAAACAAATCATCAACAACCTGCTCTCTAATGCCTTAAAATTTACCGGTGAAGGCGAAGTCAAGCTGACTGTGCAACGTCCCTCAAAATATCCCCAACTGACTTCGTCCCAATCGCTCAGTGGGGAAACGATCTCTCTCCTTTCACAACCGGCAGAAACGGTAGGGGAGGATTTTATTGATCCTAGAAAAATCATTGCGTTCAGCGTTGCTGATACCGGCATTGGTATTCCTAAAGAAAAACAAGACATTATATTTGAGGCCTTCAAGCAAGTAGATGGCACAACCAGTAGACGCTACGGTGGCACCGGGTTGGGTTTATCCATCTCCCGCCAGTTAGCCCAACGGCTCGGTGGCGAACTTCAATTGTCTAGTGAAGAAGGTAAGGGCAGTACCTTTACGCTCTATCTGCCTGAAATCCTTGGAAAGAGAAGTTCAGAAGTTCATGAGTTCATGAATTCAGTTATTTATGACTCAGAAGTTTCGGTGCCTTCAACGGATAAAACCCTGACAGCTGCCATCACCTCTGGTGAAACAGTGACTCAAACTGCGCCTAGCGAAGAAGCGACACCCACCGAGGAGAGCAAGGATGATAGAAACGATCTTGCCCCCTTTGACCAATTTATTTTGATTATTGAAGATGACAACCAATTTTCTCGCACCCTGATGGAATTGGCACGAGAAAAGCGCTTTAAGTGCATACTCGCCGCCGATGGTAAAACGGGCTTGCAACTGGCTGAACAATACCAACCCAATGCCATTATTCTTGATGTGGGATTACCACAAATGGATGGCTGGACAGTCATGGACAAACTGAAAGACAATCCCGAAACGCGGCATATTCCGGTGCATTTTATCTCTGCCTCTGACGAAGAGATGGACGCTAAAAAAATGGGCGCTATCGGATATTTACTCAAACCCGTCAGTCTGGCTGAACTTGGGAAAGCCTTCAAAAAGATAGAACAGTTTATTACCAAAACTCTGAAAAATCTGTTAGTTGTGGCTGCTAACAAACCGCATCAACAAAATATTCTCGATTTAGTCGGAGGCTCTGATATCCAAACCACGCTGGCAGCGACAAAGGCGGAAGCCTTACAACAACTGCACACGGCCCAATTTGACTGTATTATCCTCGATTTAGATAGCGAACCGGGCGCTGGCATCCAACTGCTTGAGCCACTGCACAATGAAGACAACCTCTCCCAGATACCGGTGATTATCTATGCGGATCGAGAACTCACACCGTCGGAAGAAGCGACATTACAGCGCTGTGCGAACAATCTCACCATCAAAGCCGTGAGATCGCCAGAACGTTTATTAGACGAAGCCACTTTGTTTCTCCATCAGATAGAAGCCAACTTGTCTTCGGAAAAGCGCAACATGATTCGTATGGTGCATGACAAAGAGGCCATCCTGAAAAATAAAAAAGTCTTAGTGGTAGATGATGATATGCGTAATGTCTTTGCTTTGGTAACCGTACTGGAGGACAAAGACATGGAAGCTGTCGTTGCACAAAACGGCCACGTAGCACTCGCATTATTGGAAAAACATCCTGATATTTCCCTCGTTTTAATGGATATTATGATGCCAGAAATGGACGGCTATGAAGCGATGCAACAAATTAGAAAACAACCCCGCTACCGTCAACTACCCATTATCGCCCTCACAGCGAAAGCCATGAAAGGCGACAAAGCCAAATGTATCGAAGCAGGGGCGAATGACTACATCTCCAAGCCGGTAGATACAGACAAACTGATTTCACTGCTGCGAGTCTGGCTTTATCAGTGAATGAGTAATGGGTATATTAATGAAAAATTAAAAATTAAAAATGAAGCGTTTGTAGTAGTGGCTTTAGCCACTCAAAAGGCATTAGTTTGTAGTAAGTACTGAAGCATAAATTTTAGGGTATTTTAAGACAAGCCAATATCGAAGGGGCAACCATAAAGGATTGCCCCTACATGACACGACGGTTCGTAGGGGCAATCCCACGTGCAAAGCCCCTTTTGATTCCTGCAAAATACCTGATAATATGTATGTGCTTCGGTACTTAGTAGCTTTAGCCACTCAAAAGGCATTAGTTTGTAGCGACGATGGTGGGCAACACGTTGCCCACCCTACAACGTTTTTATATCTAATTTTTACCTATTGGGATATTAAAAATGACGAACACAGCCACTTTTTCCCAGTTCGGCTCTGGAACACACATCAGTTTGTTTCGCTCACTGCGAAGCCAACTCATTTTGCTGTTCCTAGCCGTTTCGCTTATCCCGCTCATCACCGTGACGCTGCTGATCGACTATCAAGCTCAAAATGCGTTGAAGACGGAAGTTATCAATAAGCTGATCGCTGTACGTGACATCAAAGCCAACCAGATCGCCAAGTATTTTGAAGAACGCTTGGGCGACGTGAAAGTACTCTCTCAAAATTCCTCCACCGTCGCTGCTATACGCGCCTTTGACAAGGCAGTCGAGGCGAGCATGAAGGATTTGGACACGAAAGAGGCTGGGGCTATAAACCACTATCGCTCTTTGTATGTGGGCAAACCAGAGTTCGCAAATGCGGAAGATGGCAGCGCCTATAGTGCCGCCCATGCACAATACCACCCGATGTTCAAAGCGTACAAGGAAGTCTATGGCTACTACGATATCTTCCTAGTGGAACCACACGCTGGGAACATCGTCTACAGCGTTATGAAAGAGGACGACTTTGGAACATCGCTGAAAAGTGGGCCATATGTAGGCACGAATATAGGCCATGTTTTCCAACAATCCGTCGTTGCCACCGAGCGTGATTTCACTTGGTTGGAAGATTTTGCCTATTACGAACCTTCCAAAGAGGCCGCCTCATTTGTCGCTTCGCCCATCTTTGATGACTCTAAGTTGATTGGTGTACTGATTTTTCAACTGCCTACGGCTCAGATCGATGCCATCATGCAAGAACATACCGGCCTCGGTGAAACAGGCGAAACCCTCCTCGTGAGTTCCGACGACTTTTTACTGCGTTCAAATTCACGTTTTTTCGAGGAAAGCACCCTCTTCAAACAAAAGGTGGACAATGAGGCCACTCGCGCTTCGGCCGCTGGCATTGCCGGCGTAAAAGAAATTCTTGACTATCGCGGTGAACCAGCCATCATCGCCCACACACCACTGAAGATTTCCGGTGTCAGATGGTCGTTAAATGCCAAGATAGATGAGGCAGAAGCCTTCGCGGCGGCCTACCAAATGCTTAATTTGATGTTAACCATCAGTGGTATTGGCGCGGTGATAGTGTTGGGCATCGCTTTCTTTGTTAGCAACTCCATAACCAAACCGGTGCGGGCTATGACCCAGATTGCCCGTCAGTTGGCAGGGGGCGACTTGAACCTGACCGTTGATATCAACAGACAAGACGAAATCGGCGTGATGGCTAACGCATATCGACAGATGATCGCTAACCTGCGTCAAGTCATTGACGATATTGTTCAAGTTTCTCAGGGATTAGCCAAAGGCCGCCTAAGCGTTACGCCTCAATCGGAATACCGTGGCGACTTCGTTCAAATCAAAAATGCCCTAGAAACGGCCTTGTCCAACCAGCGGCAAGTGATTGAAGACATTGTTCAAGTCTCTCAGGGATTAGCCCAAGGCATTCTTTCTATCAGTTCTCAGGCCGAATACCAAGGCGACTTTGTCCAAATCAAGGACGCTTTGGAGACAGCATTGACTGATCTACGGCGTGTCATTGAGGACATTGTTCAAGTCTCTCAAGGATTAGCAGAAGGCGACCAAAACATCACGCCTCAAGCAGATTATCGTGGCGACTTCGTTCAGATTAAGAATGCCCTAGAAACGGCCGCTGTCAAGTTAGCCGCGACAACGAAACAGAATGCCTCACAAGATTGGCTTAAAACCGGGCAAAATCAGCTCAATGACCAAATGAGCGGTGAACCCAATCTCGTCGAATTGACCTATAATCTCGTTTCCTTTCTCACCCTTTATTTAGAAGCGCAGATTGGGCTATGCTATTTGGTTGAAGATTCCGCCAACCACCACAATCGCCGTCTGAAACTGACTGCTAGTTATGCCCAAGCTCGGCGCAAAAATCTCGCCGATGAATTTGAATTCAGCGAAGGCTTAGTCGGGCGAGCCGCGCGGGAACAAAAAAGCCTCCTTATTACCATTGATGCTGGGCTAGAGGAAGAAACGGTACCTCGGCATCTCATTGTAATTCCATTTATCTATGAAAATACCGTGAAAGGCGTAGTTTTAATCGCTTCGTCAGAGGTGCTTACCGAGATTCAACGGGATTTTATCCATCAAGTCATGCCCAGTATTGGGATAGCGGTGAATTCTGTCGAATCACGTACCAAAATGCAAGAACTGTTGCAACAAACCCAAATTCAAGCACAAGAATTACAAAGCCAACAGGAAGAATTACAGCAAAGCAACGAAGAATTACAAAGTCAGTCTGAGGAATTGCAAAGTCAATCCGAAGAATTACAAAGCCAAGCTGAAGAACTCCGTCAGACTAACGAAGCACTTGAAGCGCGTACTCAAGCGCTAGAACGGCAACAAGACGACATCCGCGAAAAGAACTTGGCACTAGAAAAAACCCAGCAAGTCATGGAAGCCAAGGCTCAGGAATTGGAATTGGCGAGCAAATATAAATCCGAATTTCTCGCCAATATGTCCCATGAGTTACGCACGCCCTTAAATAGTTTGCTGATACTCGCACAACTGTTGGCTGATAATAAAAAGGGCAACTTAACCGACAAACAAGTGGAATATGCACGGACGATTCACAGTGCCGGTTCCGACTTGCTCACGCTTATTAACGACATCTTGGATTTGTCCAAGGTAGAAGCCGGCAAAATGGAAGTTAACCTTGATGACGTACCACTGGCGGAATTAGTCGCTATTTTGGAACACAAATTCCGCCATGTCGCTGAAGAGAAAGGACTGACATTCAACCTCATGGTAGCCGAAAACTTGCCGCCCTTCGTAAAAACAGACGCGCAAAAACTCCACCAAATCATCAACAATTTGCTTTCCAATGCTTTTAAGTTTACCACTGAAGGCGAAGTCAAGGTGACGGTGCAACGGCCCAAATCTCCACAATGGCCCCTTTCGCAGCGCTCTCCCATTTCGCAAACGGGATCCGAGGGGGATTTCATTGCTATCAGCGTCACGGAGACCGGTATTGGTATTCCGAAAGAAAAACAACAACTTATATTTGAAGCCTTCCAACAAGTGGATGGTACCACTAGCCGTCGTTATGGTGGAACGGGACTCGGCTTATCCATCTCTCGCCAGTTAGCCAAACTGTTAGGTGGCGATATTCAACTGCACAGTGAAGAAGGCAAGGGCAGTACCTTCACATTATATTTACCCGAAACCCTTGAAACGAGAAATTCAGGAGTCAACGGGTTCACAAGTTTTGGAGTTCAAGAGTTCAGTCTCTCAGGCGGAAAGGACTCAGAAGCTTCAGTGGCATCACAAACGGATGAAGGGCTGACACCCATAACCGCTGGCGAGAGAATAGAAACCCCGTCTTTCCAAAAAACGGGGTTTCTTGAGAGGAGCGAGGATATTGCTGATATTGCTGACGATAGAGAGAGTCTAAAACCCGAGGACAAATCCATTTTAATTGTTGAAGATGATCGCAAATTCTCCAATATTCTTATGGAAATCGCACGAGAAAAGAACTTCAAGTGCATTATTGCCGAAGATGGCCGAACCGGCTTACATTTAGCAGAACAATATAAACCCAATGCCATTATACTTGATATTGGTTTACCGCAATTAGATGGTTGGACAGTCATGGAAAGGCTGAAAGACAATCCCGACACGCGACATATTCCGGTACATTTTATGTCGGCCTCTGATCAAAGTATGGACGCAAAAAAAATGGGGGCTATCGGTTATTTGCTCAAGCCCGCCAGTATGGAACAACTTGGAACTGCCTTCCATTCGATAGAACAGTTTTTGGCTCAGACGGTGAAAAACGTGTTGGTGGTTGCGGATAACGAGCCGCGTCAACAGAACATTCTGGATTTAGTCAAAGGTGAAAATATTCAAATCACGCTGGCAATCACAAAAGCCGTCGCGTTGGAACACCTACAAATGAGATCGTTTGATTGTGTGATTCTGGATATGGATATAGAACAGAAGTCTGGTTGCCAACTGCTTGAACAAATGCAAAATCAAGAAGGCTTATGCCAAATTCCGTTGATTGTCTATGCAGACCACGAATTAACCACCTCTGAGGAAACATTATTACAGCAATGTGCGGACAGTCTCCCAGTCAAATCGGTGAGATCGCCAGAACGTTTATTGGACGAAGCCACCCTATTTCTTCATCAAATAGCGGCCAACTTACCTAAAGAAAAACGCAACATGCTACGGATGGTGCATGACAAGGCGGCGATTCTAAGGAAAAAAAGAGTGTTAATTGTGGATGATGACGTGCGAAATGTATTTGCCTTGGCAACGGTGCTAGAGGACAAAGACATGGAAGTTGTCTGCGCTCAAAACGGTTACGAAGCACTGGCATTATTGGAAACCTACGAGGACATTGCCCTTGTTTTGATGGACATTATGATGCCCGAAATGGACGGTTATGAAGCCATGCGGCAAATCAGAAAGCAACCCCGCTATCGTCAACTACCCATTATTGCCCTCACCGCGAAAGCCATGAAAGGCGACAAAGCCAAATGTATCGAAGCCGGTGCGAATGACTATTTATCCAAACCCGTGGACACTGATAAACTGATTTCGCTGATGCGAGTGTGGTTATATCGGTAACTACTAACGAACGGCCTTGAATTGAGTTTGTAGTAGGCGTTTTCTTGAGTTTGTAGTAGGCGATTTATCGCCTAAGTGGCTAAAGCCACTACTACAAACTCTAACTAACGGCCTTTTCTTGAGTTTGTAGTTTGTAGTTTGTAGTAGGCGATTTATCGCCTAAGTGGCTAAAGCCACTACAAACAAGTGGCTAAAGCCACTACTACAAACTCTAACTAACGGCCTTTTCTTAAGTTTGTAGTTTGTAGTTTGTAGTAGGCGATTTATCGCCTAAGTGGCTAAAGCCACTACTACAAACAAGTGGCTAAAGCCACTACTACAAACTAACTAACTGCCTTCATTTTATCTAAAAACACTTCAGTCCGAAAACGCTGTGCTTGTGCCTGACAAGCCTCGCGCATTTTCAATGCTCTTTGTGGTGTCATGCTTTCTACTGCTTGACAAATCGCCTCAATGCTGGGCGGTGATTCCAGCAAAAGGCCTGTCTGTTCCGGTATTATAGTTTCTAATAGGCCTCCTTCGGCCACACCAATCACGGGTTTGCCGGCTGCCATCGATTCTAACGGCGACATGCCAAAATCTTCGTCCTTAGGTAAGTACAGTGTCGCAATAGCATTACCCACCAAAGCCGCTAATTGTGTCTCATCAAGCCAACCGGTCAAATGAATATTGGACGCATTTTTGGCAAGTCGTTGTAATCGCTGAAATTCTTCTCCGCCAGACGCGACGATAAGGCGTTTTTGGGGCATTTTCAAAAACGCGTTGATAATTAAATCGACTCTTTTTAATGGATCTAAGCGGCCCGTTGACAAGTAATAATCGCCTTGGCTTTGCCAAATAAAACGCGCGGTGTCGCAGGGCGGATATATTATTAGCGCGTCTTTGCCTAAATAGTGTTTAATGCGTCGGCGCACGTTTTGGGAGTTGGCAATCAGGATGTCCATCTGCGCTATCGCGTCTTCATAGCGAGGTTGTAGGTAATCAATAAAAGCTTGTAGGGCTGGACGTAAATAAAAAGGTAATCGCTCCAAATAAAAGTCACGTTGATCATAAATAAATCGGGGCGGTGTATGACAATATAATATATTACGTCCAGACGGATGGTGAGGCACCGCTAACGGGGTATAAAAGCCGCTATAAATCACCGTGTCGTAGTCTTTTAAAAAAGCGGTGCGCCGCGCAAACGTGCGAGCCAGTTTAAATTGTCGCCACAGCGGGATGGCGCTGTGGGCGCGTAAATCGTGTTGAGGTTGGGAGACATTTAAAAAAGGGTGTCTAGCACGGGCAAAGCCGTAGCCTAAAGAGGCCGGTAATCCTTGAGCTAAAACGCTCGATAGTCGGCCGCCGCCTTCTAAGGATTCAAAATAGTCATGTAAAACAATCACTTTCATGTAGGCCCTACTTCTCCGTTTGTAGTAGGCGATTTATCGCCTACCGTTTGTAGTAGGCGATTTATCGCCTTTCGTGGCTAAAGCCACGACTACAAACAAACTAAAAATCCGTTTATTCCACTAATTATAAGTAAATATTTGATATGATTAATAATTATATTACTCACTGATCTCACCACCTATCAGTTTGTCTAGTACAACGAATTACGCGGATAAACGAATTACCGGGATAAGTACAACGAATTACGCGGATAAACGAATTACCGGGATAAACGAATTTCTTGGTTTGTCTAGTACAACGAATTACGCGGATAAACGAATTGAATTACCGGGATAAACGAAGTACAACGAATTACGCGGATAAACGAATTGAATTACCGGGATAAACGAAGTACAACGAAACGCAGTTTTGGCCCGCCAATTACGCGGATAAACGAATTATTACCGGGATAAACGAATTAAAATTTCCTGTCTTAATAAATCCACTTAGGATTAGGGGAGATCACTCCTTGTTAATGATCCCTTAAAAAGGGCGAAGGACTGGAAAAATCCGCTAAGTCCCAAATCCGTTGTACTAGATTAGCTCAATACGCCTCAAAATCAAGGAGTGATATCCCCTAATCCGTTGTACTTAATATTCAATGAGTTATCAAAAACTGATAGGTGGTAAGACTCACTGAGATTTAAAGTCGAACTCACGTTATTATTATGTTCAGCTACTTCACTGATAATTGATAACTGCTATGAACACTTTTAACAACTTAAAAGTCGGCACCAAAATAGTTGTCGGCTTTGTTATTATGTTAGGACTAATGACAGTCATTGGTGGCGTGGCCCTATTCCAGATTACCCAAATCAAGGCCACCGTGACTGATTTGGCTGACAACCTCGCCAAGGATCAACATTTGTCTGACCAAATGGTTGCCAGGATTTTGCTGGCTCGCTTCTATGCCAATAAATACATTCGAGGCCAAAACCCCGATGACTTAAATCGCTTCAATGAAGAGTTCGCCAACTTTAAAGAACTCTTGGCACAGGCCGATCAAGAAATCACTAAGAATGAGCGAGTCAAAATGCTCACCAGTATCAAGGCTGGCGTACAAGACTACGGCAACCATTTTGCCCAAGTGACTCAGCTCATGGATAAACGGCGTAAAACGCTATTGGAGGTACTTGATGTCCAAGGGCCGATGGCCGAAAACCAGTTGCAACAACTGCGCGAAAGTGCCTTCCAAGCGAAAGATGCCACCGCCTCATTCTACGCCGGCCATGCTCAGCGTGCGTTGCTGTTGATGCGCCTAGATGCTTTCAAATACCTCGATCAAGGTGACACGCAATGGGTACAAAAGTTTGAAAAACGTTACCAAGAGGCCCAAGCCGCCTTTAAAAAGCTTGACGAAGAACTTCAAGACGCGACTCGTCGCCAACTGGCCCAAAAAGCCCAAGCGGCTGTCAATCGGTACCATAAAAGTTTCAGTGGACTCCAAGCCGACTACGTTCAACAAAACCAAGCCATTGAGAGCCAATTGAACGTGATTGGGCCGCTGGTACGAAAAACGGCCTCCGAAATGTCGGCCAGCGTCAGTGCTGACTTTGATGAAGCCAATCAGGCTACCCAAGCACTCGTTGCCCAAACATGGACGGGATTGTTGATCACGATGATTATTGCTACCCTCGTTGGCTTAGGCTTAGGTTTTGCCATCTCGCGTAGTCTCACCCTCCCACTGGCAACCGTGATTAAAATGACCGACAAAATGAGTGTTGGCAATATGAACCAAATGGTTGAGATGAAAAGCAGCCGCGATATTGACCAAATCACCGCTCGTCAGGACGAAATGGGTGACATCGGGCGAGCCTTCTACGCGTTAGCCGGTTATTTTAAGATCGTGATTGAAGATATTGTCCAAGTTTCTCAGGGATTAGCAGAAGGCCGTCTGCGCGTCACACCCAAGGCAGAATATCGAGGCGATTTCCTCCAAATCAAAAAAGCCTTGGAAATCGCTTTATCCGATTTGGGGCAAGTGATTAAAGACATTGTTCAACTCTCTCAAGGATTGGCAGAGGGCAAGCAGAACGTTATGGCTCAAGCCGAATACCGAGGCGACTTTGTCCAAATCAAAAACGCGTTAGAAACGGCCGCTACCAAACTGGCCGAAGCCACGGCTAAAAACGCTCTCCAAGACTGGCTAAAAACAGGGCAAACGCAGTTAAATGAACAAATGAGTGGTGAACAAGATGTCATTACACTGGCAAAGAACATCATCACTTTCCTCACCACCTATTTAAAAGCACAAGTCGGCGTATTTTATCTGCTTGAAGGCGAAAGGAGCAAGGTGCCGGGAGAAAGAAAACGGGAGCAAGGCGCAACGGAAAAGGGGGCCCTTAGTGACAGTGTCCGCTTAAAACTCATCGCCAGTTACGCCTATAGCCAACGCAAAGGCTTGCCCAATGAATATAAAATCGGCGAAGGACTCATTGGACAAGCCGCCCTAGAACAGGAAACTCTCCTCGTCACTGAAGTGCCAGAAGATTACATTTATATTCAATCTGGTATAGGAGAAGCTGTACCTAATAATATCCTTGTTATTCCATTTCTGTCTGAAAATGCTGTCAAAGGTGTTATTGAAATCGGCTCATTCCATGAAATCACCGAAGTTCAGCTAGAATTTCTTAAGCAACTCATGCCGAGTATTGGGATAGCAGTTAATACGGCCGACTCACGGACTCAGATGCAAGAACTGCTGCAAAAAACTCACTCAATTTAAACAGTAGGTGCTTTAGCGCCTAAGTTTGTAGTAGGTGCGTTTTTGCGTTTGTAGTAGGTGCGTTTTTGCGTTTGTAGTAGGCGCTTTTTTGCGTTTGTAGTAGGCGCTTTAGCGCCTAAGTTTGTAGTAGGTGCTTTTTTGCGTTTGTAGTAGGCGCTTTAGCGCCTAAGTTTGTAGTAGGTGCTTTAGCGCCTAAATTAGTAGGAGTTGTTTAGCGCCTAAGTTGCCTTCCTTACGTTTGGACGACTGTTTGGACTCCGGCCAAACTAAAGGGGCGCATTCCCATTTTCACGGACAGTTAATTTTCACGGACAGTTAAGTACAACGGATACGCGCGCCGAAACGGATAAGGCTCTGTTGGAATTATTCGCACCGATAGATAAATAGCGGCAACTTTTATAAATAGTGGAGAATGAATGAATCACAAGACATCAGGATGAATCTTGTCTTTTTAGCCGTTTTTTTCGCGTATCCGTTGTACTTGTCCGTGAAAATGGGAATGCGCCCAACTAAAGTTTGGACTCCTGCCAAACGTTAGTTTGGACGACTGCCAAACTAATGTTTGGACTCTTGTTGATCTCGCTTCGCTCGTTACTGCGTTTCGCTACGCTCTGCCCAGCCTACATGAAAATCTGTTCACATCAAATGAAGTCACACTCATCCATTGATCTATACTAGTTCGTTATACTACACTAATCCGTTGTACTACACTAATCCGTTGTACTAGAGGGAATGAAAAGGGCCCAGACTCAATCCGTTTATACCGCTAAACTTCGTTCCGAGCGGAGCGAGATCATTCATTGTACACTGTCTTATATGATAAGGATTGGCAAATAAATAACTTCCGCCAATAGCTAAAGCAATTGTCTAATAGATCAAGTACCCTAAAGGGCACTGAACCCATGAAGGGCAAGTTAAATTTTCTTCGATCCTAACTGATACTGATAACTGATAACTGATAACTGACCAATGAAAACACTATTCACTTTCATCAAAATGAAAATTTTCCGCTCTCTGCGGGGCAAACTTATTTTACTGTTTTTGACTATATCACTGTTGCCACTCCTCACCATGGGCATCCTCGCTTACACGCAGGCTAAAAAAGCCTTGGAAACCCAAATGACTCATCAACTGATTGCCGTGCGCGACATCAAGGCAAATCAAATCGAAAGGTACTTTCGTGAGCGACTCGAGGACGTAAAAGTCATGTCCAACAATCCCTCCACCATCGCCGCTGTACGTGCCTTTCATAACGCGGTGC
>Ga0190284_1001111_pt1 | contig 12487 bp, 11 predicted proteins | sample 48691812_MG_FD_161668 | JGI IMG/M metagenome (GOLD analysis project Ga0190284, IMG submission 161668) | Hydrothermal vent microbial mat bacterial communities from Southern Trench, Guaymas Basin, Mexico - 4869-18-1-2_MG | ecosystem: Environmental > Aquatic > Marine > Hydrothermal vents >...
ACTGCTGTTTTGAATAATCAAAACCCATATCTTTTACATGATGCAGAGACCCTACAATGAAATCAGGATGAAATTTTTGAATAAGTTTTTTAATAAATGGCTCAAACCCGCTGAACATTTCTGTTTCAAAGCCCACATAAATCTTTATTGATGAAGAATATTTTTTCTGAAGTTTGCGGCATTTGGAAATATAGCCGGCAAATCTTAAGTGCGTTTCCTGTACATCAAAGCCGGCCTTTTTTTCCTCAGGATAAAGAAGTTCGTCAGATGAAAAGGGCATATGCTCCGTTATGCCCACCCATGAAAAACCTCTTTTAATATATTCTTTTATTATTTCTTCCAGAGTATCTTTTGCGTGACAACAAAATTCGCCGCTGTGTCCGCCATGAATGGAAACAAGATGAGGATTATGGAGTGAAGTCATAATTAAGAATTGACGGTCTCGTAAAAAGTCTCCCGCTTCAGTTCAGCGGGACATTGTGCTGCATTTAGTAATCATTCAACGTATGAAAAGTACGCCTCATGATTACAAAATTTGCACGCCTTTCTTGTCCCGCTGCTTTTTAGCGGGGGAATTTGAGCTTTTTACGAAACCCTCTAAATCGGACTTTTTACGAGTTTATTAGGAATTGTTTTTACACTTTAAATTTGCCAAAATCCTTGGGAGATAATTTTTCGAGATACTCGGCCCATTTTTTTCCTTCACTGCTCTGGTCAACGACTTCCGCAACGCCCTCTCCCATCTTTGATTTTTCTAATACTTTATCATCAATAAAAATCGGTGCATTAAATCGCAGTGCAATTGCAATTGCATCGCTTGGACGGGCGTCCATACTAAAAATCTTTTCCCTGGAAGCAAAATGTATTTTGGCAAAATAAGTACTGTCTTGTATATCACATACTTCTACTTTTGAAACAGCAATATTCAACATGTCTGAAAAATTTTTAAAAAGATCGTGTGTCATGGGACGATCAAATGTAACACCCTGAAGTGCCGAAGCTATAGCTGTAGCTTCCAGCAATCCAATCCATATGGGTACAGCCTGATCGCTGTCTTCTGACTTTAAAATAATAATCGGCGTGTTCGAAGCCGGATCTATTGTCAGGCCCGCTATGCTTACCTTATGCAGCATAACTTTCTTCTCCTTTCAATGGGGCAGATTCGAGCTTTAAATATTTTCCCCAAAGTGAGTGCGAAAATGCTTTCTCAATTTCAACATTTACAATGCTGCCGGTAAAAGATTCACCACATGAAACTGAACTGCTTTCTAGGTTAAAGTTTACAATTTTATTGGTAGACGTCCGCCCTGTCCACTGTATATCATTGGGAAGAGACTCATTGATTTCTGTTTCCCCTGACATGGAAAGAACAGAAGACATTTTTTTACTGAATCCCTCAACAAGTATTTCCTGGGTTGACCCTACCAGTGCCTGGTTCTTTTTTCTTGAAATAATTTCCTGTAAATCAAGCAATTTTCTCAATCTTTCTTTTTTTTCCTGATCCGGAATCTTTTGCGCAAATAAAGTTGCCTTCGCGTTTGGACGATCAGAATACTTAAATGCAAACAGTCCCTCATATTCCACGGTTTTTATTAAATCAAGGGTTTCTGTGAAATCTGTTTTGGTTTCTCCGGGAAAACCTACAATAAAATCCGAAGTAATTGAAATATTCGGGCAAATATTTCGCAGTTTATCTATTTTCTCAAGATACAGTGCCCGAGTGTATTTCCTGTTCATCCTTTTCAACACACTGTCTGAGCCGGACTGAACAGGTAAATGGATATGTCTGCAAATTTTCTCATTCTCTCTAAAAGCAAAAATAAGGTCATCAGAAAGATCTTTTGGGTGCGATGTGGTAAATCTTATTCTCAAAATACCGTCTATTTTGTTGATTAGAGCGAGAAGTTCGGAAAATGAACAAAGCCCTTCCTTTTTCCCGTAGCTGTTCACATTCTGACCCAGCAGTGTAACCTCCCGAATACCGGAGTTCACAAGGCTCTCAATCTCCTTAACTATTTTTTCAGGGCTTCTGCTTGTTTCTCTGCCCCGAACATATGGAACCACGCAGTAAGTACAAAAATTATCGCATCCCTGCATAATAGTCACAAAAGCGGAAACCTTTCCATTCTCCGATCCATTATTCGGTCCACTATCCGGTGAAACGGCAAAAGGTTTAATCTCTACAATTTTATCTGTCATACCAATATCAACAATACGTGATTTTTTTGACTCAACACGTTCTACTATTTCCGGCAATCGGGGAATGGCATGTGTCCCGAAAACAACATCAAGATAAGGCACACGCTCCAGGATTTTTTTACCTTCCTGCTGAGCCACGCAACCCCCGACCCCTATTATAAGACCTGGCTTTTTTCTTTTAAGACCGGCAAGGCGTCCTAAAAAACTAAAAACCTTTTGTTCGGCCTTTTCCCTTATGGCACATGTATTCACAATAATCAGATCTGCTTTTTTCAAATTTTCAGTCACTTTATAATTTAGTGAAAGCAGACTCTTTGCAATCTGGTCGGAGTCATAAACATTCATCTGACAGCCGATTGTATTTATGTATAAATATTTTGTATTCATTCAGATAACTGATTTTCAGAGGGTATATTTTCGATCATAACACTTTTCTTTAAATCCTGCAAAATCATTTCTACATCAGTTTCGCATCCGGGTGCAATATTAATCACCACTATTCCCTTTTCAGAATCGATTGTTGTTAGTACCGCCAGGCCGTTATAAGCTTCCAGTATAAATTTTAAAAAAGCAATTTCTCTTCTGTCAACACGGTAATATTTTTTTATTGTTTCAACCATTTTTCATTTTAAGGGACTGGAAATCAATAACTCATTGGAATTGGCGCACAGATTTAGGCCAGATTTGGTCGATCCGATTGAGTAAAACCGCAAGCGTAGTTGTACTACGCTGAGGATTTCGGAGTCTTCGCTTACCTGCGATTGAGGATCGGCCAAATATAGTCTGAAGCTGGGATGCAAAAACGATGAGGTATTGATTTCCAGTCCCTGACTGTTCGACTGTATTTTAAACTATAAGCATATACCATCTTTTTTCAATAGAATTTATTTATTGTCCGTATACTAATTATAAGGTATATGTCGAAATTATGAAAAAAGACTGGCAAATCCTTCAGCCGGATATTCAATCCGTTAAAAACCTTTGTGATATTCTCAAATGCGACCCAATCACCGCGACCCTTCTTGTAAACCGAAAGATAGATACCGCTGAAAGCGCTTTGAAATTTCTTAACCCTTCTCTTAATAACATACGATCACCATTTTCCATAAAAGATATGGATACCGCTGTTCGTCGCATTTATGAAGCCATAAAAAATAATGAAAAAATTCTGATTTTTGGCGATTACGATGTTGACGGTATCACATCCACATCTATTCTTCTAAACTTCTTACAAAATTCCGGCGCCGATGTTCATTATTATATTCCCCACAGAGCCAAAGAAGGGTACAGCCTTCAGACTACGCATATTTCAGACTATGCAATACCGAACAAAATAAACTTAATAATCACCGTTGATTGCGGCTCCGGCAGCCATGATGCAGTGAAAACGGCACAGGATGCAGGAATAGATGTAATAATTACTGATCATCATATTATATCAAAAAGACTTCCCGAAGCTTTTGCGGTTGTAAACCCCAAACGCCGCGACTGCACTGCCGGTTTTGATAATCTCGCAGGTGTCGGTGTGGTATTTGTTCTTATCATCTGTCTTAGAAAATACATGCGTGACATGAATTTCTGGCAGGATCGACCGGAACCAAATCTAAAAGACCTTTGTGATCTTGTTGCCCTGGGTACAGTGGCTGATTCAGTACCCCTTATTGACGAAAACCGTATATTTGCAAGCGCAGGAGTCCAGGTCATTAAAACAGAAAATAATCGCCCCGGAATTAAGGCTCTTCTTAAAATATGTCATATAGAAAACTCTTATATAAACTCTGAAGATATCGCCTTTAAGATTGCACCGCGTTTAAATGCCCCGGGACGAATGGAACATGGAAAACTTTCAGTTGAAATACTGACAACAAAAAGCCTTAACGATGCCTTACAGATGGCAACCTCTCTTAACGATTTAAATATTTTAAGAAGGAATATTGAACAGAAAATTATTAATGATATTCATGCTTACCTTGCTGAAAATCCCGGTGAACTGGAAAAAAGATCCCTTGTTTTATCTGCCGGCAACTGGCACGAAGGTGTGCTTGGAATCGTTGCTTCAAGACTGGTTGATAATTATTTTCGTCCGGTTGTAGTTATATCTACAAAAAATGGTATTGGAAAGGGTTCGGCCAGGAGTATTCCCGGATTTGACCTTTATGAAGGACTTTCCGCATGCTCCGATGACCTTGTTCAATTTGGCGGACATTCAATGGCTGCCGGCTTGAAAATAAACTTAAAAAATATCGAGCGCTTTAAAACCAATTTTGATAATGCAGTCGCAACAGGCATCAAACCGTCTGGTTTCACAGCAAAACTTTCCATTGATTCTGAACTTGGCTTTTACGATATTTCAGACAGGCTAATTGATGAAATCGAATCTTTAACACCCTTTGGCAATGGTAATCCTGAACCGCTTTTTATAGCTAAAAATGTAGAGGTTTTTTCTTCAAAAATTGTAGGAAAGAATCACAGGAGTATGCTTTTAAAACAGTCCGCAGGTAAGATGCCAAAAATCTTTAATGCCATTCATTTTAATGCTCTTACTGACGCTCCTTTAAAAGATAATTTTGACCGGATTGCGTTCAGACTTCGCTGGAATCGATGGAATGGGCAAAAGAAGGTTCAAATTATAGTCGAAGAAATATCAGGATAAACGCATTTTTAAAATAATGTTACCTTCGAACTGGTCCTGGGCTTAAAAATTTTATTGCAATTTTGCTCTTTTACCATTAAAAACACAAATATTTCACAAAAGAGCCAGTTTCAAAATGTTCAATTTGGAAGTCTGCGCTTATCTGCCCAAGGTCAAGGAAGGCGAATATTTTAACTGGAGGAATACATTGAGTATTTCGAGGATTAAAATTTGAGCCTGACGCAGAGATTGGAAAAAAGGGGGCGTTTTGAAATTGGCTCAAAGAAATTTCCAAAGGACAGGTGATATTAAATGGCAAAAATATTCCGCCCAAGTTCACGGGAAGCAAGTATCATATCAAAAATAGAATCCTCAAAGGAACATGCACGAAGAATGGCAATAAGCGGTGTCAGAGACTGTATCGACCCTTTGTCTAATGCAATTGCGATGAAACTTGTAGAAAACAGTCTTGTTGAAACAACAAACAAAAACTCCCTTGAAGAACAGATCAAGCGGTGCCTTGATAAACTGGGTCGTGCAGACGATTTTGATGTTGACTACCAGATCTCTCCACTCAGAAACCTGGTGCCACAGCCCCATGTTGTAAGTATTTATGTTACGGCTTTTGTTCTGGAACAGCTAATAAATCACAAAGATACTGTTGATATCTTCGGTTCTGACGAAGAAATCTATACAGTAATAAACAGGCAAGTTAATAAATTCCTACCATAATAATGCGCCCTTTATTTCATCCCAGGCTTATTAATTCGGTTTTTGACGACCCAGGTCTCTTTATTCCATTTCTTTTGGAAAAACGTGCCGTCCTGTTTGATCTTGGCGATATCCATTCACTTTCATCAAGAGATATTCTCAAAATCAGTCATGTATTTATTACCCACACACATATTGATCATTTTTGCGGGTTTGACAGAATGCTTCGTCTCTTTCTTGGCCGGGAAAAAATTGTTTATTTGTATGGGCCGGCCGGTTTTCTTAAAAATGTTGAAGGTAAACTCGCCGCATACTCATGGAATCTGGTAGATAATTTTTCTAATCAGTTCGGCTTTCATTTAACAGAAGTACATCCAAAACATCTGATTACTAACCTGTACCGGTGTCGTGATAAATTCCGCTCTGTCCGCCCTGCAAAGGTAAAACCTTTCAGCAGCATCTTATTTGAAGAACCCGCCCTGTCAATATCCACAGTATTGCTTGACCACAGTATTCCCTGCCTTGGGTTTTCCATTAGGGAACGTTTTCATGTCAATATAAAAAAAGACGGTTTGGATTCTCTTGATCTTGAAACAGGCCCTTGGCTTCATGAGTTTAAGCAGGCTTTGTTCAACCACAAGCCACTGGATTCGGAATTTGAAATAAATATCAAAAAAGGAATTTCAGGGAAAAAGAAATTTATTTTAGGTGATCTTGCAAACCAAATCGCCATTATAACGCCAGGCCAAAAAATAACTTACATTGCAGATGTTGTATATAATGAGTCTAATGCAGGTAAAATTATCGACTTTGCAAAAGATTCGGATCATCTTTTTATAGAAGCTGCCTTTCTTGATAAGCATAAAAGTATTGCCGAAACTAAAAAGCATCTCACCGCCCGCCAGGCAGGCACAATCGCAGCCATTGCAAGCGTAAAACAGTTTACCATCTTCCATTTCTCACCAAGATACACCGGCCAGGAGGAAGAACTTCAAAAAGAAGCACAACATGCATATGATACAGGTTCGGATAGTTAGCTTTTTTTATAAATTTTCATGAAATATTCGAATCAATGCTGTCTGCATAGTACCATTTAAATTATAAACTTTACTTAAGTACTTTTTTCTGTTATTTTTTTTTCGGTTTTATGACATCTAAATACCTCTGACTATTAGGTTTATTGATAGTGACATTTTTATAGAGAGTAAACCCAGATGATTTTTTAATTGCTGTTTTTAAAATTTGTTTTTATTAACAACAAAAAAGAAAGGAGAGTACAGGTGAAAAGACGTAATTATCTGAGGTTGGCCTTCGTATTGGTTTTGATTCTCTTTGTATCGGGATGCGGCAGCTCGATGATGATAAAAGCTAAGCCTATGGCTGTTCCTGCAAACAACGATGTTGTTGTTACATTTTTTAGGCCATCTGTCTTTGGCGGAGCAATAAAATTCGGACTTTGGGACAAAGAAAATTTTATCGGAATTCTAACAGCCCGTTCCTATGTGCAATATAAAACCCATCCCGGAGAGCATCTTTTTATTGCAAAAGCGGAAAACTGGTCTTATGTAAAAGCAGATCTTGAACCTGGAAAGCAATATTTTATTTTAGGAAAAGTTTTTCCAGGAGCCTGGAAAGCCAGGGTCGCCCTTGATCCGGTAAATAAAAACGATAATATTTCTCAAGAACAAATTGATAGTTGGCTAAACGGCCTTACACCAACCGCTGTTATCCCTGAAAAGGTAGATTCTTATGCGAAACCGAGGGTTCCTCATTTGAAAGATGCTATTGAGAAATTCAAAGCAGGAGACGTAAAATATAATGAACTGAAAGCTGCAGATGGCAGATGATAATAACTTATGTAAATCTGATTCTAATAAAATTCTATTATAGAAAGGACAGTAAGCATGAAAAAAGCGTTAATTATCTGTATAGCATTTTTTGTAACTATGATATCCACACCATGTTTTGCCGGTGTAGATTTTATTTTAGACTTAAAGCCTGCTTCAATTTTGTTTAGTCCTGATATTGATGGTTTTAAGGTCAGTCGCACTTCAGGTTGGACTTATTATTCAGATACAATTAGCGGAAGCGGGTCATGGATGCCCACATTGAAAGCAGGCATGAGAATTGACACTTCTATCCTTAATATTGATGTAACCGGCGGTGTTGGCTTTCTTGTCAACAGTGCCTTTTATTCATCCATGTATTTAGCTGATTTGGCTCTTCTTTTTAAAATCTCGAAACATGCAACAATAGGCCCCCATGTCAGTATAATTAAATTTGACCCAAAATGGGACGGATCACTATCTGACAGTAGCGATGTCAAGCTTTCCGATGAAACAGCAATTATGCCAGGGTTGTGTTTTACTGTAGGCGGAAAGACAGCTTCTTTTTCCGCCAGTATAGACTATATAGATGCCTCTTTTGACGTAACAACATATAACGGATGGGTTGCAAATGATGACTCTTTAGATATGTCAGGATTTGCCATTCAACTCGGTGTGCTCTTTAGTTTTTGATGAACTCGTAAAAATTCCGATTTAGACGGTTTCGTAAAAAGTTTAAATTCAAAGCGTGTCCCGTATAGCGGGATAATCATGAGGCGTACTTATCGTGCGTTGAATGATTACGAAATGTAGCACAACGTCCCGCTGAACTGAAGTGGGAGACTTTTTACAGAACCGTCAGTTTTTAAATAATCGTTAATTAATCCCTTGACCATACAACCTGGACTTTTTGCCTGTTAAAGAATATCCCAAAGCAGCCCTTCCTTTACAATTTTAAAAAACACATTAATGTTTGATGAATGCGTAAAAAGTATTTTTTATCTTTTTACGAGGCCATCATACTTTGTTATCAGAGACTATCATTATGCCAAAAACAGATAAAAGGAAATATCAAAGGGTAGAAACACGCAACGTTGTTTCTTATGTTTGCGTTGATAAAGAAGGTAATGAAATCGGAGAAGGAATGGGTGAAACTTTAAATATCAGCCAGGGTGGAATCCTTCTAAAATCAGCATATCCCATAGAATCAGAATTTATTTTACTCATGTCCATCGACCTGGAAAATAATATAATGGAAGTAAAAGGAAAAGTCGCTCATTCAAAAAAGGATAAATCCGGTAAATATGAAACCGGCATCAGCTTTCTTGGTACACACGATGAAAATATTCAAATTATAAAGAGCTTTATAAAAACCTATCACTCACGAAAAACCAGGAATCGTTAAAACAGCATCAACGTAACAGACATCTCCCGCCATTAATAAGTTTCCTTGACCCCGTTTTTCCAGGGTAAATGCATTTGTAAAAATAAAATCAGAATAAATCATTTTAATAAGCAGGGACAACAGACTACAAACAACAGACAATTGAGCTAAGGGCTCAATTAAGGTAAAACTCTTTTATCTTTTCGACCACATATGCCTGCTGATCCTCTGTAAGCTCAGGGTATATTGGAAGAGCCAGGGTATGCGAAGCTGCATGCTCGGAAATGGGGAAATCACCCTTTTTGTAATTCAGATAGGAAAAGCATTCCTGGAGATGCATTGGAACAGGATAATAAACTTCCGTTCCTATTTTCGCTTCCTGGAGAAACAGGCGAAGGTCATCTCTTTTTTTCGGCACACTGATGACAAATTGATTATAAATATGGCGTCCCTGACTTTCAACCGGAAGCTTTATATTATCCAGGCCTGTATTTGCAAACAACTCTGTGTATCTGTTTGCATTCCCCTGCCGTGCTGCAGTCCAGCTGTCAAGATGTTTCAGCTTTACTGAAACAATTGCAGCCTGCAAGGCGTCCAGCCTGAAATTGGCCCCGATGATTTTGTGATAATACTTGGGATAAGATCCGTGAACACGCAAGATTTTCAGTTTTTCATACAATTCGTCCGAATTTGTTGTAACGATCCCGCCATCTCCGAAAGCTCCGAGGTTTTTTGAAGGGAAAAAAGAAAAGCATCCGAAATCACCTATCGAACCTGCCCGTTTCCCTTTATACTCTGCACCAATGGCCTGCGCCGCATCTTCAATTATAACCAGATCATTCTTTTCTGCGATTTTCAAGATAGGATCCATATCAGCGCATTGACCATACAGATGAACAGGCATTATTGCCTTGAGTCTTGAACGCTGGTCATCCGTCATGGCAGCAACAGTGCTTTCAGCACCTCTTGTTGAAATATTATAGGTATCCGGGTCTATATCAACAAAAACAGGCACAGCACCTGTACGGGCAATTGAACCTACTGTTGCAAAAAAGGTATAAGGCGTTGTAATAACAAAGTCTTCAGGTCCGATATCCGCAGCGATAAGCGAGATTAAAAGTGCATCTGTTCCTGATGAAACGCCTGTTGCATATTTCGATGAGCAATATTGGGCTATCTCTTTTTCAAGTGCTTCAACCTTTGGCCCAAGGATAAAATACTGGCTCTCATAAACTTCTTGGGTGACTTTTAAAATCTCTTCCCTTATCGAATTGTACTGGGCTTTTAAATCAAGTAAAGGTACTTTCATAATAAATTCAGCTCCGTTTTTTAAAGATTTGTATTGTCGACAATCTTCTAGTAAAAAGCCTTTAAGCGCCTGGTGGCTAAGTAAAAAGGCTCATATACAAGGCGTAGCGGTTTTTCAGGAACGAGACTATACATATAGTATGTCGAGTTCCTGAAAAATCGCTACAACGCAGTAGATGAGACTTTTTACGACGCCATCAATATTCCTTTCGCTTTTTTTCCTTAAGCTCTGTAACAATCGTTTTTACATCCTGGGTGTTCTCCATGTCTGAAATAAACACTGAATCGGATGTTTCAACAACAACCATGTTTTCAAGATGATTTGCAGCAACAAGTCTCTCGCTTCCTATTATAAGACAATTTCGGGTCTCTTTTGTAATAACATCCCCCCTAATAACATTGCCTTCATCATCCTTTGGAAAAAAGTCATAAAGAGATTTCCACGATCCAATATCGCTCCACCCGAAATCTGAAGGCAAAACAGCTCCCTTGCCCGTCCTTTCCATTATTGCATAGTCAATAGATATGTTCGGCAGCTTTTCATAATCCGCTTTTGCCACCGTCTCTTTTGCCGCAATCAAATTGCTCATTCTTTTAAAAAGTTCCGGCTCCCAGACTTTAAATTCATCCATAATGACAGATGCCCTGAAAGCAAACATTCCGCTGTTCCAGAAGAAGTTACCGGCTTTTAAATACTCTTGCGCTGTCTTTATATCCGGCTTTTCGACAAATCTTTTTATTGACAATGCTCCGCCAGATAACTCTTTCTCTCCTTCAATATATCCATAACCTGTTTCCGGGTAATGGGGCCTTATGCCGAATGTAACAACAAAACCTTCATCGGCAAGTTTTATTCCTGATTTAAGTTTATCTTGAAAAACACTATTATCACGAACAACATGATCTGCAGGAAAAATGCATAAAACCGCATCCTTTTCATCTTTTAAGATATTTAACACCGCAAGTAATATTGCAGGAGCCGTATTCCGGCCGCAGGGTTCACAGATAATTTTACCGGCAGGCGAAATTCCCGTTTCTTCCATCTGCCTTGCCGTTTCGTCAAAATACTTATCTCCGCATACAATTCTAACGTTTTCCGTGTCAAGGGCCGGAGCCAAACGCTTTATTGTACTCTGAAGAAGGGAGTCTTCACCTGTAAACTTAATAAGCTGCTTTGGTGAAAGCTCCCTTGATACAGGCCACAGCCTTGATCCTATGCCTCCGGCCAACAGGACGGGATAGACATTGTATTTCCGATTAATTGCGTCTGAACTTTCCATTTCTCCGATCTCCATTAGCTCCATTATTTTTTGATGAAATCGAAACTGCTCTGCAAACCGTATCAACCGCATTATATCCCAGTAACCTTTTTACGTCTCTGGTCAGTGATAATCCGGCCTTTAACTTCAAAGTATCAGGAAGCGCTATTGTTGTTTCAGTATTCTCCGGGCTTCTCAAATGAAGGAATGCCCTGCATGATCCGGGATGCTTTTTCAGAATATCGTTAAGATCTGAAAGCAGCTTCCTGTCCGTCCGTGACATCTCCACATTAAACTGAATGCTTGCAGTCCATGTGTCCTCGGCCTTATCCACAGATACAACCTTGTCTGCAAGTATTTTAACCGACTGTTCATCCTTTTGTATTTTTCCCTCAATAATAACAGGATTGTCTTCAAAAAGCTGGTCGCTGATCGAAGAATAGACCGACGAAAAAACAACGACTTCAACAAAGCCATGCATATCTTCTGTTGTAACAAAGGCCATCAGGTCTCCCCTTTTTGTTTTAATAACCTTTGTGCCTGCAATGATTCCTCCTATCCTGACCGCCCCGCCGTCTTCCATCTCATTTATTGAAAGGGTGTTCGCATTGGTAAATTTGTCCAGGAGTTCCTCATACCTGTTTAAAGGGTGCCCGCTGATATAAAAGCCCAGTGATTCCTTTTCAAAGGCAAGCCGCTTGCGCTCATCGAACTCTTCAATGGACGGCATAACCGGCATGTTTATTAACTGTTTGTTTTCCCCCATATCAAACAGACTCATCTGGGGATCATTTCTTTCCTTTTGAACTCTTTGCCCGTAATCAAGTGCATCTTCCATGGCAGCCAGCATCTGTGAACGCTTTGCGCCGGTAGAATCAAATGCACCGCATTTTATAAGACTTTCTACAACCCTTTTATTGACTCTTTTCAAATCAACATATTCACAAAATTCAAACAGGGACGAAAATTTACTATGGCTTCTTGCTTCAATAATCGCTTCAATTGCGCTTTCCCCCACGTTTTTTACGGCAACCAGTCCAAACCTGATTTTTGAGCCTGCTACAACGAATTCCTTATCGCTTTCATTTATATCCGGAGGAAGTATCTCTATATCGTGGCTTCGGCATTCTGCAATATACTTTACAACCCCGTCTGTTGAATGCATTTC
>Ga0190284_1001112_pt1 | contig 12484 bp, 21 predicted proteins | sample 48691812_MG_FD_161668 | JGI IMG/M metagenome (GOLD analysis project Ga0190284, IMG submission 161668) | Hydrothermal vent microbial mat bacterial communities from Southern Trench, Guaymas Basin, Mexico - 4869-18-1-2_MG | ecosystem: Environmental > Aquatic > Marine > Hydrothermal vents >...
AGGATTTCCATGCTTAGCTCCAATTTTTTTAATTTTACACACATCTGTATTATACTTTTATTCTCGAACTAAGGTTCCAGTGGACCCCCCCCCCTCCTAGTATCTATTCAGTAAAAAGACTTTAGTTGTTGGAATTGTTATGGTTGGTGCCCCCAGAATCTATTCGCGTAGCGGACTATCGTTATTCAGTTATGGTTCTAGTTTTCCATCAATCTCGTCCACACTCATTCCTAATAGTAGTTGTTCTGCTAGTCGCAGGAGTGACTCGCCCAGATATTTAGCTTGGTCTTCCGAATCTGAACGGCAATGTAAAACCATCTGGTCGTTTTCCACGGAGGCACCGTGCAACTTCATCCTGGCGTATTGGCGGGCTAATTTTAGCAGTTCTTCTTCACATTGTGTTCGGTATTTCTTCATGCTTGTTTATCTTTGCGGTCCTGATAGTTTTTGCGGGGATGGTCGTGGTCCTCCTGGTTTCTTACCTTTTACCTTTTCCAATTGTGGCTCATCGAAATATTCTACAGGTATAACCTTACCGTCCTGGCCAACAGGAGCTTGCACACCTATCCTGGTACATCCTGTCAACCAATCCATACGACACACTGCAATTCCTTTGAAGCCGGTAATTGGGTCTCTTACCTTCTGTCCTAGTTTTATGGCCATGGGTACCTCCTACTGTATTATACTCACAATAACCTTTAGAAAGATATACTTGACAAGCTTATTCTAAAAATTTACTCGTAAAATGGGAGGTCATGCCCCTATAATAAATAATTGAATTAATTAGGATTTTATTCGTAATAATTACAGGGGGTTACGTGGTATTCCATATAGGAACACGCAACTATTATAGGGGCTTATAGCTAAACTATGCGTAGCTATATAGACACGACAACTAAACTATACAGCTAAACTTTGCGTACTATGATATAATGTCAAGTCAATATGTATAAAGTTTATAGTTAGCTATGATAGTTTAGTCATATAGTATTGAGGATTGAATAGAGACGATCTAAGGTGATGGAAGTAAAAGGTAGGGCAAGGCTTGCGCCTTGCCCGTTGAACGTCTTACGTGGCGTCTGTAGCCTTCTCAGTGTTATCCCATTTGACGCCAAGCATATGATCACAAGCCTTTTGTGCCTGACTCGCTGCCTGTACTGCGAAGCGGGGATCATTCTCTAGCCGTTTGATCCAGTTGCGGAGGTATGCTACATTGTTATCCCGCACCTTTTGTACCTCGATACCGGCAAATGCTTGCAGGTATGCTGCCGTCATTTCCGCAACTAACTCTTCTTTACTATAAGACTCGCTGCCGAAGATGCTACCGGCTTGGTTCTTCTCGAACCTACCCAGCCGATCCGGGTGACCAGTTGAATGTGCGCCCTCATGGAACAAGGTGCTGTAGTAGTGTGCGTATGCTTCTATTTGATCGTCGTGTTTGCTTAAGAATTGTTCTTGTGTCGGCATGTTGATGTAGTCCAGGAAAGGGGAGTAACACGCACGGTTGCCTTCGTCTCTGACTTCGGGCTTGTCTTTGAAGTCTACCCAAATCTGCTCTGCTTTATCGAACGGGTTGACGATGATATCCGGGTTTGATTCTGCTTCTTCCCTTGCTTCCCTTTCCTTCTTCATCCAGCGCTTTTCCTTCAATCCCTCCGTTTGTTCCAGGGAATACACGCGGTAGTAACGGAGCATGGGGATATGCTTTTCCTTGTCGGGATCGTTCTTGTCTTTGTACTTGTTGATCTTCCAAAAGCAGATCGTTGTGTAGTCCTTGGTTTGATCTGCCTTGATTCTGCCGCCTGCTTTCTTCGCTTGGTTGAAAGTGATCCACGGGCCGGGTCTACCGCTTCCCATGAGAATCCAAATGTTGATCCCTCGGTAGGCTTTGCCATTCATCCACTTGCGGATTGACATGGGAGTACCGCCGTGCATGCTCCACGGCTTATCCCAAGGTGCTACATCGTCGTTTTCGATTGCAGACTCCAGCGCTGCAATCAGACTCTTGGTTACTACCTCATACACCACGTCTTTTTTCATGGTCTTCTCCCGGTTATTGGTTTTTGCTGCCATATAGGTAATATGGATCGTGTTTGGGTTTTGTCAAGAATGCCTGTAGAAATATCCGAAAAACTTACGGGTCGGTACGGGTATATAACCCGCACCCCTAACTACGTTAAATTTAAGGACGATCTTAGCTTTGTCAAGAGATAAAATTATAAAAAAGTGATAGGGACGACACCGGGAGATCCCGTCCCTATCGTTTATAGGCGCGTGGTGCCGTTAGTCACGCGCCTTGTTGCGTGCGTACTTCTCGAATGCCGTCTGGAGTCTTTTCTCCGTCTGTGCCACGTACTGACGGCTTGTCCCTATCTTGTCACCTACCTCTTGCAAGGTCAAAGACTCAGGGGATGCTATGCGATAATTCCAAACGGCGAGATCATTGCCGGTCAAGCGCTGTTCGAACTCCACCATTCTTGCCTGTACCCATGCTGTCATTCTTGCGTGCGTGGTGTATTCCTCCGGGGTAGGATCGTCGTTAGGGGTAACGTCAAACAGTGACTTCGCTTCGAAGTGTATAGTCGGGGTACCCACGATAAAGACAGAATCAAAGCTAGCCTCGGGCATCCCCATACGGATCTGCATTTCCGTGATTTCCTTGGCCTTTACTTCCAGCCGCTCTGCTAACGCTTCGCTTGTGGCGTCTTTCCCTTCCTTCTGTAGCGCTTCTACTTCCCTGTTCAAACGCCAGAATATCTTCTTCTGCGCTTGCGTGGTGCCGATGCGTACCAAGCGGAAATTTACCAGAACAAAGTTGAGTACACGCATACGCATACGCCAGCTTGCGTATGTAGTAAACTTAGTTCCGCGATCTGGCTCGAATTTAGGGATTGCTTCGATAAGCCCGATGATTGCTTCGCTTGTCAGATCTTCGATATTCATGCCGTCGAAGTCTTTGTAATTGTGAGCTAATTGGGATGCTAGTTTGACGTTACTCTGTACCAATTTTTCGATTGCGTCCTGATTTCCGGCTACGGCTTTACGGGCAGTAACGTCTAATTCCTCGGTAGTCAACGGCTTACATGCTTTCCAGTTTATCATTCCTTTTCTCCCGGTAAAGGTTCGTCGTCGTGGCATCTACAAATATAATACCTAAAAAGCTAATGTCAAGAGATTATTTTTCAATCGGTGCACTTTTCTATAAAAGCCCCGATATCCTCGGCCCTTGGAATCCAAACTACACGACGGATACGCGTGCCTCGAAAGGTATTGTGTACTATGCGTGTCACTGTGATCCATGCTCCGTTACCCGTGGTTTTCATGCTAATTCGCTTGCGTCCTGATTCCGTGTCTACTTCGAACACTTCAATTTTCATTATTGCCTCCCGGTTATCAATAATATAATCATCTATCATAGTTTGTCAAGAGATTATTTATTATAAATTTAGGGCTTGACAAACGAGAGATCATGCTTAAATTACTAGTGTAAGGGGGAGAGGGTTACCGCCAGTATCAGAAATTTGAGGTTGACAAATCGTCAATCGTGCTTACAATATAAGTAGAATCCCAAACAACTTAAATGGCAAGTGAGGGTTTCGAACCCTCTGCCCGGTTTGTTTACTGGGAACGTTTCCGTAGCCTCCCGGCTCTACTTGCCATAACTTCTATAAGATACCTGCCAGTACTAAGCAGCTTTTCACGGTGTTGGTTTGGCAGTTCTCACACCATCCACGATCTTGATCCGGTTCCATCATGGTGGTGTACTCGCAATCGGGATTCATACAAATGCTATGCGCTATGCTATCAAACGTAGCAGCTTCCAACATTTCCATGATTTCCATTCCCGCGATATCGGCTAGCTGCTGTAGTTTGCTGCTCATTGGTTTTCCTCCTCGGTTGTTTATAATATAGTGTCTATTATAGATTTGTCAAGAGATTATTTCTAAATTTAGTTTATTCTTTTTAGTTTACTTTTTAGGTTTAATAATTAAATTACAAGTGTAAGGGGACCAGTCCACACCATGCCTGCCGCATTAGTACCTACGGGCAAATAAAAACCGCCCGGAACACCGGGCGGTTTGGTTATGGGGCCAATGTTCGGTAAGATTCGGACCCCCGTTATAAATCCTTTTTTCTTTCAACGTCGATTGCTTCACTGTGGTAACTCACCTTCATACGTTCCATGCATTGCCAAAGTGCTTCTGACCCACCGTTACCGTACCGTGTCAGTTTGATGTAACCATTTTCCTCCAGCCAAGCAGCAGCAGTTTGCTCATACTGTGTACCGTAACCGTAGGTCCGTCCTACGTTCTGCACACACTTACCGTCAACGATAATACGCACGGTATGATAGGTATTACCGTAGGTCTTCTGGAACCATCGTTTGCCGACAATAACTAATGATTTCATTTGATTCTCCCGGTTAGTTACCAGCTAACATAAACTGAAGTATAGTCCTTGACGATCTGTTCTACTGCTTTGAATAGGTGGTGTGATCCTACCTTAGTCATTCCCCATGCATCCGATTCGACAAAGTATGCACTACCCCTTGCCAGATCCTGGAATGAGGTTTTCCTGATTGTAAACTTCAGGTTTGGAAATTCCGCTTTGATCTTCTTGCGGATTGCAGCTATGTCTTTTCTTGTTAGCTCATTGCTCATGGTTGTTCTCCCGCAACAAACGCTTGCATACTTCTTTACTCTTCCGGCGAATGATGCGCTTGGCATTGTGGATTGCACCACAACAGTAACACTTCAACCCGCCCGGTCCCTTGATATAACCGTTGTAATACTTCCGGTTGCCGGTCTTGCCTGCACGCTTAGACATCAAGCTTTCCCCTTTCGCACGCTTCCATGTAACGCTGATTCTCTTCCGATGTATTGTTAGCCTTATTTATCGGTACTTCTTCCCAATCGGTGCCGGTCATAATAGCAAACAGATCACTATCTACGAATACCGCAACCATTTTATCGGGATCTTTTACATCCGATGCGCATGCTTCACGCGCTACCTTATCAGGATCTTCCAATTCCCATCCTGCCGCTTCCAGTGCCGCTGCTTCTTTCGGGGTTACTTTGCCAAATAAATAAGCCATGATTTTCCTCCTCGGTTGTTTATAATATAATCATGTTCACGGCTTTGTCAAGTAGTTAATATAGAAAAGGGCCGGTTGCTTAGACCGGCCCTCAAAAGAGGAAAGGGGAATCAGGCTGATTCCCCGGCGTGATTATGCTACCTTGGCAACCTTTCCGCCACCTACAACTTCCGTGGTCAGATCGGTTGTGATCTTCCCGCTCATTTTGGTGACGGTCATTTCCTTGATCTCGTTCAACTTGGGCTGGATCTCGTCCTTGATCTGTTTGATCAAGTTGGCGTGTTCCTCGCTTGTGTCACTCCGTCCCATTGCCATGATGAAATCGTTGACGATGTTATCCCGCGTCTCCTTGTTGACCTTCGACAGGGCAAGCGCGGCCAACAGAGTAAAGTTGATCTTGGCGGTCAACTTCTGCTCGAAGTCTTTACCTTTCGTGAAAGACCCCAGCACGCGGACCAGCAGATCCACATCGTACCGGCCAGGATCGATTTCCTTGCCAGCTTCCTTAGCTACCTTGTCCTTGACTGCTTTGGCAACTGCTATGATTTGTTCGTTTTCCATTTTCTACTCCCGGTTAAGGTTTGTTCCTGCGTATGTCTGTAATATAGTCACTAACTCTGACATGTAAACCACATTCGGCTAAGGTTTTTGATGTTTTTTTCTCGATTCACGCATACATCATAGGCACTTATTTTTTTCTTGTCAACAGAATCTTTTTTATTTTCCTGCTTGACTTTTGCGATTTCATGCTTAAATTATACATGTAAGGGGAGCGGATCTAAAAAACTAAATTCATTACAGCAGAACTAAAATCGGACAATTTCAACCGCAATGCTTATGCTGTGTAGTGGCGTTTGTAAATGGCAAGCAATTCTTCTGATAGTTCGAATTCGTCTGCTTTGACAGCCGCGACAAGCAGTTGCTTCAAACGAAGCTGCAAGGATGAAGATTCAGTATGCACCCGAATCCTAAACTGTGCAAGTTCCTTTATATCGGCCTGCGCGGGGAATGGCAATTCATTGGTAGTAATCATTCCGTGCGTCTGCAACGCGTCAACCGCGTCTTTTGCCTCCTTCAGTCCCATATCCCAAACTGCTCTGAAGGTTTTGATCGCCTTGATCTTCGATCTTCTCGAAGTGTTCCCCATTGATGAATTCTTTATCTCCGGTAATCCTTATTTTTCTCATTTTATATTTCCTTTTAATATTTGTTTTTTATTATACTCACGCGCACACACGCGTGCGCCTGCCGCTTTTTTCCTCTGCAGGCTTTCTTATTCGCAATCTTCTTGCGGTCCTTCTGCCGGTATGCTTTCCGGCTGAGTGCTGCAAGTGCAATGGGATTCCTACGTTTCATACTTGTAGTATAGTATTTAACTTTGGTTTGTCAAGTAATTATTTTATAGCATCGAAAATGCCTAGCCCCTTTGCATAAACTCCGTCGTCTTGAGCATGCTTTATGATTGCTCTGCGGAGTCCATACCGGGGTAGCTTGCTGAATGGCAAGCTGACAAACACCTGTTCACCGTTCTTTAGCTTTCCCTCGCATTGAGTAACTTGCCATGCGTCTAGGATGAGTTGCAGATCAAGGAATGTAATCTTATCTAAACGAGGATCTGTCCAGTGCACAGTTTTCATTATGCCTTTGCATACTCCGGTATGTTCTCATCTTTATGGTTCGGGTGGCTGATATCCAGCGGGGTGTACTCATACTCCGGGTGTTCTTTTCTGTACATCCGTGCAGCCCAACCGTACATTCTGACTTGATCGATCACGCCTTGCGGAATTTTGATTTTCCGATTGAGCACTTTTTCTGCCAGTGCTTTTCCCTCTTCCCATTCGTGCAGGTCACCGCCGCTTTCCGCATTGAATGCTTTACGCCCTAATCGATCTTCCAGTATGCAGAGACAAGCAACCACAACAACGTCATATGGCTTGCGCTCTGTCTTGCAGAATGGCCATGCGTCCGGTCCACGCTCCGGTTCAACACTCATAGAAAAATTCTCGTGTTGATCATCCCCCACACCGTTGAAGTTGAATCCATTGCGAAGAATCGGTTTGCCCTTGCCGTCCCAACTTGCTACCGGCACCGGGGATGATCGAATGATTTTCCTGCATTCGGCTAATGCAGTTTTGTATCCCTTTTCTTCGATGAATGCCCCAAACGTCCAGTAATGTGTATAGCCCATAATATTTCCTCCCGTCTACTGATATTATTGGCTTGCTTCATTAGTTTGTCAAGTCAATCTTTATCACTTGGGGGGGTTCTTTTTCACTGGCCATTTGCCTTGCACCTGCCCGCAGTCCAGGCACAGATCGAATTCCAGGTAGTCTCCGCTACCATCGTCAATGTTGAACCCACCGGGGACATAACCATACGAATCTTTACCCTGGAATCGGATAGAACACATATCGCTGGTCTTGCCACACACTGACAAGATACGCTTGCTCTTACATTTCTGACACGTTTTCATAATTATCCTCCCTTTAGCATAATGACCATGATCCCACCGGCATTGATCGGGCCGGTCTGCATGTTCCTGAATCCGTCCAGTTGGCGCAACACCCGTTGCAGTTGGCGCAAGCTGTATCCCCGCTGGTAAGTTCCAGCCCTGGTTACATATCCCCAATCAGCTTTCTTCCAATTCCCTTTCGTTGCAGCTTCATTGATTTCCCGCTCAGTCTTAGCGGTTACGATGAGCCGTCCACCCTTCTTTACATGGCTCCATGCATCCTGAATAGCTGCATTCCGCTCCTTCACCTGCAGCACATTGACTACATAGGTCATTAAAACCGTTTGGAAGCGTCCACGGGGCTTGCGAGGGTGGAAGTTAGGGTCATACCCGACAATCTTGAATCCGAGGGCTTGTAGCTCTTCTATGTCCCTTCCCTTCCCACACCCGTAATCCAGCACCTTTCCCTGGACTGCGTTCAGCTTCAGTGCAGCACGTAGCGGTCGGCTTGCTTTCTTCCGGCTGATTGCAGTTCGTTTTGAATTCATCTATCCTCCCTGGCTATATATAATATAGTCACTAAGTTTAGTTTGTCAAGTAGAAAATGTATAGAAAAGAAAAACGGGTGGGGGCGTTAGCCCCACACCCGCGCCGGGAGGCTTAGCAGGATGGGAGTAGCTCTTCCGGTGCCGCTAGCAGATGGAGCATGAGTTGCTGGAGCTTGGCTGTATCGAGCACCTTTTCTGCGATTGTTCCACCTCCGGGTTTGAGTACAATTATGTAAATCTTTCCCAGAGTTGAAGCAAGGACCGCATCGTTCTGCGTAGGCAACTTGATTTCTTGCTGAAGTGCTTTCATGTTCTCCTCGCTTGTAATGTAAGCATTATTCAGGATTTGTCAACTAATCTTATGCGTCTACGCATATGATATTCACGGACCTTATCCCGCCACTCTTTACAAGCTACCGGTGCCATGCTCAGATACTTCAGCGGACAAGTATAGTAATAGGGATGCATAGATTCGCACATGTCTTTATATCCCCATCCATAGTTACGCTGGGTTTGCAGTAAATCGCAAGTGATAAACCGTTCATAGGTGTCAGTCTCGTACCGATGCCTTTCCCAGACTGCCCATAGCACGTTACCACGTGTACAGTGCGCTATAGAATAAGTCTTGGTCTGTTCATTCTCCCAACCGGTTGTGCGTTCGTGAATGAGTTGCTTGCGTGTCTGTCCGTAAGTAAATAACCAGCCCATGTTATCCCTCCTTTGGCTACCTACATTATAAGGTCAAATGGCAGTCCTGTCAAGTACCAAATTTATAATAAATAATGCCTTGACAAATGGAGTATAGTGCTTAAATTACTAATGTAGGGGGAGCGGTCTAAAGATTAGCTAAACTGCAGTAAAACGGGCAGGGAGTCTTGCGACTCCCCACCCTGCCGGGAGGCTAGTCCTTTGCCTTCCGGGGACCGTACTTGTTACGGACTCGTTTGACGCTTGCGGAAAAGGCTCCTTCGGGATCTCGCTCGAAGGTGACGGACACCGCACCGGGGAATTCGTTCAGCAGATTGCAGATGGTAACGGCCTGCTCACCCACCTTCTGTGTAGCTGCGTTGAACAGTTCCCTCGGATCTGGTCCCTTGTCCTTCTTCTCACGAGTCTTCCGCTGCGTGAATCCCATTTCCTTCAGGATCACGGCCCGCTGGTCCTCCGGGAGGGCTTCCAGCGCCTTGCGTGCAGCTTCTGCGCTGTCCTTCCCATTTCCACCGTCTTCTGTCTTGTCCTGCACCTTCACTTCCATGTTCTTGCCGTTCTGCTTCTTGTTCTTGTTTTTGCTCATTCTTCATCCTCCCTTGGTTAGTTACGTGGGTATTATCATCATTTTCCTGGCATTGTCAACCAAAAATGTCTAATCATCCTTCATATTTGCGATTGCAATTTCCGCAAGCATGTACTCAACTTGCGAGACAAAGCTTTTCTCGCCGTCTGTACCGTATCCGTGGCACAATTCGTGTACCAGAGTGCAAAGTGCCTCTTTCAACGTCTCTAACGCCTTCGTACCGATTCTGACATTGCCTGCAACGTACTGGCCTAGTGTGTTGTCCTTGTAGGAGACAATCTGAATCTTGAATTCGTCCACCGCTTTTACCTTGCGAACCATGCTGATTGCTTTGCAGTAGTTGGCTCGCTGGTTTTCACTCAACTCCGGTAGATGCACAACCGTGTAGGTTGCGTTGCAAAGCTTCTGTTTGATTTCATCCATGTTGCCAAGCTTAGTTTTTACGACGGATGCCAGTGCTTCGGGAACCACCACTCCGCGCTTGCCATAGTGACCGACTTCTTTAGCTTCGGAGGGAGTAGCAACAGGAATAGAGCCATTCCCGTGCTCTTTTTCAAACTCTTTCAGCATAGCTGCGCCAACGTCCACACCGGCATAATCCAGCCGCTTTACATCTCTTGCACCGGATTTCAACATTTGATAGATCTTGCGCTTGTACTTGTAACCTTTATTCATAACTGCACCTAGAATCTGTCCCATTTTGTATTCCAGATCCCAGCTAGCGATCATTTTCCGGTCACGGTCGATATCAACATCCTTAAAGTTATAGCCGAATACTAGATCGTCGTGCCATTCGACCTCGATCCCTTTTACGTAGATTCTTCCCGTATGCTTGGGATCGGTAAGCAGATCGCCATGATAGGTTTGGATCATGCTTTTGTTCTTTTTCTTCAAAACCAGAAAACTGCGCTTGTGGCGATTCCAGCGCTCACGGCTGATTCCGCCAATCAAAACACGCAATCCCTTTGCAGGCTTTTTGACCTTCGTAATCTTGAACTTCAAAACTTCCGCATTGAAGTTATCAGACTGCTCAATTACGGGCGTCCAAATCTCACCGTTGTTCTTTATCTTGACGGTATTGCCAGCACGCAGAAGAGCCAGAACACCCAACTTTAGCCCTTCCCCGAACTTACCGATCAACTTCGTATTGTCCCGCTTGGTTGTAAACCCGATCAACAGCGCTTCTTTCGGAATACTTCCACCGATGTTTTCAACGGCAAGCTTCCCATTGGGAGTATAGTTAACCTTCAACTCGCAACCATATTCCTGCTCACCGTCGATCCCGTTCTGAATGATCTCTCGGATGCCTTCGTATTCTCCCCAATCCCCTACGTAGTCTTTCGTGACGGTAATCTCGATTTTCTCTGCCATGGTTTTCCTCCCGTTCTAACCATAATATAAGCACTAAACTAAGGTTGTAAACAAATTATCTCATTTGATTATTCCTACATTCTACCCTTGACAAACTAAGGATCAATGCTTAAATTACTAATGTAAGGGGACCGGGTATAGAAAACTTGACAAACAAGAAAAACTATGATAGGTGACAAGCTACGCTTGTCAATTTTACGCTAACGTTTTTGCTACGCCAATTGATGCCAGTATAGTTAGAACTATCAAGATGCCAACAATAGCATATGAATAGAAATCATCCTTATTCATTAGCAATTTCCTACCAATGCCACTTTAACCAAACGTCAACACGAGAATCTGAAAAGCAACCATTCCGACAAGTTCTGCAAACACCCTTGCGGTGAATATGTCTTCCGGGCCGTGTAGGGTGCGGTAACAGATCCCAAGTCTTCCGGCACTTGACCACATTCGATCCCGGCTGATTCAATCCGGGGATATCGTTACCATCCCGGCTGAAAAACATGGTATTCCACCCGCGATCTTTCAATTCCTTCCAATGGTGTCCGGTCCAATCATCGGTGGATGCCTGTACATAAGCATTATCATAGATCATTACTTTCTGTTCTACCGCACGCATCATACCTTCATTAATGCGGTACCAATTTTCAGGTGATCCGTGCATCCCGGTTTGCCAAGCACGGGTAACAATCCAAAACTTAGTGTTAGGGTTTTCCGCAACCCATTCCGCCACGCGATCAACCTCCCTGATATTGGGGAATGCGTCACCACGGGTATTTAAACGTACCCTGTGAAGCCCTGAGAATGCCTCAGACGTTGCGTTATCCCAGCGGATATCATCTAACCCGCCTGGACTCCACGCGGCTTTCATGGACGGATATATGATTGTCTTGCGGTTGTAGCAGTCCTTGCATGCTTCTGTGCGCCATACACAATTTTCCATTCCGTTGTCTAGCGCCCACATACCAATATCGGGACATTGACGCATTCCCATATTCATACGGGCTTTTTTTGTCATGCCGCCGAATGGGATAATCTTTCTGGATTGTCTTGCTAACATTTAGCCTCCCAGCTAACTACATTATAATACTGATTTTTTCCTCCCTTTCATTATCTAATATAGTCATTTAATGAATAAGCGCAACCCCAAAACTACATAAAATAAAAACTTGACAAAAGCCCGTTAAGGGCTTAAATTACAGGTGTAAGGGAAGTGGCGCTGATTGTAGTAAAAAAATTCACTTGACAAATGGGAATTAGTGCTTAAATTATAGGTGTAAGGGGATTGGTTTGTTTTCGCGCCCGTCAAATGATCTCATTTATTTTATCCAATGATATCAGGAGATTAGCTATAATAGTTTAGCTAAACTCCTGTTTTCAAAGCTAAACTTTATTGTTTACGGATCGGAATTTAGTGCTTAAGTTATACGTGAGCGGTCTGGATAGAATCAGGGTTCAGACCACCGGGACGGTTTTGGCCGGGAGGATCGGTGTCAACCGATTTCTGCCCGGTTTTTGTTCGCCCGCCGATTGCCCTCCGTTTTCGTTTTTCTATAGCTATTATAGTTAACATCACGCGCTATAGTAACTATAATAGTTATGGGCCAGCAGTGCTGAGCTATAATAGCTACTTCGTAGCTATACGCGGGCGGGATTATCTATAATAGGAGCGCGGCGAAAAAATGGAGGGAAGAGGGGCGACCTGTCGGGCCAAAATTATGCTT